>Ga0247818_10000699_pt1 | contig 21157 bp, 7 predicted proteins | sample 13C_Glucose_Day1_FD_192424 | JGI IMG/M metagenome (GOLD analysis project Ga0247818, IMG submission 192424) | Soil microbial communities from agricultural site in Penn Yan, New York, United States - 13C_Glucose_Day1 | ecosystem: Environmental > Terrestrial > Soil > Agricultural land | place: USA... | reverse complement strand
CGGGCGCTGGCGCGCTGCTTCGGCGGCGAGTTCGCGCGCATCCAGTTCACCCCGGACCTGATGCCCAGCGACGTCACCGGCCACGCGGTGTACGACCTGCACACCGAGCAGTTCAAGCTGCGCAAGGGGCCGCTGTTCACTAACCTGCTGCTGGCCGACGAGATCAACCGCGCCCCGGCAAAAACCCAGGCGGCGTTGCTCGAAGCGATGCAGGAACGCCAGGTCACCCTCGAAGGTCGGGCGCTGCCGATCGCCCAGCCGTTCATGGTGCTCGCCACCCAGAACCCGATCGAACAGGAAGGCACTTATCCATTGCCGGAAGCCGAGCTCGACCGCTTTATGCTCAAGGTGCGCATGGATTACCCCGAGGCCGAGCAGGAGCTGAACATGGTGCGTCAGGTCAGCCGCTCGACCCGCGCCGACATGCTCGACGTGCAGCCGCTGCGCACGGTCCTGCAAGCCAAGGACGTGCAAGCCTTGCAACGCATCGCCAGCGATCTGCCGATCGACGATCAAGTGCTCGATTACGCCGTGCGCCTGGCGCGCAGCACCCGCTCCTGGCCCGGCCTGACCCTCGGTGCCGGGCCACGCGCCTCGATTGCGCTGGTGCGTTGCGCCCGCGCCCGTGCGTTGTTGCGTGGTGGCGAGTTCGTGATTCCCGATGACATCAAGGGCTGCGCGCTCTCCGTGCTGCGCCATCGGGTGCGGGTGGCGCCGGAGCTGGACATCGAAGGTCTGCAGGTCGATCAGGTGTTGCAGCAACTGCTCGACCAAGTGCCGGCGCCGCGTCTGTGAGCATCCGGAAAAGATCGAAAGATCGCAGCCTGCGGCAGCTCCTGCTGGGGATCGCGCTCCATGTAGGAGCTGACGCAGGCTGCGATCTTTTCAGCAGACAAACCGGTGCAGCACCATGAAACCCTCACGCCTGTTATTGATCTGGCTCGCCGCCCTGTGCCTCATCGGTATCCTCACGGGCACGCTGCAAGCCCTCGACATCGACGTGCCCGCCACGCTGTTGTCGATCAACTGGGGCTTGCTCCTGGCCCTGCTGGTACTCGCGCTCATCGATGCGCTGCGCCTGAACAATCTGCCCTCGCCGCGCATCCAGCGGCAGATACCTGGCAGCCTGGCACTCGGCCGTTGGAGCGAGGTGCACCTGCAGCTCAGCCATGACTTCAACGAACCGGTCGCGCTGAAGATTTTCGACCACGTGCCACAGGGCCTGAGCTTCGAAAACCTGCCGCTGGCAGTTGAACTGCAACCCGGGCAATTCAGCGAGGTCGTTTATCGCCTGCGCCCGCTCAAGCGCGGTCACTTCAGCTTCGAACATTGCGAAATCAACCTGCCCAGCCCGTTCGGTCTGTGGACTGGCAAACGCCTGCTCGCCGTGAGCGGCGACATCCGCGTCTACCCGGACTTTGCAAAGCTCTACGGTGGGCAGTTGCTGGCGGTGGACAACTGGCTCAGCCAGCTCGGCGTGCGCCAGCGCCAGCGTCGCGGGCAAGGTCTGGAGTTTCATCAGTTGCGCGAATTTCGCGAAGGCGACAGCCTGCGCCAGATCGACTGGAAAGCCACCGCCCGCCAGCGCACACCGATTGCCCGCGAGTACGAGGACGAACGCGACCAGCAGATCATGTTCCTGCTCGATTGCGGCCGACGCATGCACAGCCAGGATGATGAACTGTCGCACTTCGACCATGCGTTGAATGCTTGTCTGCTGCTCGGTTATGTGGCGTTGCGTCAGGGTGATGCGGTGGGGCTGTGCACGTTTGCCGGTGATCAGACGCGCTATCTGGCCCCGGTCAAGGGCCACGGGCAGCTCAACAGGCTGCTCGATTCAGTCTATGACCTGGACAGCAGTCAACGCCCCGCCGACTATCGGGCGGCGGCCAATCGATTGCTGTCCCGACAAAAGCGCCGGGCCTTGGTGATACTGATCACCAATCTGCGTGACGACGACGATGACGATCTGCTGGACGCCGTCACACACTTGAGTCGCCAGCACCGCGTGCTGGTGGCAAGTCTTCAGGAAGGCGTACTGGAGCAATTGCGTCAGCAGCCGGTGCAAACACTGGATGAAGCATTGACCTATTGCGCCACGGTGGATTACCTCAATGCCACGGCGCAACGCCATGAGCAGTTGCTTGCGCATGGCGTCGCGGTGCTGCAAACCCGGCCCAAAGCGTTGGGACCGGGTCTGGTGACGCATTACCTGAGCTGGAAAAAAACCGCGGTGCTCTAGTTTTAACTCAGTCCGGTCGCCGGCACCGGCCCCAACGACATCGGATTGAGCGGCGAGAGATTGAGCAGACGCGACGCTTCCACTTGCAGGTCATACGCACCACCGATCGTACCGATGCAGCGCCAGCTCAAACCGGCGGAGGTCAATCGCCGATAGACGCCGAGTGCCGGTTCCACACTGGTCAGGCCCAATTCCCGGGCAGAGGAATAGCCTTTCAATCCGAGGCAGATGTCGCGATTGAGCAGATGGCTGGTGGCGTTGTCGACCAACAACGTAATGGTATGAACCTGAGGGGTTCGTGGAAACAGGGTTCTCTCGCCCCAGGCCGTTTTCGGCTCCGTGTTCAACTGGATCAGCGCATCGTTCCAGACATTGGCGGCCAGTGCCGTGAACTCGAAGGTATGGGATCGAGCCGAGTCGAGCACTTCCTCATTGAGGTTGTCCAGTGTGGCAAGCACCTCCATGTCCCCGACCCGCGACACCTTCCAGGAAAACAACGCCCAGCCTTCGCCATTCGTCATTACCCGCACAATGTCTGGTCCCGCCCGGAAGATCACTTCAACGCCGGAGGCTGCGTGGCGAGTACCCGAGAGCCGTATCTTCAGACCCATCACGACGCTTTCCCCTACCAGCGGGTCGAACGTCGGATTGCGCACCTCGGCAATCTCGGCATCAACCGGCATGGGCCGTTGAGCTTCATCGCGCAAGGGCAAGGCCAGCTCTGCGGCGGGTCCCGATGCAGTGACGGCCTCCAGCACTTCGAAGTCGAAGGTGAATGAACGTGCGGCGTCGGGCCCGTCGTAGGGACTGGGTACGGTGGCAACGACCTGCGTCCTGCCTGGCCGAGTGGCGGTGAACGGAAAACTCGCCCAGCCATTGTCCTGTGTCCGAATGGGCGTTGCAGTCCCTTCTTGGTGCGCAAAACTGACCTCGGTGCCCGGCACGTCACGTCCGGTGTAATACGAGCGGCTTCTGACTTCCAGAAAAGTGCTTTGACCAACGAACAGATCAAACGTCGGACCACGCAGATCGGCATCGTCGATCCGGTTGTGAGCCAGCAACATCTTCATGGCCGGGTAAGCAAAACTCGCCTGTGGCAGCTCCACGGCCAGCGCCAACGGCCCTTCTCGTTCACTCCTGACTGCATCGAGCGTCCACTGCAGACCATTGCTGGGCAGCTCCCGCTCATGCTCGGGGTCAAGCCTGGCATTGAGTACTCGATCCGAGGCGTTGGCCCACTGGGCGACAACATCCAGGCCGATCAAGGGGCTTTCGGCGTTGGGCATGAACTGGAGAAAATGCTCGCCACCCAGACAGGGGTAAGCGGTGCTCGTGCCGTCCAGTTGTCGTTCGTCAAACGTGAATACCCCCTCGTCTTGCAGAGAGGCGGAGAACAGTCTGCCCGGCAACTCGTAGGGAGGGATATCTTTATGGCATAGATACAGCAGGAAACGCCCACTGGTGCTGGACGCGGAGCTGACTTGCCAGGACAAACCCTCTTTCGATAAAGGTCGGGGAATGCTCGGGGCAGGCTCGAACAGAATATCCGGAGCGCCACCATTCTCATCGGTGAGTTCCAGATAAAACAGTTCACCTATCAACGTCTCGCCCACAGGTTTGACCAGCAACTCGACCGGTTCGGTATCGCGTACACACAGCAGCCCAACCGTCCCGGCAACCTGTCCCGCCAACGTTACCGTGGTCAGTTGAGCCAGCGGATTTTCCGGCAGCACATTAATCTTGAACTCATGCTTGAGCTCCTGCTCGTCATAGGGACTGGAAATCCTGGCCGTCACGGTGAACTCGCCTTCCTCCTGCGGATTGAACGCGTACTGTGCCCAGCCGCCGGCGCCGGTGGACAGCGTCTGATCCGGTTGCCCCTCAAGACTACACACCACATCAACTCCGCTCACTGCTCCCACGTCTGCAACCCTGGACAACACTTGCACCTCCAAGGGCAGGGCTGCCCCACCGACCGAAGGAAACCGGACGGGCTGCTTCACCTCACCCAGATCCAGCCAGTTGTGAGCCAGCGCCAGCGTCTGCAGCGGCGAGTTCTGCAGCAATTGCGAACACCGGACGTTGAAACTGAAGACACTGTCGCGCAGATTGCCGCACACCATGGTCCAGGTCTGTCCCGGTTCCTGCAGCGGGCTGGGCTGATCCAGTGGCGGCGTAAAGCTCATCCCCAGTCCATCCGGGGTGTCCTGCCCTTCCCAGTGCAGCGTCAGGTCGGTGTCAGCCAACTGATGACCCGCAGCAAACGCCAGTGTCACTTCATGGATTGCGCCACGGCAGGGATAAGCGGTCTCGCTCCCCCAAAGCCCTTCAAATCGCGATTTATCCAGTGCGAAACGGGCACTGATCCAAGGGTCTTCTTTCAACACCCGTAAGGCAAACTCGTGCCGGGCATTTTCCTTTTTGTAGTAGCTGTCAACCGACGCTTCGATTCGCCAGTTTCCAGCGACGCCAGGAATCCAGGTGTAACGCGCCTCGCCGTTCGATTGCGACGGCTGCTGATGCAACACAACATCGTCCTCGCCATTGGAGCCCTTGAGCGTCCAGGTCACCATCCGGTTGCCCAGCGGTGTTTCGGTGTAATGCGATTGCACCAGAACCCGAAGCTCCACCTCCTGCGCGAGGTCGATCACCGGATACCACTGGGGCCCCTGCAACGCGACGACATCGAGCTGGAAATGCCCGCAAACCGCCTGCAGCAGATAGGTGTCGGCGGTGTACTGACTGCGCACGGACAGGCTGCGCTCGATCTGTATGTCCTGAGTAATCCGGTCGCAGGAGATCGTCCATGGATCGATGACGGGATGCTCCCGTCCCCAGGGCGGACTGGCTACCAGCACACCTTCAGGGTCCTGCTCTTCGTCGTTGACCAGCAACCCCGCGCGGGTGCCCATCCAGACACTGTCGCTCGCCAGTTGCAGTGTCAGCTCATGGCTGGCGCCAAAGCACAGGTGCAGCCTGTCGCCAGGCAACTGCCCTTCGCCGTCGATAAACACCCGGTCCAGGCGCAAAGGCTCCAGCACCAATTCGACGCTGGCCAACGCGAATCGTACAGCGCCAGGGCGACCCGGCCCGCCATTGTCCGGACTGATAACGGTCAACTTGACCGTCTCCTCGTCACGCTGCAGCGTAAGCATATGCACGTATTCGACCAGGTAAAGATCGAGCAGCAGGCCGTCGGGACCGACCGTCGGCCCGGTCTCCATCAGGCGCGAAGGCACCAGGGTCAGGTCTACTTCTCCACCGAGCCCGGGATTGATCCGCAACGTACCTTGCGCGCCCTGTACTGCCTCGTAGTGAAACAGCAGTTTGTAATCGGCCCGACCCGGTGTCGGGCGCGGCATCGTTGCCAATGTGATCGACTGGTAAGCGTCACCGCCATTCACAGCGTTCATGAAGCCGATTGTGCGGCCGTCCCACACCCCTTCCTGACGAGTGACCCTTCGCTCGTCATTGTACGTCCAGCCGTTCAGACCATTGTTGAAGTCGCCGTTGACCAAAAAGCTGTCACGGGCAAGGATATCTTTCCGGTTCATGGTTGTGTCTTCCCTGCCCGCTGGGCGCGTACGGCCGTGCCGGGCGAATCGTCAAGGTTGTTGGTGGTGAGCAGACCGTCGACCTGATCGGCGAACGACGGTCCTCCATCCCGTGCCTGGTACACCAGCGTCAGAATGAGGTTCGTCAGTGAGTCCAGCAGGCTGCCTTGAGCGGGCTGTTCATGGCGCGGCAGGGTCAGCAGGTATTCGGCGTGTACGCCGGTTCCTTCGAACGGCAGATAGCGGTCACCATCGATATGGCTGGCCATTCCGTTGTCGTCCAGTCCCAGAGACAGGCCGATCTGCTGATAGGGGCGCAGGTTCTGCACCAATGAGCCGGGCGATGGACTTCCAGTGGCCGGGTCATGCAGATACTTCACGCCTTCAATGTCCGGCGCCAGCAGCGTGGAACTGGTGATCTGCACCAGGGTTGCACAGATATTCTGGTACGGCCCCAACAACCCCGGAAATGTCAGCGAGAGCCCTTTCACCTGGCGGCAGTAATGCCCCGGATAGTCTTCATTGAAGAGCTTTTCGTTGAGTTTGATCGACAGCTTTCCCGACCCTTTGAATTCATCCCATGCGACCGGATCAAGGTCACGCAACGAAATCGTCTTGACCAGTTGCAGGCGGTGCTCGTCACGCTTGATGCGCGCAGCGGCCATTCGTAGCAGATCGAGCTTCAGTGACTGCCCGGTGGTGAATCCATGGCAGTTGTCCATCCACACATCAGGGCGGACAAACCGGCTCTGGTAATCACCCAGTTCATACTGCCAACAGGTTTCGGCGCACAGGCACAGGCCGGCGACAACGTCGTAGACCTGGTAAATCAACGTCTTGATCTGCCCGACCACCCAGTTGCTCAACGCCTGGCCGGTCGCGCGGTTTTGATAGAACGCATACACCGCCAGAGCCTGGTTATTGACGATTTCGCTCTGCTGCAGACTGGCACGGGCTGCGCTGAGCGCGTGTTCCTGGGCCAGCAGTTGCTCACGCAACACCCGCACTTCGGCCAGTGACTGATCACGGGCCAACTCCCACTCCTGCTGGCGTCGCCGGTACTGCTCGGTGATGCTGATTTCCTCGGCCTCGCTGCGCAAAACGTCGCTTGCGATTTGCAAGCCATCGGCCAAGGCATAAGCGGGCCCGGCTATACGGTAGCCGCCGAACGATGTTCCCCCGATATTGGGAAACGTATCCAGCGCCCCTCCCAACGTCCGAAGGGCCTGGCTCGCAATACCCCAGTCCCGGGATGATCGGCTTTTATGCAGAGCAAGGTTCTCTGCCTCGGAAACCCCCTCCAGCGCCAGCGCCTCATAGTGCTGCGCGCGAGCGATAAGCATGCTCTCGCTTTGGCGCAATGACGCGGCAGCCGCCTCGATCTGGGCAATCGTCGCTTCCTGAATGGCCCGGGTGTAGTCGGCCAGTTCGATCAGATGGCTCTGCTGCAGAGTCTCCAGTTCGCCGCGATCACGCAGTTCCAGCCAGGAGCGCAACTGATCCTCCTGTTGAATCAGAAACTCCACGCCCTGCAACGCCAGGCTGTAGACGGTCTGCCACTTGTATGGCACCACCTGCACCTGACCGCCTGGATTGCGCGCCAGCCCCTGATTGCCATTGCCCTGAGCACGCAACAGTTCCAGCGGATCCATCATCCGGCTGAACAACGGAAGTGACAACGGCTGACCATCGATCGAGCGGTTGTTGCGCAAGTTGTTCAGTCGCGCATTGAGCTGATCCCACATTGCCTTGGGGCGTTCATTGATACCCGGCCGGAATACTTCGCAACCCAGCAGATCGAAATACGGCGTGCCTTGCATCGCGGTCGGCACATCGGCCGGACTCAGTTCAAGGCTCGCTTCGAACGCCTTGAGCGGGTCGCGTTCGCTGATCAGGTCCAGGATCTCGCCGAGCCTCCTGGGTTGCCAGTTGCTCGCCGTTCGCGTGACCGGTTCCTCACCGAGCAGGGTCAGCGCCCTGCTGTAATTGAGCGCTGCTTGCACCATGCTGTCGTAATCCAGGTGCCGATAAAGTGCATCACCCCACTCGATCAGGTTTTGCACATAGCGCAGGAAAATCGCGATCTTGAAGTGCACGGGCGCGCAGTAGCCAATGGCATCCGGGTCTGAGGGCGCCGCACTTTCATAGGAACATTCGATGTCGGCGTTTTGCAGCGGACGGCAACGCCAGTAGGCGGGCGCCGGGATCACCGGCGGGTCTTCAGGAAGGGGCTCCTCGACCGGGACAACCTCACGCGCCAGTGGGTCGAACACATATTCGTACCAGCCCTGTGCCTCACGTGGGCGCCCTTCTGCCGACAGCCTGACACCGACCAGATCCGGCGTATGGAAGAACAACTCCCAGAAGTACAGACCATTGCAGCCATCGAACGGCCCGTTCTGCTCGATAGCACCATTGGGCATGCGAGGCTCCTCGACATGCTGGGTATCCCAGGACAGCAATGCATCCACAGAGATTGTCGCGCGGCTGGTCAGCACCGAACCGTGAATCGAATTCAGACGTGAATATTTGAGTGTCTGAGCACTGTTGTTGAAACTCAAAAACTGCGCGCCCTCGGTACTGCTCTTGTCGAGGGTCGGGGTCTCGTACAGCCGTGGTCGCTGCGTGAGCGTGACCGAAAACCTGTTGCGACCATGCCCCTTGTTACCTTCGGGCACTTCACCGAAAGTGAATTCGATTTGCTCGCCTATCGGAAAACTTTCGATGCCCGCCGATGGGGTCTGGCGACGATAGGTGCGCCAAGGGGTTGCGTAGTTGCCGTCCAGAACGCCGGTCGAAACCCAGTCCACAGGATCGTTCTGAGTCCGTGCGCCAAACTTCAGACTGAACACCACGGGGACATGAAGGATCTTCGGTACCAGCCGATTCTGTTCGTTCAATACGGCGTCACCCAATCCGCTGATGGAGAAACCGGCACCGGCGCGCACCTCGTCCTGGGTTCTTGTCAACAGCAGCACCAGCAATTCATTGCTCAGTGGAGTGACGGCTTCGGCCACCCAGATACCGTCACCGAGAGAGGTTTCCTTGAAATCCTCGATGGCAAAAGAGTGGACATTTTTGCTGGTCGAACCGTCGTACAACTGAACGATGTGGGCCTGTGCCGGCTGCCGGCGAGTCGTCAGGCTGATCTGCAGTTGCTGCTCGCCAGTTGCGCTTATCCGGATATCGAACGAGGTATTGGCCGTGGTTGCCCGCCAACTGATCGACAGCCGTTCGAGCACTCGCCCCTGCTCCCTGACCGCATCGCAGCGCCCGCGAACCCTGAGGACTTCATAAAAACTGCCATCCGTCCCGCGTTCGCGGGTATAGATCGTGTCGAACTTCAGATTCGTGGTGATCGTGCCCGCCGTCTCGACTGAGCTGCTGACCTCGACGGTCGAGTAATCCGCCGGCACCACCTTCTGTTGCAGGCTGGCAGCATCGCTGAAACGCCCGAACGTCATCGCCAGCAAGGTGGCCGTATCGTCCGGCACCTTGCGGAACAATGCATCGCGGGTTTCATGAATTTCGATAGCGTGGAGCGGGGCCTGACCGTCCAGGCTGTGTCGATTGGTGTAGCAGACGGCCAGGCGATCATCTCGTGGATCGCCATCACCCAGCGACACGACCGTCAGCCGTCCGTTGGAAACGTCATATTCGCAATCGCGTTGATGCAGTGACAGTGGCGCTGACCACTGACCGTTCAGCGTGCTGAACGCCAGTTTGATCTCCAGCGACCAAGGGCTCTGCACCACACCCTCACTGTCGATCTGGCGATCACGCCACTCGCACCAGACGATCACTGGCAGCCCCAGCCAGATCACACAACGGATGTCGACCACGCGGCCAGACGTGGCGAGATCGACCTTCTGCCATTCGCCCCAGGCAGCGGGATTGATTTTGCGACTGGCGTTGTCCAGTTCAACCTTCACGCTGCGCAGAAAATAGGCGAACGGCGCCGTGCGCTCCTGGCCGACCAGGTAATAGCGCGCGTCCTGGACTGACGCGCCATCGATGTAACCGCTGAGCACATCCAGATCGCACAGGCGCTGGAAAGCCTGGGTGTATTCCATCAGCCCCTGCTGCACCGACGCGGTACTCAGACGCATTTGATTCAGGGTATTTTCCAGGTTGCGGAACAGCGCGGTTTTTTTCAGGCGCAGGGACGGCACGATGTAGTTTTCTGCTTGATCCCGAAGTAGCACATTGGCTGACCAGGTGCTGTAGTGGCTGAGGAATTGATACCAGTAGTGCAGGTCGTCGCCTTCGAAGTGGCTGTCTTCGTAGCCCGGCTCCATGCCGCTGTAGACGGACTGTATGTGTTCCTGCAAGCAGCGTACGGTCGATGATGTCCGGGTGGCTTGCAGTTGCGCGCTGTCACGGGTGTCGAGCAGCAGATAGCGGCTCAATTCATCAGGGGTATTCAGCGTCACCCCACCGGACCAGAGCTTCTGCCCTATCACCGCCTCCAGCATGGCCGCCGTGTAAGCTTCTGTCAGTTCGATCTGCGGGTTTTGCATGGTTATCTCCCTGTCTCGGTGCGGTTGCCGGCTCGGCGGGTAACGGGGCGCTTGTCCAGCGTGCCTTCCAGCACCAGCGCCTCATTCAGGCGGTCACTGAAAAGACTCAACTGAAAACGGCCATTGCGGATGTTCGCGGTGCGGATGTTCACCCGGTAAGGGCCATCGCCGAAGGTGAATCGGGTGGCCAGCGCTGGCGTGAAGACCATGCCCAGCGCCTGAGTGGTGTAATCGGAACTCCAGCCCATCGCCCCCTCGCTGCCTTTGAGTTGCGCGGTATCAAGCGGCGCAATCTCCAGGCAGTAACGGCTCTCGCGCAACAGCGTGAGCGAGTCTTGCCCCGGAATGATCGGCAGGCGATGCTCCGTCTCATCACCGCCGATACTGATCAGCTCTACTTTCCATTCAAACGCCGGCAGCACGGTCAATTGGAAACCCTGTGTCTGTGCAGGATGCAGCGTCAGTGCAGCCGTCACGGTGAAATCACCCTCGCGGATCGAGTTGAACGGGTACACCGAACGTCCTTGAGCATCGGTGACAATCGTCTGCTCTACTGGAGGACTGCCGCTGACTGTCCACAACACCGGGTAATTGCTTACCGGTCGTGCCTCTGGCGCGGTGGTCTCTTTCACATCGATCCAGAGCAGTGTCGGCCGCGCGGCACCGGCAACCGGAAAACGAGTCGGCTGCGAGAAGTTCTGGATCAGCGCCCCTGCCGCGACCCATACCTTGACCTCGACCGGCAGGTCGGTACCCAGTTTTGCAGAGATCGTCAACTCACCTGCAGGTGGTTGCGCGACGGAAAACACCGAGTAGCCGTCCGCGTCACTCGGCACCTCGACTTCGGTCAGCGCGGCACTGCTCCACCACGTCACCGTCTCGCCAGCCAAAGGCGCATCGTCCAGCCCGACCACCCGGCAACGCACTGGCAATGCCCGACCGACCAGTGCTACATCGGTGACGACCGGCGCGCTGAAAATCCGTGGTTTGTCGGCAAACACAATGGGACGACTGAACGTAAGACTGTGACTGCCTTCGACATTGCCGACCGAGATTTCGGCATTCCCCGGACTCAGGCTGGAGATCCATACCCGGCTCACGCCATCCTTGTCGGTGAAAGTCTGGCTCGGGCGGATCTCGCCCAGCGTTGTCGACCATGCCACTTGCCGGTGAGCGCCTCGGTTGCCGTAATCGTCGACCAAAACGGCGTACATCTCCTGCTCCCACAAGCGTCCGGCCAGGACCGGGTGAGGCGGCACCGGACCGCTCAACTCGGAATTGAATTTCAGGGTTGCCTCATCACAGTCGATGACGACCGACGGACCGTACACTGGCTCGTGCAGCGGCACGCTGTAATGCAGATGCGCCGTACCGACCCTCGCGCCAGCCTGCAATTGCGCCCAGGCCCGGCCCTTGTCGTCCGTGCGAATACGTGGGGTGAGCACCGACCCCAGATCAGTTCCGACATTGAGTACCACGCCCTTGAGCGGCTCACCGTAGAAGTCGAGCAGCGTGATCTCGAACTCCGCGACCTCCTGCGACAGACCGGCAATCAGTGTCAGGTTGTCCACCACACAGCGCGTGGTGAAACTCTGGCCGACCTCTGCCGAATCCTGTGGTGTAGCGGCGGCGTTGAAGCGGGCCAGACTCTCCAGCGCACTTTGCGCAGCCTCGGCGTACAGCGGCTCCGGATCCAGCGGGTTCAACGTACCCAGCCTGAGCGCGGCGGTAATATCCATCCCGCGCCGGGCCAGGTCGAGTGTGCGATCGAGCAGATCGAGCTGCGCCAGATTGCGCAGGATCGGCCAGTCCGGATTGTCGCTGTCTTCGGCCTCGTGACTGATATGCCCGGCGCATTCCAGTACATGACGGATACCGCAGCCGAAATAGCTGGCCAGTTTGTCGGCGGCGGCGTCACGCACCAACCGCAGGCCGTCTTCACTCATGTCGTCAGGCAACTGATTGACCTGAGTGAGGTAATCGAGGATTTTTTCTTCAGGCTGCCGGGCCCGGGCGATCAGCCGACGATAGAGTGCCAGGTAGTACACCGCCCGGATCGAAATCTCGTAGGGACTCTCCAGGCTGAACCATTGGTACTGCTCGTCCGCGAGCAAGGTGGCGAGCAGGGTTGGCGTCAAACCAAGTTTGTCGGCGATCCGCCCGCGACGCTCAAGTTCGGCGAGCATTTGCAGAAACGAATCCGGCTGCTCAAATACACCCGACTTTTTCAGGATTGGCAGGCTCATGGCCTCCTTCAGGAAGTCATAGGCCTGGCCCTGAGCCCATGCCAGCACCTGCGCGGTCAGTAACGACTCGAGCTTCAGATAAACCGAAAGCCCAGCTTCCACCACCACCCGCTGCTCGTCGCGGCAACGCAGCACAATCGTACGAATCAGGGTTTCCAGCGGCCCACGCAAAGGCTCGTTTTCAGATCTCGAATAAATCGTCTGCACGACATCCCTGATCAGGGTGTTGGCGCGCTCAAGGTATTGCTCCTCGGTTTCTCCGATACGTCCGACCACCAGACCGTCACGATCCACCAGCCCCTCCAGTGCCGTCATCCAGTCGATCAGTTGTTCTTTGTCATCGCGCTGCGGCGCGCCTTCTTCCTGCAAAGTCGCCTGCTCCACCCGGACGGCCTGCACCTGGGTACGCAACTGGTGTAGCAATTGTTCCTGGGATTCGCTCCAGACTGTCGGCACGTAGACCGGATTGACGTTTTGCACCAGCCAGAGCGGCGGTACATCGTATTCCAGACACCAACTGGCGCAGACCATCAAACTGCGGATGGCACCGAGCGCGTCGGCGCCATCCGTGGTGCCGTAAGTGGAGACCTGCGGTTCACCCGCCAGTTGCGACACCAGACCTTGTCCTGCGCTCAAGGTCTGCAGCAACGCCGTGGACTCAATCGGTGTGAGGTCAAACAATCGCCCAAGAAACACCAGGCGCCAGAAACTCGAGAGAATTTCCAGGCTGCGGCGCAGGTGGGTGTTGAGACCGAAGGCCTCTGCAATGACCGTGGCCAGGTAACGATAGGTTTCGAAATTGATCTCCAGCGCACTGCAAATCTGATGCACCGTCTGTTGTTCAGCCGGGGTACGCGGCACGATTGCAAACTCGACGTCATCGATCCGCAGCGGCTCCTGGAACAACGCCTCGCGGTTGTACACCCGGTCAAAATGCGACAGTTGCCCATCCTGGCCGTACACCGACAGCACATCGATCAACGCCGCAAACTCTTCAGCCTTGCACGCATGCGCACGCTTGAGTTCCTTGAACAGGCCAAGACAACGCAAGGTATTGGGGCGGATCCAGATTGACGGTTCGCCAGTGCCACGCTGCTCGGCCCGTATCGCGGCGATGAGCAGTTGGTCGACTTGATGCCCGGGTAGTTGCAGCATGCGATCCAGCCGGCACTTGCGATTGATCCGATCCATGCGATGTTCCAGATCTGTAAACCCTTCTTCCCCCACATGCACCAATTCAAACAACGCGCCAATCCGGGCCGGCACCACATCGATGGCCGGCCCCGACCCGCCATGGATATACCGTGCCCCTGCCACGACCCCGGTCAGCGGTACATCCGGGTTACCCAGGAAGGGAGCGTTGACCGACAGTTTGGGGGTGAAAGCGCCACGCCCCAGCAGGCGATCGACCTGAGTCTGATCCAGGCGCGTCGCATCCCTGAAAATCCACAGCTTGCGCAGACTTTCAAGAAAATTTGCCTTGCTGCCGAAATTGAATTGATAGAAATCGTCCGCCGATTGCAGCGGTTGCGGGTCGACCAGGCGCGTCAGCGGATCCACCCTGCGCAGCGGTGCCCCAGCCATCTGTGAAGTCAACGGGAAGTAAGGATCATCGAGCAACAGCGCCAGCTTCAGCGGCCCGATTTCGCAGTCGAGCTGCAAGGCTACATCGGCACGCTCGCCCCGGGCGCCGTCATTCTTGAAATACGGATAATCCACATCGACATGGCGAATGATGCTGCCCAGAGCCCCGCCTTTCAGCGCCGTACCAACGACATGGGAAATACTCTCCCAGTGATGGTCATACGGCAGGCTGTTGTGAAACCGCACGGTGCGCAAGTACGCCTTGACGTCCGAGTGGTCTGATCCAGCGTGGGACAGGATCAGCTCTTCCAGCACCGAATTGGCAATTTCCAGACGCGATTGCACCCGCGTGATCGCCATTTCGTCGATCAGCAACAGGTCTACATCGGGCCTGCGCTCCGGCAGCGCGATGGTCTCATCGGCGTTGCCCTGCGGTTCGATGTGGTCCCTTACCCACTCACGCAGCGCCACCATGTAGGCCGTGGTCGAGGCGCTGTGCTCAGGGCTGTCCGCCGGTGCCGCGCCATCGATGTCCGGCTGGAACAGCTCCATGTAGGAAGGCAATGGCACCAGGGTATTCGCCGGTTTCGTTACCGGTTCCGGGAACAGGCTCTGCTCGCGAAACAGCCGGGCCATGTACAACGCCAGGGCCTTGCCGCGTGCCAGCAGCATTCGCGCCTGGTTACGGCTCAGCCCGAGATCACGCAGTTGCGCCGGCCGCAGTTTGATCAGTGCAAAGACGCTGGACTGCTGCTCGATGTACTTATCAAAGGGCCGCATTTCCAGCGAACGATGCTCCCCCAACACAGCCTTGACCAATAAATCGACCGGACGATCAGCAGACGCATTCATCGCAGAAATTCCCCTTGGTAAAAATTCATGCAACAAGTCGCCAGAGGGTTTGTGAGTGGCTGGCGTCAGTCGATTTAGCGCTTGTTGAAGACCGCGCACCACTGTCATATCTGACAGGTTCGTTGACCGTTAGTCGGAATACCTGCTGCCCTGAATACAGGCAAAAAAAAGGCCCCGTCAGGGGCCTGTGTTGGAGGGTGAAGCTTTCAGCCGCCATCGATGACGTAAAACTCGAATTTGGGCAAAGTTGGCGAGTTTTCCTGACTCCAGACGAGGTACCCCTCCATCTCGTAGCGGCCTACAGATAAGGGCTCAGTCACGATCACCCACTGCCCTGCTTCATCGACCATGCCGCGCCACCGAATCCTGGCAGGGTCAGCCGACAGGTAAAGGCGAACCTCGCCACCTGGCGATCCCGTGCCGCGAAACACTGCATAAGACGATACTTCGGCGCCACGTTGCGGGCTGTCGATCACGAACAGTTTCGGCTTGCCACCAACTTTGAAGGCGACAGTGGATGACCATTGAGAAAACTCACCGTCCATTTTTTGCCGGGCCTTAACCTGGTACGGTGCCTCTTGCAAATCAAAATTGGCTCGAACTGACCACCTACCCTCAGCATTCACCCGAGATGCATATCCAGACTCTTCAAATCCATCGTAAGTCTCGATTTGCGCACCCGGCGTGCCCCTGCCAGATAAGACTGGCCGCTTCTCCAGAACCTGATCGGGGTTATCAACAGGCTCGTCGATCACCGGTGGTTCGAAATCCGCCGTCACCTGTGTCACCACCAGATTACGCGTCGGTAACAACCAGCCCGAATCGACACCATCGCGCGACTGGCGCACCGAATAGGAATAGGGCGTAGCGACTACCGGCAACTGGATTTGCGAGCGCAGGGCCCAACGGCCGTCGCGGTCCACTCTGACTCTGCCGAGCTCAGTCGTCGGTGAACCATCCTTGGCGATCACAACCTCGGCGCCCGGTTCGCCGGTACCCGAGAACATCGGATAGCGCCCGACCGACTGGCCTGTGAGCGGGTAATGCACACTGGGCGCCTCAAAGCCGGCGACCTTGCGCTCCACCATGAAGCGTGCGCTCTCGAACCATTGCGTACCGTTCTGGCGGACCACCACGCGCATGGCGCCTACAGGCAAGTCCTTGTTGCCCACTACGATCCAGCGACCAAAACGATCAGCAGTCGCTACCGGCGCCAGCACATCATCGGCGTTGAACCATGAAGCCACAGTGATGCTCGCGCCGGGAGTTGCCAGGCCGCTGTACTGCGGGCGCACGCCAACCCAGTCGCTTGGCAGAGGTTCGGTGAGGCTTGGCTCGGTGGTCAGCAAGGTGTAATTGACTACAGGCGAAAGCGCAGAATCCAGGCCCGGGCCAGCAGACGCCAACACATTGATGCCGTCCTTCTCGACCAGGTTGTGAACGACACTTGCCGACCACGTTCCATCGTTCAGCACCGTGGTCCGCGTCAACGTATTCGATACGCTTCCGCGCCGATAGATGACTATCGTGTCGCCCTTGACCCCGAACCCGGACATTCGCAATACCCGGCCCAGTTTTTCACCGCCTTGGGGTGAATCGATCACGGGCGTCGCCGGCACCACCGTGATCACACGTTCAAACGCTTCACTGGTGTAGTTTTGCTGGCGCAGCTTCGCTTCCACCGTCAAGGCGCCTGCCGGCAGCGTCACCTTTACACTCCAGGCTCCGTTTTGCTGCACCTCGATGTCCTTCAGAAAAGGAGGGGGCTGCCCTTTGATCGACAGTTCGATAGTGCCGGGGTACTTCGCGGTGCCGGAAAACTCCGAGGTACGCGTCGGTTTGCCGTTCTGCGCCGGGATCGTGATCAGTGGTTTCGCCACCCGCACCTTGACCGTACGCGCAGCGGTTGGCTCAGACGGGTTGCTGCTGTTTTGCTGCGACTCATGTTGCACTGCATACAAACGCAGATCTTGCGGTGCCTGATCAGCCAGCGTCACGTTCCATTTGCCGTCCGGCCCCACCAGACCGGCACCGATTGGCAGGTGGGTGACGTCTGAGTGAATCACCACCCAACAGTTTTTGTAGCCGGTTCCCGTAATGACCGGGGACAGATCGACCTCGGCATTCGCAGCCGTGGTGATGATCGGCAGCGGAGTCTTGACGGTAAACGTCCGGGTGGCGGGTAGCGAAGTTCGCCCGCCAGACGTTGCCGTGGCGGCAATGGTGTGCGTGCCCGGCGGCCAATCTTCAGCGGCATTGCGCACAAATACCCCGCCATTGGCCGGCACTGTCACATCGTCCATGCCCGAAATTTTCAACGTGACTTGCGCACCGGGCCAGGCGTTACCCTTTATCAGTGGGCGTTGCCCGACGGGTGTGCCCACCGGTGGTTCGGTAAATTCGGGGATCGGGGTTTCCACCGTCAGGGTGAATACCGCGCTGTCGGCAGACCACTGACTGTTCACCCTTTGCCGGGCCGTCAGTTTCGGGTAAATGCCGGGAGGCAGGTTGACGTTGGCGGTCGTCTCCCAAGAGCGGTTGGATTGCACGATGGCTGCGGGAACCCCGGCCAACTGAGCACCATTATTGAAAATATAGACTTCCACCCGCGCCGCGCCCCATTGATTGGCCTGGCCTCTGAAGGTGGGCCGCTGGCCGTTGGCCGTGACGGTGACGCCGGTCGGTTTCGGTGTCGGCACATTGACCGTGGTTTCAGTGGCCCAGCCAGAGTTGTAAATCCGCCCGCTACCGCCATCGGACACGCTTTGTCGACCGCCGAAGCGATGATTTCCCGGCAACAGATCCGCGGGAAGGACTTTTGTCCAGCTTCCCCCGTTGACAGGGGAATCGAGGTACGGCGTAAAGTCACCATTGAAGTGGATATCCATCCGCACACCAGCACCGTTATGACCAGTGCCAGAAAGCGTGACGGTTTCGCCATTGAGCCGGGAAGTAAGGGTGGGTTTGGACGGCCGCACGAGCAGCCTGATGGACACGGTGCGCTCAGACGGCACCGACGAATAAATATGGCTGGCGGTTACCCTTTGGGGTCCCGGAACCAAGGTGATGGCTGCCGCCCATCCTCCGGTCGCGAGTACGTTTGAGCTACCGAGCAATGTCGTGGTGCTATCCCTGTAGACGTTTACCGTACCGCTCTTGAAGGGGTCGGCCAACACACCGCCTACGGTAATTTGCTGCTCCACCGTCTGGTTGTCGGAATGAGTAGTAAGAGGCGGCGCACCCAGCAATCTGAAGGTTTGTTCGGCAGACCAGTCCTGCCGGGTCTTATGGGCGACCTGCATTCTGATCAGACCACCGTTGGGGAACTGGGTCTGATTGAAAAGTCCTTCCCATGTGTTGTCGGATTTGACGTCGGCCCTTGTATGAACGTGGCCCCCACCTGGTGTCATCACCTCAACGGTTTCGCCGATAATGCCCCGCCCTTTCAGTACAAACGGGTCGCCTCTGGCAACCACCGCATTGCTGGCGGGAGTAGTGATTATGGGTGCCACATACCACTTGATGGTAACGGGATCGGACTGCCCGGACTTTTCACTGCCAATCACTTGTTCGGCTCTAAAGGTCAAGACACCTGCCGGTAGCGAGATGGAGGTACTCCAGCTGCCGTCGGTTCGAACAGAGGCATAGCCGAGTGAGTGCGCATTGCCGTTGTACGTACAGGACAAATTGACCCTGCCGTCCAGAAGGCCGTTTTTTCCGGAAACGGTAAATGGCATTTTCATCACTGCACCGGTTCGCGGCACGTCTATCACCGGTTTGCGGGCGGGTCGAATATGCACCCCCCACCCTCCACCGGAGCCGACACCATTATCCGTGCCATCGTATTCGACTTGAATAACCAGATACATGTTGAAACTGGGCGCAGCGAGAGCGGCATCCAGATAAATCTCATAATCGTGCCATTCTCGGTCTTGCGACATTGAATCGGGTGAATCCCTGCTTACATAACTGGCGGCATTCAGGGCTATATTGATATTGGCCCTGTAAACGTTGCCATAGCGCGTGGTCATCTTGTAACGCTTCGTTCGCACATAGATGCGACCGTTCTCAAACTTGTACTCACACTCCAGCTCAGTCCTCAACGTCGGCACCCGAGGATGAGTCTGATGAAGTGTGGTCTTGATTGCATTGGCCCAGAACACCTCGGAAAACTGCTGACCGTTGTCCAACTGCCGGGGTGGCTCGTCATCCAGTTGCGTGGCCTGGGCAATACTGATCTGAAACTTTTCGGGATCAAGACAGGCTCTGCCTGTTTCGTCGTTATCAACGGTATCGTTCATTTCGTTAATGCTCCGAGCAATGTGCAGCTAACGTTGTGGGATCAACATACGTGCACTGATTGCGCGCAACCACTGTCAGAACTGACAGTTGAAAAGATCCAATACGTCTAAAAAAACGTAATTTGCTTACCAAACCAGCTAACACTTGCCACGCCCTGCTTCGACATCCGCAGCGAACTACAAAGCCTTGCGCCGCACTCGATGGTGGCTGTTCGCAGGGCGCCGTCGGGCGCGATGGTTTTGATGATGATTTCCCCCGGTCGACTAACCTGCGTGCAGCCGCCACCCTCTCGTTTAGTCGCGAGATCGTGCTGATCCCGAAGCCATCGCCATCCAGACCTACGAAAGCTTTTCCTCGGTAAGCATTCTGCTGCTAAATCTGGCGGACAGCCTGGAAGACAAACCACGGCATCTGGCGATGGCGATTTATCAGTTGAGCGAGATAGGGTTGATGCTGGCGGAGCGGTCGCTGGATAACGAGCGGGCGATCAGCCCGGCGTAAAGCAAAGATCAAAAGATCGCAGCCTTCGGCAGCGCCTACAGAGGGAATGCAATTTTCCTGTAGGCGCTGCCGCAGGCTGCGATCTTTTGCTTTGGCTTTCGCTGTATCAGGCAGACGCCGGCAAAGGTTGAAAACTGAAGTATTGCTTCAACGCCTGCACCAGTTGCGCATATTCCGGGGGTGGACGCTGCAGGCTGAAACCGGCGTCGTAATGCAGCGGTGTTGCGTCTTCGTGGCACCACAGGCAGCACGCATTGAGGTCGATCACCTGCTGGCAACCATCGCTGGCGGGGATTTTCAGGCGCAGATGGAATTCGGCACCGATCATCATCGGCAACTGGCTGATAAGCATCAGCCCGTCTTCGGACACGTTGCCCAGAAAACCGATGGGTTTGTCGGTGACGCTGTTGTACACCCGGAGGAAGTACGGCAATTGATGCCGTTCGATTCGACGATCGGTAAACATGCGCAGTACGCCATGCAAGGCTCCATCACAGAGCCGCACCTTTGCTTCGGAACGTGCCTGTCGCGCAGACGCGCTCTCCCCGCTTCCGGTGGGATGGTCGCCAATACGCCATCACCTCAACAACGACCAGTCGCAGGTGTTGCCCCGATCCAGAGTCAGGCTCTGAACCGGATCACTGGACTATAGCTCAGCTTGTACAGTCGGCCAGCGTTTGTATGACACCCAGCATCAGAAGCGTTGCGGACCTGGCACTGCCGCTGCGCTGCGCGTCGGGTAATGACCCAGGCTCTGCAGGGTTTCCAGACGCGCGCGAGCACGGAAGGCGTATTCGCTGTTGGGGTACGAGGCGATGATGAACTGGTAGGTCTGCGCCGCATCAATGTACATTTTTTGCCGCTCCAGGCACTGGCCGCGCATCATCGACACTTCCGGCCACACATACGGGCGGGCCCGGCTGGCGCGTTCGACCTTGGACAGTTCGAGCATCACCTGCTCGCAATTGCCGCGATCATAGGCACTGTAGGCGTTGTTCAAATGATGGTTCATCGACCAACGGGTACAACCCGTGACGGCGAGGACGCTGAGGGCAAGGGCGGCAATGGGCAACAATCGCATGGGGGTTCTCCTGTCTTGAGTTCTGTATCGACCCCTGGTCGGAAATCTTCAGGCGCGTTTGTCCCAAAGTTGCCACGTTCAATAAAGAAAACGATAAGTAGTGCATTCGAACAATGACTACACCCTCGGAGCATAGTAGCCTTCGCTGGCGCTTGAACTCAGGAGTCTTTGCATGTCCGTCCGTCGTACCAAAATCGTCGCTACCCTTGGCCCGGCCAGTAACTCGCCGGAAGTTCTCGAACAGCTGATTCTGGCTGGTCTGGACGTCGCCCGTC
>Ga0247818_10000698_pt1 | contig 21163 bp, 18 predicted proteins | sample 13C_Glucose_Day1_FD_192424 | JGI IMG/M metagenome (GOLD analysis project Ga0247818, IMG submission 192424) | Soil microbial communities from agricultural site in Penn Yan, New York, United States - 13C_Glucose_Day1 | ecosystem: Environmental > Terrestrial > Soil > Agricultural land | place... | reverse complement strand
TCTTCGCGTGGCCGAAGGACTTCACCTTCGTGTGCCCCACCGAGATCGCCGCCTTCGGCAAGCTGAACGACGAGTTCGCCGACCGTGACGCTCAGGTCCTCGGCTTCTCCGGCGACTCCGAGTTCGTGCACCACGCCTGGCGCAAGGACCACCCGGACCTGACCGACCTGCCCTTCCCGATGCTGGCCGACTCGAAGCACGAGCTCATGCGTGACCTCGGCATCGAGGGCGAGGACGGCTTCGCCCAGCGCGCCGTCTTCATCGTCGACCAGAACAACGAGATCCAGTTCACGATGGTGACCGCCGGTTCCGTGGGCCGTAACCCCAAGGAGGTCCTGCGGGTCCTCGACGCCCTGCAGACCGACGAGCTCTGCCCCTGCAACTGGACCAAGGGCGAGAACACCCTCGACCCGGTCGCCCTCCTCTCCGGCGAGTGAGCTGATACCGACATGGCACTCGACGAACTGAAGTCCGCCATACCGGACTTCGCCAAGGACCTGAAGCTGAACCTCGGTTCGGTCATCGGCAACAGCGAGCTTCCCCAGCAGCAGCTGTGGGGCACCGTCCTGGCCTGCGCGATCGCCTCGCGCTCGCCGAAGGTGCTGCGCGAGCTGGAGCCGGAGGCCAAGGCCAACCTCTCCGCCGAGGCGTACACCGCGGCGAAGTCGGCAGCGGCGATCATGGCGATGAACAACGTCTTCTACCGCACCCGGCACCTGCTGTCGGACCCCGAGTACGGGAACCTCCGTGCCGGCCTGCGGATGAACGTCATCGGCAAGCCGGGTGTGGAGAAGGTCGACTTCGAGCTGTGGTCGCTCGCCGTCTCCGCGATCAACGGCTGCGGCCAGTGCCTCGACTCGCACGAGCAGGTGCTGCGCAAGGCCGGTGTCGACCGCGAGACCGTCCAGGAAGCCGTCAAGATCGCTTCGGTGATCCAGGCGGTCGGTGTGACCCTCGATTCCGAGGACGTGCTCGCGGGGCAGTGACCCGCAGTACATTTGTACGGGAAGGGCCCCGTCGACGACCGACCGTCGGCGGGGCCCTTCTTCATGTCCGCGTCTCCTGACGTCCACGCCCGGCGCGGACGGTCCGGCCGCCTCCCGGCGCCCGGACCGTCGTGACGTCCTACTGCTTCCGGTCGTCCGGGGCGGCGCCCTCGCCGCCGTGGTCGTCCGCGGAAACGGCCGCCGGGGCGTCCCCGGCGGCGGGCGGCTCCTTCGCCGGCATGGCCGACAGGGCGGTGGCTCCGTACGGTCCGGGGCCCTGGAGCACGGCCGGGTCCTGCCCGTAGGAACGCAGATAGCCGACCACCGTGTTGGTCACCGCGACCAGGGGCACGGCGACGACGGCGCCGCCGATGCCCGCGATCATGCCGCCGGCCGCGACGGACAGCACCACGGCCAGCGGGTGGACGCGCACCGCCCGGCCGAGGATGAAGGGCTGCAGGATGTGACCCTCGATCTGCTGCACCGCGAGGACCACGATGAGCACCATCAGGGCGGTGAACACGCCCTGGGTGACGAGTGCGACGACCACGGCGAGGGCGCCGGAGACCACGGCGCCGACCAGCGGGATGAAGGCGAAGAGGAAGATGAAGACGGCGAGCGGGACCGCCATCGGCACATCGAGGAAGTAGATCCCGAGCCCGATGAAGATCGCGTCGATCAGGGCGACGATCACCGTGCCCCGGACGTAGGCGGTCAGTGTCCGCCAGGCACGCGGCCCGGCGCCCGCGACGCCCGGCCTGGCCTGGGCCGGCACGAGCTTGAGCACCCACTGCCAGATGCGCTTGCCGTCGTACAGCAGGAAGAGCGTCGAGAACATCGCCAGCAGCAGCCCGGTGAGGACCTCGACCATCACCGTGACGCCCTGGAGCCCGGCGGAGGTGATCTCCTCGGTGTTGGTGCCGATGGTGTCGCTGAGGTTCTTCGCGATGTCGTTGATCTGCGACTCGGTGACATGGAACGGGCTGTCCAGGAGCCAGCGCTTCAGCTCGTCGATACCGTCACGGACCCGGTCGGACAGCGTGTCCAGGTTGTCCATGACCTGCCACACCACGAACCAGCCGACCAGGCCCATGATGACGAAGCCGAGCACGGCGGTGACCGCGGTGGCCAGCCCGCGCGGCAGCCCGAGTCGCCGCAGGCGTACGACGGTCGGCTGGAGCAGCGCCGTCACCAGCAGGGCGGCGACGAAGGCCAGGACGACCAGCTGGATGGCGCTGATGACGCGCATCAGGATCCAGAGGGTGCCCGCCAGGACCAGCAGCCGCCAGCCCGCCTCGGCCGCGACACGCATCCCCCAGGGGATCGCCGACACCGGGTCGGGTCTCGCCGCCACGTCGGGGGCGTAGGAGGGGGGACGCGGTACCTGTTCGGCGGCCACCGTGGAGAGCGTCGACGACGAGCCGCTCACGGCGTTCTCGTCGGCACGGCGCTCGTCCTCGGCGCGGCGTTCTTCCAGTCGCGCCCCGATCTCGGTGAGTTCGGCGCCCAGCCGACCGAGCCACCCCGGAAGTTTTGACATGGATCTTTTCCTTCCCCCGTTCACTCCCCGCACGCCCCCGGAGATGTCCGGATCGACCGTACACGCGAGATGCCCCGCACCGTGGATCGGTGCGGGGCATCTCGAGGTCGGTCGCTGAACCTCGCGGGGTTCTAGTACCAGTGGTTGGCCTGCCAGAAGGACCAGGCTCCGCACGGGCTGCCGTAGCGGCCGTCCATGTAGCTGAGGCCCCACTTGATCTGGGTGGCCGGGTTGGTCTGCCAGTCGGCGCCGGCGGACGACATCTTGGAGCCGGGGAGCGCCTGCACGAGACCGTAGGCCCCGGACGACGGGTTGCTCGCCCGGTAGTTCCAGGTCGACTCGTGGTTCACGATGTTGCTGAAGCACTGGAACTGGTCGGCAGGAACCATCTGCCGGGCCATCGCCTGCACTTCGGCCACCGAGTACGAGCCCTGGGCCGAGAAGGACGAGGCGTCGCGGACGGAGGACCGGCTCGCGCGCTCGGCCTCCTTCTTCTCCTTGGCCTCGCGCTCCGCCTCCAGCTTGTCCTCGGCCGCCTGCTTCTTCGACTTGGCGTCCTTGGCGGCCTGGATGCGGGCCGTCTCCTCGGCCGACTTCTTCGCCGCCGCGTCGGCCGCGGACGCCTGGGCGTCGGCCTGCTGCGTCAGCGAAGCGGTCTGGACCTGGGCCTGCTGGCCCGCGGGAATGTCTGCGAGCAGCGTGGTGTCGGCTGCGGCCGCCTCGAAGTTGTTGTCGTCGACAGCGGGAGTGCTGCCCGACGCAACGCCTACGACGGCGCCTACGGTGGTGACCGCGGTGGCAGATGCCACGGCGAACCCCCGGACCGAGATCCGGCTCACATGGTGTCCTTCCAGCATCGCCCGCTTAGGTGACCTCGCGGGCGCAATCGTGCCCCCTGACACTGGCCTCCCTACTGCTTGGGTCACGGGAGGCACGGGCCCGGTGGGCACTCCCTCTCGGGAGCGCCACGTGGTACTCGCGGGCGGCATACGGACGGCGATTGTTGAGTTGTGTGGTGCGTGGCGCCTCTGGAGGTGCCCAAGTGCCGTATGCGGGGCCTGACGGAAGCAAGACTCTGCCGGAAGGACACGGCGCGTTGCAATTCTGTGTTGCGTGTGAAAGCTCACACCCCGTTTGGCGCACAACTTTTTCGGAAATGACGGCGCAGCACGATGCCGCCCGGCTAAGCTCCTTGGCTCGCCGGGCGGCATCTATGGGGCGTTCAGGGTCAGATGTGGCCGTCCTCCAGCATTTCGGTCACCAGCGCGGCGATCTGTGAGCGCTCGGACCGGGTGAGCGTGACGTGGGCGAAGAGCGGATGCCCCTTCAGTTTCTCGACCACGGCGACGACTCCGTCGTACCGGCCGACCCTGAGGTTGTCCCGCTGCGCGACGTCATGGGTGAGCACCACCCGCGAGTTCGCCCCGATACGGGACAACACGGTCAGCAGGACGTTCCGCTCCAGGGACTGCGCCTCGTCCACGATCACGAACGCGTCGTGGAGCGACCGGCCCCGGATGTGGGTGAGCGGGAGGACCTCCAGCATCCCGCGCCCCAGCACCTCTTCGATGACCTCGCGCCCGGCGACCGCCGACAGCGTGTCGAAGACGGCCTGCGCCCAGGGGCTCATCTTCTCGGCCTCGCTGCCGGGGAGATAGCCGAGCTCCTGCCCGCCGACCGCGTACAGCGGCCGGAAGACCATCACCTTCTTGTGCTGCCGGCGCTCCAGCACGGCCTCCAGGCCCGCGCAGAGCGCCAGGGCCGACTTGCCGGTCCCTGCCCGGCCGCCCATGGACACGATGCCGATGTCCTGGTCGAGGAGCAGGTCGAGCGCGATCCGCTGTTCGGCGCTGCGGCCGTGGATCCCGAAGGCCTCACGATCGCCGCGCACGAGGCGCACGTTGCCCTCGGCCGTGACCCTGCCGAGCGCCTTGCCGCGCTCGGACTGGAGGACCAGACCGGTGTGCACGGGGTACTCGGCGGCCTCGGGGACGTACAGGCTCTCCTCGCCGAAGAGCAGGTCGACCTGGTCCCCGGCGAGGGTCAGTTCGGCCATCCCCGTCCAGCCGGAGTCGGTGACGGCGAGTTCGGCGCGGTACTCCTCCGCGAGGAGGCCGACCGAGGACGCCTTGATCCGGAGCGGCAGGTCCTTGGAGACGACGGTGACGTCGAACCCCTCGGCCTGCAGATTGCGTGCGACCGCGAGGATCCGTGAGTCGTTGTCCCCCAACCGGTAGCCGGCGGGCAGCACGCCGGGGTCGGAATGGTTGAGTTCGACACGGAGCGACCCGCCCAGGTCCCCGAGCGGGATCGGGGCGTCCAGCCGGCCGTACCGGATCCGGAAGTCGTCCAGCAGGCGCAGCGCCTGCCGGGCGAAGTATCCGAGCTCGGGGTGGTGCCTTTTGGCCTCCAGCTCCGTCACCACGACGATCGGCAGCACGACTTCGTGCTCGTCGAACCGGGTCATGGCTTTGGGGTCGGCCAGCAGGACGCTGGTGTCGAGAACGTAGGTGCGCCTGTCGGGCATGCGGCGCTTGTTGCTGGTCACCACGGAAGGACGTACCCCCTCGGACGAGGTCGGGGAGTGCGACGGAGGTCGCGGAACTTCCCGAAGGGAGAGGACGGACCGGGTTCGGGCCCCGTGCGCGGGCCGAACACCGGCCCTCCGCGTCGGCCGCACGGTGTGCGGTCCTTCGTGTGCAAAGGGCCTCCCGGGCGAGCGGGCTGGGTGCCGCTCACTTGGTTGCGACGTCCGCCCGGTTACTGACCGGACGTCGACCTGAGAGCTGTATTCCCTCCAACACGCGAAGCCATGCCCCGGCCTGCGACGAGGTGAGCCCCGGCGCTGCTACTCTCCTCCGGCCGCCCGGCCGGCCCGTCCCGGCCCTCAGGCTCCGTAACGCCGGTGGCGCGCCGCGTAGTCACGCAGGGCGCGCAGGAAGTCGACCTTGCGGAAGGCCGGCCAGAAGACCTCGCAGAAGTAGTACTCCGAATGGGCGCTCTGCCAGAGCATGAAGCCCGACAGCCGCTGTTCCCCGCTCGTCCGGATCACGAGGTCCGGGTCGGGCTGCCCACGGGTGTAGAGGTGCTCGGAGATCAGGTCCGTGGAGACCACCTCGGCGAGCTCCTCGAACGTGGTGCCGCGGGCGGAGTGGTCCAGGAGGAGGGAGCGGACCGCGTCCGCGATCTCCTGGCGGCCGCCGTAGCCGACGGCGACGTTGACGATTATCCCGTCGACGCCCGCCGTGGCCTCCTCCGCCTCCTTGAGGACGGTCTGGGTCCTGGACGGCAGGAGGTCCAGCGTGCCGACGTGGTGGACGCGCCACCGCCCGTCGGACGCCAGCTGGCGGACGGTGTTCTCGATGATGCCGAGCAGCGGGATGAGCTCCGCCTCGGGCCGGTCGAAGTTGTCGGTGGAGAGCAGCCAGAGGGTGACGACCTCGACGTCCGTCTCGCTGCACCATCCGAGCAGCTCCGAGATCTTGTCCGCCCCGGCCTGGTGGCCTTGCACGGCCGAGCCGCCGGACGCCTTGGCCCACCGCCGGTTGCCGTCGAGGATGACTCCGATGTGCTTGGGCACCTGGTCGTGATCCAGGCGGCCTCCCACCCGGCGTGCGTAGAGCCCGTACACCAGGTCGCGCAAGTTCACTGAGTTCACCCTCTCGGTTCATTACGGGCCCGGGGCCCGCCCTCCCCCTCGGCGGGGGTCCGGGGCCGCCCCCCGGGGGATCGCCGTGCGGGCCGCTCACCGCGCTCTCGCGCCGCGGACCGGCCTGTCCCGAAGCCGCCACATTACTGCGGACGGGTCACGGGGGCCCAACCCGGCCTGTCACAAGTCCGTGATAAGGAGTGAAACGTGACTGATTCCCTCTCCTACCTCCCCGACGCGTCGCGCTACGACTCCATGGAGTACCGCCGCACCGGCCGCAGCGGACTCAAGCTGCCGGCTATCTCGCTCGGCCTCTGGCACAACTTCGGCGACGACCGCGCCCTGGGCTCCCAGCGGGCGATCCTTCGCCGCGCCTTCGACCTCGGTGTGACCCACTTCGACCTGGCCAACAACTACGGCCCGCCGCCCGGCTCCGCCGAGCTGAACTTCGGCAAGATCTTCCACCAGGACTTCGCCCCGTACCGGGACGAGATCATCGTCTCGACCAAGGCGGGCTACCGGATGCACCCCGGCCCGTACGGCGAGTGGGGATCCCGCAAGTACCTGCTCTCCTCGCTCGACGCCTCGCTGCGGCGGACGGGCCTCGACCACGTCGACATCTTCTACTCCCACCGCTTCGACCCCGCCACCCCGCTCGAGGAGACGATGGGCGCCCTCGCCTCCGCGGTGAACCGGGGGAAGGCGCTGTACGCGGGCGTGTCCTCCTACAACGCGGAGCAGACCGCGGAGGCCGCCCGGATCCTCCGGGAGATGGGCGTGCCCGCCCTGATCCACCAGCCGTCCTACTCGATGGTGAACCGCTGGGTGGAGTCCGACGGGCTGCTCGACGCGCTGGAGACGGCCGGCATGGGCTGCATCTCCTTCGCGCCGCTCGCCCAGGGGCTGCTCACCGGCAAGTACCTGGCGGGCATCCCCGAGGGTTCGCGGGCCAGCCAGGGCAAGTCCCTGGACCCGGACCTGCTGTCCGACGAGATGGTCCGGCGGCTGCGCGGTCTGGACGCCATCGCGCGGGGGCGGGACCAGTCCCTCGCCCAGCTGGCGCTCAACTGGGTCCTGCGGGACAGCCGCATGACCTCGGCGCTCATCGGCGCTTCGAGTGTGAAGCAGCTGGAGGAGAACGTGGCCGCGCTCGCCGCGCCCGCGCTGACCGCCGCCGAACTGAAGGAGATCGACACCTTCGCCGTGGACACCGCGAGCACCAACATCTGGGCCAACCGCGGCTGATCCGCGGACCGCCGGGCACCGAATTCCCCCGGATTTCCGGGGCTGCGCACGGGGGCGCCACCGGTCCTGCACAAGCGCCGCACATCCGGAATGTTTCCGGGCACAAAAAAACGGGCCGGTCCGTGGGGGGGGTTACGGACCGGCCCGAGGGGGGGTTTCCACCATAACCCTTCGTAAGTGCTGCTGCGTGCCACGCCACAGAATAATTACTCTCCGAATTCATCGGAATGCGCTGCGGGCACATTCCACGCGCCCCCGGAACGTCCCCGTCCGGGATCCCGGAGGACGGATTCCGTCCTATTGGCGTCCTACATTCCGCTCATGACGACACGCACCCGCGGCACGACCGTGAGCTGGTCCCGGGCGAACGCCAGGCGCCTGGACAGGCAGTTCCTCTCCGGCGGCACCCGTTCCGCCCGGGGTCCCGCCCACGGCGTGACGGGGACCGTCGCGGCGATGCTCGGGGCACACGCCCAGGTCCTGTCCGCCGCCGAGCTCTCGATCGGGCTCCGCGCCCCGGGGACGACACGCACGGATGTGCGGACGGCTCTGTGGACCGACCGGACCCTGGTCAAGACGTTCGGCCCGCGAGGCACCGTGCACCTGCTGCCCGCCGAGGAGCTTGCGATGTGGACCGGGGCCCTGTCGGCCGTGCCGGCGGGCGGCAGCCCCTTCCCGAAGGACGCCCGGATGACGCCGGACCAGGTCGAGGAGGTCGTGGCCGCCGTCGCGGCGGCCCTGGAGGACACCGAGCTCACCGTCGACGAGCTCTCGGACGAGGTGATCGGCCGCACGGGCCCCTGGGCGGGCGACCCGGTGATGCCCGCCTTCCAGGGGATGTGGCCCCGCTGGCGCCAGGTGCTGCACCTGGCGGGCCACCGGGGCGCCCTCTGCTACGCCCCGAACCGGGGCCGGAAGGCCACGTACACGAACCCCGGAACCGTCCCGATGCCCGCGCGGGAGGCGACGGCCGCGCTCGTGCGCCGGTATCTGCTGGCCTACGGTCCCGCCACCCCGGCCCACTTCGCGCGGTGGCTCGCGGCGCCGCGCGGCTGGGCCGGCCGGCTCTTCGAGGAGCTGGCCGGGAAGGGTGCGATCGAGAAGGTCGGCTTCGAGCCGTGCGGGGAGGCGTGGGTGGTGGCGGGCGACACCCGGTTCCCCTCGGCGGCGCCGCGCGGTGTTCGGCTGCTGCCCTACTTCGACGCGTTCGGCATCGCCTCCCAGCCGCGTGAGCGCCTCTTCCCCGGCGCGGCGTACGAACGCGCGCTGGCCGGCGGGCAGGCGGGCAACTTCCCGGTACTGCTGGTGGACGGCGAGGTCGCCGGGGTCTGGCACCAGCGGCGCTCGGGCAGGCGGATCGCGGTGACCGTGGAACCCCTGGGCCCGCTGGACGCCGCGCGCCTGCGGGCGCTGGAGGAACAGGTGGAGAGGCTGGGCGAGGTGCTGGAGGGCACCCCGGAGCTGACGGTCGGGGAGGTGACCGTGGGCGGCCACGCCTGACCCGGGGCCGGCCTGACCACGGGCCGGCGGGTTCGGGAGACCGCGGGTCCGCAGGGTCCGGGGAGTGCGCGGCCTCAGCGGGGAAGGAAGCGGATGGCCACGGTGTCGCCTCCGACGACCGTGAAGTCGCCGTTCTCGCACCGGATCACCGCCTCGCGCACCTCGCCGTGCCCGTCGCGCCGTTCCTGCGTGCCGGTGACCGTCCAGGCCCCGCCGTACGGAGGGGGTGGCAGCCGGCTGAGCTGCTCGAACTGCCACTGACCCGCCGGCACACACCAGTCGGGCAGGCCGGGCCAGGCCCCGGAGGTGATGCTCAGCGTGTGGTCGGAGGCGCAGGTCAGCAGCACCGACTGACCTCCGTCCAGGACGAACTCGACGGCTTCCGGCTCCCCGGCGCGTCCTTCGGGCCGGTAGAACAGGCCGAGGACGGCGGTGATCCGCGCGCCCGTGAGCCAGTCGGCCTTCCCGTGACGCAGCCGGCCGGCCGGCGGGCTGATCTCTCCGCCCGGCATTTCCCTTCCCACCGACATGACCCGCTCCTTCGTTGTGCGCTCAACCACCAGAATCGCACTACTCATGGGTAGGACGGAGGAGCAGGGGATGGCGTTGCGTCCGTGGCCCGTGAAGGCGCCCTCAGCGTGGGGGTGTTGACGCCTTGTCCGGTTTCCTTGCCTCGATCAGGAAGCGGGCGCTGTGTGCGACGAACGGCCCTTCCCGCTCGATCTTCCGGTGCAGGGAACGCAGTTGGGGCAGGTGGTCGCCGACGGTGAAACCCGGCACCATCCAGATCACCTTGCGCAGGAAGTAGACGACGGAACCGATGTCGAGGAACTCGACGCGCAGCCGCTCGGCACGCAGGTCCGTCACCTCCAGCCCGGCCGCCTCCGCGTCCTCCCGCGCGGCCTGCGGATCGCGGGCGCCGCGCTCCTCGGCGGACCGGGGGCCGAGGAAGTACTCGACGAGCTCGAACACGCTCTCCGGGCCGACCTGCTGGGAGAAGTACGTGCCGCCGGGGGCGAGCACCCGGGCGATCTCGTCCCACCAGGCGGTCACCGGATGCCGGCTGACGACCAGGTCGAACGTGTCGTCCGCGAAGGGCAGCGGCGGCTCGTCGGAGTCCGCGACGACGGCAACGCCGCGCGGGCGGAGCAGGGTGGTGGCGCGGGCGACGTTCGGCGGCCAGGACTCCGTGGCCACCGTCAGCGGCGGCAGCACGGGAGCGGAGGCCAGCACCTCCCCTCCCCCGGTCTGGATGTCGAGCGCGGCCCCGGCCCGCGCCATCCGGCCCGCCATGGCGCGCGCGTAGCCCCACGAGGGGCGCTGCTCGGTGGCACGCCCGTCGAGCCAGGAGAAGTCCCAGCCGTCGACGGACACGGCTTCCGCCTCCGCCACGAGGACGTCGAAACGCGCGTCGGAGGCCGCGGGATCGAGGGGCACGGATGATCCGGTCATACGGGAAGGGTGTCAGTCCGCCTCGGTCCGGCGCGACCTCATATTCCGTACGCCCGTGTGCCGGGTGGAGCTCAGGCACCGAGGCCCCCGGACACCAGGCCGAACAGTGCTCCGGCGAGCATGAAGGGGCCGAACGGGATGCCCGTCCTGCGTCCGGCGCGCCGCAGGAGCATCAGCCCCGCCCCGTACAGCGCGCCGAACAGGAACCCGGCGAAGCCGCCCAGGAAGAGCACCGGCCAGCCGTACCATCCGAGCGCCACGCCCAGGGCGAGGGCGAGCTTCACGTCGCCGAAGCCCATGCCGTTCGGGTTGATCCGGTAGAGGAGGAGGTAGAAGCCTCCCAGTACCGCCCCGCCGAGGAGGGCGGAGGTCCAGGAGCCGCCGTGTCCGGGCAGCAGGGCGGCGGCGCCCAGCAGGGCCGCTGCGACGGCGGCGAGGGGCAGGGTCAGCACGTCGGGCAGCCGGTGGACGCGGCGGTCGATGACCGCGAGGAGCACGGCGACGGGAGCCAGGAGCACCCAGACGACGGCCTCGGGACGGGCCCCGGCCGCCGCCGCGAGGGCGGCGCAGACGAGCAGGGTGACCACCGGGGCGACGGCGGAGGGAGCGTAACGGCCCGGCCCGGCGGGTGCCGGGGCCTGCGGGACCGCCGCACCCGGGAGCGAGGAGACGGCCACGGCGCACGACACGCATCTGGCCGGTCCGAGCCAGCCACGGGCGGGACCCGTGAGCGCGTGCCCGGCCGGGCACGCGTCCCGCCAGGGCTCCTCCGGTTCGACGGAGAAGCGGTACGCGGCACGCGGGAGCAGCAGTCCCGCGGCGGCGCCCCAGAGCGCGGCGACCGCAATCAGTGTGGCGTCCACGGAAGCGACCCTAATCCGGCCCGCACGGCGGGGTCTTGGGCCCTGGGGCCCACTGCCGCCCGTTCCGGGCCCATGGGCGGGCGAGGAGGGCTACGGTCGTCTCCCATGGGGAAATGGCGTAACGGCAGCGGGACACTGACGGTCGGGTCGGACTCCGAGGTGCGGGAGGTGCCCCTGCGCATAGCCGCCTCCTACCGGGCACGGGCGCGGGGACTGCTCGGTGCCGACGGCGTCGACGGCGCCCTGCTGATCACCCCGTGCGGGAGCGTGCACACCTTCCGGATGCGGTTCACCATCGATGTGGCGTACCTGGACCGCAGGTTCAACGTCCTGGCGGTCCGCACGATGAAGCCCGGCCGGCTCGGCCGGCCCCGGCTGCGCGCCCGTCATGTGGTGGAGTCGGAGGCCGGGGCGATGGACGGGTGGGGTCTTCGGCCCGGTACACGGGTGCGGGTCTCGGTGCCCGTCCGGGAGGTGTCGCCGCCCGTGCGGTGACGGGCGGGACCTCACCGCTCACGGCGGCCCCGGCCCCAGCAGCGTCCACGCACCGTACGCGGCGGAGCCGAGGGCCAGCGCCCCGACGACGGCGCCGGTACGGACCGTGGTGCGCAGCCGTGCCAGCGCGACGGCCGGGGGCAGCAGCAGGGGGAACGCGGGCATCATCAGGCGCGGCCGGGAGCCGAAGTAGCCGGAGCCGATGAGCGAGACGACGACGATCGCGATGCCGTGGACGAGCACGGGGAGCGGCTGCCGCTGCCGTACGCACAGGAACACCAGCCACCCCAGCAGCCCCAGCGCGGCGCAGAGTCCGAGTGCGGCGGGGAGCGGCAGCCCGGCGATGAACGCGGCGAGCGCCCTGCCCCCGTCGATGCTGTTGCCCCACTGCGCCTGGACGTCGAAGTACGCGAACGGGCCGCCCTCGCGCACGGCGACGAACACCACGTAGGCCAGCCATCCCAGCGGTGCCAGGCACACCCCCAGCAGCATGCGGGCGTTCCGGCGGAGCAGTCCCCGCCGGCCGCCCGCCCGCCACTCCCGTACGAGGGCGGCGGCCGCGGTGACGGCGAGCGCCGCGACGAGGGCGGCCGCCGAGGGCCGCGTCAGGCCGGCGAGCACGCACAGCGCGCCGGCGACGATCCAGCGGTCCCGGAGCACCGCGTACAGCGACCAGGCGGCGAGCGCGGTGAACAGGGTCTCGGTGTACGCCATCGACTGCACGAACGCCGTCGGGTAAGCGCCCCACAGCGCGGCCAGCACGATCCCGGTCCGCGGTCCGTGCAGGCGTGCCCCCACGGCGAAGATCCCCCAGGCCGCGAGGAGCCCCGCCAGCCAGGCGACGGCGATGCCGGCGCCCTGGACGCCGAACGGGGTGACCGTGGCGAGGCCGCGCTCCAGGGCGGGCAGCAGCGGGAAGAAGGCCAGGTCGGGGTGGGTGCCGCCGTCGGGGAGAGTGACGGTGTAGCCGTAGCCGTTCTCGGCGATCCGCTGGTACCAGACGGAGTCCCACCGCCCGCCCAGCAGATGCAGGGCGTCCTTCCCGGCAGCCGACGCCGACAGCTGGAGGACGAGCAGCCCGAGGGCCCTGACCGCCGCGTAGGCCGCCAGAGCGGGGGCGGCGGCCGTGAGCAGGGCCGCGGCACGGTGCCGCGGGCCGCCGGTTCCGGACGCCGCCGGGGGGAGGCGCGTGAGCTGATCGGGCATACGGGTGATTATGGGCCCGCTGCCGCCCGGCTCGCCGAACCGGTCCCGCCAGGGCCGCTTCCACGAGGCAGGTTGCGGCCCGGCCCGGCGCCGTGGGGGTGCGCCGGGACGGGCGTCGATCACCTGCGGGGCAGACGCTAACGTCCCGGCGGGCCCCCGTCTTGGGCCCAGGGGCCCAACCAGGGACCCCAGTGCGCCGCCGGGCCCGTGGGCCGGCCCCGTCTCGGGTGCCGGACCCGGCGGAGCGGACCCGGCCCGTCGTGCGAGGGTTTCGGGCGGCGTGCGACCGTACGGCGGACGTGGAGAGCGCGGAAGAGGGCGACAGCGGATGACGGCCGGTCCAGCGGTACCGACGGTGGAGGAGCACACGGAGCGGTCTCCGTCCGGCGGGCCCCGGCCAAGGCTGCTCCGCGACCTCTCGCTGTCGGCCGTGCTCGCGGGTGTCGTCGCGGTCGTCGTCTCCTACTCGGGGCCGCTGGTCATCGTGCTCTCGGCGGCCCGCGCCGGGCACCTCGACCCCGCGCAGACCGGGTCCTGGATCTGGGCGATCTCGATCGGCAGCGGCCTGACCTGCATCGGCCTCAGCCTCCTCACCCGCATGCCGGTCGTCACCGCGTGGTCGACCCCGGGCGCCGCGCTCCTGGTCACCAGCATCGGTTCGTACGCGTACGGCGAGGTGATCGGCGCCTTCGTGGTGTCCGGTGCGGTGATCGCCCTGATCGGCGTGACGGGGGTCTTCGGGCGGCTGATGCGCCTGGTGCCCGGCGCGGTGGTGTCGGCCATGCTCGCGGGCATCCTGTTCTCCTTCGGCACGGGCGTGTTCACCTCGCTGGAGCACACCCCGGTCATCGCGGGCTCCGTACTCCTGGCCTATCTGCTCGGCAAGCGGTGGCTGCCCCGGTACGCGGTGCTCCTGGCGCTGGCCGCGGGTGTGCTGTGCAGTGCCGCGACGTCGAAACTGCGCATCAGGCTGGACCATGTCGGTCTGGTGCAGCCGGTGTTCACCACGCCTTCCTTCTCCGTGGCCGCGCTGATCGGCATCGCGGTGCCGCTGACCCTGGCGACGCTGGCCTCCCAGAACGCCCCCGGCGTCGGTGTGCTCGCCGCGTCCGGCTACCGGCCCGACGACCGCCTCCTGGTGGGCTCCACCGGCCTGGTCTCGGCGGTGCTCGCCCCGTTCGGCTCCCACGCGGTGAACCTCGCGGCCATCACCGCGGCGATCTGCACGGGACCCGAGGCCCACCGCGATCCACGTCGCCGCTACGTCGCGGGGGTGGCCTGCGGCCTCGTCTACCTGGTGGTCGGTGCGTTCGGCTCGACGCTGGTGGCGTTCTTCGCCGGCCTGCCGAAGGAACTGGTCGCCGCGGTCGCCGGCGTCGCCCTGCTCGGCGCGCTGTCCGGCGGGCTCACCGGCGCGGTACGGGAGGGCAAGGACCGGGAGGCCGCGGTCATCTCCTTCCTGACCACGGCCTCGGGCGTCACCCTGTTCGGCATCGGATCGGCTTTCTGGGGGCTGGTGTTCGGAGTCGCGGCGCATCTCGTGCTGAACGGCCGGTTCCGGTCCCTGGGCCCACGTCGCCGACCGGAGGCGGGCAGCGCCTGAGTTGGGCCCGTCTTTGGGGCCTGGGGCCCAGGTCAGGCACGGGTTACCGGTCATACATTCCCCCCGAGGGCCGACAGGCCGGGTGCCGGGGAGAGGGTGGACCGTGAGCGGTGGCAGCGACTGGGGAAGCAGGGTCCCGGGCCCGATACCGCCCGGCGGCCACAGCGACGGGGACGGCTGGTTCTTCGCGCTGAGCCGCAGCTGGGCGGCCGGCGCCCTCGTCTACGTCGTCGCCGGGTTCCTCACGACGCGTGCGCTCGTGGAGACCCTCGCCACCGACGACCGGCTCGAACTCTTCGGCTGGCGACTGGCGTTGCTGCACCTCCCCGGCGTCCTCGTGACCGTCCTGACGGTCCTGGCGGCCGCCCGCGCGCTTCCCGCCCACCGACGGGACTCCCGGCCCCTCCACCTGCTGGGCACGCTCACCGTCCCCGTCGCCGGACTCGCGTACGGCTACGCCGTGACCTGGGACGTCGTCGGGACCGAGGGGCTGCTGATGCCCGTGGTCGCCGTGGTCACCGGCGCCGCCGTGGGACTGGTCCTGGACCGGCTCGTCGAGGACCGGGACGACGGGCCCGCTCCCTCGTCGGCGTACACACGCCCGTACGGCCGGCGCGACGGCGGCGCCACCGCGACCGAGTACCTCGGTGTCATCGTCCTGGTCGTCGCGCTGATCGGCGCACTCGCCCTGGCCGGGATCGGCGGCCGGATCGGTGAGGGCATCCGCTGCGCCATCACCTCGCTGACCGGGGGCGGCGGCTGCACGACGGGAGGTGACGGCACCGCCGGTCCGAAGACCGACGCCGACTACGAACCCAAGCTCTGTCAGATATCGAACGTCTCGGACACGGCGGGCGGCAAGGTCAAGATCGGCTGGTTCGAATGGGGCGAGGAGTACGGCTTCCAGCAGAAGGTCGCCCAGGCCAACACCGATGTGAACGAGGACGGGAAGATCGACGAGAACGACAAGCTCGTCTACATGACGTTCACGGACGCCGCTTCGGCGGGCGTCAACGCCAGCACGCCCGGCGTGAAACTCGGCAGCCTCGGCAAGGCGGACGTCGACATCGGCGGCGGCATCAAGATCACCAACGGTGACACCTGGGTGTTCAGGAGCGAGGCGGACGCCCAGAAGATGAGGGACGACATCGAGGAGATGAAGATGTGGGAGACCTCGATGAAGCACAGCGGCGGCTACGGCGGCGGCTGGTACTCCGGCATGAAGTGGGCGGACAAGAAGGAGGACATCGAGAAGAAGATCGGCGACAAGAAGATCTCCTACTCGACCATCGGCCTGAACGTCTACGCGGACGGGGGCCTCTCCCTCAAGCCGGGCGACGAGAACAAGCTCAGCGCCAAGCTCGGCGGCAAGGCCAAGTTCTCGCCGGACGTCACGGTCACCAAGGACGACGTCAACGGCAACGAGTCGTACACCTACACCGCCAAGCTGGAGATCGAGGGCAAGGTGGGCGGCACCGCCGGCCCGCTGGGCGGCACCGCCGGTGCGAAGGACACCCGCACCGGGGCCCTCACCGTCACCCGTGACCAGAAGACCGGGAAGATCGTCCGGATCGACATGACGCAGACGGTGGAGAAGACCTCGACGTCCGACAAGGGCGAGGCCGGCGGGGACAACGGCAAGAAGGACCAGGACAAGCGGGGCGGCAAGGGCGGCGTGACGGACTCCTCCGGGGACACCGGCATCGAGGTCCGGACGAACTCGATCGTCTTCGGGAAGGAGACCGACAAGGCCACGGAGGACAAGCGCGCCCTCGCCGAGCAGTGGCTCGACGGCTCCGGCAACAACACCGCCCCGTTCGAGTACATGTTCGGCGACAAGTCCTTGCAGAAGAAGCCCGGGGGAAGCGACCCCTTCGAGCAGCTGATGTTCCAGGACGGCCTGTCCAGCACGATGCGGTACCACGGCGAGACGGACGCCCAGGAGTTCGGCTTCGAGGTCTCGCTGGGCATGAGCCTCGGATTCTCGGTCTCCGACGAGCACAAGCAGGAGACACTGACGGACGCGCGGTTCCTCGGCGCCCCGCAGGGCGACAAGCGCACCTACCTCCCGTACAGCTACTGCGCCCGGTGACCACCCCACACGAAGAGGCGATGACGTTGACGAAGTCCAGGACGCCCGGCACGGCCGTCGCCGCCGCCCTCGCTCTGACACTGCTCAGCGGCTGCGGCGGCACGGACACCGCCGCGGTCCCGGACGGCTGGGGCACGCTCGACACGAGGAGCGTGTCCGTCGGCTATCCCAAGAACCAGGGGTACGCCCCGCAGCCCGCCGCCGAGCGCAGCAAGGCCAACGCGGCCGTCGCCCTCAAGGAGGAGAAGGGGGTGCGCACCGGCATGGTGTCGGTCCAGCTGGACTTCGCCACGGGCGTCGGCGACGCGGGTGAGGCCGCTGCCGCCGCCGGCGCGGGGATCGGGATCGGGGCCACCCGGAAGGACACCCGGGACGTGCGCCTCGCCGGTGAGGAGAGCGCCCGTGAGGCACGCAGGATCGACTACGAGTTCACCTCCACGGGTGAGGAGTCGACCCCGGCGGAGGGGACGCGCATGACGGGCGTCGTGGTGGCCGGTGTCGACTCCCAGGACGTACCGTTCGCCATCCGGATCAACGCGGTGAAGGACGCGCTCAGCGCTGCGGACCTCGACTCGTTCGTCGCGTCGATCACCGTCAAGTAACCCGTAGCGGAGCCCTGTTCATGGACATACTGCCCGGTGGCGCGGCCACCTTCCTGCTGCTGTTCGGCCTGTTCCTCGGCGCCTTCGCGGTCCGGTCCGGCCTGCGTCTGTTCCGCGTGCTGCGGCTGGTCCGCCACGGCGAGCGCGCCGAGGGCAGGTGTTCGGCACGGCGCGTGGAGGACCGCGGTACCGGGACGGAGAACCGCTACCGCACCGAGTACGTCTTCGCCTTCCGCACCCCGGACGGCCGGGAGGTGGAGTTCACCGACCACGCCCCGGGCCCGTTCGGCTTCGAGGTCGGGGCTCCCGTCCGCGTCTCCTACGACCCGGCTGCCCCTGACCGCCGGGCCACGGTCGCGGGACCGGGCGCGTGGGGGCCCCTGCTGATGCCCGCCGCGTTCGCCACGGTGCTGAGCCTGTTCACGCTGGGCCTGCTGACCGCGTTCGCGGTGACGGTGGGCTGACGGGTGGGCCGGCCCGTCGGAGCCTGACCGGTGTGCGACCGGGGTGACGGCGGCCCGTCGGGTCCTGACCGGTGTGACGGCGCTCCGTCAGAGCTTGGCCCGGTCGAAGGGCGCGGTGAGCGGCTCCAGGGCGCCCGCCGCCCGGAGCTCCGTGTTGACGTCGATGACGGTCTCCGCGGACGGGGTCCGCGTACCGCCCAGGGTCAGGTCGATGACCAGTCCCCCGTCGGCTGCCGGGGTGTACGCGCCCGGCAGCCCCTCGGGGGCGCGGGCCGCCCGCCGCTCGGAGAGGAACACCGCTCTGCCGCAGCGCGGATCGGAGTTCTCCAGGCCGAAGTGGTCGGCCACCGCCCGGTACAGCGGCCTGTCGTACACCTGCCCCGCGTCGATGTCCCACGCCTCGGCGACGACCGCCAGGATCTCCGGTGTGCGGCGGACCACGTCCACGTCCTCGCCGACCGTGCGCGAGCGGAAGGAGACCGAGACGGAACGGGTGACGTAGGGGGACGAGCCACCGGCCCGGACGGCCGACGTCACTTTCGCGGCGTCCGTGTTGTGGGCCCACAGGGACGCCCCGTAGCCCACGACGTCGAGGTCGGGCCCGGTGTTCTCCCGGACGACGTAGTCCGCCAGGGCCGGGACGGAGGGCATCAGCAGGGGGTCGGCCGGGACCCCGTCCCCCGCCTCGTGCCAGCCGTGGAACGTCGCGTGGTCGATGTCGCCGAGCCGCGTCAGAGTGACGTACCAGCGCTCCGCGATCGCCTGCGGGTCCTCTTCCCGGAGTCCCCAGAAACCGTTGACGACGACGTTCAGCACGATGCTCTCCTCGGCCCTCTCGACAGCGCCGACGCGTGTTCCCGCCGACCCTTCACCCCGTCACGTCATCAGGCGTGTTGATCACCTTAACGTCGATGCCCCGGTCCTCGAAGAGCTGCCGCGCGGCCTCGGCGACGTCCGGATCGGACAGGTGCCACTCGACGGGCTTGCCACGCGCCGCGTCCACCTGCCGGGTGGCCTGGTCCGCCCAACGCTGCTGGACCTTGGGGGTGAGTTCGCCGGTCTCGGCGTCGTAGAAGTCCTTGCCCCGGTAGCCGTACTTCGCCTCCAGGTAGGTGCCCCGCGCGGCGTCCCAGCCGTCGAAGTCGACCGGTTTCCCGGTGAGCTTGTCGAGCGGGACCTGGTACTCCTTGCCGCGGGCCACCTTGGAGATCTGCTCCTGGTAGCGGGCGCCCATCTCGGTCGGGTAGTTCCAGACACCGGGCTTGATCTTCGTCCAGGTGCCGGTGCCCCCGTCCTTCGAGCCCGCCCGCGGGTTCCTGAGGTCCTTGTACCACGCCGGCTTCGGCTGGTTCCTGGCCCGCTCCAGCTCCTTCTTCCGCTTGGCCTCGGCAGCTGCCTTCCTGGCCTCGTCGGCCTGTCTCTGCGCCTCTTCGGCGGCTTCCTTCTTCTCGGGGTCGACCTCGTCGCACTGCTGGGTCAGGAACGCGACGGGCACCGAGGCCCGCACCGCGGCCATGGTGCCGGTGCCGGCACCGGGGAGACCGGTCGTGCCGCGGTGGCCGCCTCCGCCGCCTCCTGTGGCGTACGGGACCCGGGGGAGTCCGCCCAGTCCGACGGTGCAGCCGGTCAGGCCGGCCTCGTCCGCCGCGTCGTCCGCGTGCTTCTGCGCCTCGGCGGCGGCCTTCTCGGCGCCTTCCACATCGCCGGCCTTTGCGGCCTTCCTGGCCTTGGCGGCGGCTTCCGAGGCCTTCTGGGCGACCTCGCCGAGCTTGCCCAGCTTCCCCAGTTTGCCGAGCTTCCCCAGCTTGCCGACGAGCTTGGCCTCGCCGTAGCCGGGGATGAAGAGGGAGCCGATGTTCCAGAGGCCGGTACCGATGGCCTGGCCCTCGTTGCCGTCCTTCCAGAGGTCCCGGACCTCGTCACCGATGAAGACGTCGTCGAGCACCTTCACCCCGGTGCCGCCGCTGGCCTTGGTCCAGTCCCAGACGGCCCCGAGGTAGTCGCCGTCGGACCACTTGTCACCGGCGCCCTCCGAGTCCTGGGACCACGTGTCGCCGAGGCTCCTGCCGTAGTCCATCAGGCCGTTCCACGCCTTGACGGGGTGGATGACGGTGTCGAACGTGCCGGTGACGTCGCCCCAGAGGCCGTTGGCGAACACACCGGTGAAGAAGCCGCCGGTCTGGTGCCCGGCGCAGGAGAAGAAGGCGCCGACCCCCGAGGTGCAGCTCTCGCCGTCCTCCTCCTCGCCATCGGCGCCACCCTCCCCGGGTCCGTCGCCGTCCGCCCCTCCCGAGGCGTCCACGTCGTCCCCGCCGTCACCCACCTGCACAGCGGCGTCGGAACCGGCGGGACCGCCGGTGGAGCCACCCTGGGAGCCGCCGGTCACCCCGCCGGTGGCTCCGCCCTGGGTACCGCCCGTCGCTTCGCCTTCGGTGCCGCCGGTGGCTCCGCCATCGGTGCCGCCCGAGGCGGCTCCCTGGGTACCACCGGTCGTTCCGCCCTGGGGGCCGCCCGAAGCGGCTCCCCCGGTGCCTCCAGTCGCGCCGCCCGTCCCCGTGGTTCCGGAGTTCCCGGTCCCCGGTTCGGGATCCTCTCGGGATTCCGGCCCGTCGCCGGCGACCACCTCGTCACCGCCGGGTGCCGGACACGCGCTTCCGGTCACTTCGCAGATGGCGCTGCGCAGCCCTCCGCTGATCCGACCGCCGATGCCGGTCAGCAGGAGCGCGCTCACGAGCGCACCGACGATCACGATGAGCCCCAGGTACTCCACCGCGGTCTGGCCACCGTCCCGGCGCCATCTGATCAACCGGGCGACGCTGAAGGGCCGGTGCTCCGCGCGCCGCCCGACCGGCAGGTCGAACCAGTCACGGGAACCGCCCCGCAGCAACAGGACCAGGGTCACCGCGGGAATGACCAACTGCGGTACGCCCCGCGCGCCACCCCCACTCAGCGTCGCCAACGCACCGAGCAGGAACCAGCCGTCCACGGCCACGAGGCCGCGCCAGATCCAGATGTCCCCGGAGCGTACGTACAGCGACAGCGCGAACCCGGCGGCGCCCGGCAGCGCCGCGTACAGCAGGAGCCCGAGCAGCTCACCGTCGATGGCGTCGAGCGACGACGCCCGGAGGAGTACGCCGATGCCTCCGACGACCGTGAACACGAACAGCGTCCGGACGAGGAGCAGCACCGCCTGCAACGGCCGAGGAAGCGGGACCCTGCCCACCGGCACCGGCACCCCGCCGAAGCCCCCCGACCCCGCGAATCCTCCTGCACCAGACATCCCGGCCCCCAACCAGACGCTGTGAAGCGGTAGTCGACCCCGCCCGGCTCATCGGACCACAGCGGAAGGGCTGCGGGCATGGGCCCCAGGACCCAAAAGCGACGGTTATCCACAGGCTTGTGCAACCCTCGCCCCGATCGTGGATCGTTGGCGCCCTTCTGTACGCGCACGGAGTCGTGCCTCAGC
>Ga0247818_10000688_pt1 | contig 21290 bp, 11 predicted proteins | sample 13C_Glucose_Day1_FD_192424 | JGI IMG/M metagenome (GOLD analysis project Ga0247818, IMG submission 192424) | Soil microbial communities from agricultural site in Penn Yan, New York, United States - 13C_Glucose_Day1 | ecosystem: Environmental > Terrestrial > Soil > Agricultural land | place... | reverse complement strand
TTAATGTCCTTCGCTGAGCAACTAACCCGCCTGCAAGTCTTCCTCGACGCCGATGAACTGCATGACGAGGCGCTGGACTACGTGGCCGCCCACGGCTACCTCACCGCGCTGTCGATCTGTTCCGAAGTCGTTCCTGAACGCGAGTGGATCGATGCGCTGTTTGCCGAAGAGCCGCACTACAGCAGCGAAGCTCAACGCGAAGAGATCGAAGCCACCCTGATCGGCCTCAAGGCCCACATCGCTCGCCAACTGGCATCCGATGAAGAGTTCGAGTTGCCGTGCGACCTGGACCTGGGTGAAGACCCGGACGACTCCGAACTGCGCGGCTGGTGCATCGGTTTCATGGAAGGCGTGTTCTTGCGTGAAGCGGCCTGGTTCGAAACCGCCGAAGACGAAGTCAGCGAAATGCTGCTGCCGATCATGGTCGGCTCGGGCCTGTTCGACGAGCAGCCTGAGTTCGAAGACATCGCCAAAGACGCCAACCTGATGGACGACATGATCGTTCAGATCCCGGAAGCCCTGACTGCGCTGTACCTGCTGTGCAACGCACCAGACGAAAAACCGGCGATCCTCAAACCTCGTCACCACTAAGGTCCTGCCTATGGACAACCCCATAGGCAACCGCTCCCTGATGTTGCGCTACGTGCTGCTGGCCATCGGCTGGCTGAGCGTAGCGTTGGGGGTGATCGGGATTTTCCTGCCGGTGTTGCCCACAACTCCCTTCCTGTTGCTGGCGGCCGCCTGTTTCGCCCGCAGTTCTCCGCGTTTCTATCAATGGTTGGTGGGGCATCCGCGGCTCGGGCCGTGGATTCGTGACTATCTTGATGGCAACGGTATTCCGCTCAAGGGCAAGGTGTATGCCATTGGGTTGATGTGGGCGAGCATTCTGTTTTCCTGCTATCTGGTGCCGATGCCTTGGGCGCGGGGGTTCATGTTGACCAGTGCGGTGTTGGTGACGATTTATATTCTGAGGCAGAAGACTTTGCGCAAGTCTTGATTCTTTGGTTGTTGTTTTGGTGTACATATCCGTTGCTGCGGTAACGGCCGCTGGCGGTTTCGCTCTTACAGCGAGTCCCTTTTTCAAACGCCGGAGTGCCGGCCCGCGCCCACCCCCTGATGAACACCTCCGCTCGGCCTGCCGAAGGGGCAAAAGATCAAAAGCCAAAGCGAGGCGGCCTGATCGTTAGTTCATGCGAATTTCCCTGTAGGAGCTGTCGAGTGCAACGAGGCTGCGATCTTTTGATCTGATGCATCCGCAAAACTCTGGTCGACTGTCAGGCCGTCATCGCCAGCAGGCTGGCTCCCACAGTTTGGAATGCGTACGAACCAAACAAACAGGCCGGCCGTAAGGGCGAAACCATAAGCCGCCGTTACCGCAGCAACGGATATGTACACCCTCAAAAAAACGCCCGACGACCAACCCCACCTTTCAAAAAACTCCACCTAGACTTCACCAATCTGCATCCGAGCAGCCCGACATGCCCCGCGGTCCGCGTAGTCCAGGATGGCAAACGCCCCGACTTCGGTTCGGCGGATGGCTGCTGCTGAGCGCTTTCCTGCTGGCCGGACTGAACACTGTCTGGGCCGACTGGGATTTCACCCAGATCCTGCAAACCGCCGAAAAACGCTACGGCACCCTCGGCCCCGCGCGCGGGCGAATCGAGGCCTGGAGTCAATTGCTGCAAAGCGAGCGCGATGCGCCTGAGCGCGAGCAGTTGACCGCGGTCAACCGCTTCTTCAATCAGCAACTGAATTTTCAGGACGATACCCGCATCTGGCGCCAGACCGATTACTGGGCCACCCCCGTCGAAGCCCTGATCAAAGGCGCCGCCGACTGCGAAGACTACGCGCTGGCAAAGTATTTCAGCCTGCGCCAGCTCGGTATCCCCAGCGAAAAACTGCGCATCACCTACGTCAAGGCACTGATTCAGAACCAGGCGCACATGGTGCTGACGTTCTACAGCAGCCCCACCGCCGACCCACTGGTGCTGGACAACCTGATCGGCGAGATCCGCCCCGCCTCGCAGCGCAAAGACCTGCTGCCCGTCTACGCGTTCAATGCCGAAGGCCTGTACCTGCCGGGCAAGAACGGCGGCCAACGCAGCAGCGATTCAAAAAAACTGTCGCGCTGGCAAGACGTTCTGCAAAAGATGCAAGCCGAAGGGTTCGCCGTGGGCGACGGCTAGTCGCCACAGCAAGGAGCGTTTCATGAAACTGCGCAATCAATTGTTTCTCGCTATCTGCCTGTTCTTGCTGGTGGCGTTCAGCGGCAGTTTTTTTGTCAGCCTGGAAAGCTCCCGCGAGCAAACCCTCAGCCAGTTGCGCGCCCACGCCCAAGACGCCGCCACCGCGTTGGGTTTATCACTGACCGCCCAGGTCGATGACCCGGCGATGATGGAGCTCATGGTCAGTTCGATTTTCGACAGTGGCTATTTCAGCAACATTCGCATCGTCAACATCGCCAACCAGCAAGTTCTCGTAGAGCGCAGCGTTTCGGCGCCGATCAAGGGCGTGCCTGGCTGGTTCGTCCGCCTGGTCAATCTGCGTCATGAAGGGGGCGATGCACTGGTGATGCGCGGTTGGGAACAGGTGGCGCGGGTTGAAGTGTTGAGCAATCCGCAGTTCGCCCTGGCCAAACTTTGGGACAGCACCGTGGGCAGCCTGATCTGGTTGCTGGTGTGCGGTTTGCTCAGTGCAGTGTTCGGTGGTTGGCTATTGCGCCGGCAACTGCGTCCGCTCGACAACATGGTCCGACAGGCCGAAGCCATCAGCAAGCGCGAGTTCTTGAGCCTGCCCAAGCTCCCACGCACCCCGGAACTCAAACGTGTGGTGCTGGCGATGAACCAGATGGTCGAGAAGCTCAAGGCATTGTTCAGCGAAGAGGCGGCGCGCAGCGAAAAACTGCGCAGTGAGTCGTATCAGGACAGCCAGACCGGGCTGGCCAATCGGCGCCTGCTGGATGAGCAATTGGCAGACCACTTACTGGTCGCCGAACAAAACAGTGAGGGGCATCTGCTGATGCTGCGGCTCAACGACCTCAACGGCCTCAACCAACGCCTGGGCGGGCAGCGCACCGATGCCTTGATCGGTGCGGTCGGTGAATTGCTCAAGCGCCTGACCCGGCTACCCGAGCGACGCACCTGGCTGGCCGCACGTAATCGCGGTGGCGAATTCAGCCTGCTGACACCGGGCTTGGGTACTGAAGACGCCACGCGCCTGGCCAGCGAGATCAGTGCCACCCTGGAAAACCTGCGCCTGACCGGTGCCAGTGACTGCATGCCTGTCGCCCATCTGGGCATCGTCGCCTACCACCCTGGCGAAGCTGCCACTGATGTTCTGTTACGCCTCGATCAAGCATTGGCTGAGGCCCGCCAACGTCCCGAGCGCCCGTGGGCAATTGTGAGTCGAAGCGAAATCGCCATGAAACAATCCCCGCACGACTGGCGCACCAGGATCGACGACGCCCTGACCCAAGGCCAATTGCTGCTGTATTTTCAGCCGGTGGTGCAATGCGCTGACACCAGCGAGGTGCTGCATCACAAAGTCCTCGCGCGCCTGCCCGACCCGCAGGGTCAGGCGATTGCCGCAGGACAGTTTTTGCCTTGGGTGGAGCGTCTTGGCTGGTCGGCACGGTTCGATCTGGCGATGCTTGAAGCGACGCTTGACTACCTTGCCGTCAATCGCTGGCCTTTGGCGCTGAGCCTGTCCGGCAGCACCTTGCGCGATAAACCGCAGCTGCAACTGATCCTCGACATGCTCGAATCCTTGCCGGAACTGGCACCGTTGCTGACCCTGGAAATCGACGAACGCCAACTGCCGCCTCCCGATGAACTTCAACGCTTGAGCCACAGCCTTCTCGACACCGGCTGCCGCATTGGCCTGCAGCATTTCGGTGGCAGTTTCAGCCAGATCGGCAACCTGACCCAACTGGGCCTGGCCTATCTGAAAATCGACGGGGTCTATATCCGACAGATTGACCAGCAACCGGACAAACGCCTGTTTATCGAAGCGATCTTCCGCGCGACCAACAGCATTGACCTGCCGTTGATTGCAGAAATGGTCGAGACCCAGGGTGAACTGGAGGCGATCAGGGAATTGGGTGTGTTCGGGGTAATGGGGAGATTGATTGGGCCGCCGGAACCGATGTGAGTCTTATTCAAAACCTGTGGGAGCGAGCAGGCTCGCTCCCACATTTTTCAGATCAAACAGTATCCACCTTCAACGAATGATCATTGAGCATCCCATTGATGATGGTCGCCGTATCCGCTCCCGTAATCACCCCGCCCGCCCCCGGCGTTACACCGTAATGACTGGCCAGGTTGACGCCGGCCAGGTCGATGGTCTGGTTTGGCGCCGCGCCGGCCATGCCGCTGACGTCGATGCTGGTGACCAGTGATGCGCCGCTGCCGCTGACGGTGAAGTGCAGGTAGTCATCCAGCGAAGCGGCGGTGCCGTTTTCGCCTTGCAGCAATTGCGACAGGTCAAGTTTGTCGGTGCCCGGCGTGAAGTCCGTGATCACGTCGTGACCGCTGTTGCCCTTGAGCCACTGGAAGGTGTCCGCCCCGCTGCCACCGGTCAAAGTGTTGTTACCCAGGCCACCGATCAGGAAGTCATCGCCCCCCTCGCCTTTGAGTATGTCGTTGCCGAGGCCGCCGGTGATGACGTTGCTGTTGTTGTCGCCGGTGAGGTTGTCGTTGAAGTTGGAACCTACGAGATTTTCGATGGCGGTCAGAGTATCGGTACCGGCGCCAAAGGTGTTCTGCGGCCCGGCCTGGCCGAGATCGACTGTAACCCCGGCGGTGGCATGGGCGTAGCTGGCGGTATCGTTGCCGGTGCCGCCATCGAGCAGGTCGTTGCCCGCGCCACTGAACAACAAGTCATTACCCGCATCGCCATGCAGCGCGTTGTTGCCATTGCCCGCCGTGAGCACGTCATCGCCGTCACCGGCATGGATGACATTGTCACCGGTGCCCGCCACCAGCGTGTCGTTACCCGAGGTCCCGGTAAGGGTGTGACCGTCCTGATAACTGATGGTCAAGTTGGCGCTGTCGCTGCCGCCATGGTTGTCGCTGGCGGTGTAGGTGCCGTGGTAATCCGGGGTGGTGTCGTGGGCGGCGGAGTAATCGAGCTTCATGGTCAGCTGATAGCCTTCCGCGTTGCCTGCACCGCTGCCGCCACCGACGTTGGCAATGTTGGTGACATGGATCTGGTAAACGCCATCGGCGTTCGCTGTGATGGTCTGACCATCGGCAAGGGGAATCCAGGCGCCACCGTTGATCGAGTACTCCATGGTGATATGGCCGGCGGCCAGGTTGTGGTCCAGATTGAGGGTTTCACCTTGCTTGAGGTTGACGGTGATGCGGTCCTCGTCGTTGGTATTGGCGGCGGTGACCGGCCCCAGGTAACCACTGATTACCAGCAGGGCAGTCATCGTTGCGGTGTTGGCCACGAAAGATCCGCGCACATTGCTCAGGCTCTGGTTGCTCGGCTTGACCCCGCTACCGGAGAAGTCGATTGCACCGTTGCCGATGAAGTCGGCGCCTTTGCTGACCCAGCCGGTATTGAACGTGGTGGGCGAGGCCTTGAGCGGGTCGCCATCAGCGTCGGTATCGTTGGCCAGCAGCAATTCACCCGGCACCGTCACGCTGCCAGAAAGCACGTTGGTGATGATGTGATCATCGGTGGCCACCGGTGCGGCATTGGGGATGACTTTGATCACCAGGTTTGAGCTGGCGAGATCACCGTCGTTGTCGCTGAGGGTGAAACCGATGTTTTCCGTGAGCACCACCGAGGTGGTTTTCTGCGACACGTAGTTGTATTCACCGGTATCCAGGTTCACCACCAGCGTGCCCTTGTTATCGGTGGCAATGCTCAGGGTGTTGTTGGTGGTGTTGAACGTGCCGTGGTTGGCACCGCCACTGAAGTTCAGCGAACCCTGGTTGTTGTTGCCTTTCGGATCGAAGGTGTAGGTGGTGCCATCGACGGTGATGGTTTTGACGAAGCCGCCATCCGCGCCGAACGAACCGCCCTCACCCAGCAGCGAACCGGTAACCGGGGCGCCGATCACCGTACCCGAGAGCACGGAGTTGAGTTGCCCCAGGTCGGTGACGATCACGGCGTTGGTATTGGTGCCCGTGCCGGTACCGTCATAGGCCAGCGGATCGAGGGAATCATTGTCGACGTTCTTGCCCAGACCGATCGCGTAGCTCTTGATTTGATTCTCGGTGAGAAACTCTTTCCAGTTCGCCTCGTCTTGGGTCCCGATCGAACCTTCATTGGGTTTGCCGTCGGAGAAGAAGTAGCCGACGTTCTGTGCCCCCGTCAGCTTGCCGTTGGTGTTGAACGCATCTTGCGCCACGTCCACCGCCGCGTCGTAGTTAGTGCCGCCGCCCGCCGTCAGGCCGGCGACAATCGCCTTGGCAGTCGCCACGTCGACCCACACCGAGGTCTTGTCAGTGGCATTGCTGCTGAACGTCACGATCTGCACTTTGACGTCGCCGAGGTCGTCGTACTTGTCGAGCAAGGCGCTGATCGCCTGCTTGGCCAGCTCCAGCCGCGACAGGCCCGGCACACCGGAAGCGTCGGCCATGCTGCCGGACACGTCGATCACCAGCAGCAGGTTGGAATCGATCTCCACCGCTGCCACAGAACGCTCAGACGCCACAGCCTTGGGCACGTCATCGACAATGTTGACCACGATGGTGCTGGTGGTGCTGTTGCCCGCGGCATCGGTGGCTTTGTAGGTGAACGTATCGCTCAGGGTGTTGGGACCATCGTTGGCGCCCGGTGTGGTTTTCGGTGCCGAGGTCAGGGTATAGGTGTACGTGCCATTCGCGTTGAGCAGGATTTGCCCGAAGCTGCCGTTGGCATTGCCGACCAGGGTGTAGGTGATCGCTCCCGCCGCGCCGGTGACTGACCCCACCAGCGTGCCGCTGGCGGTTTCCCCGGTGTTGCCCGGCTCGCTGCCGGTGACGGTGCCGGCTGCCAGGTCCTGGCCATCCTTGCTCAGGTCGAGGGCTTTTTCGTAGACGGTCACGTCGGTGTCGGTGACGGCTTTGATGTTGCTGTTGCAGACATCGATGGTGATGGTCGTGGTGCTTTGGTCGCCGTCGGAGTCGCGCACGGTGTAGGTGAAAGTATCGGTGGCACCAGGCGCCGCGACCGAGTTTGGATTGCTGTGATAAACCGCATTGCCGTCGGCATCCAGGGTCAGGTAACCGTAGTTGCCATTGATTTGCGAATTGAGACCGCCCACCGCTGGGGTCGAAGTATTACTGCCAGCGCGCACGCCGATCACGGCACCGAGACCGTCGGCGCCACCGATGTCGTTGTCCAGTACGTTACCACTGACGGTACCGCCCTCCGTTACAGAGGCCGTATCCGCTTTGGCGGTTGGCACGTCATCGACGATGTTGACCACGATGGTGCTGGTGACCACGTTGCCGAGGGAATCGGTGGCCTGATAGGTGAAGGTTTCATGGGTGACGTTCGGGCCGTCGTTGGCGTTCGGCGAAGTGCTTGCCGGCGAAGTCAGAGTGTAGGTGTACGTGCCATTCGGATTCAGCACGATTTGCCCGTGTGCTCCGGTGGCGCTGCCGACCAGTGCGTAGGTAATCGCACCCACGGCACCGCTGACCGAACCGACCAGAGTGCCGGACGCGGTTTCACCGGTGCTGCCCGGCTGGCTGCCAACGACCGTGCCCGGCGCCAGATCCTGCCCATCCTTGTTCAGGTCGAGGGCTTTTTCGTAGACCGTTACGTCGGCGTCGCTCACCGCCTGCAGGCAGCTGTTGTAGACGTCGATGGTGATGGTGGTGGTGCTTTGATCGCCATCGGCATCGCGCACGGTGTAGGTGAACACATCCACCGCACCCGGGCCGCTCACGGCGTTCGGGTTGCTGTGGTAGACCGCGTTGCCATTGGCGTCGAGGGTCAGGTAGCCGTAGTTACCGTTGATCTGCGTATTGAGGCCGCCGACCGCCGGGGTCGTGACGTTGTCCCCTGCTCGCACACCGATCACCGCACCCAGGCCGTCGGCGCCACCGATGTCGTTGTTCAGCACGTTGCCGCTGACGGTGCCGCCTTCCTGTACCGAATCAAAATCGGCTTTGGCCGTCGGCACGTCATCGACGATGTTGACCACGATGGTGCTGGTGACCACGTTGCCGAGGGAATCGGTGGCCTGATAAGTGAAGGTTTCATGGGTGACGTTCGGGCCGTCGTTGGCGCTTGGTGAAGTACTTGGTGGCGAAGTCAGGGTGTAGGTGTACGTGCCATTCGGATTCAGCACGATTTGCCCGTGCGCTCCGGTGGCACTGCCGACCAGTGCGTAGGTAATCGCACCGACCGCACCACTGACCGAACCGACCAGAGTGCCGGACGCGGTTTCACCGGTGCTGCCCGGCTGGCTGCCAACGACCGTGCCCGGCGCCAGATCCAGCCCATCCTTGTTCAGGTCGAGGGCTTTTTCGTAGACCGTTACGTCGGTGTCGCTCACCGCCTGCAGGCAGCTGTTATAGACGTCGATGGTGATGGTGGTGGTGCTTTGATCGCCATCGGCATCGCGCACGGTGTAGGTGAACACATCCACCGCACCGGGGCCGCTCACGGCGTTCGGGTTGCTGTGGTAGACCGCGTTGCCATTGGCGTCGAGGGTCAGGTAGCCGTAGTTACCGTTGATCTGCGTATTGAGGCCGCCGACCGCCGGGGTCGAAGTATTGCCGCCGGCACGCACGCCGATCACCGCGCCCAGGCCATCGGCGCCGCCGACGTCGTTGTCCAGCACGTTGCCGCTGACAGTGCCGCCTTCCTGTACGGAGTCCGCGTCAGGCTTGGCGGTTGGCAAGTCATCGACGATGTTGACGTTGATCTGCCCGGACGCGGTGCTGCCATCGGTGTCGGTCGCGACGACGTTGAAGTTCTCGGTGATGCTGTTGGTGCCTTCGGCATCCGGATGGGTTTCGTTGTCGACCAGGGTGTAGCTGTAGCTGACCACGCCGGTTTCGGGGTTGAACCCGGTGATGGTCAGGGTGCTGCCCAACGGGGTGGTGATCGATTGCGGGAAACCGACGGCCACGCCACCGCTGACCACGGTGATGCCGCCCACGGTCAGGGTTTGCAGGCCATCGAGTGCAGTGACGGTGAAGGTCCCGCTTTGGGTCAGCGCCGGAGTATTGGGACTGGTGCCGTCCGTGAGGTTTTTCTCGTAGACCGTGAGTTCACCGCCAGACACGTCGAGGCCGTTGAGGGTCACTCCATCGTCGTTGTTATGGATGTTCAGCACCAGGTTGGCGGTGCTGGTGTCGCCATCGGCATCGGTCAAGGTGTAGGTGAACGTCTCGGTGCCGTTGCCGCCGCCGTGCAGTGCTTTGAAATCGGCATCACTGGTGTTGAGGGTGTAGGTGTAAGTGCCGTTGGCATTCAGCACCAGGGTGCCGTAAGTGCCGACGAACGTGCCGGGAGTGATCGGGCCGACGGCAGGGCCGGTCGGCACACGGTCGGCACCTTGCACGTCGTTGGTCAGCACGTTGCCGTTGAGGGTCAGCAAGGACTCCGACGCGATCGAAAGGTTACTGTCGTCCACGCCTTGGGGCAGGTCGTCGACGATGTTGACGTCCAGACTGCCGTTGGCGGTGGTGCCGTTGTCGTCGACCACGGTGACGGCGAACTGCTCGGACAGGCCGTTGGCACCGTTGGCGTTCGGATGCGCTTCGTTGTCGGTCAGGGTATAGCTGTAGCTCACCACACCGGTTTGGGGATTGAACCCGGTGATGGTCAGCGTGCTGCCCAACGGCGTGGTGATCGATTGCGGGAAGCCTGCGCTCACACCGCCGACCACCACGTTAATGCCGCCGATGGTCAGGGTTTGCACGCCATCGAGGGCGGTGATGGTGAAGGTGCCGCTTTGGGTCAATGCCGGTGCATCAGCGCTGCTGCCATCGCTGAGATTTTTCTCGTAGACGGTCAGTTCGCCGCCCTCGACGTCGAGGCCGTTGATGGTCACGCCATCGTCGTTGTTGTGAATGTTCAACACCAGGTCAGCGGTGCTGCTGTCGCCGTCGGCATCGGTGAGGACATAGGTGAACGTTTCGGTGCCGTTGCCGCCGCCGTGCAAGCCTTTGAAATCGGGATCACTGGTGTTCAGGGTGTAGGTGTAAGTGCCATTGGCGTTCAGCACCAGGGTGCCATAGGTACCGATGAACGTGCCGGGGGTGATCGGCCCGGAGTTTTCACCGACCGGCACGCGGTCCGCGCCCTGGATGTCGTTGGTCAGCACGTTGCCATTGAGGGTCAACTGGGTTTCCGAGGCCACGCCGTTATCGTCATCGATGGCTTTGGGCACATCGTCGGTGATGTTGACGTCCAGCGAGCCGGTGGCCGTGTCGCCATTGGTATCACCGGCAATCACGGTGAAGTGTTCGCTGAGGGTGGTGCCGTCGCCGCTGGTATGGGATTCGCTGCCATTGAGGGTGTAGCTGTAACTCACCACGCCCGTGGCCGGGTTGTACCCGGTGATGGTCAGGGTGCTGCCCAACGGCGTGGTGATCGACTGCGGGAAACCGCTGGCCACACCGCCACTGATCACGTTGATCCCGCCGATGCTCAGGCTGCTCAGCCCGTCAGGCGCGTTGATGGTGAACGTGCCGTTCTGCGTCAGCGCACTGGCGTTGCGTGCAGAACCGTCGGACAGGCTGGCTTCTTTGACGGTCAGTTCACCGCCCTCCACCGACAGGCCGTCGAGGGTGACCGGGTTGTCCGCTCCTGGCGGAACCAGCGGGGTGACCACTGGGGGAACGACCGGGGGAACGAGCGGAGTAATCGCTGCCAGAGTGCCGTCGCCGTTATCCGGTTCGCCATCGTGGCGCTCGTCCGGAAACTCGGGAATGCCGTTGAACCCGGCAGTGGGAAAACCGATGTTCGGATCGACGCGCCCGCCGACCTCTTCCAGCATCACGAAACTGTGCCCGCCCCCCGCCGCACCACCCGGCGCACCGGTCGATGGGCCGGCCGCCGTGGCTTCCGCGGTTTGCGTCGGGTCGTCACCGGCGGCAATGGCTTTTTGCAGTTGTTCGACGTCGCTCAGTTGCGCCTGGCTGGGCGTCACCGCTTCGGCGGTATTTACATGCGGCGTGTGGTTAGCGAGTAACTGAGGATTCATTTGCAGGCTGCTGCCGCGACCGAGGGTCAGTTCCTGGCCATTTTGCAAATGCACGGCCACCGCGCCTTCGGCACCGGTATTGAGCTGATCACCGGCATACAGCCGGTCGCCCTCGATCAGGGCCCGACGTGTGCCGTCGTTCGCCACCGCAAACACCTGACCAATGACTTTACTGACAGTACCGATGAGCGTAGCCATGTGCATCTCCTCCGCTGCCAACCGCTGTCGGCACCTTTTTTGTTGCGGAGAACATGCACATGGCTCAAGCGGGTTGCCGGGCGGATCGTCTACCGGTCAGCAGCGTTACCTGAGTAAGCCACTGTCCTGGTGACGATCTCGCCCAGCGTCTTGCTCACGGGCGATGCAGTCGTTTTGGCGCAAACCCCTTTGCAATCAATGGCATCGGAGTCCCGTTGGAAAACAATCGGCCCTGTGAGCGATGCGTAACGGTTTTGAACCACCAGTGACAGAAAACCGTCACCCTAATCCGCTCCGCGTCCCTCCCCTCCAGCACTTCTCCGCCCTATGTCGATAAGTGGATTGGAACTTTCCATCAAGCCCCGATGAGCGCCCTAAAGCTCATAAAACAAGGGCTTTCGAATTGAACAATGTCTTGGATTTGGCAGAGCGCATAAGTTTTTTTTGGCATATGACTTATGAGAAATACTTCTTAGGTTCTCTCCAGAATGTTCTTAGCTCTTCTGTAAAACGCGTGAAACGGTTTACCTATAAATGTCGTCAAATAATTGGCGACTGATAAAGAACCATCAGGACTCCAGGGAGATGCACCATGCGCCTTTTAACCCCCCTCTGCAGCGCAGTTCTATTGGCCATGGCCTGCACTTCTCAAGCTCAAGCCATGTCGCTGACCGAAGCCATCCAGAGCACCATTGCCACCCACCCGGAACTGGCGTCGCGGGTGGACAGCCGTCTGTCGGCTGATGAAGACGTGAAAGTCGCGAAGGGGGGCTTTTATCCATCAGTGGACCTGAATGCCGCGTACGGGCGCGGGTACAGCGATAACACCAACACCCGCGCGTTTGGTAATCACCACACCGAAATTCTCAATTACACCCAGTCGGAACTGCGTCTGCGGCAGATGCTCTTCGACGGCTTCAACACCGCCAACGAAGTCGAGCGCACCAAAGGCGTGGTCAACTCCCGCGCCTATTACGCTCAGGGCACCGCCCAGGATCTGGCCCTGCGCACCATCGAGGTCTACCTCGAAGTGCTCAAGCGTCGCGAACTGGTGACGCTGGCCAAGAACAACCTGCAGGCGCACTTGCGTGTCAACGATCAGATCGGTCTGCGCACCGAGCGCGGGGTTGGCAGCAACGCTGACGCCGATCAGTCCACCGCACGTCGGGCGCTTGCCGAGAACAACCTCGACACCGCCGAAGTCGACCTGGCCGACGCCGAGTCGAACTTCTACGCCGTGGTCGGGCGCCTGCCCGATGAACTGGAAACGCCGCCCTCGACCCGTGGCGAACTGCCAGCCACGTTGCAAGAAGCCCAGCAGAGCATGGTCGACAACAACCCATACCTGAAATCCGCCCAGGCCGACGTGCAATCGGCCGAGAGCCAGTACGAAGTCGCCAAGTCGCCGTTCTACCCACGCTTCGACGCCGAGGCGGCAGTGGGCGCGAACAACAACATCGCGGGCGAAGAAGGCCACGACAACGAATGGCGGGTCGGCGTGGTGATGAACTACAACCTGTTCCGCGGTGGCAGCGACAAAGCGCGCCTGCAATCGGACGCGCACAAGATCAATCAGGCAATGGACATCCGCAACAACGCCTTGCGCCAGCTCAACGAGAACATTCACCTGGCGTGGAACGCCATGGTCAACGCCAAGAAACAAACCCCGACCGCCCGTGAATACGCCGACACCAGCAAACGCGTGCGTGTGGCGTACCAGGATCAATTCGGCCTGGGCCAGCGTACCCTGCTCGACCTGCTGGACAGTGAAAACGAGCTGTACAACGCCAACCGCCGCTACACCGAAGTGCGCTACACCGAAGAGTTTTCGATGTACCGTGTACTGGCGAACATGGGCCAGCTGTTGAGCAAACAGCGGGTCGTTCTGCCGGCCGATGCCATCGCCCAGGCCGAAGTGAAAAGCGAAGCCCGTTTGCCTACTCTCAAATAAACACCCCCGTAGGAGCTGCCGCAGGCTGCGATCTTTTGATCTTGATCTTAAAAAACAAAATCAAAAGATCGCAGCCTTCGGCAGCTCCTACGGGGGGGTTGTAGATATTCGTGCCAATTGTTGTAGCTCAACCGGAGCGATGAAATTGACCAGCATGGAACCCGGCAACACCGGTGTCGATCCGCGCCTGAGCTTCGATGACCCGCTACTGGACGGTCTGCTGATCCTCTGCAAACTCCACGGCGCGACGGTCAGTCGCGCCAGCCTGAGTGCCGGGCTGCCAATGGCACACCAACGCCTGAGCCTGGACCTGCTGCCCCGTGCAGCGGCCCGGGCCGGTTTGCAGGCGCGCCTGCTGCGCCGCGACCTCAAGGACATCTCCCCGCTCAACCTGCCGGTCATGTTGCTGCTCAACAATGGCCGCACCGCCGTGCTGCGCCGTTATGGCGAAGACGGCCGGGTACTGATCCTGCCCAGCGAAGCCGACGGCGGCGAACAATGGATCAGCCCGCAAGAGCTGGCCGAGCATTACACCGGCCAGGCCTTGTTCGCCCGACCACGCCACGAACTCGAAGACCTGCGCTCACCACTGGTGCCCCGGGTACAGGCGTGGTTTCGCGACACCCTGAAGCTGTCGAAATGGCTGTACAGCGATGCGATTCTCGCCAGTTTCCTGATCAACCTGTTGGGCCTGATGGTGCCGCTGTTCGTGATGCAAACCTACGACCGCGTGGTGCCGAACCAGGCCACCTCGACTTTGTGGGTGCTGTCCATCGGCCTGCTGATCGGCACCGGTTTCGAATTGGTGCTACGGGTGGTGCGTGCGCACTTGCTGGACACCGCCGGCAAGAAGACCGACGTGATTCTCTCGGCCACCTTGTTTGAACGCATCACCGGCATGGCGATGAAAGCACGGCCGGCGACCATTGGCGGCTTTGCCCAGAGCATTCATGACTTTCAGGGCCTGCGGGAATTTCTCACCGCGGTGACGCTGACCAGCCTGATCGACCTGCCCTTCGCTTTGCTGATGCTGGTGGTGATCGGCCTGCTCGGTGGCTGGCTGGTGGTGATTCCGGTGCTGGCGTTTCCGATCACGATCATCTTCGCCATGATCATTCAGACGCGTCTGCGCGACACCGTGCAAAAAAGCTTGAGCCTCGGCGCTGAACGCCAGGCGCTGTTGATCGAAACCCTCGGAGGCCTGGAAACCCTCAAGGCGTGCAGCGCTGAAAGCGAGCGCCAGCACAAATGGGAAAGCACCCACGGCGCCCTCACCCGCCTCGACAGCCACGCGCGCAACCTCTCGGCGCTGGCCACCAACGGCACGCTGTTCATCCAGCAATTTTCCGGCATGGCGACCATCGTCGCCGGGGTCTACAGCATTATCGCCGGCAACCTCAGCGTTGGCGCACTGGTGGCGACCTACATGCTCGGCAGCCGAGTCCTGGCGCCATTGGGGCAAATCGCCGGGTTGATCACCCGCTACCAGCAAGCGCAACTGACCATGAAAAGTACCGACGCGCTGATGTCGCTGCCCCAGGAACGCGATGCCCGGCAACGGCCGCTGGAGCGCACGCAACTGCAAGGGGCGCTGGATGTGGTGGGCGTGACGTTCCACTACAACGGACAGGCCGCCCCGGCGTTGGCCAACGTCAGTTTTAGCGTCAAACCCGGCGAACGCATCGGCATCATTGGCCGCAGCGGCTCGGGCAAAAGCACGCTGGGGCGCCTGGTGATGGGCTTCTATGAGCCGGATGAAGGCCAGCTCCTGCTCGATGGCCTGGACCTGCGGCAACTGGACGTCGCCGACCTGCGCCATCAGATCGGTTACGTCGCCCACGACTTGCCGCTGCTGGCCGGCAGCCTGCGCGATAACCTGACACTCGGCGCACGCTACATCAGCGACGCGCGCATGCTCGAAGTCGCTGAGCTTACCGGCGTCACCGAACTGGCCCGCCAACACCCGCAAGGCTTCGACCGCCCCGTGGGCGAGCGCGGACAATTGCTCTCCGGCGGTCAACGCCAGGCTGTGTTGCTGGCCCGGGCGCTGCTGCTCGACCCGCCAATCATGTTGCTCGACGAACCGACCAGCGCCATGGACAACAGCAGCGAAGATGTTTTGCGGCAAAAACTTCATGGCTGGGTCCAGGGCAAAACCGTGCTGCTGGTCACGCACCGCACCTCGATGCTCAGCCTGGTGGATCGACTGGTGGTGCTCGACAACGGGCGGATCGTCGCCGACGGGCCGAAAGAAGCGGTCATCGATGCATTGCGCAAGGGCCGCGTCGGCTCTGCTGCGGTCTAGGAGTCGCCTATGCCAGCTTCATCGGATTCCTCGAAAGATCGCGGCTACTTCGACAGCTTCGGCAAAAGCGCCGAGGCCGAATTCATGCCGGAAACTGCCGGCGCCTCGTTGCAGGACTCGCCACGCTGGTCGCGCGTGACCGTGTGGCTGGCCGCCGCGCTGCTGATCAGTGCGTTGGTCTGGGCCAAGTTCGCCGTGTTGCAGGAAGTCACCATGGGCGAAGGCAAGGCGATTCCGTCGAGCAAGGTCCAAGTGATCCAGAACCTTGAGGGCGGCATCGTCACCGAGATCTTCGTGCGCGAAGGGCAAATGGTCAGCAAGGGCGATACCTTGTTGCGCCTCGACGACACGCGCTACCTGTCGAACAAGGGCGAAAGCGAAGTCGATCGTTATGCACTGACCGCGCAAGTCGAACGGTTGTCGGCGGAAGCGGAAGGTCGGCCGTTCAAGCTGTCAGAAGAAGTGATCGCCAAGGCGCCACAAGTGGCCGAAGACGAACGCTCGCTGTACGAACAACGGCAACGCCGACTGGCTAGCGAACAACGCACGCTGACGGAACAACTCCGGCAGAAAACCCAGGAGCTGGCGGAGTTCCGCTCGAAAGCCGGGCAATACAGTTCGAGCCTGGCGTTGGTCAACCAGGAGATGAACATGTCCGAGCCACTGGTCAAGACCGGCGCCGTGTCGCCGGTGGAGATCCTGCGGCTCAAGCGCAGCGCGGTGGAAATCCGTGGCTCGCTGAACGCCACCACGCTGGCGATTCCCCGGGCGGAATCGGCGATAGCCGAGATCAGAAGCAAGATCGACGAATCGGAACAATCCTTCCGTTCGGACGCGGCCAAAGAGCTGAATGAAAAACGCACCGACCTGTCGAAAATCACCGCATCGAGCATCGCCATCGACGACCGCGTGACCCGCACCACCGTGACGTCGCCGGTCAAAGGCATCATCAAGGTGCTGAAGGTCAACACCATTGGCGGCGTGGTCCAGCCGGGCAGCGACATGGTGGAAATCGTGCCGCTGGAAGACAACCTGCTGATCGAGGCCAAGGTCCGGCCACAGGACGTCGCGTTCCTGCATCCGGGCCAGAAAGCCATGGTTAAGTTCACCGCGTATGACTACACGATCTACGGCGGACTGAGCGCGAAGCTGGAGCTGATCGGCGCTGACACCATCACCGATGACAAGGGCAACAGCTTTTATCTGATCCAGGTGCGCACCGATAAAAACCATTTGGGCGGGGATGTGAAACCGTTGCTGATCATTCCGGGGATGGTGGCGACGGTGGATATTATTACCGGGGAGAAGACGGTGCTGGATTATCTGCTGAAGCCGGTGTTGAAGGCGCGGACCGAGGCGATGCGGGAGCGGTAGGCATTCTCCGGGTTTTATGGTGATTGATCTGATGCCATCGCGAGCAGGCTCGCTCCCACATGGATCGCATTTCTCCTGGAGAAACTCGGTCAACTGTGGGAGCGAGCCTGCTCGCGATGAGGGCGGCACAAACAACCATTACTTGTCGGCATGATTACGCTGAAAAACCTCCTCCCCCATCGCCGCAATCTGCCCCTCGATCAACGCCTCGAACGGCTTCAACAACGGCGCAAACGTCGTCGGTGCTTCCAGAGTTTCCAACGCCTGCACAATCGCCTCCACCGTCGACAACGCTCCCGGTCCCGGCGCCTTGCGCAGTCGATAGCGGGACACGCCGCCTTCAGCCAGCGTCACTCTCGGCAACGCCGCCAACAGCGGATTGAGGTGCAGCATTTTACGCGCCTTGCGCCAGGTGCCGTCCGGCACCACCAGCAACAGCGGCTCATCGGTCGCGGCACACGCCTGCATCGGTTGGGCATCTTCGCCGGGAAACAGTAACCGCGCCCGATACCCCGGCTGATTCAACAGCGTGGGCAAATCCTCAAACACTTCGCCGACGATCAACTCGGCGTTCTTCAACCCCAGCGCCGCCAGCCGCGCGGTATTCAACGCATGGTTCACTTCACTCGGATGCTGCAACAGCAACACCCGAGTGCGGCTGTCGAGGCTGGGGATCAACGGGCACAGGCAATGCGTTTGCGGACGCAGGCAACGCGGACATTGAATTCTGGACATCATCTTTACGCCTGATTCAGTTGAGCTTTGAGCAGATCACGGAACGTCTGGATCAACGGCTCGCGGCTTCGCCCCCGGCGCACGATCATCGAAAACGGCGCCTGATAGCCGAAGGTCGCCGGCAGCAGCACGCGCAGATCGCCCTTGTCGGCCCAGGCCTGGGCGTAGTGCTCCGGCAAATAGCCGATGTAGGCGCCGGACAGCACCAGAATCAGTTGCGCCTCCATACTTTCCACCGTTGCGGCACTGTGCTTGAAGCCGTGGCGGGCCAGTTCGGCCTGGCTCCAGTAGCCGCGACCGACCATGCGCTGTTGGGTGATGACTTGCTCGGGGATGCGCCGTTCGTTGAACAGCGGGTGCCGCGTGCTGCAGTACAACCAGTGCTGCTCGCGGTACAGCGGCATGTACACCAGACCGCTCATGCGCGTGGAAAACGCGCCAATGGCCAGGTCGAGACGGTTGTCCTGCACGCCGAGTTGCAATTCATAAGGGCTCATGACCGAGAGGTGCAAGTGCACGGCCGGGTGTTCCTGGCTGTAGGCGCCGATAGCCTCGGCGAACGGCAAGGCCTTGTCGCTGACTGTTGAGTCGATCACCCCGAGGTTCAGTGTGCCGCGCAATTCGCCCTTGAGTGCGGCGGCGTATTGTTCGAAACCTTCCAGCTCGCCCAATAGACGCAGGGTTTCCTGATGGAACAACTCGCCCTTGCTGGTCAGACTGAAACCGCCACGACCGCGATGGCACAGCACCAGACCGAGGGCCGCTTCGAGCTGACTCATGTAGGTGCTGATGGCCGACGTCGAGAGGTTGAGTTCGTGCTGGGCGCTGGCGAAACCCTGATGGCGAACCACGCTGACGAAGATGCGCAATAGTTTCAGGTCGGGTAAAGCGTTGGCCATGGGGGCACTCCATACACTGGTCGAGACCTGTAGGAGCTGCCGAAGGCTGCGATCTTTTGATTTTCGACGGTTCCAAAGCCGCAAAGGATCAAAATCAAAAGATCGCAGCCTTCGGCAGCTCCTACGGAGTTCTCTGTCAGCCAGTAAGACGAAGGTGAAGTCTATCCCCGCCATCACCATTAGTTTAGAAAAATCTGAACTAAGTATTTGCCCGTAGCGATTCTTTCCGGCCACTACATTTCGCAGAATCGGCGTCACAAGGTGCACCCGTCCTCCGTGAACGGTGCAACCCAATAAATAAAACAACGACGATGAGGCCCTACCCGTGGACAAGATTCTTCACCAACCACTGGGCGGCAACGAAATGCCGCGCTTCGGCGGCATCGCCACCATGCTCCGACTCCCCCACGTACCTACCGCTGCCGGCCTCGACGCTGCTTTCGTCGGCGTGCCTTTGGACATCGGTACTTCGCTGCGCCCCGGCACCCGCTTCGGACCGCGTGACATCCGCGCCGAATCGGTGATGATCCGCCCGTACAACATGGCCACCGGCGCAGCACCGTTCGACTCGCTGTCGGTTGCCGACATCGGCGACGTGGCGATCAACACCTTCAACCTGCTGGATGCCGTGCGGATCATCGAAGAATCCTACGACAACATCCTCGAACACGATGTGATCCCGCTGACCCTGGGCGGCGACCACACCATCACCCTGCCGATCCTGCGTGCCATCCATAAAAAGCACGGCAAGGTCGGCCTGGTGCACATCGACGCCCACGCCGATGTGAACGATCACATGTTCGGCGAGAAAATCGCCCACGGCACCACTTTCCGTCGCGCCGTCGAAGAAGGCCTGATTGACCCGGACCGCGTTGTGCAAATCGGTCTGCGCGCCCAGGGCTACACCGCTGACGACTTCAACTGGAGCCGCAACCAGGGTTTCCGTGTGGTCCAGGCCGAAGAGTGCTGGCACAAATCCCTGACGCCGCTGATGGCCGAAGTTCGCGAGAAAGTCGGCGGTGGTCCGGTGTACCTGAGCTTCGACATCGACGGCATCGACCCGGCTTGGGCTCCAGGCACCGGCACCCCGGAAATCGGTGGTCTGACGACCATTCAGGCAATCGAGATCGTTCGTGGCTGCCAAGGCCTCGACCTGATCGGTTGCGATCTGGTAGAAGTCTCGCCCGCTTACGACACCACCGGCAATACCTCGCTGCTGGCCGCCAACCTGCTGTACGAAATGCTCTGCGTACTGCCTGGCGTGGTCCATCGCTGAGGATCGGTCATGAACGAACGTGATCAGGTTTTGAAAGCGGCTGCCGATCTGGTATCCGCCTTCGCCCGTAACGATCGCGAAGCCTACTTCGGCGCCTTCAGCGCCGATGCCAGCTTCGTCTTCTACACCCTCGAACAACCGCTGCTGTCGCGCGATGCCTACCAGGCGTTGTGGGGCAGCTGGCGTGCCGAGGATGGCTTCGAAGTGCTGTCGTGCACGTCGAGCAACGCTTTCGTCAGCCTGCAGGGTGACGTGGCGATTTTCATTCATGACGTGGCCACCGAGCTGCGCATGCAAGGGGAGCGACACTTTAGCCAGGAGCGCGAGACGATTGTTTTCAAGAAACAAGCGTCTGGCCAAGAACAACAAGGCCGATGGCTGGCCTGCCACGAACATTTATCCGCGATGCCGGAAGGGCTGCCACCCCCTTAGCCAAACAGGTGACGCTCACACACGATGAGCGCGCCTTTATGATCGGAGCAGATCATGAATAACAACAACAACGAAAAAAGCCTTAGCAGCATCGAAACAAACGGGGTCGAACAGATCCCGGACAATGAGCGTACCGCCCGGCCCAGCGATCTGTTTCGCTTGATCTTCGGTGGCGCCAATACTTTTGCCACCGCTGTGCTCGGCAGCTTCCCGGTACTGTTCGGCCTGTCCTTTCAGGCAGGCGTCTGGGCGATCGTGCTGGGCGTGGTGCTCGGTGCGCTGATCCTCGCGCCGATGGGCCTGTTCGGCCCGATCAACGGCACCAACAATGCCGTGTCTTCCGGCGCACACTTCGGCGTGCACGGGCGGATCGTCGGTTCTTTCCTGTCGCTGTTGACCGCTATTGCGTTCTTCTCGCTCTCCGTCTGGAGTTCGGGCGACGCACTGGTGGGCGGCGCCAAACGCCTGATCGACCTGCCGGAAACCGACCTGACCCTGGGCCTGGCCTACGGTCTGTTCGCGTTGTTGGTTCTGACGGTGTGCATCTACGGCTTCCGTTTCATGTTGTGGGTCAACCGTATCGCCGTGTGGGCGGCCAGCCTGTTGTTCCTGCTGGGCATCTTTGCTTTCGCCCCGGCCTTCGACAGCCAGTACGCCGGCACCGTGGTGATGGGTCAGGCCGGCTTCTGGGCGGCGTTCATCGGCGCAGCATTGGTAGCCATGAGCAACCCGATTTCCTTCGGCGCGTTCCTTGGTGACTGGTCGCGCTACATCCCGCGTGAAACGCCGAAGGGCCGGATCATGGTCTCGGTGATCGCCGCGCAACTGGCGACGCTGATTCCGTTCCTGTTCGGCCTCGCCACCGCGACCATCGTGGCGATCAAGGCTCCGGATTACATCGCGGCCAACAACTATGTCGGCGGCTTGCTGGCGGTTTCGCCCACCTGGTTCTTCCTGCCGGT
>Ga0247818_10000687_pt1 | contig 21295 bp, 17 predicted proteins | sample 13C_Glucose_Day1_FD_192424 | JGI IMG/M metagenome (GOLD analysis project Ga0247818, IMG submission 192424) | Soil microbial communities from agricultural site in Penn Yan, New York, United States - 13C_Glucose_Day1 | ecosystem: Environmental > Terrestrial > Soil > Agricultural land | place... | reverse complement strand
GTGATCCTGTAGGAGCTGGCTTGCCAGCGAAGACGTACTCAAGCCTCGCCGCGCCCATGAAGACGCCTTCGCCGGCAAGCCGGCTCCTACAGGGTTTTGTGTTGACCACCATTCAGCGGTACGCCGGTGATCCTGTAGGAGCTGGCTTGCCAGCGAAGACGTACTCAAGCCTCGCCGCGCCCATGAAGACGCCTTCGCCGGCAAGCCGGCTCCTACAGGGTTTTGTGTTGACCACCATTCAGCGGTACGCCGGCAAGCCGGCTCGAGGTGGGCAGTAAGCGCCGCCGCTGAGAGAAAGACCCGCCAGGGTGGCGGGTCCGGAAGAGGATCAGAGCTTCGGCAACTGCCCGATGCGCCCCAGCATCTCGGTCACGATCTGCAGGTCCAGCAGGAACTGGTCCACCGTCTTGAACTCGTTGTCGGTGTGGCCGGTGTACTTCAACTCGGGCCTGGCCAGGCCGAACTGCACGCCATTGGGCAGGTCATGGACCGAGGTGGCGCCGGCGGAGGTGCCGTACTTGTGCTCCATACCCAGGTTTTCGCTGGCCACGGACAGCAGGGCCTTGACCCATTCACCCTCGGGGTTGCGGTACATCGGCTCGGCGATCGAATAGTCGAAGGCCGGCGCGATGTGGTTGTGCTTGCTCCAGGCGTCCAGCTTGTCGGCGATTTCAGCCTTTAGCGCGTCCGGCGACTTGCCCTTCGGCACCCGCAGGTTGACCGCGAGCTTGAAGGCTTTTTCATCCATCCCGACATAGGTCAGGGAGGCTGTCAGCGGCCCCATGAAGGCATCGGAAAAGCCCACGCCCAATTTGCCGCCCAGGTAATCCAGGCCCCAGTTGTCGGCGGCGTAGCGCGCGGCATCGGTGATGTGGTTGTGCTTGAGCGCGACCTTGCCGTCGAGGCTGTTGATCAAGTCCAGCATCCTGGCCACCGGGTTGACGCCGGATTCGGGCTCGGAGGAGTGGGCGGAAACGCCGGTGACCGTCAACTGCACGTCCTGGCCGACGACCTTGGCGGACACCTCGAAGTTGCCGCCATTGCGCCGGGCATAGTCGGCGCCGGCCTGTTGCAGGCTGGCGGCCAGCTCGGCGGGTTTGGCGGTCACCAGGGTGGCGACCGAGGTCGACGGAATCTGGTTGGTGGCCAGCCCGCCCGTCATTGCCGTGATTTCGGCGCCTTTGCCCTCTGCGGCCCGCCGGGTAAAGCTGGCCATGACAGTGCCGTAACCTTTCTCGGCGATCACCACCGGGTAGCTGCCATCGAGTGCCAGGTTGTAGTTGGGCGTCGGGTTGCGTTCGAAGTAGTAGGGGATCGCGTCGCCGGTGGTTTCCTCCGTGGTGTCCACCAGCAGCTTGAAATTCCTCGCCAGCGGCAGCTTTTCTTCCTTGATGACCTTCATCGCGTAGAGCGCGACCACGATGCCGTTCTTGTCATCCTCGGTGCCCCGGCCATACATGCGGTCGCCGATCAGGGTGACCTTGAACGGATCGAGCCTGGTGCCGTCTTTAAGCACCCAGTTTTCCGGCGTCACGGGCACCACATCGGCATGTGCGTGAATGCCCACGACTTCATCGCCACGGCCTTCGAGGGTGATCTCATAGACCCGGTTGTCGATGTTGCGAAAGGTCAGGTTGAAAGCCTGGGCCAGGCCCTTCAGCTTGTCGGCGATCCTTATGAACTCGGGGTTGTCGTGCTGGGCCACGCCGTCCACGCGGAAAGTCGGGATGGCCACCAGCTCGCGCAGGGTCTCGTTGGCAGCGTTGCCGTATTTCACCCGTGCATAAATGCCCAACAGGCGATGGATTTCGTTCTGCTGCTCAGGGGCAAGGGCCTTGTTGCCAAGGAAGGCATTGATGGCCGCGCCGAGGTCGGCGGTTTTGGCCAGGTCGCTCTTGGCCAGGCCGCCCAGGAACTGTCGGAAATCCGTGACCGGTGCGTCACTGAAGGTCTTGAGGATCGCCGCGCTCTGCTGCGGGGTGATGTTGGCGTACGCTGGGGTGGTGAATGACGAAAGGCTGGCGAGTATCAATGTGGCTGCGGCCAGGTGCTTGAGTGAACAGTTCATTGCTGGGCATTCCTTTGCAGGCTGGTTGGAAAATGTCTGATCGAAGTAACAGAACATTTCCAAAATTAACACCATTCGTCAGTTCGAAGGGCACCAAGGGCTGCAATTTCGATTCAATCAACCGGGTAGCCGCCACCCGACAATCGGCAAACTGCGCATTCTGCTCTTTCGATATGGAATAAGTGAAGGCACAATGCGCATCCTTTTTTGGCTGGCCTTGCCGGAGGCGCCTCGAAATGATCAAAACGCCGTATTACCTCATCGATAAACAGAAGCTGCTGGCGAACATGCAGAAGATCGCCTATGTGCGCGAACAGTCCGGGGCCAAGGCCCTGCTGGCGCTCAAGTGCTTCGCCACCTGGTCGGTGTTCGACCTGATGCAGCAGTACATGGACGGCACCACCTCGTCGTCGCTCTACGAACTCAAGCTCGGTCGACAGAAGTTCGCCGGCGAGACCCATGCCTACAGCGTGGCCTGGGCCGACGACGAGATCGAGGAGATGCTCGAGAACTGCGACAAGATCATCTTCAACTCCATCGGCCAGCTGCAGCGCTACACCGAAGCGTCGGCGGGCAAGGTCCGCGGGCTGCGGGTCAATCCGCAGGTGAGCAGCTCGGATTATCTGCTGGCCGACCCGGCGCGTCCGTTCAGCCGCCTGGGCGAATGGGACCCGGTGAAGATCGAGCAGGTCATCGGGCAGATCTCCGGTTTCATGTTCCACAACAACTGCGAGAACGGCGACTTCGGCCTGTTCGACCAGATGCTGTGCACCATCGAAGAACGCTTCGGTCATCTGCTGCACAAGGTCGAGTGGGTCAGCCTCGGTGGCGGCATTCACTTCACCGGTGAAGGCTATGCGCTGGACGAATTCTGCGCGCGCCTCAAGGGCTTCTCGCAGAAGTACGGCGTGCAGGTCTACCTGGAGCCGGGCGAAGCCGCCATCACCCAGAGTGCGTCGCTGGAAGTCACCGTGCTCGACACCCTCTACAACGGCAAGCACCTGGCGGTCGTGGACAGCTCCATCGAAGCGCACATGCTCGATCTGCTGATCTATCGCCTGAACGCCAAGCTGGCGCCCAGCGACGGCGAGCACACCTACATGGTGTGCGGCAAATCCTGCCTGGCCGGGGACATTTTCGGCGAGTATCAATTTGCTCGGCCGCTGGCCATCGGCGATCGGCTGTCGTTCGTCGATGCAGCGGGTTACACCATGGTCAAGAAGAACTGGTTCAATGGCTTGAAAATGCCGTCCATCGTAGTGAAACAACTCGACGGTAGTATCGAGGTTGTTCGCGAATTTGGTTACAACGACTACATGTCCAGCCTTTCGTAAGCTGGCGCAGAGGAGAGTTAGATAAATTGAAGAAGAACGTACTTATCATTGGTGCAGGAGGTGTCGCCAAGGTGGTGGCCCACAAGTGCGCGCAGCACAACGATGAACTCGGTCGTATTGCTATCGCGTCGCGCAACATCTCCAAATGCCAGGCCATCATCGACAGCGTCAAGGCCAAGGGCAGCCTCAAAGTGCCTGCCGACATCCAGGCCTTCGAGCTGAACGCCCTGGATGTGGAAGCGACCAAGGCGCTGATCCGCGACACCGGATCGCAAATCGTCATCAACGTCGGCTCCGCCTTCCTCAACATGTCGGTGCTGCGTGCCTGCATCGATACCGGCGTGGCTTACCTGGACACCGCCATCCACGAAGAGCCGGGCAAAATCTGCGAGACGCCGCCCTGGTATGGCAACTACGAGTGGAACCATCTCGAGGAATGCAAAGAGAAGAACATCACCGCCATTCTCGGTGTGGGCTTCGACCCGGGTGTGGTCAACGCCTATGCGGCGCTGGCGCAACAACAGTATTTCGACCGCATTGATTCGATCGACATTCTCGACGTCAATGCCGGTTCCCATGGCAAGTATTTCGCCACCAATTTCGATCCGGAAATCAATTTCCGTGAGTTCACCGGACAGGTGTGGAGCTGGCAGGACAGCCAGTGGACCAGCAACACCATGTTCGAAGTCAAGCGCACCGACGACCTGCCGGTGGTAGGCGAGCAGAACCTGTACCTGACCGGTCACGACGAGGTGCACTCGCTGTCGAAGAACCTCGACGTGCCCAACGTGCGTTTCTGGATGAGCTTCGGCGAGCACTACATCAATGTGTTCACGGTTCTGCGCAACCTCGGTCTGCTGTCCGAGCAACCGGTCACGACCGCCGAAGGCCTGCAAGTGGTGCCGCTGAAAGTGGTCAAGGCCGTGCTGCCTGACCCGAGCTCGCTGGCACCGGGCTACACCGGCAAGACCTGCATCGGCGATCTGGTCAAGGGCACCAAGGACGGCCAGCCGCGCGAGGTGTTCATCTACAACGTGGCCGACCACGAAGACGCCTACGCCGAAACCGACAGCCAGGGCATTTCCTATACCGCTGGCGTGCCACCGGTGGCAGCAGCCCTGCTGGTCGCCCGCGGCGAGTGGGATGTGCAGCGTATGGCCAACGTCGAAGAGCTGCCGGCCGAGCCGTTCCTCAAGGCACTGGACATGATGGGCCTGCCGACGCGCATCAAGGACGAGCATGGCGATCGTCCCCTGGAGCTGTAACGCCTGACACTCCCCCGACACAAGGTGCGCCAGGGCAGGTGCACCTTGCTGTTTCGTTGATCCCCCTTGTAAGAACCTCTGAACCGCTGACACCCTTATGGATCAGCTCGCGGCACGGGCTTGCCTTGTGCGATATAGATATCGACGGGTCACTGGAAGTTTGTATTCCCCGGGCATACCGCCGACGACTGGCGGGATCTTCAAGCATCGGCCGCTATTCAATACCGCCTGTCGCGTCTCAATAATCTTTTTAAAATTTTCAAACGGGCATGCGCTTCAGATGACTGTGGGCGGCGCATTCGGTGGATACGCACTCTATTGAGGCGTGCGGTGCCTTTTTGTTACTAAGATGAATACGGGGTGAACGACATGGCTTCGAATTTCAATAGGGGATCCGGGGATCACAACCTGGACCTGACCGGTTTGTTCAACGCCACCGCGCGGGCCTTCGAGCGAGATGCGCAACGCATCTCCAGGCAGTTGCTACCGGCCACGTCCGGGGCGAGCCGCAAACGGGCGAACAGTCGATAGGAGGTTGTATGGCAGATCCAGCGTCGTCGGGTGCAAATGCATCACGCTCATGGCTTGGGCTGGCTCGCAGCAGCGGTTGGCAGGGCGCCTGCTTCTGGTTGACCCTGACCATCGTCACCTTCCTGCTGCTGTTCAGCGGCTATAGCGCGCTGATCGGGGCCGACCCGAAGATACTGCATTACGCGATGCTGGGCGGTACTGCCGGTTTCGCCGCGACAGCCCTGGGTGCCGTGATGGCCCTGGTGCTGCGTGAAGTGGCGGTACGCACCCAGGACATGATGCTCGGCTTTGCCGCCGGGATGATGCTGGCCGCCAGTTCCTTTTCGCTGATCCTGCCCGGCATCGACGCCGCGCAGTCCATCACGGGCAACCAGATGGCGGCTGCCGCCGTTGTCGTGTTCGGGATGGGCTTGGGCGCGGCGCTGATGGTCGGGCTGGATCGCTTCGTGCCCCATGAACACCAGAAAAGCGGAAGGCGGGGCCCCGAGGTGCAACGGATCAGCCGGGTCTGGCTGTTCGTCCTCGCCATCACCCTGCACAACCTGCCCGAAGGCATGGCCATCGGCGTCGGCTTCGCCGACGGCGACATGACCGTGGGGCTGCCACTGACCACCGCAATCGCGCTGCAGGATATCCCCGAAGGTCTCGCCATCGCGCTGGCGCTGCGGGTGACCGGCATCTCGGCACTGCGTGCGGCCATGGTGGCGATCGGTTCCGGCCTGATGGAACCCTTGGGGGCGGTGATCGGCCTCGGCGTGTCTTCCGGGTTTGCCTTGGGGTATCCGATCGCCCTGGGGCTCGCGGCGGGTGCGATGATCTTTGTGGTCTCCCATGAAGTGATTCCGGAGACGCACCGCAACGGGCATGAAACGCCTGCCACGTTGGGGTTGATGCTTGGGTTTGGGGTGATGATGTTTTTGGATACGGCGTTGGGTTAGTGGATCAATACCCAGAAGATCTTAAACGTCACAGTGACTTTACATGTGGAGACACCATGCTGATTGCATAGCCGTTACATGAAGCGTTATTACGGATCGATTTATGGTATTTGCCATTTTTGAAATGCAACGCGACGTTGTCATCTACAGCATAGGCAGGCTGAATGCCTTTAAGATGGATAAACTCAATAAAGGATGCCTCTCGCTCTGCTTCTGAACTGAAATGCGGGCACAGGGCTCCGGAGATTAAACCCATGCCGCTGATCAAGGCGAATGCTCCACCTGAATCCGAGTGACCGTAGTCGAACCAGCAAATAGCTCCAGCGCTGACACCACAAAGAATTTTTCCTTTCGCCCACGCCTCCTTCAAAAGGTTGATGATGCCGAACTCGCGCCAAGTAGCCAGCATCGCTCGTGTGTTTCCGCCAGCGATATAGATGATTTCAGCTTGGTCAATCAGTGATGAAATATGTTCTGCGCGTGGGAAAGGTGGTGTGAAGAATGTCAGTTGGGTGACAACACAACCTGCATTCTCATATTTGCCAATGAAGTCGGAAATTTTCAATGGGTCATCACCATTGGCTGTGGGGATGTAAAGGATCGTCGGGTGCGCTTTATCCGTTAGTGATCGTATGTATTCGTCAATGGGCGTCATGCACTTCATGTCTTCAGTGGACTCCCCACCAATGACAACAATATTTTTATTCGTCTTTGTCATGCTCATCCCCTTTGCAATAAATTATTCATAAAGAGAGGGGATTACTATTCACGGTCGTAAAGGACTTGTTAAGTCGGATTGGTCCTGCATTTTCAGTCCGTTTTCCTTTTAGCTTGAGAGATAATTCCTACAGGACAATTGACCGATTCAACTATTTTGGCTGGAGTTTTGAAATTGCCTTAGCTACTGATCGCCTTGGGGCTGGCAACTGGCGCGATGATTTTCTTGGTCTGCCACGTGGCGTATATCCAGCAACGGCCCTCACATTGAACTGGAGGTCGAACCCGGTTCCAGCGGGCGCTTGAACACCCGCCTGCAGCGCGGCCAACTGGATCTGGCGTTGCTGGTGGAGCCGGTTGAGGTGACTGCGCCCGATGCGCGCTGCATCAAGACCCTGGGCATCACCCAACCCGTCTGGGTCGCCGCCCACGACTACCGGCTGGACCTCGCCAGGCCCGTGCCCCTTACTTTGCATGGCAAGGGCTGCCCGTATCGAAGCGTGGCGGTCGACGCGCTTACCCGGCTGGGCCGGAGCTGGCGGGTGGTCATCATGAGCGCCATGAGCCTATGGCGCTTGTCCGCCACCACCTCACACCCCTGTAGGAGCTGGCTTGCCAGCGAAAGCGGTCTCACATCCGGCATCGATGTCGGCTGACCCGCCGCCTTCGCCGGCAAGCCGGCTCCTACAGGTAATCGGGGGCGTACTCAGACCCTGAGTCCGGCAAAGATCTCAATGTGTGTGGCTTGTCGAATCGTCGCACCGCAGCGAAGGCGCCAGATCAGCCACCCTAAATCTCCCCCGCCCAACACGCCGCTATCCCAACCAACCTTGCGCCTACAGCAACACCCCCAAACGTGATTTAATACGCGCCTTTCACATTTCCGGGACAGGGAAGCGGTACTTTCGCGGCCAAAAGTCGCCCGCCATCCACCCCCATAACCCTTAAGTATTATTCGCATAAGGCTGTCATGGACACGGGCTCACGACTCAAACTAGTACGCGAAAGCTACAAACTCTCCCAGCGCGAGCTGGCCCGGCGCAGCGGCGTCACCAATGCCACCATCTCCCTGATCGAACAGAATCGCGTCAGCCCCTCCGTCAGCTCCCTGAAAAAACTGCTTGAAGGCATACCGATGTCTTTGGCGGACTTCTTCACCTTTGATCAGCCGCCGCGTGAGCATCAATACGTGTTCCGGGCCAATGAACAGCCGGATCTCGGGCGTCACGGGTTGCGGTTGCTGCTGATTGGCGCCTCGGTGCCGAGCCGGCAGATGCGCTTGTTGCGCGAGCAGTACGCGCCTGGGGCGAGTTCGGGGGAAGAGCCGATTGTGCATTCGGAAGGGGAAGAGTGTGGGCTTGTGACCCGCGGCACGGTCGAGCTGACGGTCGATGGGCAGATCAGTGTGTTGAATGCCGGGGATGGGTATTACTTTCCGACAACGCTGCCGCATCGGTTTCGCAATATCGGGGCGGATGAGGCGGAGATTATTAGTGCGAATACGCCCGCAAACTTCTAATGAATAAAGTACGTCAGTGTTTTCCCTGTTGTGGATGCAGAGTTCTGAAAATTTTGAACGTGTTTTCCATCGTTTCCAGCCTTTACCACGTTTCAAGAGAGTCCACATGAGTTCAGGGATTAGTCAAAAACTGCAGGGTAGCCGCAAGGAACTGCTCGATATCGGCCTTCGCAACACCATGCTGAACTTTCGCGCGTCGGCCAAGACATTGGCTGTCGTTGATGAGCTTTCAGAGTTGGTGTTCCACCTGCTTTATCGGCAAGGCAAGGCCATGAGCTTTGCGCCAATGGCGCGCCAGACAGTGGCGGCCTTGGCGAAACCCCTCCAGGTCGATGGTGAAGATGCGCAGGATGCAGCGACCGATGAGTTGTTGTTGCAAGAACTCGACGGTCTAGGCGAATCAGGTTTTGTCGACGATGACCTGGACGAGTCGGGTCGAGCGCGTCGGCATACGGATGCGCGCCTGCAGACCGCACTGGATGAGGAGCGCTTGTTCCTGCAACTGTTGAGAATTCACAGTGAGGCGCGAGCCTTCATCGAGGAGCAGGGCGTCAACACGCTGTTCCTGGCCTTGGGCTTTCTTCATTGGTACGAAGCGGACAACGCAGAGACTCTTCGCAAGGCTCCCTTGATGTTATTGCCGGTGACCCTTGAACGCAGCGGCGCCAAGGACGCGTTCAAGCTGAGGTATTCCGGCGACGAGTTGATGCCTAATTTGTCGTTGATCGCCAAGCTCAAGACCGATTTTGGTCTCGACCTTGCGGCCTGCGAGTTCAGTGACGATCGCTTCGATGCTGCCGAAGGCAGTCTCGACAGTTTTTACGCCGAAGTCACGGACCTCATCAGCGAGCAATCGCGCTGGAAAGTTTCAACAAACGAGGCGGCCCTCGGGTTCTTTTCCTTCGGCAAGTTCCTGATGTTCAAGGATCTGGATCCGAAGAGCTGGCCGCAAGACCAGCAGCCCGATGCCCACCCGGTCATCACCCGGCTCCTTGGGCCAGGTTTCGGTGACCAGCATCCTGCCTATGCCGAGGATGTGAACATCGACTCGGTGCTCCAGCCTGGGGAAGTGCGATTCGTCAAAGATGCCGACAGCAGCCAGACCGAAGCGATCCTCGAAGTGCGTGAGGGCGCCAACCTGGTGATTCAGGGGCCGCCCGGTACCGGCAAGTCGCAGACCATCACCAACATCATCGCGGAACTGATTGCCCAGAAAAAAACGGTGTTGTTCGTGGCCGAAAAGATGGCCGCTCTCGAAGTGGTCAAGCGTCGACTCGATGAATGCCATCTGGGTGATGCAGTGCTTGAATTGCACAGCCACAAGTCGACTAAAACGTCGGTGCTCAAAGAGCTCGGACGTACACTTGAACAAGGCCGGCCACTAACTAAGGTGGGCGAAGATGATCTGGCCAACCTGGCGGAGCTGCAAGGCAACCTGAACCGGTATTGCGCTGCAGTGAGTGCGCCTGTTGGGGCCAGCGGCATGGACTTTGTCGAGGTGCTGGGGCGATACCTCAAACTCAAACTCAAACTCAAGCACAGCGACGGCGAGTTACCTGCGATTGCGTTCGCGCCCATGGCGTCATGGACCCAGGCTGATCAGCTGAAACGCCGCGAACTGGTTGAAGTACTGACGCTTCATCTCAAGGACATGGGCCGCCCAGACCAAAACCCTTTCTGGGGAAGCAAACGAACGTTCTTCTCCCCCGTTGAAAAGGACAATGCCAGCGACGCATTGCAGCAGGCAAGTGCACACTTGGCCGCTTTGGAAGCCGCCGCCAAGGCGCTGTCGATTCGGCTGATGCTGACTCAGCCCGCCACGCTCGCGGACGTAGTCGTCATATGCCGCGGCGCAAGGCGGGCGGCCGAAGCGCCTCGTCTGCACGGGGTTGAGCTGAATACGGGCGACTGGCAGCTACGCCGCGACGCCATTGGTGAATTGCTGGATGCGGGCCAGCGCATGAGCCTGTGCAAAGCCAGGCATGGCGCCCTGTTGATCGAGGCCGCGTGGGAGCAGGATCTGTTGGAAGTCCGGCAGAATCTGCTGGCCTACGGTGACAAATGGTGGAAGGTGTTTTCGGGGCGCTATCGCGCTTCAAAGGCTCGTTTGCAAGGGCTTGCACAGGGTGTGCTGCCTGGCGGCAATGCCGAACAACTCGCCATGGTCGATTCGGTTCTGACCTATCAACAAAGCCGGAAGGTTTACGACCGGCACGAGGCCTTGGGAAGTGCCCTGTTCGGTGCTCAATGGCAGCGTCAGCAGTCCGACTGGGCGGCACTCGAGCGCATCAGTACCTGGGTAGACCAGCTCTTTGATGACCTCGGTAAAGGCCATTTGCCCGAAGGGCTCATTGCGTTTCTCGCCGGACCCACGGACACCAGCGGGCTTGGGGAAACGGTCAGTGAGATCGAGGCCCATCTCGCCGGCCTTGACCAGGCATTACTCGCCGGTCTGGAAGTCATCGGTATGCAGGACGACACTGCGCAAACGCTGCGCAACCTGGATGTGCCTGCCCTGGGCGCGCGCTTGCAATTATGGCAGGCCAGCCTGAGCGCGCTTTACCAGATGGCGCGTCTCAATGTGCTGGTGGACGAAATGCACCAGGCACACCTGGACGAATTGCTGAACATTGCCCTGAGCAGCGAAACGCCGGATCAGCTTCCCGCGATCCTCGACTTTTCCTGGTACTCGGGGCTTGTGCAAAAGGCCTACGCGGAAAAACCGGCGCTACAGCAATTTGACCGCATCAAGCATGAACATCAGATCGCCAGGTTCAAGGCACTTGATGCAGCGTCGTTGAACCATGCTCAAACCTGGTTGGCGCGCCAGGTATGGGAGCAGATGCCCAATGTGAACCAGCCGGGTGAAATGGCAACGCTGCGTGCAGAGCTGAACAAGAAGCGCCGGCATATTCCGATTCGCCAGCTGATCGACAAGGCGGGTCGGGCGATTCAGCAAATCAAGCCGGTATTCATGATGAGCCCCATGTCGATCGCCAACTTTTTGCCTCCAGGCAAGCTGGCATTCGACGTCGTGGTGTTCGACGAAGCCTCTCAAGTCAAGGCCGTGGATGCGTTTGGCGCGATATTGCGTGGCAAGCAAGTGGTGGTCGTGGGTGATACACGGCAGATGCCGCCCAGCGATCTGTTCAGTCGCGACATCGCCCCCGACGACGAGAACGACGCCACCGCAGACATCGAAAGCATCCTCAGTCTGTTCAAGGCGGCGGGTAGCCAGGAACGTTACCTGCGCTGGCACTACCGCAGCCGGCACGAATCACTGATCGCTGTCTCCAACGTCGAATTCTACGACAGCAAGCTGGTGGTGTTTCCCTCTGCCGGGCAGCATCTCCACGCCAAGGGTGTGAGCTTCGATTATCTGCCCCACGCGCTGTATGACCGTGGTCGCACTCGCACCAACAAGGAAGAAGCCAAGGCGGTCGCCCAAGCGGTGATGAAGCATGCGTTGGAGACACCGGAACTTTCCTTGGGGGTGGCTGCATTCAGTGTCCCCCAGCGGGATTTGATCAGTGTCGAGGTCGAGTTATTGCGGCGTAAGACACCCCAGGCCGAAGGGTTTTTCACCGCACAGGGCAGCGAACCGTTCTTCGTAAAAAACCTCGAAAACATTCAAGGTGATGAGCGCGACGTGATCTTCATCAGCATTGGTTACGGCCGAAATGAATCCGGTCGTATCGCCCGTGAATTTGGTCCGCTCAATAAAGATGGCGGGCATCGTCGACTTAACGTTTTGATCACGCGGGCCAAGTTGGCGATGCGTGTGTTCAGTAACTTCCGTGGCGATGAACTGGACATTGATGCCACGGCGAAACACGGCGTACGGGCCTTGAAAAACTTCCTCAAGTACGCGGAAACGGGCGAACTGGAAGTCGCCAAAGAAACCGGCAAGCCGACAGACTCGCCTTTTGAGGACCAGGTTATCCGGGCCTTGCGTGATCTCGACTACCAGATAGAGCCCCAAGTCGGCACCGCCGGTTACTTCATTGACCTCGCCGTGAAAGATCCGGAGTTCCCGGGCCGCTACGTACTGGCCGTTGAATGCGATGGCGCGGCCTACCACAGCTCACGCTCGGCCCGTGATCGCGATCGGTTGCGCCAAGGTGTACTGGAAGGGCTGGGATGGAATTTCCATCGTATCTGGAGCACCGATTGGTTCCGCAATCCCGAGCAGGAAATCAGCCGGACGGTGGCGGCGATCGAAGCAGCGCGCGAACGTATAGCCAACCGTCGTAACGTCCCGGTTGCAGAGACGTTGATCGAACCCCTGCATGAAATTCTCCGGGATGAAACGGTTGATGAAGTCGAGCCGGTCGCCAGTGCGCCCTATGAGAAAGCACGACTCGCTGCGGTAACCAACCAGCTGGAACTGCATCAACATCAACCGGAACACCTGCTGCAGTTGATCCGGACCGTGGTGGATGTTGAATCTCCGGTGCATTCGGTGGAAGTCACCCGACGCCTCATGGATGCGTTCGGGGTGACGCGGCAAGGGTCAAGGATCACTGCCGCTGTTGAACAAGCCATTGGTATCGGCATTCAACAAAGGCACTTCTTGCGTCGGGGCGAGTTTCTTCATTTGGCCGACAACCGCCCCGTCGTCATCCGCAGCCGGGCGCATTGGGAGTCTTCCGAACGCAAGTTGGAGTGGGTCGCGCCTGAAGAGCTCGACCGGGCTTTGATAGACATCATCCTCTCGGGATTTTCCATGAGCCATGACGATGCGATTTCTGGGGCTTTGAGATTGCTGGGGTTTGGTCGTGCTACTGCCAAGGTGACAGCGGTGTTGGAAGAGAGAATTGACCAGTTGATCAGTGATGGGCGGTTGGAGGTGAGAGAGGGGCGGTTGGTGGTGTGTATCTGATTAGGCATGCCGAAGAAACCGCTGATAACGGCCCGACGCTTGTTGGTCCTAGGCAAGTGGAACGGGTGGCAGTAACAGTGGCGGTGCGGGCGGTGGTGAGTAGGTTGTCCGGGAAGATCTGGCACTAAGGTGGTCGATTAACAAAAATGCCTGTATTGCGAAATACGGGCATTTATTTTGCGTATTTCCACCGTGACAGAGAGTCGCCGGCGACGCTTTTAGCAACTTCATCCAGAGCATGAGCCAGCGTCGTGTCTCCGGCCTTCATACTTTCAGCAATGTAAGCCGCTTTAATCTCCGGGCTGTCGAGAAAATTGGAAGCTTCGTATCGACTGGTGCCAGAAGTGTCGAGATTGAGGATGGGCATACTCTCGGGATTGAAAATCGTTTTTTTCATCTAGGTACGTCCAGATGTCGTTTGAACTTCGACACGGCGAACGGTGATTACCTCGCCGACCTTGACCTTATGGCGAGGCTTCGCTTTGGCCACAAAGGTTTTGCTGCCATCGAGTGACATCCAGACCAAATCACCAGAATCGACACGAAGCACGCTACCGCTCACTGACAATGCACGAGCATAAGCGGACATTGTAGCCATTTTGGCTAGATCAGGAATCTGACGCTCCAGAGCGTCCATTTCCTTATCTGAGAGCTTCTTCGCTTTTATACTCATCGGGAAATTCCCCATCCGCGTGCACTCTGGCACTTCTTGCCTGGATAAAATATTGAATATGTTCAGGCAAGGAAAACCCGCAACAATGCGGGTTTTCCTTCGGTTCAGATCTGGTCAGTAACCCTTGGCGCCTCAAACCCCCGTTGCTCAATCACCCGAAACACATCGCTCACATCCTGGACCATGATCCGGGCGATATTCGTGACGGTATTGATGTCGTTTTCGGCGTAGTCGGGGAGGCTGGTGCAGGCCATGAGGTGCAGGTATTGGAGGACGGCGTTGAGGCGTTCGCTGACGCAGTTGTGGAGTTCGCGGATTGGGGCGTCGCTGTCGATGAGCAAAACGGGGTAATCGGTGGCAAATTGGGCCATCGGGATGAAACGGCGAGGCGGATTGTTCATGGTCATAGGTATTTCTCTACGAAGATAAATAGAGGCACCACCTTTTCGCTGCGAAACAATTGGGTGGCAGCTGTACGCGGGTTCGCAGACCGAGAGATGACCTACACCCGGCAGACCCGAAAGTCTCCCACGCACAACCGCCATGAAATGAAACGCTGGCGGATTCTGCCAGAGTTCTCATTTGACGGTGTAGTCATCTCTAATTAGGGCTGCGAAACCCTATCGCCGGTTGCTATCAGCGACGGGGCGAATATAGGCGTCCATTTGGGTGCCCACAACCGGGCTGTAGGACGCCTGGGCGGACATTTTGCCGAGGTGTATTGCAGCTGAATGGCGGGGGAATCGTTGGAGTCGGCGTAAACCGGGCGAAGCGGAGTGTCCTAGGAAATCGGCTGCCAGTTTTGGAGCCGCTTCGCTGCCAAACGGGGGCAAGCCCCCTCGCCATAAAGGGAAAATTCCTACACGAGTTTCGGAAGGCAAGATCCAAATTTGGCGGCTTCCAATAGCGCTGTGCGGAACGGGATAGCCAAAAACGACAAAGCCCCGAATCATCGGGGCTTTGTTATTTGGAAATTGTGCAGTTTCCCAAAATCGTTATCGCAGACCGTCCAACATCACTGCCTGGCCTGCGGCGAATGCGGATTGGGTTGAGTGTGTTTCGGTCCGGCCAATGCCCACGCCACCACCCCGATCAGCGGCACAAACACGATAAACACGATCCACAAGAGCTTGTTGCTCGATTTGCCTTCGGCTTTGCGGACTTTGTTGATTGCCCATAGCTCGATCAGCAAAAGAATTGCTGTCAGCACGATCCAGATTGTTTCGATTTGCATTGGTCACCCTCCAGATAGTCTTTGCGTTAGGTGGGTGAGGGTGAGCAGGGTTCATTAAATTTTGAGGTTTTGTGGGTGAGACGTCAGCGGGGTTGCTCGCGATGGGACTGTCAGGTGAATCATTTTTGGCTGACAGGGCCTCTTCGCGAGGAGGCTCGCAGGGGGGGGGTAGTTAGATCGAGTTGGCCTGCGGGACTTGCCGTGGCGATCTTCGGGCGGAACGTAGTCGATGGCGTGTTTTTCGAACCTGACACCCCGCGGCGTTCTTGGGTTTTTCGCGAGCAAGCTCGCTCCTACAGGGGATTTGCAGTCAAACTGACCAAGTCGGGAAAGGGTCCAACGACCTCAGCTTCATTCAGGCATTCAAACCGGGGAACCGCGAGATGACTCAAACACTGGAACGCGCCATTGCCATCGCTGCCAACGCCCATCAAGGGCAAGTCGACAAGGGCGGATCGCCTTACATCCTGCATCCGCTGAAGGTCATGCTGCGGGTCAGTACCCTCGAAGAGCGCATCGTTGCGGTGCTGCATGACGTGGTCGAAGACTGCGGCATCAGCCTGGATGACCTGCGCCAGGAAGGCTTCAGCGAAACGGTGCTGGAGGCTATCGCGTCGGTGACCAAAGTGCCGGGCGAGTCCTATGAGGCATTCGTCGAACGCGCGGCGCTGAACCCGATTGGCCGCGTTGTCAAACTGGCGGACCTTGAAGAGAACAGCGATTTATCGCGGATTGCCCAGCCGTCCTGGGACGATCTGGAGCGTATTGAAAAGTATCGGCGGGCGATTGGCGTATTGCGCTCGTAACGTCACGCAATTACAAGGCATGCTTGGCCAGAGTCGCCATTAGCGCCTCGGTGACCAGAGCAATCAGGATGGGTTTTGACCTCGCCTGCATATCGCCACTGATAGCGGCTTGCTGTGCCTTTACTTTGCCCATGTATTTCGATGAGGTACCTTCAGCCGCGAGCGAGGACAACTCCTTTGCAGAGAATGACTTTCCATAGGCGTGCGCAAGATTCTCGTCCCAGTCAGGCTGATACTTCGGCAGCAATGCGTTGATTTGCTCAGCTATGGCACTGCTTGCTCCGGAGCTTCCCAGCTTTGAAGCGATCATCGCGTAGGTGACCGTTCTCTGCGCTGCCAATAGTGCGAGGGCCGGGAGATTCCTGCCTATGTGTGCCTTGGCGACGAGCGTGCGAGCGGCATCAAGAGAGGGTGTTTCAGCCGACACCGGGCTTGCCAGCGCGAACATGGTCAACGCGAGAGCAGCAAAAAAAATCCTTTTCACAGTTTGACTCCATAGGAGGGTTCGGCGCGGTTCGGCAGGCTTGCGCACGATAATGTCCATTTTTGCAAATGACCGCCACTTATGGTGACGCATCCATTCTGCTTCGACCCGCTCCCCGATAGCCTGCCAACTGCAAGAGTGGTACTGACGAACACTTTGAGGTCGAAATCTGACACGCCTCGAGGATCCCTGCCGCCGACAATTCGCTTGGGTGCAACAACCTTGAAAGCGGCGCGCGGGGATCAACCATGGTTAGCAGTATTTTTGATGAGTTCAAGCCAGGAGAGGATGCCTTCAGCGCCCATCCTGGCGAATCTGACCGAGCACAATCATCGCCTCTGCGTATCGGCTTCTGGCTGATGGAAGCGTTCGATTTGTACACCCTGGCCAATGCGCTGGAGCCATTGCGCCTGGCCAACCAGGTGGCCGGGCGCGCGCTTTGCCAATGGCAGATGCTCAGTCTGCAAGGAGGGCAACTGCGCGCCAGCAACGGCATCGCCACCGCCACGATGCAACTGGATCAGGCCCAGGCACTGGACGTGTTGATCCTCTGTGGTGGCGATAGCGTGCACGGCGGTGCGGATCAGCCGGACGTTCGCCAGCAGCTGGGTTACTGGGCCCAGCAGCCGATCAGCCTGGGGGGCTTGGGGAAGGCTGGTTGGCTGCTGGCGCAGATCGGGGCGTTGGACGGCTATCGCTGCAGCTTGCCGGAGCCCGATGCGCCTGAGTCTCAGGCAGCCTTCAACGAGTTGAACCCGGTGGCTGCGCCGTTCTGCGTTGACCGTCAACGGCTGACCTGTGTCGGGCCGCAGGCTGTTCAAGGGTTGATGCACGAACTGCTCTCCCGCAACCACGGACATGGCCTGGTGCTGCGCATGGAAAAACACGCCGCGCGCCAGGCCAGGCCGCTGCAGGCGATGCATAACGCCCCGGCAAGGCTGCAAGCGGCGCTGGCGTTGATGGGCGATCACTTGGGCCGCACCTTGGGTATCGACGAATTGGCGGAGGCGATGGGCATGTCTCGCCGCCATCTGGAGCGGTTGTTCAAGCGCAGTCTGGGGTGTTCGCCGTCTCGGCATTATCTGGATTTGCGTCTGCAGCGGGCGCGTCAGTTACTGCAGGCCGGGGGGCTTTCGATGGTGGAGGTTGTCCAGGCGTGCGGGTTTGTCTCGGTGCAACATTTTGCCCGCTGCTATCGCCAGTACTTCGGTGCGCATCCGCGGGAGGATGTGGGTGGGGAATTGCGAGGGATTGCGGGGTGTCAGTCAGCCTCTGTTTTGCCTGTGCTGGCCTCTTCGCTGGCAAGCCAGCTCCTACAGTAGATTTTCAGTGGGCACTGGTTTTGTGCACGACACCGATCCCTTGTAGGAGCTGGCTTGCCAGCGAAAGCGGTCTAACATTCACCGCTGATGTCTGCCGAATCATCGCCTTCGCGAGCAAGCTCGCTCCTACATTGACCGTGTGAATTTCTGAACCAATGCCTCCGTCCGACGGGGGCATTGTTGTTTTTGGCGTATGGGTTGGAGGGGCGCTTGCCAAAGAGCGGATCTGACCAACTACAGGTCGGATTCGCACAAAAAACCTCGCTTTGCATCTGTTCGAATGATCTTCAGCGGCCCGACCAGAGTGGCGCCTTCTGTTGCAATCACTGACAAGGATAAATGACATGCAAATGCCCAAGACCATCCAGATCATGAACGGCGAAAAAGTGACGCCGACCTTTTCGGCCCAGGAATATGCCAATCGCCAGGCGAAATTGCGGGCTTACCTGGCGCAGAACAATATCGACGCGGCGGTCTTCACTTCGTATCACAACATCAACTACTACAGCGATTTCCTGTATTGCTCCTTCGGCCGTCAGTACGCACTGGTGGTGACCCAGGACAGCGCCGTCACCATCAGCGCCAACATCGATGGCGGCCAGCCTTGGCGCCGGACTGTCGGCACGGAAAACATCGTCTACACCGACTGGCAGCGTGACAACTATTTCGTCGCGATCCAGCAAGCCTTGCCCAAGGCCGGGCGGATCGGCATCGAATTCGACCACCTGAACCTGCTCAATCGCGACAAGCTCGCCAGCCGTTACCCGCAGGCCGAACTGGTGGACGTCGCGGCACCCTGCATGCGCATGCGTATGATCAAGTCCGCAGAAGAGCATGCGATCATCCGGCACGGCGCCCGCGTAGCGGACATCGGTGGCGCGGCCATCGTCGAAGCCTTGCGTGACCAGGTGCCGGAATATGAAGTGGCGCTGCATGCGACCCAGGCGATGGTGCGCGAAATTGCCCGCACCTTCCCCGACTCCGAGCTGATGGACACCTGGACCTGGTTCCAGTCCGGCATCAACACCGACGGCGCGCATAACCCGGTGACCTCGCGCAAGGTCAACAAGGGCGACATCCTCAGCCTCAATTGCTTCCCGATGATCGCCGGCTACTACACCGCGCTGGAACGCACCTTGTTCCTGGATCACTGTTCCGACGAGCATCTGCGCTTGTGGGAGGTCAACGTCAAGGTGCACGAGGCCGGTCTGAAGCTGATCAAGCCGGGCATGCGCTGCTGCGATATCGCGCTGCAACTGAACGAGATTTTCCTGGAACACGATCTGCTGCAGTACCGCACCTTCGGCTACGGCCACTCGTTCGGCACGTTGAGCCATTACTACGGCCGCGAAGCCGGGCTGGAACTGCGCGAAGACATCGACACAGTGCTGGAGCCGGGGATGGTAGTGTCCATCGAGCCGATGATCATGTTGCCCGAAGGCCTGCCGGGCGCCGGTGGTTATCGTGAGCACGACATCCTGATCGTCAACGAGCAGGGCGGGGAAAACATCACCCATTTCCCGTATGGTCCGGAACACAACATCATCAAGAAGTAAGACGAGCGCCGCACAGTGAGCCTGTGCGGCGTTTTTTGTGGCCGATGTGGCGAGGAGGCAAGCTCTAATGCCGGTCACTGTAGGAGCGAGCTTGCTCGCGATGGACTCAAGAACGCCGCGTTTAACCAGTAAACACGCGTTACCGTTAACGACCATCGCGAGCGAGCTCGCTCCTACCCGGCATTAGGTAAGTCCCGTCACAGCTTTTTGATTGCTTCAGAATTTTCTCGCATCTGATGCATACGCGCTCCAGAACGCGCAGCATCGACAAACCCATAACCCTGCCAAGTAAAACAATAGAGGGGTTTTGCCATGATCCACGTCCCGACTTTCCATATCCAAAACCGCACCTCTACCACCGGAGGTGCGCAATGAGCACCCAGAGCGCGAGCCTGACACCCACCCTGGAACAGCAACGTGAACTGACGTCCGAGCGCAAGGCCTTGCGCCGCGCGGCCAGTGCCAGCTTCATGGGCAACTTCGTCGAGTGGTTCGACTATGCGGCCTACGGTTATCTGGCAACGGTCATCGCCCTGACGTTTTTCCCGCAGACCGACAAGGCGACGGCGTTGCTGGCGACGTTCGCGGTGTTCGCGTTGTCGTTTATCGTGCGTCCGCTGGGCGGGCTGGTCTGGGGGCACTTCGGTGACAAGTACGGGCGGCGCAGTGCGTTGTCCTGGTCGATCCTGATCATGTCGGTGTCGACCTTCTGCATCGGCATCCTGCCCACCTACAACCATATCGGCCTGTGGGCGCCGGCCCTGTTGTTGGTGATCCGGCTGTTCCAGGGCTTTTCCGCTTCCGGTGAATACGCCGGGGCGTCGGCCTTTCTCGCTGAGTACGCTCCTGAAGGCAAGCGCGGTTTGTACACCAGCATCGTTCCGGCGAGCACCGCGGCCGGCCTGCTGTTTGGCGCAGTGTTCGTGGCCGGTCTGCATGCCTGGATGAGTGTCGAGGACCTGCACAGCTGGGGCTGGCGCCTGCCGTTTCTGTTGGCGGCGCCGTTTGGTCTGGTGGGGCGTTATATCCGCATGAGCCTGCAGGACACGCCCAAATTCCTGGAAATGGAAAAACGCCTGGAAGCCAAGGAGTGCGCGACCCATTCGCCGGTTCGCGAATTGCTGACCGTGCACCGGCGCAGCGTGATGATCGGGATCGGCGTGACCTGCCTGAACGCGGTGGCCTTCTACCTGCTGCTCAGCTACATGCCCACCTATCTGTCCACCGAGATGGGCATGAGCGAGAGTGATTCGTTCCTGGCGTCGACGGTGTCGCTGGCGACCTATATCGGGTTGATTTTCCTGATGGGCAAGCTGTCGGACCGCTTTGGCCGCAAGACCATGTTGCTGACGGCTTCGGTGTTGTTCCTGGTGCTGACGTTTCCGCTGTTCGGCATGCTGGAGAACCAGCCGCTGATAGTGATCCTGATGATCCAGATCGCCTTCGGCGCGATCCTGGCGATGAACGACGGCACCTTGCCGTGTTTCCTCGCCGAGATCTTCCCGACCCGGGTGCGTTTCAGTGGCTTTGCTTTCAGTTTCAATATCGCCAATGCGGTATTCGGCGGTACCGCGCCGTTTATCGCGACCTGGCTGATTCAACTGACCGGCAACAAAATGGCGCCTGCCTGGTATCTGCTGGCAGCCGCGGCGGTGGCACTGGTGGCGATGCTGGCGAGTCGGGAGACGGCGCATAAGGCCTTGCAGGATTGAGTCAATCTTCCTGCTGTGGACACAGCTTGCCTGCGATGGCGATCTCACGGATGCCTTCGCGGGCAAGCTCCGCTCCTACAGGTTTCGATGTCGTACATAAGATTGCGGTACGACACCCCTCCACTGTAGGAGCGGCGGTGCGGCGATCCGACTTGCCCGCGAAGGGGCCAGTCCAGCCGACATCACTGTTGAATGTCAGTCCGCCTTCGCGGGCAACCCATCAATGCACCGCAGCCACCTGCTTGCGCTCTCCA
>Ga0247818_10000685_pt1 | contig 21307 bp, 20 predicted proteins | sample 13C_Glucose_Day1_FD_192424 | JGI IMG/M metagenome (GOLD analysis project Ga0247818, IMG submission 192424) | Soil microbial communities from agricultural site in Penn Yan, New York, United States - 13C_Glucose_Day1 | ecosystem: Environmental > Terrestrial > Soil > Agricultural land | place... | reverse complement strand
GAACGGTCTTGCCGTCGCGGCCCTGGCCGAAGCCGGAGCGGTGCTGGAGCAGCCGCGGCTGGTCGCCGCAGCCGGGCGGATTGCGGCGTACCTCGAACGGGTGCACTGGCGCCCGGGGGCCGGGGGTGAGCCCGGCACACTCCGGCGGGTTTCCCATAACGGCGCCGCACGCGGGATCGGCGGGCTGCTGGAGGATTACGCCTTCTGCGTCGAGGGCCTGATCGCGCTCTACGCGGTCACCGGCCGGACGCGCTGGTACGGGCTGGCGGAGGATGTCCTGGCCGCGGCCTGTGCGCGGTTCACCACGGACGGCACGCTCAGGGACGCCGCGGGGGAGTCGGACCAGGTGTCCTCCGCCCTGGGCGGGCGCGCGCCGCTGGAGGTGTTCGACGGTGCCACGCCGAGCGGGGCTGCCGCCTTCGCCGGCGCGCTGCTGTCCTGCTCGGCACTCTCCGGCTCCCAGGAACACCGCGCCCTCGCCGGCAACATCCTTTCGCTGCTGCCGCCGCTGGCGGCCCGCGCGCCGAGGGTGGCCGGCTGGCTGCTCGCCACGGCGCAGGCGGCGCTCGCCGGCCCGGTGGAGGCCGCCGTCGTCGGGCCGGACACGCCGGAGCGGGCGGCGCTGCACCGCGAGCTGCTGCTCTCGCCGAGCCCCGGGCTGGTGATCGCATTGCAGGAGGCCGCTGCAAAGGACAAATCAGCAGAGGACAACGCGGTGCCTGACCTCGACCGGGACGGCGACGCCGCGGTGCCCTTGCTGCGCGGGCGCGGGGCGGCCCCCGGCGGGGCGCCGCAGGTGTACCTGTGCCGGGGCATGGTCTGCGGGCTTCCGGTGCGTTCTCCCGGACAGCTGCGGGAGCGCCTGGCTACCATAACGGAATGACTTTTCACGGATTCGAGCTTGTGGTTTTCGACTGCGATGGAGTCCTGGTTGATTCCGAGGTGATCGCCGTCCGGGTGGACCAGCTGGTGCTCGCCGACCTCGGGTGGGAACTGGAGCTGGAGGAGATCGTGGAGCGCTTCGTGGGCGGGAGCGAGGCGCACTTCATCGCCGCCGTCGAGGAACAGCTGGGCCTCGAACTCGGTGAGGGCTGGGACCGGAAGTACGAACCCTGGTACCGGTCTGCGTTCGAGCGCGGGCTCGTGGCGGTCGACGGCGTCGTCGCGGCGCTGGACGGGATCCGGCTCCCGCACTGCGTGGCCTCCAGCGGCAGCCACGCCAAGATGCAGCGGACGCTCGGGCAGACCGGCCTGCTGCACCGGTTCGAAGGGCGGATCTTCAGCGCCACTGACGTCGCCAAGGGGAAACCGGCCCCGGACCTGTTCCTGCACGCCGCCGGGACGCTCGGCACCGAACCGGAACGGTGCGCGGTCGTCGAAGACAGCGCTTACGGCGTCCAGGCGGCCCGGTCGGCCGGGATGCACGTCTTCGCGTACGCAGGCGGCGTCACGCCGGCCGGGCGGCTGGCCGGTCCGGGCACCACCGTGTTCCACGACATGCGGCAGCTGCCCGCACTCATCGCGGCCGGCCGGCCCTGACGATGGCCGTTCGGTCCTTCGTGGCTCAACAAGCCCCGCCACGGGGAAGCGAACCCGTTACGGGAGATAGTCCGGGGCCGCTTCCAGTCCGAAGTAAGCCTCGAGCGTGCCGGCGTTAGTCACAGCTTCGGCTATGTCCCGTCCCCCCACGTAGCGCAGATGCCATGGCTCGTAGGTGTAGCCGGTAGTGGCCTCGGCCCCGGCCGGATACCGGATGATGAATCCATACTCCGCGGCGTGGTCGGCCGCCCATTTTCCCGCCGGCGTCGTTGCGAAGCAGGCCTGCAGGGCGCAGGTTCCGCTGGCATTGCCGATGTCCATCGCCAGGCCGGTCTGGTGTTCGCTGTGGCCGGGCCTGGCGGCAATGGTATCCGCCGTCGCCTGTCCATACTGGCGCACGTAGCTGTCATAGAGGCTGGCCTGCTGACTGTACGAACGGTAGCCGCTGATCGGCATGATGTTCACTCCGGCCGCTTTAGCGGCTTTGGCCAGCTGCTTGTACGCGTCCGCGGCCTCGGCCCGTAGCCGTTCCCCCTGGATCCTGACCAGCTGCCCCGGCACGTAGGTGGCCGGGTTCAGTGCCCGGTGTTTGTTGACCACCACCTGCAGGCTGGAGGCGGAATCGATGTCGTAGGCCCCTGGGGCAACTGCCATCGCCGATGGTGCGATCATGCCGAGCGAAAGCACCAGCCCCGCCACAGCGCTGGTCATTCTGCTGATTCTGTTAATCACGATCGCCTCCAGGAAGTGTCCGGACAGATGCGGGAACTCTAATGGGAGGCAGCGGCGTAGTCGAGGGTCTCGGGACCTCAGCTCAGGACGGCGATGGCAATCGCGATGTAGTGCGCGGCGAAGGCGAAGACCGTGAGGGCATGGAACAGCTCATGGAAACCGAAGTGTGAATAGCTGATGTTCGGCTTCTTCAGCGCGTAGAAGACGGCGCCGGTGATGTAGAGGGCACCCCCGACGCAGATCAGGACGGCGGAGGCGACATTGGCGGCAAAGAAATCCGGCAGATAGAACAGCGCGCCGCAGCCCAGGGCGATGTAGATCGGCACGTACAACCAGCGCGGCGCGTCGGTCCACAGCAGCCGGAACAGCACGCCGAGGATGGCGCCGGACCAGATCACCCACAACAGCAGCTCGGCTTTGGGCCGGTCCAGGAGGGCCCAGGCCAGCGGTGTGTAGCTTCCGGCGATCACCAGCATGATGTTTGTGTGGTCCAGGCGCTTGAGCACGATCTTGACGCCCGGGGACCAGTTGCCCCGGTGGTAGATGGCGCTGATGCCAAAGAGCAGGACCCCGGTGAAAGCGTAAATGGCGCAGGCGATCTTCAGGTCCGGCGTCGGGGCCAGGATCACCAGGACCAGCCCGGCGGCCAGTGCCAGCGGGGCCGTCACGGTGTGGATCCACCCGCGCCATTTCGGCTTGATCATCAGGAGTTCCGCCAGCCGGATCGCGGCGTCGTCCATCGGACCGGTCTTACGGTCCGCAGGGTGCTCCGGCCGGGGCTCGGGGGTGTTGCTTTCCATGCCGCAATAATAACCTACGGTCCAGTAAGTTACCCGCGGGTAGCAGTTTCTGCGGGGCAGAATCGTCACGTCCCTGCACCCTGGCCCGCGCTCCGGCGGGTAGCCTAGGATGTGCACTGCAGTCGTACAAGGAAGCCAGGTGAATCTCCGGATGGAAATGCCCGGGTTCCTCTATGGCTTCTACGAGCGCAAACTCCAGCGGTCCCTGGACCCGGAACGCATCCCCCGGCACATCGGCGTGATGGTGGACGGCAACCGCCGCTGGGCCCGGCAGTTCAACGCCCCGACCAGCCAGGGGCACCAGGCCGGGGCTGACAAGATCCACGAGTTCCTCGGCTGGTGCCAGGAGCTCGGCGTCAAAGTGGTCACCCTCTACATGCTCTCCACGGACAACATGAACCGCTCGGGCGAAGAACTCGACCTGCTCATGGGGATCATCGCCAACACGCTGGACCGGCTGGACGAGGACGCCGAAATCTCGGTGCACGCCATGGGCGCCCCGGAACTGCTCCCTGACTACCTCGCCGCACGGCTCAACCGGCTCACGGCCCGCACCCCGGCGCGCGAAAATCTCCACGTCAACGTCGCCGTCGGCTACGGCGGGCGCCGCGAAATCGTCGACGCCGTCCGCGAACTGCTGCACGACGCCGTCGCCCGCGGCACGGACATCGGAGAACTGGCCGACGAGCTGAGCGTCGATGACATCTCGCGCTTCCTCTATACCCGGGGACAGCCCGACCCGGACCTCGTGATCCGTACCTCCGGGGAGCAGCGGCTCTCCGGTTTCCTGATGTGGCAAAGCGCTTACAGCGAGTTCTATTTCTGCGAAGCCCTGTGGCCCGCCTTCCGCAAAGTGGACTTCCTCCGGGCCCTCCGCGACTACGCCGGCAGGCAGCGCCGCTACGGCTCCTGAAACGTTATCCGGTGTTCACACGATGGCAACAAGAATCGCCGAAAAATTGGCGCATAAACGTCGTGTCCCGGACGTACGTTAATCCCATCAGCAGGCAAACCGCCGGCTGATCGGGGAGGCCAGTACATGGAGCGGAAGTCCGCACCGGATGTATGGGAGGCCGCGTCCGGCCTCCAGGCCGAGCCGCCTCACCAATAACAATTCCGGGCATGCGCCCCGGGGCTGGAGTCGATGTGGCTATTTCTGAACAACTGCCCGACGTCGTGACCGACCAGGGACAGAAAGCTACCTCTCGCGCCAAGCGAGCCACCTCAACAACCGGTGCAGCAGGGATTGAAGCTGCCACCGGTTTTGCTGTTTCCGGGGAAGGGACAGCAGACAAGGAACCGGCCCGGAGCTTCGTGATCGACACCTCGGTGCTGCTCTCGGATCCGCGGGCCCTGCTGCGCTTCGCGGAGCACGAAGTGATCCTGCCGATCGTCGTCATCACCGAACTCGAAGGCAAGCGGCACGATCCGGAACTCGGCTACTTTGCCCGCAAGGCGCTCAGGCTCCTCGATGACCTGAGGGTGGAGCACAACGGGCTGGACCGCCCCATCCCGCTTGGCCACGACGGCGGCACCCTCATGGTGGAGCTGAACCATATCTCCGCCGAGGTGCTGCCCGCCGGTTTCCGCGGCGGGGACAACGACAGCCGGATCCTCGCCGTCGCCAAGAACCTCGCCAACGAGGGCCGCGACGTCACGGTGGTGTCCAAGGACCTTCCGATGCGCGTCAAGGCCTCGGCCATGGGGCTGCAGGCCGACGAGTACCGCAACGAACTCGTCAAGGACTCTGGCTGGACCGGCGTCGCGGAAATCGACGCGAGCGAGGAGGAAGTCTCGACCCTGTACGGCCACGAGCCGGTCTTCATCCCGGAGGCGGCCGAGATGCCGGCGAACACCGGCCTGGTGATCCTCTCCCAGCGGGGATCCGCCCTGGGCCGGGTGGGCGCCGACAAGCAGGTCCGGCTCGTGAGGGGTGACCGCGACGTGTTCGGGCTGCACGGGCGCTCGGCCGAACAGCGGCTGGCAATCGACCTGCTGATGGACCCCTCCGTCGGGATCGTCTCCCTCGGCGGGCGTGCCGGCACGGGCAAGTCAGCGCTGGCCCTGTGCGCCGGACTGGAGGCCGTGCTGGAGCGGCGGGAGCACCGCAAGGTGATCGTCTTCCGGCCGCTTTACGCGGTGGGCGGCCAGGAGCTCGGCTACCTCCCCGGTTCCGAGGCGGAGAAAATGAACCCGTGGGCGCAGGCCGTCTTCGACACGCTCGGGGCCCTGGTCAGCCAGGAGGTCGTGGAGGAGGTGATGGACCGCGGCATGCTCGAGGTGATGCCGCTGACGCACATCCGGGGGCGCTCGCTGCATGACGCGTTCGTGATCGTGGACGAGGCCCAGTCGCTCGAGAAGAACGTGCTGCTGACCGTGATGAGCCGGATCGGGCAGAACTCCAAGATCGTCCTGACCCACGACGTCGCCCAGCGCGACAACCTCCGCGTCGGCCGGCACGACGGCGTTGCCGCCGTCGTCGAGACGCTCAAGGGCCATCCGCTCTTCGGCCACGTCACCCTTAGCCGCTCCGAGCGCTCGCCGATCGCGGCCTTGGTGACGGATCTGCTCGAGGGGGCCGAGATCTAGGGAGTCCCGCCGTGGTCCGGTTCGCCGGGCCACGGCCCTTCGCCGTCGGGGACTACTGTCCCAGGACGGTGCCTTGGATTGCTGTCACGGGGATGGTGCCGAAGTCCCGGGAATCTATGGAGTTCTCCCGATTGTCGCCGAGGACGAAGAGGTGGCCGGGCGGGACTGTCACGGTCCCGAAGTAGACGCCGTCGATGGTGCGCCGGTTGACATAGGGTTCCCTGGCTTCGGCCCCGTCCACGAAGAGGACGCCGTCCCGGATGGCGACGGTCTGTCCCTGGGCCGCCACGACGCGCTTGAGCAGCACCGCCTCGTTGGGCATCTCGTCGTCGTCCGGACCGTTGAACACCACCAGCGCGCCGGGCGGGACACCGGCGAGGCGGGGGCCCGCCTTGTCCAGCCAGACAATACTGCCGGCCGGGACGGTCGGTTCCATGCTGTCCGAGCGGACTGTGATCGGCTCCACCACCCAGAGCCGGAGCGCCAGCAGCGCGCCCAGGCAGAGGGCGGCGCCGGCCACCGCCCGCCAACGCACCGCGCTCAGCCCTGGACGGGATCCCAGACGGCGGGGGCCGCCTTGATCGGATCGTTCGGGTCGGCCTCGTCGGCTCCCAGCCCCACCCGGAACTGCAGCATCATGGCATGATCCTCGTGGGTCAGGTTGTGGCAGTGGAGCATGTAGCGGCCCCGGTGCGGCCCGAAGTGCACAAGCACCCGCACCGTTTCCCGCTCGCCGACATAGACCACGTCCTTGGGGCCCAACTCGAAAGCAAACGGGGGATTGCCGTTCCGGCTCAGGATCTGGAAGTCCACGAGGTGCATGTGCATGGGATGGAACCAGCCGTCCGAGCTGTTTTCGAACTCCCAGATTTCCACGGCGTCCAGGGCGGGATCAGCCATCACCCGCTTGAAACCGCTCGCGATGACCTCCTCCCACGTCAGATCGTCGATGGTCCAGATGTTCGTCACGTCGTCATGTTTGATCCGGAACCTGCGGGTCTTCGTGGAATTGGCCGCCGTCAGGTCCATGGGATGGCTGGACGCCAGCGCAGTGGGGATGGAATTCCAGGTGGGGTCCGCCGTGTTGACAGCTGTCCCGATGACATCGAACGCCATGATCTTTCCGGTGTTGTCAAAATCGCGGTTGTTGTCGTTCGAGGAGTTGCGCAGTTCAATCCGGGTGCCGGTGGCGTACTTGCGGAAATCGATCAGGATCTCGTAGCGCTCGGCACTGCCGTGCCGCCAGGACCCGACCGTCCGGGCCTCAGGCATCAGGCCCGCGTCGGTGGCCACCACGGTGACCGGGTCCCCGGTGCTGAGCCTGAAGTTGTAGGAGCGGGAAACGGAAGCGTTCAGGATCCTGAACCGGTAGACGCGCTTCTGCACCTGCATGACCGGCCAAGGCTTGCCGTTGACCAGGATGACGTCGCCCCACAGGCCCGAATGCTCACGGTCGTCGAAGCCCAGCGAGCCGTTGGCGGCGAACATGGCGTCGGTGATGGTGAGGGGGACGTCGAAACTGCCCTGGGGGAGCAGTCCTTTCTCGACGGGATCGCTGATCAGGTACTGGCCGGCCAGGCCCGAATACACGTTCTGCGCCGTGAAGTGCACCGCGTGATCGTGGTACCAAAGCGATCGTGCGGGCTGGAAATTCGGAAAATGGTAGTTCTTGTAGAAGCCGGGCAGGGTGAGGTCGTTGGCGTAGCCGTCATATTGCGGCAGGGACGCGGAGCCGTGCAGATGGGTCGAGGTGGGGAGGGCATAACCGAGCGTCGGGTGTTTGGCCGGCAGCTGGTTGCGGACGCGCACGACGGCCCGGGTTCCTTTGTCGATCCGGATGGTGGGGCCGGGGAAGATGCCGTTGTAGCCCAGGATCGGAGTGGTCAGCCGGGACAGGATCCTGGCGCTGGCCAGCCGTTGAGTCAGCGTGTAGTGGCGGGTCGTGACGCCGTCGGCGCCGACGGTTGTCTGGTACGCCAGCGGCGGCGGGATGGTCAGTGCCGTCCGGTAGGGCCGCGGCATGTCACTGTCGCTGAGCTTGCTGGCGGATTTTGCGCTGACACCGGAGATCGGGACTGTCACGATGCCGGCCCCGACCAGTCCGACGCCGCCGAGGATGAGCGCCTGCCGACGCGTAAGTGACATGTTGACCAGCTTCCTTCCACCATCGCTGCTTTTCCGTCAGGGTGGGCCAAGGAGCTTGGAAAAACCTACGGACCGGCGCCGGTGTGGTGTGCCAGCCCCAGGGACAACCGGGAGTTGCCCGGCCCGTCGAGGACCAGGGCGACGGCCCTGTCCGGAACTTCGAAAATCAGCGTCGCCCCGACTGACTCGCCCTGCGCAAGGTCCGCGCGCGGGATCGAGGCCCAGAGTGGCTGGAAGTGTTCCCGTCCAAGTCCGGAGATGCTGAAGTCCTGGGCGTTCAGCCGCACTCCGTCGGGCTCCAGCGCCGTGATCCGGACCAGGAGCCGCACCCGGTGGCTGCCTTGTGCGGGGGCGCCGTCCAGGGCGTCGTCGTTGTCGTCCGGTTCCCAGCCGTCGTCTTCGACCGGCATGATCCCACCGATGCTGGCCATGCCGCCCGGGATGGCGGCCGACGCGCCCAAAGGAACACCCGGTTCGGGGCGCGCGGTCAGGAACAGGTACGCCAGGGCAAGCGCGATGATGCCCAGCAGGGCGACGGGAATCAGAACAAACCGGCGGCGGCCAACGCCCGGTGCCGGATCGACGTCTAGCTCGGTGGCGGACATACAGCCATTTAAGCCTTCCGCGCTTGGGAAAAACCGGTGCCGGAGGTTTTAGGCCTCGATCCGCAGGTAGTTTGCCGTGGCGTCGTGGCCGTCCACCTGCAGCTGCCAGCCGGGGCGCTTGAAGGTGGCGGGGGTGAGGCGGACTTTCTGCGCCTCGTGGAGTTTGCCGCCCCAGTTGACGCGGGTGATGCCGTTGGGTTCGTAGCCGAGCGAACGGGAGACGCCGAGGGACTGCTGGTTCCAGATGGCCGCCTCGGATTCCGCAGCCTCCGCACCGAGCCAGTCGAAGGCGTAGAGGGCGACGGCGGCGCGCATCTCCTTGCCGAGTCCCCGGCCGTGGACGCTCTGCCTGAGCCAGGAGCCCGTGCTGACCGTCCTGAGCGTGGCGAAGTCCTTGGCCTCGATGTCCTGGCAGCCGATGAACTCGCCCTCGTGCCAGATGCCCAGCAGGAGGGTCCACTCCTGGGGCGACATGGTCGCGCGGCACCGCCAGTACCACTGCGCCATGTTCCGGCCGAGCTCCTCGGCGGGGGCCTCCGCCCACGGCCTGCTGAAGGGGCTGCGGCCGGGTTCGTGGATGCCGCTCAGGGCCGCCTGCGCCGCCGCAGGGATCTCCTCGTCGCGGATGGGGCGCAGCACCAGGCGGGGCGTGGTCAGGGTGAGGCCAAATGGCGGCCAGTAGCGGGCGAGGTCAGTCATCCGGGAAGCCTAGCGGCGGGTGCCCGGCCCGGCCAGTCGCACGCGCCGTCAGCCCGCCGGGAGTTCCCAGCTGATGTGCCGGCGGACGTCCGTGAGGTTCATGGACTCGGCGAGGAACAGGTCATCCAGCATGTACTCGTCCACGCCCAGGATCCGGATCCAGTGCCCGTAGGCTTCCGGCCCGGACCGTTCCTGGCCCGGCGTTCCCTGGCCGCCCTCCAGCCAGCGGCTGGCGACGCAGACGCCCGTGCCGGCGTCGACCCTCACGACGGTGCGGCCCGGCCGGCACAGCGGCGCGCCGGGGTGGCTGGGGCGGTAGCCGGGGTTCGGGATGACGGTGGCCTCCAGGGCGGGGCGGCCCTCGTGCATGATTTCGGTGATGCTGCCCAGCTCCACGGCATTGGCGTTGGGGAATTCGAGCGGCACGGGGGCGTTGCCCGCCAGTTCCACCGGGTCCAGGGCGGCGGCGAAGCGGCCGTTGCCGAAGCCGGGCTCGCCGTAGGCCGCTTCGGGGCGGCGCCGGACCAGGCCGCGGTCGTCATAGACCGGGGTGACGAGATGGGGCGGCAGCAGCCAGGTTTTCCGGGTGGAGCGGACGTAGAACACGTCACGGGAATCGTTGATGCCAGTGGTGCTTTGCAGGACCAGCCCGTCCACTGTCTCCAGCCGCAGGGCGCCCGGGCGGCGCAGCCACGCGCGGACCAGATCCGCAGGCGGCGCTGTTTCCCCGGTCCCCGGATCGACCGCGACGGGCCGGTCCAGGTATTCAAACCGCAGCGACTGCCACTTCCACGGCGAGGAACGGCACAGGTGCCGGAAAGCAGCCGCCTGTCCCGCGGGGCCGCCGGGCACGCCCGGACTGCGCGCGTTCGAGTTGTCCCATGCCGCCATATCCACAGTTTACGCGCGGGCCCGGCCCTGGCCGCCGGAATTTCCAGTAGCATCCGAGAGTGATCCAACGACTCGACGGACTGGGCGAAGCCACCCCGCTGGCGTACTGGCTGGTGCTGCTGGCGTGCGTGTACCTGGCGGTCGTGGCCGTCCGGCTCACGGTCATCGACGTCCGGCACCATCTGCTGCCGGACCGGATCGTCTTTCCGGCCTACGCCGTCGCCGGGGTGCTGTTGCTCGGCGCGGTGGCGGTCCACGCGGTATCGGGAGCCCCCGCCACCGTGGCCGTGCCCGACGGCGGGGCCGGGCTCTTCGGGGTGCCAGGACTGCGGGTGGTGGCCGGGGGAGCGGTGCTCTGGCTCTTCTACTTCCTGCTCCGGGCGGTCTATCCGCCGGGCATGGGCTTCGGCGACGTCAAGCTCGCCGGAGTGCTCGGCATGTACCTGGGGTTCCTCGGGTGGCCGCATGTGTTTGCCGCGACCTTCGCGGCCTTCCTCTTCGGCGGATTGTGGAGCGTTGCCCTGCTCGTTTCGCGGCGCGGCACGCTGAAATCGAGCATCCCGTTCGGGCCGTTCATGCTGGCCGGCACGGCCGCGGCCATGGTTCTGCTGCCCGCCTGACGGGTCCCGGGCGCCGCCGTCAGGAAGCCGAACACCGTGCGCCGGCGGCGTTTCGCGCTTTCTGTCGGTGCCCCGCCATAGCCTGCTTCTGTCCAGCCAACCGCTGGGAAGGAAGGTCCGGGTGCGCCCGGGCCGGAAATGGGGAAGCATGACAGATTCAGCGCTGACGCACGTGTACGTCCTTCTGGACCGCTCCGGATCCATGAGTGCCATCGCCGACGACACCGTGGGCGGATTTGCGGCGTTCGTCCGGGAGCAGCAGTCGGTTCCGGGCCGCTGCCGGCTGTCCCTGGCGCAGTTCGACGACGTCTACGACCGTGTCTACGCCGCCGTGGACATCCGGGATGTCCCGCCGCTGGACCTGCAGCCGCGCGGCAGCACCGCCCTGCACGACGCTATGGTCCGGTTGATCGGGGAGGCGGGTGAGGAACTGGCCGCCCTCCCCGAAGAGCAGCGCCCGGGCACGGTGCTCGTGGCAGTGCTGACCGACGGCCACGAGAACGCCTCCCGGGAGGCGACGGGACCCGTGGTGAAGGCTCTCGTCGAGCGGCAGCAGAACCAGTGGGGCTGGCAGTTCACGTACCTGGGCGCCAACCAGGACGCCGTGCTCACCGCGGAGGGGCTCGGCATCCGGGCCGACGACGCGCTGACGTACGCGGCCGGCAACGTCGACGCGGCCTTTTCCGGGCAGTCGGCCAAGACCCGCAGGCTGCGGGAAGCCCGTCTGGCCGGCGCCAGCATGGCGGACGCCGCCGCCGCGGCGGCCTACACCGCCGAGGAGCGGCGGGCCGCCGGGGGAGACGCTCCACCGCGCTAAGCCGGCCGGGCGGCAGACACAACGGCGGCCGGCACCTTTCGCTAAAAAGGTGCCGGCCGCCGTCGGAGGCTGCCGCGGCCGGGGAACCGGCGGCTGGGCCCGGGTGTCAGGCCTTGTGCGGCGGACGGGTCATGGACATAACGTCCAGGGCCGTGTCCAGCTGCTCCTCGGTCAGTTCGCCGCGTTCCAGGAAGCCCATGGCCACCACGGTTTCGCGGATGGTGAGGCCTTCGGCCACGGCCTTCTTGGCGATCTTCGCGGCGTTCTCGTAACCGATGAACTTGTTCAGCGGCGTGACGATCGACGGGGAAGCCTCGGCCAGGTAGCGGGCGCGCTCGACGTTCGCGGTGATGCCGTCGATCATCTTGTCGGCCATGACGCGGCTGGTGTTGGCCAGCAGGCGCACGGATTCGAGCAGGTTGGCGGCCATCACGGGGATGCCGACGTTCAGCTCGAAGGCGCCGTTGGTGCCGGACCAGGCGATGGCGGTGTCGTTGCCGATCACCTGGGCGCAGACCATGATGGACGCCTCACAGATGACCGGGTTGACCTTGCCCGGCATGATCGAGGAGCCCGGCTGCAGGTCCGGGATCGCGATTTCGCCGAGGCCGGTGTTGGGGCCGGAGCCCATCCAGCGCAGGTCGTTGTTGATCTTCATGAAGGAGATGGCGATGTTGCGGAGCTGGCTCGAGGCCTCGATCAGGCCGTCACGGTTGGCCTGGGCCTCGAAGTGGTCGCGGGCCTCGGTCAGCGGCAGCCCGGTGTCGGCGGCGAGCAGTTCGATGACGCGCTCCGGGAAGCCGGCGGGGGTGTTGATGCCGGTGCCGACGGCGGTGCCGCCGAGCGGGACTTCAGCGACGCGGGGAAGGGAGGCATTGATGCGCTCGACGCCGTAGCGGACCTGTGCGGCGTAACCGCCGAACTCCTGGCCCAGCGTCACCGGGGTGGCATCCATCAGGTGGGTGCGGCCGGACTTCACAACGTCCTTGAACTCGACGGCCTTGCGCTCCAGGGACTCCGCGAGGTAGCCCAGCGCCGGGATCAGGTCGTTGATCAGGGCCGACGTCGCGGCCACGTGGACCGAGGTGGGGAAAACGTCGTTGGAGGACTGCGAGGCGTTGACGTGGTCGTTGGGATGGACCACCTTGTCGCTGCCGGCGGCCTTGAGCGCGCGGGTCGCCAGTTCGGCGAGGACCTCGTTGGTGTTCATGTTGGACGAGGTGCCGGAGCCGGTCTGGAAGACGTCGATCGGGAAGTCGCCGTCGTACTTACCGGTGGCGACCTCATCGGCAGCGTCCGCGATCGCCTGGGCGAGCTCGCCGTCGAGCACTCCCAGTTCTGCGTTGGCCTGCGCTGCGGCCTTCTTCACCCGGGCGAGGGCTTCGATGTGGGCGCGTTCCAGGGTCTTGCCGGAGATGGGGAAGTTTTCGACGGCACGCTGCGTCTGGGCGCGGTACAGGGCGTTGACGGGGACCCGGACCTCGCCCATCGTGTCGTGTTCAATGCGGAACTCTTCGGTGTTCAACTCTTCTGTGGAAGTCATGGGGCTAGCTTATTGGGCGGAGGCGTTCCATCGAAAACCGTGAAGGGCTTGCTACCTGGCGGCCGTTGGAACCTAGAGCTCGCCGATTCCGGAAACGAGGTCCGCCCTGCCGTCGGCAAGGCTGTACGCGAGGCCGATTACCGCTGCCCGGCCGCCCCCGACTGCATCAGAAATCACCCGCGAGCTGTCCACGAGCCGCTGCGACGTCTGTTTGACGTTCTCCACAACCATGTCGTTGATGTCTTCCTGGTTGTTGCGCAGCGAGGTCAAGACCGACGGGGTGATGCGCTCGACGAGGCTGCGCATGAAGCCCACGGGCATCTGTCCGGTCTCCACGGCATTCTTGGTGGCCGTGACCGCCCCGCAGCTGTCGTGCCCGAGGACCACGATCAGCGGCACGCCGAGGACGCTGACGCTGTATTCGAGCGAGCCAAGGACGGCGTCGTCGATCACCTGGCCGGCGGTGCGGACCACAAAGGCGTCCCCGAGGCCCAGATCGAAGATGATCTCGGCGGCCAGGCGGGAATCCGAGCAGCCGAAGATCACCGCGAAAGGGTGCTGGTTCTCCACGAGGGAGGAGCGGCGCGACGCGTCCTGGTTGGGGTGGGACGATTTGCCGGAAACGAAGCGCTCGTTGCCTTCGCGCAGACGGCGCCAGGCAAGAGCGGGGGTGAGATAAGTGGCCACGGAAGTACCTTACGGCGAAGGGGCGGGGGAGGGTGAAACTGTTGCATCCGCGCCGCCGCCGGATGACGCGGTCCCGGCCGCGCCGGACCTGCCCTCCAGGTCCTTGACCACCGCGGCTGCCAGCACCGTGAATTCGTCCAGCTGGGCGGAGCCGGTCAGGATCACCGTGGTGCCGGCTACGTCGGCCAGCACCATGCTCTTCTCGCCCTTGCCGGTGTCGCGGAGCTCCCAGTCGCGTCCGCCGGCGTTGCGCGTGCCGGTCACGGGCGCGCTCTTCACCTGCTGCAGGAGCCAGGTGGGATTGGACTGCCGCGTCTGCACCAGGCCGATGAAGGACTCCTTGGGGGTGAGGTAGCCGACCTCCCACGTCGGGACGCCGCTGCCCGTCCCCGATTCCCAGCGGGCGTAATTTGCGCGGAATGTGTCGCCGGTTTCGGGCGCGGCCGGTGTGAATCCCGCCACATCGGCGGCGTTCTGCGCCACGGCGCCGACGTTGATGTCCGGCCGGTAGCCGTCGGTCTTGGGCGACGGGTTCATCAGGACGATCGGCAGGAAAGTGGCGATGCTCAGGGCCAGCGCGATGATCATGCCGATCACCGAGGCGTTGGCGCGCTTCGCCGCTCCGGCGGTCAGTACGGGTTTGACGGGCTGCTGGCCGGCTGCGCCGGGTGCTTCCCGGCCGGCGGTGCCGGCGGGGGAAGCGGGGGCTGCGGGGGGCGTTTCCTGCAATTCACTCACCCCTCTATAGTCGCCCATCCGGGGCCGATCTCACATTCGGCGGTGCGGGGCGGGCTGTTCACGGAATGGTCAATCCAAGACGCAGCTTTCCACCGCGACTATGATCAGTAACAGACGAGATCACAAACAAAGAATCACCGCGACGGATCGATCCTGTCCGCACGGCTTCAATGATCGCCACTCGAAGAAGAGGTTCACGTGACACCACCGCCAATGACCCAGAAGTACTCCACGCTTTCCCCGTCCCTCGCCGTCGGCATCGACGAGCCGGACCGCAACCTTGCTCTGGAACTGGTCCGCGTCACCGAAGCCGCCGCCATCGCCGGCGGCCACTGGGTTGGTTTCGGGGACAAGAACAAGGCCGACGGCGCCGCCGTCGACGCCATGCGCTCGTTCCTCCAGACCGTCCACTTCAACGGTGTTGTTGTGATCGGCGAAGGTGAAAAAGACGAAGCCCCGATGCTCTTCAACGGAGAGCGTGTCGGTGACGGCACCGGCCCCGAGTGCGACGTCGCCGTGGACCCGATCGACGGAACCCGGCTGACCGCCCTGGGCATTAACAACGCCCTGGCGGTCCTCGCCGTCGCCGAGCGCGGCTCCATGTTCGACCCCTCCGCGGTGTTCTACATGGAGAAGCTCGTAACCGGTCCGGAAGCCGCCGACATGGTCGACCTTCGCCTGCCGGTCAAGCAGAACCTCCACCTGATCGCCAAGGCCAAGGGCGTCAAGGTCAACCAGCTCAACGTGATGATCCTGGATCGCGACCGGCACCGCCCGCTCGTGGAAGAGATCCGCGAGGCCGGCGCACGGACCAAGTTCATCATGGACGGCGACGTCGCCGGCGCCATCGCCGCGGCCCGCTCGGGCACCGGCGTCGACGCCCTGATGGGCATCGGCGGAACGCCGGAGGGCATCGTCACGGCCTGCGCCATCAAGTCGCTCGGCGGTGTGATCCAGGGCCGCCTGTGGCCTACCAGCGACGACGAAAAGCAGAAGGCCATCGACGCCGGCCACGACCTGGACCGGGTGCTGTCGACCAACGACCTCGTCTCCAGCGACAACTGCTACTTCGCCGCCACCGGCATCACCGACGGCGACCTGCTCAAGGGTGTTCGCTACTCCAAGGACAAGGTCCTCACCCAGTCCATCGTGATGCGCTCCAAGTCCGGGACCATCCGCTTTGTCGATGGCGAGCACCAGGCCAGCAAGTGGGAAGGCTACGCCCGCAAGGGTTAGCAGCTTCCCAAACCAGGACACCCGGATCCCGGGGCGCGTTTCGCGCCCCGGGATCCGCCGTTTCCGGCGGGCCGGCGGCCACGGCATTGGGTAGGGTGGAACCATGACATGGCTTGTAACAGGTGGCGCAGGATATATCGGTTCTCACGTGGTTTCCGCTTTGCGCGGGGCCGGGATGCAGGCGGTGGTGGTTGACTCCCTCTCCAGCGGGCACCGCGAGTTCGTCCCGGACGACGTTCCGTTCGTGCACGGCACCATCCTCGACTCGGAACTCGTGGCCCGCACCATGCTGGACCACCGTGTGACCGGAGTGATCCACCTCGCCGGCTTCAAATACGCCGGCGTATCCGTCCAGGAGCCGCTGCTGACCTACGAGCAGAACGTCACCGGCACGGCGGAACTGCTGAAAGCCATGGAACTCGCCGAGGTCGACAAGCTGGTCTTCTCCTCCTCCGCCGCCACCTACGGCACACCCACCGGCGACATCGTCACGGAAGACACCCCCACCCAGCCGGAATCCCCCTACGGCGAGAGCAAACTGATCGGCGAATGGCTGATCCGGGACCAGGGCAGGGCGCGGGGACTGAAGCACACCTCGCTGCGCTACTTCAACGTCGTCGGCTCCGGCTCACCCGAGCTGTACGACACGAGCCCGCACAACCTCTTCCCGATCGTGCTCCGCGCCCTGACCGCAGGGAAGACCCCCCGCATCAACGGCACCGACTACAACACCGCCGACGGCACCTGCGTGCGGGACTACGTGCACGTGGCCGACCTGGCGACCTCCCACGTCGCGGCGGCCCGGGCCCTCGCCGCCGGCACGCCACTGGAGCGCGTCTACAACCTGGGTTCCGGCGACGGCCTCTCCGTCCGCCAGATCATGACGGCGATGGCCACGGTCACCGGCATCGACTTCGAGCCGGAGATCGGGCCCCGCCGGGCGGGGGACCCGGACCGGATCGTGGCCGACGGCTCCCTGGCCGCCCGCGACCTGGACTGGAAGATGCGGCACTCCGTCGACGACATGGTCGCCAGCGCGTACGAGGCGCAAAAGAAAGCGGCCTCCGCCGGCCACTAGACCCCACGGGGACATGCCCAGTGCTGAGGCCCACGAGTGGACATAGTGGCCCTATGTCCATCCGCTGAGGCTCACGCGGGGCATGTCCAGTGGTCCGACCCGGAGTTGCAGCGCCACCGCGGGACATGCCCAGTGACCGTGCTCAGGAATGCGTTGCCGCCGCGGAGCATGTCCAGTGACCGTGCCCAGGAATGGGTTGCCGCCACGGGGACATGCCCAGTGCCGGGGCCCACGAGTGGACATAGTGGCCCTATGTCCATCCGCGGAGGCTGACGCGGGGCATGTCCAGTGGGGGAGCTAGCGGGAGAGTGCGCCGCGCAGCCGGGCGGGCAGCTTCCGGGCCGACACCACGCCGCGGCGGGCGGCCTGGGCACCCTTCCGGGCCAGTTGGTATCCGTTGTAGCGCACCGTCCGTACCGGCAGGTCCCAGGTTCCGGGGTAGGCGACCTCGCGCCCGCCGAAGGATTTCTTGAAGGACGTGAACCCTGCCCACTTGTGGTCGGGCTGGTCCGCGGGCGCCACGCCCCAGAGATCCACCTGCTTCAGTCCCTTGTCCTTGGCGTCGGCCATCAGCGTGACCAGCAGCGGAATCCCGGCGCTGAGCTTCCGGTGCGCGTCATCCAGCGCGGCGTGGGCGTAGGTGCGGGTGTCCGCGGAATCGTACGCGAGGGCGGCAGCGATCGGCTCGCCCTCAAGTTCGGCGATGAAGAGCGTCGCGGCACCGGCCGGCATCAGGGAGCGGGCAACCCGGGTGAGGTAGTCGTCGCTCTGCGGTTTGAAACCGTTGCGCGCCGCCGTCAGGTGCAGAAACCCCAGCAGGATCGAGATCTCCTGCGGGTCCTGGCTGGAGCGGAACGTCACGCCCTTCTTGTGGATGTTCCGGTACAGGTTGCGGTTCACCGGCTTCATGTCCGCCAGGACGTCCTTGAAATCCCGGTCCAGGTCCACGATCCAGGTGAGTTCCGGCTGCTGGTTCGCCGGCGCGGGCCGGAGGCCGCGGAAGCGCAGGACAGCATCGGCGTCGGCGGCCGTGAAGCCGGCGTCGACCGGTTCGATGCGGACAAACACGGCCCCGCAGCTGCGCGCCAGGTCCGTCAGGGCCGCCAGGGCGGTGTCGAACGCGGCCAGGGACGCGGCCACCGGGCCGTAGGGCGCGTAGAGCAGTTTCCCCGCCGGGTTGCTTTCCTCGATGGCCAGGAAGCTCCAGCCGGGGCCCGAGCGCTGATGCACGGTCCGCCCCAGGGCGCGTTGGAAGTTGGCCCACGCGGGGCTCTGCAGGAAGTGGTCCACGATCTCAGGCTTTCAGGGCGGTGGTGACGGCAAAGGCCAGGGCGGTCCCGGTGGCACCGGCGGCCGCGTGTGCGTTCACCGGCGCCTCGGCGGCGGGCAGGAAGGCGCTCGCGCCGCGCTCCAGCCGCAGTTCCCCCTTGGGGGAGTCCAGCAGAATGGACCCGGAGACCACGAGGATGACGGCGGCTCCCGACTGCGCCAGCGGCACGGGCTCCGCTCCGGGCCCGAGCTCGACGCGCTGCAGCTGGAATTCCCGGAACGGTGGCTGGAAGACCTCCTGTCCCAGCATGGTCGTCTCGGCGCTGAGCATCGGCACACCGACAGCCTCGAAGGAAACAGTGCGGAGCAGTTCCGGCACGTCCACGAACTTCGGGGTCAGCCCGCCGCGCAGCACGTTGTCCGAGGAAGCCATGACCTCGATGCCCAGGCCATGCAGGTAGGCGTGGACATTGCCGGCTGGCAGGTAGACAGCCTCGCCGGGAGCCAGCGAGATCCGGTTCAGCAGCAGGGAAATCAGCACGCCCGGATCGCCCGGGTACTGCGCCTGAAGCGTGACGACCGTGGACAGCTCCGCCTGGTGCGGCGCCGTCGGGGCACCGGAGATGAGGGCAGCCACAATCGCTTCCGTCGCCTCCGCGACGTCCTCGCCGCCGGAGATCAGCCGCTCAAACGCCGAGCGGAGCGCCTCGGGCTCGCCGGGCTGCGCCAGATCCTCCAGCAGCAGCGGAAGGAGCGCCGGAAGTTCCAGGCCGGCCAGCTCAAAATCCGCCATCAGCAGCTTGAAGACCGCGCGGGCCTCAGCTGCCGGCCGGAAGCCGCACAGCGCCTCGAATGGCGTGAGTGCCAGGATCATCTCCGGCTTGTGGTTGTCGTCCTTGTAATTGCGTTCCGCCGCCGCGCGGTCGACCCCGGAGGCCTCCTCGCGGGCGAACCCTTCCCGGGCCTGGTCAAGGGTCGGGTGCACCTGCAGGGACAGGGGGCTGTCGGCGGCCAGGACCTTGAGCAGGAACGGAAGCCGGGGGCCGAAAGCGGCCACGCTGTCGCTGCCCAGATGGTGCTCCGGATCGTCAGCGATCAGCGCGTCCAGGGCCCGCCGGCCGCCGTCGTCCGCGACCGCTGCATGGGCGCCCGCCGATCCGGCACCGGCACGGCTGAGCGCCACCGAGGGGGAGTCCGGGTGGGCGCCGATCCACAGTTCAGCCTCCGGCCCGCCGGATGCCGCCCTGCCAAGGAGCCCGGCGATGGCTGTTCTGGAACCCCAGGCATACGGCCGGAGGACATTCTCGAGTTCGTACACTGACGGGTGTCCCTATCTGTTACGGAAGGCGGTCGGAAAGACTGGTCGCAGCAGCTACAGCGGCGAGCACTGTCCGTTCGTGGCCACCAGGTTGCGGATCGACTGTTCGTCGCCGTTGCGCTTGAACTGGTTGAGCATCTCCACGGTGATCGGCTCGCCGTCCGGCGTGGTGGTCACCGGGGTGAAGTCCGACGGCGACGGCGCCGGCTGGGTGCCTGGCTGGGAGCGGGGCGTTCCACCGGCAGCGGACAGCGGTCCGGGTGCCGCAACCTGCGGGCGGATGCCGTCCTCTGCGGGGGCAGCCTCCGGAGCAGGTCCGAGGAGTGCGTCGACTTTCTGATGGATCTGATCGAAGTCCGGGACCGTCGAGAATGACGCGTCAAAGTCGGGCGGTCCGATGGTCAGCCGGCTCATTTCCTGGCCCTTGGCCTTCATCGCTAGGTCCACGAAGCTGCCCAGCTGGCCCGCGGAGACGTTGGAGTCCACCACCTTGGTACCGGCGCTCGCGATGTCCTCGAACTTGGCCAGCAGAGTGGCCGGATCCAGCTGCTTCAGCATGGCCTGCTGGATACACTGCTGGCGCTGGATGCGGGCGTAGTCATCGACGAACTCGCGCGAGCGGCCGTACCAGAGCGCGTGATAGCCATCGAGCGTCTGTTCACCGGCACGGATCCAGCCGAGCGGCATGCCGTGGATGCCGTTGGCCTCATCCACCATGTTGCCGCTGAGCGGGACCCAGCCGCCGGCCTTGATCCGGATGCCGCCCATGGCATCAATGAGTTTGGCGAAGCCGTCCATGTCCACCAGCACATAGGCCTGGACCGTGATGCCCAGGGTGCCGGACACGGCCTCCATCGTGGCCTGCGCGCCCGGGTCGGCAACGCCGGGGTACAGGTCCTGGTGCTCGTTGGTGACCTCGGTGTTGATGGCGTTGATGAGGCATTCGTTGCCGCAGTCGTAGCCGTCGGGGTAGATCGCGCGCATCGGGGAGTCTTCGCTGAACTGCGCATTCTGCAGGTTGCGTGGCACCGAGATGATGGCTGTTTTGCCGGTTTTGGCATCCACGCTGATAACCGAGAGGCTGTCCGGCCGCCGGCCGGTGCGGTCCGCCCCGGCATCGCCGCCCATCATCAGGAAGTTGTACCGCCCCTCCGAGGGCTCCATCGTGGGTCCGTTGGAGAAGATGCTGCCGATGGCGCCGCGGCTGACATTGAGCAGGTACGCGGCGTAGCCCAGCGAGCCGCTGCTGAGGATCATCGCCAGGACCAGGGCGACCACGACGGCGGGGCGCACGCCGGGCGCGAGCAGCACGGGGCGGATCAGCCGCAGGGTGTTGATGAAGAGCGCCGCCCAGCCGACCGCCAGCGCCGCCATGCCGATAATCAGCAGCAGTGACGTGATCGGGTTGGTGATCAGGTTGATCAGTGTTGACCGGGACACGAGCAGCAGTACTGCCGAGAGGACGGCCAGCAGCCAGACAGTGAGGGTGACGCGCAGCGCCATCCGGCCCAGCCGCCGGTCGCCGGCAACAATCTGGGCGCTGCCGGGCACCAGGAGTGTCATCAGGACGAGCACGAAGGCGCGCTTGGTCAGGACCGGCGCGGCCGCTCCTGAGGGATACCGGACGGGGTCCGTGAGGGTTGGTCCGGCCGTCCGCGGCGCCGGGTGTCGGGACGGGGCGTAACTGTTGGTCATCTGGTGATCCTTAACGGCTGCCCCGGGTGACGACGTTCGCATCCGCGAAGACTTCGCTCACCTTGTGCCGCAGGTTCGCGCCCTTCCGGGTGGCGACGTCATTGAGCTCCTGGGCGAAGTTGAGCAGTTCGGCGCGGAGTTGGGCGGCCAGCGGGTCCGTGCCGGAGGCCAGCATGCGCACAGCCAGCAGGCCTGCGTTCCGGGCCCCGCCGATCGAGACGGTCGCGACCGGAACCCCGGCGGGCATCTGGACGATGGAGAGCAGCGAGTCCATGCCGTCGAGGGTCTTGAGCAGCACCGAGACAC
>Ga0247818_10000684_pt1 | contig 21307 bp, 10 predicted proteins | sample 13C_Glucose_Day1_FD_192424 | JGI IMG/M metagenome (GOLD analysis project Ga0247818, IMG submission 192424) | Soil microbial communities from agricultural site in Penn Yan, New York, United States - 13C_Glucose_Day1 | ecosystem: Environmental > Terrestrial > Soil > Agricultural land | place... | reverse complement strand
AATGCGTGTTTGTTGCGCCGGCTTCAGGAGTCGACCTTGCGCTCGTGCGCGGCGGTCCTGAGTTGCTCGGTATCGACGCGGACAAACGTGGAGTCCCCGACAGCGGTCAGGACATCCCCGGCGAAGACCTCGCAAATGACCCGGCTTTTGCGCCCGACATCGCCCTCGACTCTTGCACGCAGTGTCAGGGGGACACCCATCGGGGTGGGCTTGATGTACTTGATGCCCAGGTTACCGGTGACGCATGTAACGTGGGGCAGGCTGCCCACCTCGCGCTGTTCTGCCCGGTAGTGATAAGCCATCGCCGTCCAGTTGGAGTGGCAATCGACCAGCATCGCGATCAAACCGCCGTAAACCAGACCCGGCCAGCCGCAGTATTTGTCTTCCGGCAAATGCTCGGCCATGACATGCACCCCGTCTTCATGCCAGAAGCTCTTGATGTGCAGCCCGTGCGGATTCTGGCTGCCGCAGCCGTAACAGACGCCTTCAGGCGCGGCGATGTCTTGAAGCGAAGTGTCCTGCGTGGTCATGCCGTGTTGATCCTCAAGATTTAACCCACATGTTTCGTTCAGCGTTTATGCCACAACGCCAATATGAATCCGGACTTCGTCAGGGCCGCCATAGGATTCAAAGTCCGTGGCGTAACGACGTTGCACCTGTTGATGCTGTTCAAAGTAGTTCCAGATATCCCCCCAGGCCTGAATGACCGCAGCGGGCATTGGGCCACGGGCTTCGAAGACCAGATACTTGCCTTCCTGAATCTCGATGCTGTCGAAGTCCGCGCTCGTCGCGGTCACGGGCACACCTGCCGTCACGTTGTACAAACCGTTGGCGTCAGATTCATAAGTTGAGTACACACCAACAACATGTGCGTTGGGTAAGCGGTCCGGGATCTGGTCAGCAACGCTGGCGGAAAAGAACTTGCCCCACAACCCGGGGATCTTCGCACTCTCCTGCCGGAATTCATCCTGGTTCTTCGTACGTACGGTCAGACCTGATACGAGGAAGCGAGAAATGTGTGCGATGTTGGGTTCCATTCCGAGATCTCCTGATTGAAGGTTTCAGATTAAAGCACAGCCCGAATCGGAGCGCGCGAGGTCGAATCGTTGTGCCTTGAAGCGGACCGGGTCACCCCGGCCCGCACCTGCGAATCAGCTTTGGCAGAACCGGATCCGGTTACCGAACGGGTCGTAGACTTCCAGGACTTTGCCCCAACCCTGCTGAACAATATCCGGGCGTCCGTAGCCATAGCGCTTACCGAGCAACTCGTCCCGCAGCAGTTCGATATTTTTCATCGGCACAAATACCGTCGAGCCTGGGCTGGCATCGCCGTGATGTTCGGAAAGGTGCAGTTGCAGACCGTCGCGACTGATGCCCAGGTACAGCGGCAGATCAGCCTCGAAACGGTGCTCGAACTCGACGCTGAACCCCAGGAAATCCAGATAGAACTCGCGCGCCTTGGCTTCGTCGAACATCCGCAGGATTGGAATGGGTTTGTCGAAAGTCGCAGCAGGCGTGGACGGGGTGTTTGCCTGGGCAAGCATCGCTGACGCGGTGTTCCAGTCCTTGTAGCCCAGTTGCTGCGCGACCAGTTCCAGCGCGGTGGAATGGGTCACCACTTGATTGCGTTCCTCCAGCGAGGCGCGCAACTGTTTGGCCATTTGCTTGGCTTGCTCGATTGAAAACATGGCTGCTCCTGTAGCCGAGATGCCTTGGTGCTCGCATTGCCAAACCTCGACCGTCAAGAGAGGCGAAAAGGTTTGTAGAAGGAGGAGATGCTTTCACCTTTCCCAACGGGAGCGAGCGGCGGGCAGCATCGGGCCGAGGTCGATGATACATAGCCGATACGGTCTGCGGAAGATGGCCCGGCAGTACCCGGTCCGAGGCCTGAAGACTATTCCTTCAGACGTGAAAGTTGCTGAAGCACAAATGCCCCGACGGTGACCGCGCAGGCTGCCCATGCGCAGGCCACCTGCCAATGCCTGAATGGACCGAACGTGTCGCCCATCAGGAAACCGCTCGAAAGCATAAACAGAAACAACGCAATGGCTACCAGCACGACGCGTGGAATCGCCATCAACCACCGCCACCGGGCACCGCGTTCAAAGCGCCGCGAACCCCATCGAGTCAGCCCTGTCAGCCCCGCCAGCAACGGTGCGGCAATTACCAGCAGGATCGGAATGATAACGAGCGCCAGCGTTGGTTCCACTTCGCCGCCGTCCTCGCCGGGCGTGTAGAAACTTTCCATCCAGATGTCCTTGCACAGGGCGAAGGTGAGAAAAATGACGGCGACAGGGGCGATGGGGAATATCAGGCAACTGAGGAGGTTTTTTTTATGATCCATCATTGAATCGTCCTTGGTTTTTTCAGAACGCCGTTGGGATTGATACCGCCAATTAACGGGCAGCTTTTTCGTATTTCGCAGTGTTTTTCCTCTGGCAAGGCACTTGATCGGTGATTTCGTATGGGCTATTTGCCCCTCACCAATGACTTCATATGCGTCGCATGTTCATCGTGTATCGGTTCAAACCCGCTGCGCAGGTAAAAGGCAGCGCCCTTGGGGGTGTCCGTGGACAGTCGCACAACGCGGAAATGCTCAGACGCCAGTTCCAGTAGCTGCCGCACCAGCGCTTTACCCACATTCCGGCCCCTTGATGCAGGGGCGACGTACACCCGCCGTAATCTTCCTACGCCCGGTTCGGAAAATGGATCGGATGAGAGACCTCCAACGGCTATCAGCCTCCCGTTGCGAAACACCCCCAATAGGCACTCACCCTGCTGATCGAATCGATTGGCGCCGCTTTCCCATTCCGAAATCAACCGGGTGAGGAACCTGAAGCCTTCTGCAACGGCCTGCGCTTCCAGCTCGCGGATTTGCGGTGCGAGCCCGGAGACTTTACATATCACCCATTCGTCCATTGACATTGCGTTTTGACTCGATGAGGGCTCGAATATCTTCCATCATCCGATCATGTGGGACATTCGGGCGCGGGTCGTCTATCGAAGCTTGCACCTTGGCGCGGAACCAACGGTCATGGTTCCCGACCTGCTCTTCGGTCTCAAGCCCTGAAACGATGGGGGAAAAGTCGACGCTCATAATGGCCTCCAGAGCCGCTGTCGTCATTGGCAATGATGAATGTCATTGGGTTAGCCGACCATTGCATTGCGTCAGATCGTAAGGGCTGTACTTCCGAGGGCCAACCGCAAACTTTCGTAGGACTCTTCCTGCCGACTCCGAGGAATTCAACGCTCTCTGACAAGGCATGGCAGCAGGTTGAAAACCACTCGATAGCGCCTGTTTAAGCGGCCTACAGGTTACTTCGTGAAAGCCACAACGCCTTGCGCCGTTGCCTACAGGTACGCCAGAATCCGCCGGCTTGTGCGCCTTGGGGGGTGTCGGTAACTTGGTTCGGGTCACTGATTTCCAGTGATCGGGTTTAGTAGCCCGTCTTACCATCCAAAATCGGTTGCATAAGCGTCCTTCAATCAGGTGTCCGCCTGCATTTGATGGTGGCTGTGCGCATGGCACCTTCGGGTGCGCCGGATTTGGGTGGTAATCCGGTCTACTAACTTGCGCACAGCCGCCACCCTTCCGTTTAGTAGCGAGACAGGTTGCGGCTCAACTGAGAAGTTTACCATCCATGTTCAAGCCCACACCCAATCCGCCGGACTCCGACCCGGCCTCGCCGTACGAAAGCCCCGACTCAAAACAATTCCACGAAGCCGCCGAGCGCGCGCTCAATCACTATCTCAACCCGGGCGCCAACATCATGGCCACCCCGCGCACACCCAGCACTATGTTCATCGTCAATCCCGAACTCAGTACCGAAACCCTGCTGGTGCATGCCTGCGAATCGCTGGCGTCGGCCAATGTCATGGCCAACGATCTGGTGGATCATCTGGAGGGGACAAGCCGCAATGCGCTGCTGGGGATTGCGCAGGTGATCATGTTGGGGGAACTGGCGGTGAATCGGGCGCTGGATCGGCTTGATCCGCCTTAGTAGCCACCGCTCTTGTGTTGAAGGCACTCACCTGTGGCGAGGGAGCTTGCTCCCGCTGGGCTGCGAAGCGGCCCCAAAATCGACTATCGCGGTGACTCAGACATACCGCGTTGTTCGGGTTTACGGCTGCTGCGCAGCCGAGCGGGAGCAAGCTCCCTCGCCACAGATTATGCAGTGCCCACATGAGTGTGTCGGTCAGGCCAAACTCTCGCTAATCTGCGTCGCCAGTTGCACCAGCATCCCCGGCACTTCCTGGACCATCTCGCCCATGCGAGCAAAGTCGTGGGTCATGCCGGACTTTACCTCCAGCACAACGGGTTGCCTCCCGGTACGCAGTTTCTCGGCCCAGGCCAGGCCTTCATCGAGCAACGGGTCGTACTTGGCCAGCCACAGCACCGTCGGCGTCAGCCTTTGCAAACGCTCGGCGTACAGCGGTGAAAAACGCCAGTCGGCGCGGTCCGCTTCAGTGCGTTGGTACTGCTGGTAGAACCACTCCAGCGTGGTGGCTTCCAGCAGGTAGCCTTCGGCGAATCGCTCAAGGGACGGGCGCTTTTTTACCGCGTCGATCACCGGGTACAGCAGCACTTGCAGGCGCGGCACCAGCGGCCAGCCCAATGGGTCCCGGGCAATGGCGATACACAGCGATGCCACCAGGCTGCCGCCGACGCTGTCCCCGGCCAGCGCAATGCGCCTGGCGTCCAGCCCCAACGCATTGGCTCCGGTGAGGGCCAGCCAACGGGTGACGTCTTCGGCATCGTTGTAAGCAGTCGGAAAACGGTGTTCCGGCGCCAGGCGATAGTCCGCCGACAACACGGCAAACTCCCCCGCCAACGCAAGGCGCCGGCACAGGGTGTCGTGGGAATCGAGGCTGCCCACCACGTAGCCGCCGCCATGGAAATACAACAACACCGGACGCGGTTCGCTGCCCGGTTGCGGTTTGGCGTACAACCGCGCGTTCAGCACATGCCCGTCCCGCGCAGGAATGCTGACCGCCGTCACCGTCAACGTGCCCGTCGGCGCCGCATCGAGCAACTGCGAGGTTTGCTCGAACTGCTGCCGCGCTTCGCTCGGGCTCAGCTCATGCATGGGTTGGCTTTTGCCGCTGAGGCGGCCGAACTCGGCCAGCTCTAGAAATCCCTCGATGTCCGGGTGCAGTGCCATGGGCGGTAGTCTCCAAAAATAAAAAGCTCGCCCAATAAACGAACCGTGAGGACCGTTCATTAGGGCGAGCTCAAGAACTGCTCAAGCCGAATGAAAATCTGTGATGAGGGGCTTGCCTGTGGCGAGGGAGCTTGCTCCCGTTGGGCCACGAAGTGGCCCCAAAACCAGCAATGGAGATGAATCAGACATACCTCATGGTCTGGTTTTTCGACTGCTTCGCAACCGAGCGGGACGGTGCGGCGATCCGACAAGCTCCCTCGCCACAGGTTTTCACTTCATCACAACTAAACGGCTTAAGGCTGCGGTACCACCTCCCGACTCAGCGCCGCCACCACGGTGTCCAGGCACTCATCCTGCTGCAGGATATCGAAGTGACCGGCCGTTACCCTTTGCACCTTGCGCAGCCGTGGTTGCTGACGCTCCAGGGTCGCGCGTTCGGCCGTCGGGTTGCCATCGGCCCACCAGCAATGCAGTTCGGCCTGAGGAATCGGCAAGGTTTCGACCTGCCGCGACAGCGCCTTCAAGCGCGTGCTGACCATGAACGTCTGGGCCAACTCGTCGGCGCCAAGCAGCGCATAGCCGCTGGCCTGATCGCTTTCGCTGTCGATCACCGCGCGAATGATCCGCGCCACGGCGTCGTGGTCCCCTGCCGACTCGGCATTCAATGCCTGGGCGATCACTGCGTCGTCCATGCCCAAGGTTGCACCGAGGAACTCGGCCAGATCCGCGCGCCACTCATCCGGGCTGGCGACGGTATTGGCCTGGGTCGGTACAAAGCTGTCCACCAGACCGATGAATGCCACACGCTGGCCCTGCTGTTCGAACAGGTCACTCACCATCAACGCCAGCGCCCCGCCCAGCGACCAGCCCAGCACGTGGTACGGGCCCTGGGGTTGCCGGGCGCGGATCGCCTCGACGTAGTCGGCGGCCATCTGCGCAAGCGAGGTGTCGTGCCACTGCCGGTCCAGCAGCATCCGGCATTGCACGCCGTACACCGTGCGCTCGCCCTCCAGGCGCCGGGCCAGTGGCTCGTAGTCGAACACGGTGCCGAAACCGGCGTGCAGACAGAACAGCGGCGGCTGATCGCCTACCACCCGGTTGAGCAGCAACAGCGGTTGCGGACGCTGTCGCAGCGGCTGTTCATCGACACCGGACAACCCGGCAATCGTCGGCTTGGCCATCATGTCCCGTAGCTTGAGCTGGAAGCCAGGCTGATTCAGGGCGCGGACTTTCGAGATCACCTTGAGGGTGCGCAGCGAATCGCCGCCCAGTTCGAAGAAGTTGTCGGTGATGCCGACCTTCTCGATGCCCAGCACCTGCTGCCAGATCTCCGCCAGCGCCCATTCCAGCGGCGTGCGTGGCGCCACGTAGTCGCGACCGCTGAAGGCCGGGTCCGGCAAGGCCTTGCGGTCGAGCTTGCCGTTGGGGGTCAGCGGGAAGCGCGGCAGCACCACGACCTGCGTCGGCACCATGTAGTCGGGCAGGCTCTCGCGCAATGCCGCCTGGCAACGCGGGCCGAGGCCATCGTCTTGCGCCGCCACCACATAACCCACCAATTGCGGCCCCTGGCCGTTGTCCCGCACCACCACCAGCGCATCGTTGACCCCGGCCTGCTCGCGCAATCGGGCTTCGATTTCGCCCAGTTCGATGCGGAAGCCGCGCACCTTGACCTGATGGTCGATGCGCCCGACGTAATCGAACACGCCATCCTCGCGACGGCGCACCAGGTCGCCGGTGCGGTACAGGCGCCCGCCCTCGGTGCTGAACGGGTCGGCGACGAAGCGCTCGGCAGACTGCCACGGGTGACGATGGTAGCCGCGCGCGACGCCCCGTCCGCCGATGTACAACTCGCCGACCATGCCCACCGGCAGCGGGTTGAGGTCCATGTCCAGCACGTGCAGGCTGCGGGCGCCGACGCGTTGGCCAATCGGCGCATACATCGCCTGGCAGTGGCCGTCGGCGGCGATTTTCCACAGCAGCGGCGTGACCACGGTCTCCGTCGGGCCGTAGCCGTTGACCAGGAATTGCGGCCTGAGTGTGTGCTTGACCCGTTCAAATGTGGCGTCCGGCACCGCATCGCCACCGAAGCAATAGATGCGCACCGGCGGTGGATCGCCACCCTGCAATTCGGCATGTTCGGCCAGTTGCAGCAGGTACGCCGGCGGGAAGCAGGCGACGCTGATGCGTTGGCGGTGCAGCACCGCCAGGGTCTGTTCGGCGGTCCACAAGGTGTTGTCGCGGATCACCAGGGTCGAGCCGCTGATCAGCGCGGTGATCCAGCGTTCATGGGCACCGTCGAAGGCGAACGACATGAAATGCAGTTCGCGATTGTCCGGGTCCATCTCGTACAGCTCGGCGATGGCTTGCACGTGCATGCTCAGCGGCCCGTGGGCCACGGCGACACTTTTCGGCTTGCCGGTGGAGCCCGAGGTGTAGATCAGGTAGGCCAGTTGCTCGGCATGCACCGCGCGTTGCGGTGCCGGCACCTCGACGTCGAGGTTCAGGCGATCCACGGCGACCATCGGCGTGCCCGGATTGAGTTGCGCGCTATCACGCAGCCGCTCCTGGGTCAGCAGCAGGCGCATGTCGCTGTCGGCCATCATGTAGCGCAGGCGTTCCTGCGGGTATTGCGGGTCAAGCGGCACGTAAGCGGCGCCGCACTTCATCACCGCCAGCAACGACACCACCAACTCCAGCGAGCGCTCCATGAACACGCCGATCACGTCTTCGGCCTGCACGCCCTGTTCCAGCAGATGCACCGCCAGGGCATCGGAGCGACGGTCCAGTTCGGCGTAGCTCAAGTGCTCGGCGTCGCGCTCGGCATAACTGAGCACCAGCGCCGTGTGCTCCGGTTGCAGTCGCGCACGCTGGCGGATCAGTTCGTGCACCGGCGTCTCGTCCCCCTCGGCCACCACCGGCAGTTCGCCGTCCAGCGCCCGGCCTTCGTCCAGGGTCAGCAGGCCCAGTTCACCGACCGCGTGCCCGGCGTCGTCGCACAGGCGCTGCATCAGGCTTTCCATGTGGCTGCGCAGGACTTCGACGGTGGCCAGGTCGAACTGATCGCGCTGGTGCATGTACTCGATGCGCAGCCCTTCGTCGAGGCTGACCATCAGGTCCATGGCGAAGCTGGTCAGGCCGAAATCGGAGACGTCGTCGAAGCGCAGGGCATCGCCGTTCCACTCGCGCAGGGTGCGGTCCACCGGCTGGTTTTCGAACACGATGATGCTGTCGAACAACGACTGCCCACCCTGCCCGGCCCAGCGCTGGATATCGCTGAGCGGGGTTTGCTGGAAGTCGCGGATGTCGAGGTTGTAGGCCTGGAGTTCGCGCAGCCAGTCGCCGACGCTGGCTTCGGTCGGCACCGTGTTGACCACCGGCAAGGTGTTGATGAACAGCCCGAGCATGTTCTCCGAGCCGTTGAGGGTTTCCGGGCGGCCGGACACGGTGGCGCCGAAGGTCACCGTGCGCTGGCCGGTGTAGCGCTGCAACAGCAGCAGCCACGCGGCTTGCACCAGGGTGTTGAGGGTCACTTGCTGTTGCTGGGCAAAGGCCTGCAAACGTGCGGTCTGCCCGGCGCTCAGGTGCGTATAGATCGCGTGGTAACCGGCTTGCGGCGCTTTGACCGGCAATGCGCGGGCCAGGTGGGTGGCGCCTTCGAGATTACTGAGTTTGTCTTTCCAGAACGCTTCGCTGGCCTCGGCGACTTGCTGGCCGAGCCAGTCGATGTAGTCACGATAGGCCGCCACCGGCTCGTGCTCCTCACCGCTGTAATGACGCAGCACTTCACCAATCAGGCGCGACACGCTCCAGCCATCCATGAGGATGTGGTGGTAGGTCCAGATCAGGCGATAGCGGTCGTCTTCCAGACGCACCAGCAACAGGCGCAACAAGGGCGCACGGTTCAGCGAGAAGCCGCGTTCGCGTTCTTCGAAAGCCAATTGGCGCAGGCGCCCGGGCTGATTGTCCAGCCCGCGCCAGTCCAATTCAGTGAGCAATGACGGCGCGTCACGCCGCACCACTTGCAGCGGTTCCTTGTCACCTTCCCAGAGGAATGCGGTACGTAGAATCCCGTGACGCCGGGCGGCATCGGCCCAGGCTGCATGGAAGCGCGCGCCAGCAACCCCGCGCACGCCCACTTCGATCTGGTTGACGTACAGCCCCGAGTCGCCGTCCTGCACCGAGTGGAACAGCATGCCCTGCTGCATCGGCGACAGCGGATAGACGTCCTCGACTTCGTCCGCCGTCAGTTCCAGCGCCTGATATTGCGCTTCACTCAGTTCGACTTTTGCTGCCGGTGCAACCTGCGTCGGCACGGCCTGATTCGCCGTGAGCGGTTGAGCGACCGTGGCCAGTTCGGCGATGGTCGGATGGCTGAACACGTCCTTGGGGGAAATGCTCAACCCGGCCTTGCGTGCGCGGCTGACGGCCTGGATCGAGACGATGGAATCGCCGCCCAGTTCGAAGAAATTGTCCTGCATACCGATCTGCGGTACTTCGAACAACGCCTGCCACACTGTTTGCAGCGTTGTTTCCACGGCATTGCGCGGCGCGATGTATTCACGCACTTGCTGGTCCGGCTGCGGCAATGCGCGGCGATCCAGCTTGCCGTTGGGTGTTACCGGCAACTGATCGAGCAGCAGCACGTGGCTCGGCTGCATGTGTTCGGGCAGCGCGTTGCGCAGGTGTTGCTTGAGCGGATCGACAGCGGCATCACCCACGACGTAAGCCACCAGTTGTTTGGATATGCCAATATCGACGGCGATCACCACCGCTTCGTGCACCGACGGATGCTCCAGCAGGCAGGCTTCGATTTCCCCCAGCTCAATGCGCAAGCCACGGATCTTCACTTGATGGTCGATGCGCCCGACGTATTCGATCACGCCGCCTTCGCGATAACGCGCCAGGTCGCCGGTGCGGTACAGGCGCTCGCCCTGCTCACCGAACGGGCTGGCGACAAAGCGCTCGGCGGTCAGGTCGGGACGGTTGTGGTAACCACGAGCCAGGCCGACGCCGCCCAGGTACAGCTCACCGACGCAACCCTGCACTTGCGGTTGCAGGCTGTCGTCGAGGATGTAGGTCACCAGGTTGGCGATCGGATAACCGATCGGCACGCTGAAGCCGCCGTCATCGACACAGGTCCAGTGGGTCACGTCGATGGCCGCTTCAGTCGGGCCGTAGAGGTTGTACAGGCCGACGTTGGGCAGCACGCGGAACAGGTTGTGCTGCAAGTCCGCCGACAAGGCTTCGCCGCTGCACAGGATCTGCCGCAGGCTGGCGCAACGCTCGAAGCCTTCGCTCTGGACAAACGCCTGCAACATCGACGGCACGAAATGCAGGGTGCTGACCTGGTACTGCTCGATCAGGTCGACCAGTTGCGCCGGATCGCGATGGGCGCCCGGTTCGGCCACGGCCAGGCGTGCACCCACCATCAGCGGCCAGAAGAACTCCCAGACCGATACGTCAAAACTGAACGGGGTTTTCTGCAATACGGTGTCGCGCCCATCCAGTGGGTACGCGCCCTGCATCCACGCCAGGCGGTTGTACAAGGCATCGTGACGGTTGGCCGCGCCCTTGGGTTTACCCGTGGAACCGGAGGTGTAGATCATGTAGGCCAGCGATTGCAGCTCGACCACGCAGGGCAGGTTTTCTTCGCTGCGGCCTTCAAGCAACGGCGCCATGTCGTCCAGGCAGATCGCGGTGGTGGCGGCTGGAATCGGCAACTGTTGCAGCAGATGCCGCTGGGTCAACAGCAGGTGTACGCCGCTGTCGTTGAACATGTGTTCCAGGCGTTCGCGCGGGTAGTCCGGGTCCAGCGGCACGTAGGCGCCACCGGCCTTCATGATCGCCAGCAGACCGATCACCAGTTCCAGCGAACGCTCGGCGGCAATGCCCACCAACACTTCGGCGCCAACGCCCTGGCTGCGCAGGTAGTGCGCCAGCCGGTTGGACTGTTGGTTGAGTTCGCGATAGCTGAGGGTCTGGCCGGCAAACACCAGGGCCGGGGCCTCGGGGGTTTGCAGTACCTGGGTTTCGAAGCACTGGTAGACCGGGCGCACATCCGGCCAGGCCTGCGCGGTGCGGTTGAAACCTTCGACCTGCTGCGCCGTTTGTGCGGCATCGAGCAGGCTCAGGCGCCCCAAGGGCTGCTGCGGCGTACTCACCATGGCATCGAGCAACGCCAGCAGACGTGCGCTCACCCCTTCGATGGCTTCGGCGCTGAACAGCGCCGTGTCGTAGTTGAAGCGCAAATCCAGGCATTCACCCAGCTCGGCGGCGATGGCCAGGGGGAAGCTGGTCTGGTCGTGGTTACTGATACCGGAGAACTTCAACGTGCTGGCGTTACCCTCTTCCAGCGCTTGCGCCACCGGGTAGTTTTCGAACACCAGCAACGTGTCGAACAACGCTTCGCCAGAGTGCCCGGCCCAACGCTGCACATCCGCCAGCGGCGTGTATTCGACTTCGCGCAGCTTGAGGTTGAGCGCCTGGACTTCATCGATCCATTGGCTGACCGTGCGTTCGGGGTGCGGCGTGGCGATCACCGGCAAGGTGTTGATGAACAGACCGATCTGCTGCTCGATCCCCTGCAACTCGCTCGGACGCCCCGACACCGTGGCGCCGAACGCCACGGTCTGCTGCCCGGTGTAGCGCTGCAACAGCAACAGCCACGCCGCTTGCAGCAGGGTGTTGGGCGTGACGCGAGCCTGACGGGCAAAGCTGCTCAGGCGCTCGGTGGCCGCGCGGTCCAGGCTCAGGTGCAGGGTGCGATGAGCACCGCCCTGCGCCGCAACCGGCACCGGCAAGGCACCGGCCAGTCGCGTCGGCTCGGTGAACGACTGCAATTGCTCCAGCCAGAACGCTTCGCACGCGGCGCGGTCGCGAGTACCCAGCCAGGTCATGTAATCGCGGTAACGACCGACGCTTGGCGCGGGCATGATCCCGCAATACCGCTGGAGCACTTCGCCGAACAACTGCGAAGTGCTCCAGCCGTCCAGCAGGATGTGGTGGTGGGTGAAGATCAGGTGATGAATATCGCTGGCAGTCTGCACCAGGGTCAGGCGCAGCAACGGCGCCAACGTCAGGTCGAAACCGCGCAAACGGTCGACCTCGGCCAGGCGATCCAGCGCTTCGGTCACCGTGGTTTGATCGCGCCAATCGAGCACAGTCAGCGGCAGCGTGGCGTCGGCCAGGATCACTTGCAGCGGCCGCGAGCCGTTGCTTTCGCTGAAGAACGCGGCGCGCAGCACTTCATGGCGCTGCAGTGTCTGTTGCCAGGCATCGCCGAACGCCTCGACGTCGAGGCCCTGCACATCCACGCGCATCTGCGGCACGTAGGCCCCGGCATCCGGGGCGAACAGGCTGTGGAACAACATGCCTTGCTGCATCGGCGACAGCGGCAGGATGTCTTCGATCCGGCTGGCCGCCAGCGGCAAGGCATCCAGTTGCGCCTGATCGACGCGCACCAGCGGCACGTCGCTCGGGGTCAACCCGCCGGTACCGCTCAGGCAATGTTCGATCAGCTGTTGCAGTTCCAAGGCGTAGGCATCGGCCAGACGCTGCACGGTCTGCGGTTTGAACACTTCACCGCTGAAGGTCCAGCTCAGGCGCAATTGCCCGGCGTAGACCTGACCGTTGATGCTCAGGCCCCGGTCCAGCTCGGCCGATGCGCCCTGCTCGGCGCCACCGCTTTCCCGGGCCGGGCGCCATGGTGCCTGTTGGTCGAAGCTGGCGTCGAACTGGCCCATGTAGTTGAAGGTAACCTGTGGCGAAGGCAGATCCTCAAGGCCGGCGTCGGCCAGATAGCGCAGGATGCCGAAGCCGATGCCTTTGTCGGGCACGGCGCGCAGTTGTTCCTTGACCGTTTTGATGCTGCCGGCCAGATCAGTGGCCGGGGTGAGTTTCACCGGGAAAATAGAGGTAAACCAGCCCAGGGTGCGGGTCAGGTCGATGTCGTCGAACAGGTCTTCACGACCGTGACCTTCCAGCTTCACCAGGGTCGAAGTTTGACCGGTCCATTGGCCCAGCACCCGCGCCAGCGCCGTCAGCAACAGGTCGTTGACCTGGGTGCGGTAAGCCGCCGGGGCGTCCTGCAGCAGTTGGCGGGTCAACGTGCTGTCGAGCACGGTTTCCACGCTGACGGCATGCTGGCTGGCCAGGCTACCTTGGGGGTTGTCGGCGGGCAGTTCAACTTGCACGTCGTGGAACTGGTCTTGCCAGTAACTGGCCTGGCTGGCCAACCCGGCACTTTGCGCATGGGATTGCAGGCGCGCGGCCCAGGCCTGATAGGCGCTGGTTTTCGAGGGCAGACGCACGGGTTGAGCTTGCTGCGCTTGTTGATACGCGGTTTGCAAATCTTCCAGCAGCAATCGCCAGGACACGCCGTCCACCGCCAGGTGATGCACCACCAGCAACAGGCGCTGCCCCGCCGCGCCCATGTCCACCAGCAAGGCGCGCAACAGCGGGCCGTCCTGCAGGTTCAAGCTGGCTTGCGCGGCGTTGCACAGTTCCAACAACTCATCGGCATCGGCTGCCTGGCACTGCCATAGCACCTCGGCGCTGTTCCACTGCTCGGCCTGGGCCTGTTGCCAGGTGCCGTCGACATTACGCAAACGCAGGCGCAATGCATCGTGATGTTCTACCAGTGCGGCCAAAGCCTGTTGCAGGCTGACGCTGTCCAGCGGCTCGCGCAGTTCCAGCAGCAGCGACTGGTTCCAGTGATGACGGGCCTCGATGTCCTGCTCGAAGAACCAGTGCTGGATCGGCGTCAGCAGCACCTCGCCACGCACCAGTCCCTGATCGATCACCAGCCCTGCACTGCGCTCGGCAACCTTCGCCAGACTCCGCACGGTCTGGTGCTGGAACAGGTCCCGGGGGGTGATGCGAATCCCGGCCTGACGCGCGCGGCTGACCACCTGGATCGAGATGATCGAGTCGCCGCCCAGTTCGAAGAAGTTATCGTCGATGCCTACCCGCTCGAGTTTGAGCACGTCTTGCCAAATTGCTGCCAATGCAGCCTGCATCTCGTCCAGCGGTGCCGTGTAGGCCTGTTGCGCCAGCGCGGCGTCGGGCTTGGGTAGCGCGTTGCGATCAAGCTTGCCGTTGCTGGTCAGCGGCCACTGATCGAGTTTGATCAGGTGCGCCGGCACCATGTAATCCGGCAAACCGGCCTGCAGATGTTCACGTAGGGACTGGCGCAGATCGCTGTCGCCGCCGGTCGTGGTGAACCACGCCACCAGTTGCGGGCTGCCATTGACCTCGGGCGCCAGCACCAGCGCCTGTTCGATGGCTGGATGGTTTTGCAGGCGATCCTGGATTTCCCCCAGTTCGATGCGGAAGCCACGGATCTTCACTTGATGGTCGATACGCCCGGCGTATTCGATGCTGCCATCGGCGCAGTACCGCGCCAGATCGCCGGTGCGATACAGACGCGCGCCCGATTCGGCGGCGAACAGGTCCGGGACAAACCGCGTGGCGGTCAGGTCGGCACGCTGGTGATAGCCGCGAGCAAGGCCGGCACCGCCGACGTACAACTCACCCACGCAACCCTTGGCCACCGGGTTCAGGCGCGGGTCGAGCACGTACCAACGCAGATCGGCGATCGGCTCCCCCAGCGGCGAGCTGTTGGCGCCATCGAGGTCGGCGCGGGACAGCGGCCGGTAGCTCACGTGCACCGTGGTTTCGGTGATGCCGTACATATTGATCAGCAACGGCTGCCGGTCGTCGAAGGCGTCGTACCACGGACGCAGGCTGGCCACGTCCAGCGCCTCGCCGCCGAACACCACATACCGCAGGGCCATGGCTTGTGAATTGGCGCAGGCGAACGGCAGCAACTGGCGGAATGCCGAAGGCGTCTGGTTGAGCACGGTGACGCGCTCGTCACGCAGTAAGCGGGCGAAGTCCTCCGGGGAGCGGCTGACCGCGTGGGGCACCACCACCAGCTTGCCGCCGTAGAACAGCGCGCCAAAGATTTCCCACACGGAAAAGTCGAACGCATAGGAGTGGAACAGGCTCCAGACATCCTGCGCATGGAAACCGAACCAATGTTCGGTGGCACTGAACAGACGCGTCAGGTTGCTGTGGGGCAGCAGCGTGCCTTTCGGTTTGCCGGTGGAGCCGGAGGTGTAGATGACGTAGGCCAGGTTCGCTGGCGCAGTCAGGTTCGGCAGGTTGTCGGCACTGGCCTCGGACAGCCAGTCGCTGGCGTGATCGAGGCAGATCACTTCGATCTGTTCGTTCAATGGCAGGCGCGGCAACAGTGCGGAATCGGTCAGCAACAGGCGCGTGCCGCTGTCGGCGAGCATATAGGCCAGGCGATCCTGCGGGTATTGCGGGTCCAGCGGCACATAGGCGCCACCGGCCTTGAGGATCGCCAGCAGGCTGACGATCATCTCCAGCGAACGCTCCAGGGCGATGCCCACCAACACGTCCGGGCCGACGCCGCGCTCGCGCAGGCGATGGGCGATGCGGTTGGCGCGGCGGTTCAGTTCGGCGTATGTGAGGGTGACGCCGTCGCAGGTCACGGCGATGTTGTTCGGGTGCGCGGTGGCCTGGGCTTCGATCAGTTGATGGGCGCACAGCAGGTTCGGCTGATCGCCGTTCAACACCGCACTGCGATTCCAGTCGAGCAAGGTGGCCTGCTGCTCGGCGGCGTCGAGCATGCGCAGGTCCGCCAGGGCAACCGTGCTGTCAGTGCAAATCGCCTGCAACAGGTTCAGCCAGTGCCGGCCGAGACGCTCGATGGTCGAGGCGTCGAACAGTTCGGTGGCGTAGACGAACGACGCGTGGATACCCTCGTCGCCCTCGACGGTGTCGAGCATCAGGTCGAACTTGGTGGTTTTCTCATCCCAGATCAGAGGTTCGACGCTCAGCCCCGGCAGGTCCCAGCGTTGCGGGCCGCCGCTGTCGCGCTGGTGGTTGAACATCACCTGGAACAGCGGCGTGTGGCTCAGGCTGCGTTCCACGCCCAGGCCATCAACCAGTTGCTCGAACGGCAGGTCCTGATGGGCCTGGGCGCCGAGTGCCGCGGCTTTGATCTCGGCGAGCAATTGCCCAAACGACTGGTCGGCCCGTGGCTGGCTGCGCAGTACCTGGGTGTTGACGAAGAAGCCCAGCAGGTTTTCCACGTCCTGGCGGGTGCGGTTGGCGATCGGCACGCCGACACGGATGTCCTGTTCGCCGCTGTAGCGATGCAGCAACGTCTGCAATGCCGCCATCAGCAGCATGAACAGGGTGCAGCCTTCGCGGCGGGCAAGGTCCCGCAGTCGAGCGGTCAACGCAGTGGAGATGTCCAGCTCGACGCTGGCGCCCTGCTGGCTCGGGATCGCCGGGCGACGACGGTCGGTCGGCAGGTTCAGTGGCGGATGTTCACGGCCCAACTGTTCGCGCCAGTAATCGAGCTGGCGCTCGGCCTCGCCGGCCTCCAGCCACAGGCGCTGCCAGCGGGCGAAGTCGGCGTACTGGATGCCCAACTCCGGCAGCTGCGCAGGCTGCCCGGCACTCAGTTGCGCATAAAGTTGGGTGAACTCCTGCAACAGGATCGGCAGCGAGCCGCCGTCGGTGACAATGTGGTGGAAGGTCAGCACCAGCACATGTTGCTGCGCATCGAGACGGATCAAGCGGCAGCGCATCAACGGGCCGTGCTGCAGGTCGAACGGCTGCTCGGCATTGAGGGCGATCTGCCGTTGCAGTTCGACCTCGTCGCCAGCGCTGACTTCAACCAGCGGCGCATCCATCCGTGGGTGAATCTTTTGCAGCACTTGCTGCTCATCGAAGACGAAGGTGGTGCGCAGCACTTCGTGACGCTGTACCAGCGCGCTCAGGGTCTGTGCCAGCGCCTCAGGGTTGAGCTCGCCGCTCAGGCGGAAGGCACCGGTCAGGTTGTAGGCCGTGGCCTGGGGCTGCATCTGCCAGAGGAACCACAAGCGCTGCTGCGCGTAGGACGCCGGCAACGTTTCGACGCCGCGGTCCCGTGGCGGGATCGGCAGCCGTTCCAGGGTCAACCCCTGGGCGTGCATCTTCTGTTGCAACGCACGCCGGGCGTCCGCGCTCAAGCCGCAGAAACGCTGGGCCAGGGTCATCATTCTGTCCGGTGCAGCACTCATCGCGCGTGTTCCTCGTCCACTTCGTCGAACAACGCTTCAAGGGCGTCTACATCGTTTTCTTTATGTTCACTGTGCTCACGGAACTGCTCGATCTGCGTCGCCAGTCGTTCCAGGGTGTCACCGTCGAAAAACAGCTTGAGCGGGATCGCCAGGTTCAGCTCTTCTTGAATCCGCGCACGAATGCGCGTGGCCAGCAGCGAGTGCCCGCCGAGCTCGAAGAAGTTGTCGTGCACGCCGACGCGCTCGACGTGCAACGCTTCGGCCCAGATCGCCGCCAGGGTTATTTCGAGGTCGTTGCGCGGCGCGACGAAGACGCTGCGGCGCACATCGAGATCGAGCAAGGCCTGGCGATTGAGTTTGCCGTTGGGCATCAGTGGGAAACGCTCCAGCACCTGCAAGCGCGCCGGTTGCAGGTGCCCGGGCAGCACTTCGGCCAGATGGCTGCGCAATTCGTTGAGGCGAATGTCGGCGGTGTCGGCCGGGGACACCACAAAGCCCAGCAGTTGCGGGCCGGTCGGGGTTTCCCGGGCAATCACGGCGGCGTCTTCGATGCCCGGCGCGTTGCGCATGGCCGACTCGATTTCCCCCAGTTCTATGCGGAAGCCGCGGATTTTCACTTGGTGATCGACTCGGCCCAGATACTCCAGCACGCCATCGGCGCGATAGCGCACCAGGTCGCCGGTGCGATACAGGCGCTGGCCCGCCGCCTTCGTGAACAGGTCGGGGACAAAACGCTCGGCCGTCAGCGTGGCCCGTTGCAGATAACCCCGGGCAATGCCGGCCCCGCCGACATACAACTCGCCTTCGACGCCCACGGCCACCGGTTGCAGGTCCGGGCCGAGCACGTGGATGCGCATGCCGGCAATCGGCTGGCCGATGGGGATGCTGTCATCGTCCTGGTCAAGCGGCAGCTCCCAGGCCGAACACCACACGGTGCCTTCGGTCGGGCCGTATTCGTTGACCAGCGCCACCCCCGGCAATGCCTCGCGATGTCGCTGCACCAGTGCGTTGCCGCAGGCTTCGCCGGCGACGATCACACAGGCCAGCGCCTGGTGGTCGAGGTGTTCGAGAATTTGCGCGTGGTAGGACGGCAGGGTCAGGTAGTGGGAAATCTCTTCGCGCTGGATCAACTCGGCCAATTGCGCCGGATCCTTGTAGCTGTCTTCGTCCGGCAGGCACAGGGTCGCACCCTGCCCCAGCGCCCAGAAAACCCCGGCCACCGAGCTGTCGAAGGAGAACGACGAGAGCATCAGGAATGCCCGCAGCGGCTGGCGGTAGAAAGCGTTGCGCGCCAGGGTCGAGGCCACGGCGTTGGCATGGCTGATCATCACGCCCTTGGGTTTGCCGGTGGAACCGGAGGTGTAGATGACGTAGGCCAGGTTGGCGCTGTCGCCCTGTGGCTCAGGCCGGGTTGACGCAACGGACCAGACTTCGGCCCCCGGCATCAGGGAGATTGTCCGCTCGCTGCGCAACGCTTCGGGCAATGGCTGGCAGGCCAGCACCTGGCGCGCGCCGGTATCGGCGAGCATGAACGCCAGCCGCTCGATCGGGTAGTTCGGGTCCAGCGGCAAGTACGCAGCGCCGGCCTTGAGCGTGCCCAACAGGGCGATGACCATTTCCAGCGAACGTTGGCCGTAGACTGCCACTATCTGGTCCGGCGCCACGCCTTGGGTGCACAGGGTATTGGCCACCTGGTTGGAGCGCGTATCCAGCTCGGCATAGCTCAGGCGCTCACCGTTGACGCTCACCGCAATGCGCTGCGGATGCAGGCGCGCCTGTTCGCTGAACAGTTCTTGCAGGAAGCGGCACGGCAATGCCTGTTCGGAGGCGTTCGGGTTGAAGCCTTCGATCAGGCGGCTCAGTTGTGCGCCGTTGACCAGGCTTGCCTGAGCCAGGGTCAGCTCGGGCGATGCCAGCAATTGGTGGCTGAACTCGACAAACTGCTCCAGCCATTCGACCAGCATCGATTCGGGCAGCGCACCGTCAAGACACGACAACTGCAATTGATCGCCCTGCACACGCAGGCGCAGGACTTCAGGGTTACCGTCATCCACCTCGATAGCGCTCTCAATGGCAGCCTGATAGACGAAGCCGTAACGCAGCGGCGCGGAACCTTCGACGCTCAGTTCGAATTCATTGAGGCAATCGAGCCACGACAGCGACTGTTCGACGCTGGCGGCAAACGCCACCAGCGCTTGCGCCAGGGTCTGCTGGCTGCGGTGCTCGAAGGCCACCGGCAAGCGCCGGGCGAAGCGCCCGAGGGTGGCGATGGTTTGTTCGTTGCGACCCTCCACCTGCCAGCCCATCAGCAGTTTTTCCTGTTGGCCGATGCGCGCAACGAAGGCGGTCCACAGCAACAGTGCCAATTGCTCTGCCTCAACGCCCGTTTCGGCAGCGGCTCGTTGCACGCCAGCCAACCATGGGCCGTCAATCAACGTTGCCTGATGACGAACCAGCGTGACATCGACGGCTTTTTCGAACGGCAAGCGATGGGCCACGGCGACCTGCTGCAGGTTGCGCCAGAACGCCGCGCCCTGGTGACCGATGTCTTCCTCGCGCAGTTCCTCCTGCCATGCGCTGTAGTCCAGGTATTGCAGCGCGTCCTCGTCGTCGCCCAGGGTTTCACCGCGCAACAGGCTGCCCAGTTCACTGGCCAGCACCCGCAGCGATGCCTCGTCGAAGCTGCATGCCGGGGCCAGCAGAGTGATGAACGGCTGCCCTGCTCCACCTTCAACTTGCGCCACCACCAGCGCCTGATTCGAATCTTCAACCATGACTTCACGGCTGCGGCTCAAGGCCTCGGTCACCGAAGGCTGGTTGCCCAGCAGTGTGAGCGGCAAGCCATCGCACAGGCTTTGCACCGGCCACTTCATGCCCGGCAGGCGGCGGTACAGCGTGCGCAGGATTTCATGGCGCTGACCGAGGGTTTCCAGTGCCCTGCGCAACGCCTGGGCGTCCACTGGCCTGGTGACCGGCAGCGTCAAGGTGGCGAACAGCGGCCGTGCGCCCAGCTCCTGGGCACGCAAATAAAAGGCCTGCTGGGCCGAAGTCTGGAATACGTCTACCGAAGGTTCGAGGGCGGTGGTGTTCATGTCGGGTGTCCTTATTCCTGATCCAGGTCGGCGCTTTTCTGCGCGATGGCCATGGCCGTGAGGATTTTTCTGTAGCCGGTGAATTCGTTGCGCGCATGTACGCTGAGGATGTTGTCGAGCAGGACCACGTCGCCCTTCTCCCAGGCGAACTCGACCATCACCTCGCGGTAGATGCCTTGCAGGTGGCGAATCACATCGTCGGGAATCGGCGAGCCGTCGCCGAAGAAGGTGTTTTGCGGCAGGTCCTGCGGGCCGAATTCACGCAGCAGGTTGTCGCGGATGCTGTCCGGCAGTGTCAGTGCGTTGAAGAAGGTGCCGTGGTTGAACCAGATGCGCTCGCCGCTCAGTGGATGGCGCACGATGGCCGGGCCGTTCTGCCGGGTGCGCAGGCGGTTGCCCGGTTTCCACTCGGCCTGGATGCCGATTTTCGCGCAGTAGGCCTCGACTTCGCCGCGATCCTCGCTCTGGAACACGGTTTGCCATGGCAGGCCCATGCCATCGCCGTAGTTGCGCACGTACATGATGCGTTTACGGGCAAATTCTTCGCGCACCGCCGGGTCGATCCGCGCGAGGATCCGGCGGGTATCGCCAAAGGGGGTTTCACCGCCGGTGGTCGACGGCGTGTCGCAGTAGAAATACAGGTGACGCGGGAACACCGGCGAGTACGAGTGTTCGTTGTGCGGGAAGATTTTTTCCGGCGCCGGGTAGTCGGTGGAGCTGTAGATCTTGAACTGGCCGCTGATCTGGGTCCGTGGCGAAGCGCGGAACAGGTACTCCAGGGCACCGCCGGAAATCCCGTCGACGCAGCGGTTGAACTCGCCGATATCGGCCACCTGGAAGCCACGGAACAGGATCACCGCGTGTTCCAGCAGCTTGCTTTCGATCAGCGCGCGATTCTGGGTCGCCCATTCCACCAGGCTCACGCCGGACACGGCCGGACGGCACACCAGCGGCA
>Ga0247818_10000681_pt1 | contig 21355 bp, 18 predicted proteins | sample 13C_Glucose_Day1_FD_192424 | JGI IMG/M metagenome (GOLD analysis project Ga0247818, IMG submission 192424) | Soil microbial communities from agricultural site in Penn Yan, New York, United States - 13C_Glucose_Day1 | ecosystem: Environmental > Terrestrial > Soil > Agricultural land | place... | reverse complement strand
GGCATGCCGGCGTAGGCCGCCAGCTGGGGCATGAGGAACGACTGGATCACCTGGATGGCGATGAAGGCGAAGATCGGCGAGATGTCCATGCCGCCGAGGTTCGGCACCAGACGGCGGAACGGCGCCAGCACCGGTTCGCTGATCTGGTAGGCCAGTTCTGCAGCCGGGTTGTGGCTGTTCGGCGCGACCCAGGAGACGATTACCATGACGATCATGGCCACCCAGAAGATTTTCAGGAACAGCGAGGTGATGCCCAGGATCGACCACATCAGCAGGTGCAGGACGTCGCCGAAGGTGCCGTAGGTGACCATCAGCACGAAGGCCATCAACAGCGCCTGGATGATGATCGACAGCAGCAGCGAGGAGGTATCCAGGCCAGCGATGCTGGGGACCACGCGGCGCAGCGGCTTGAGCAGTGGCTGGGTGGCGCGCACCGCGAACTGGCTCAGCGGGTTGTAGAAGTCGGCCTTGACCAGCTGCAGCACGAAACGCAGCAGGACGATCACCAGGTACAGGCTGACCAGGGTTTGCACCACGAAGATCGCGGCGCCGGACAGTGCATTCATCAAAAGCTCCTTATTTGCCCAGTTTCTCGGCCAGCTCGGCCGAGCGTTTCGCCGCGGCCTGCAGGGCCTGTTCGACGATGGCCTCGAAGCCGTTGGCCTGGAACGACTTGATCGCCGCTTCCGTGGTGCCGGCCGGCGAGGTCACGCGCCGACGCAGCTCGGCGGCGTCGACGTCGCTGGAAACCGCCATGCGGGCGGCGCCCAGGGCGGTCTGCAGGGTCAGTTGCGAGGCGGTCTCGCGCGGCAGGCCGAGTTTTTCGCCGGCAGCGGTCATGGCTTCGATCAGCAGGAAGAAATACGCCGGGCCACTACCGGAAACGGCTGTGACGGCGTCCAGTTGCTGTTCGTGCTCCAGCCACAGGGCGGTGCCCACGGCTGACAGCAGCTGTTCGGCCTGGCGGCGTTGTTCCATGGAAACTTCCCGGGTTGCATACAAGCCGCTGACACCCTGACGCAGCAGCGCCGGGGTGTTCGGCATGCAGCGTACCAGGGGGATCGCGCCCAGCCAGGCCTGCAGGCTGGCGCAGGTGATGCCGGCGGCAATGGAAACCACCAGCTGGCCCGGTTTCAGGTTCGGCTTCAGTGTTTCGCAGACCGCTTTCATGACTTGCGGTTTGACTGCCAGGACGATCACGTCCACGCCATCGATAGCCTTGGCGTTGTCTTCAAAGGCTTCGATGCCGTGCTCGGCAGTGATGCGTGCGCGGGTTTCGGCACCTGGGTCGCTGGCGCGAATCAGTGCGGTGTCCAGGCCCTGGGCGCGCAGGCCGCCGATCAGGCTGGCGGCCATGTTGCCGGCGCCGATAAAGGCAATACGAGTCTTGCTCATGTCGGGTCCTTGTGGGGGAAGAGTGAGTTAAGCATGGAATCAGGCCTGGCCGTAGTCGCGGGCGCCGAACAAGGCGGTACCGATGCGGACCCAGGTCGCGCCTTGGGCGATGGCGGCTTCCAGGTCATGGCTCATGCCCATGGACAGGGTGTCCAGGCCGAGGCCGAGCTGGGCCTGCAGTTCACGCAGCGTGGCGAAAGCGGCCTCTTGCTCGGCGCGGTCCTCGGTAGGTTCCGGGATCGCCATCAACCCGCGCAGGCGAAGGCCGGGCAGGACGTTCACGGCCTGGGCCAGGGCTGGCAGTTCGGCGGGCGAGCAACCGGACTTGCTGGCCTCGCCGCTGACATTCACCTGCAGGCAGATGTTCAGCGGTGGCAGCTCGGCGGGGCGCTGCTCCGAGAGGCGTTGGGCAATCTTCAGGCGGTCCACGGAATGTACCCAGTCGAAGTGCTCGGCGATGGCTTTGGTCTTGTTCGACTGAATGGGGCCGATGAAGTGCCAGATCAAGGGCAGGTCGGAAAGCGCCTGTTGTTTTGTCAGGGCTTCCTGAAGGTAGTTCTCACCCATGTGGCACAGGCCAGCGGCATGAGCCTCGCGGATGGCGCTGGCGGGCTTGGTCTTGCTCACCGCCAGCAGCTGCACGCTGGCCGGGTCACGCCCGGCGGCCCGGGCCGCGCTGTCGATGCGGCGGGCAATGACGGAAATATTGTCTGCTAGGGTGGACATGGTTCGTCGCCGACGGCTTTGGGGTCTGCGGCATTCTACCTGCTTGATCGCCGTTGGGGAGTCTCATGGATGTGACCGACCTGCTGGGCCGGGCCGTGGCCGCGGGCGCCAGCGATCTGCACCTGGCCGTGGGCGAGCCGCCGTTGCTGCGCCTGGATGGCGAGCTGCAGCGCCTGGCGGTGCCGGTGCTGACCTGCGCAGCTCTGGAGCAGGGAATGGCCGGCCTGCTCGATGACCGGCAGCGGCAGCAATGGCTAAGCGGTGATGAACTGGACCTGGCGCTGAGCTTGCCCGGCGTGGGCCGCCTGCGCTTGAACCTGTTCCGCCAGCGCAATGGGCTGGGCGCAAGCGTGCGGCTGATCCCGGCGCGGGTTCCCAGCCTCGATGAACTTGAGCTGAACGATGTGTATCAAACCGTTGCGCAATGCCGGGATGGCCTGGTGCTGGTGGGCGGGCCGACGGGTAGCGGCAAGTCCAGCACCCTGGCGGCGCTGCTCGATCAGATCAATCGCGAACGCGCGTTACAGGTCATCACCCTTGAAGACCCTATCGAATTTATCCACAGCGGCCAGGCTTGCCTGGTCAACCAGCGGGAGATCGGCGTGCACAGTCGTGACTTAGCCCAAGGGCTGCGCAGTGCCCTGCGCCAGGACCCGGATGTGATCATGGTAGGTGAGTTGCGTGATCTGGAGAGTATCCGTCTGGCGTTGCGCGCGGCAGAAACCGGGCACCTGGTGCTGGCAACGGTGCACACCCGCTCGGCGGTGAGCAGCATCGACCGGCTGGTGGAGGTGTTCGCGGCCGACGAGAAGCCGCTGGTGCGCATGATGCTGGCCGAATCACTGCGCCTGGTGGTGGCTCAGGTGCTGGTCAGGCGGGTGGGCGGCGGCAGGGTCGCGGCACGGGAGGTGCTGATAGCGACGCCGGCGGTGCGCAACCTGATTCGCGAGGGGCGCATGGCACAGCTGCAGTCGGTGATGCAGGCGGGTGCGGCGCTGGGAATGCGGACGATGGAAGGGGCGATGCAGGCGCTCAGGCAGAAAGGGCTGGTTGATTAGCACTGCTGCCTGCTGGGGGCAATCGCGGAGCAAGTCCGCGATTGACGGTCTAGCGCTTGGCCAGGGCCAGCGTCTGCTGGTTTTTGGGCAGGACGCGCTTGGCGACCACGTAGTGCTTTTGCCAATAGGGTTTTTCCAGGCTGTCGATACTCACTCGCTTGCCAGTGCGTGGCGCGTGGATGAAGCGATCGTTGCCCAGGTAGATGGCTACGTGATTGACCCGGCGACTCTTGATGTTGAAGAAGATCAGGTCGCCCGGCTTGAGGTCGCTCTTGGCCACCTTGACGCCCTGGCCCTGAGCCATCGCGTTGGAGGTGCGCGGCAGGTCGACATCGGCCACATCGTTGAACGCGTACTTGACCAGGCCGCTGCAATCGAAGCCCTTCTTCGGGCTGCTGCCGCCCCAGCGATAGGGCGTACCCAGTACGTTCACGGCGCGGCTGAGCACTTCGCTGCTCTGTTTGGGTGACATGGCCACGGCCTGCATGCCCACAGCTTGTTGCTGCTTGGCGGCGTTGGCCGGGCGAGCGCGCACGGAACTGCTGCGATACTGGATCGGGGTGCGTTTCACCGTGGCATCGGCGTTGGTCGTATAGCCGGTGAATCCGCTGGGAAGTCGTTGCTCACGGTTGGTGGCGTGGGCGGCCAGGGGTAACAAAAGGCAGAGGGTCAGCCATGTCTTGATAAAAGGTGGCATAGATGAAGCTCTTATAAATGTTGGCGCGCAACTTTATAACAGCTTTTTGATCAGATTCTGATCCGTTGGTCGCTCAAGCACGTACCATATGTCGGGTCAAAACGAAAAAGTCACATTTTTCCTTAGAAAATTTTCGGCTATCCCACGAGGGCTTCGAATGAATGGTTATCAACAGGGTGCCCCCTCGCACGACACCCACAGCAAGGTTCTCGGCTACCTGCTGTGGATCTTCGGCTTTACCGGCTCGCACCGCTTCTACTATGGCAAACCGATCACCGGAACCCTCTGGTTCTTCACCCTGGGCCTGTTGGGCATCGGCTGGCTGATCGACCTGTTCCTGATCCCTTCGATGGACCGTGAGGCCGACATGCGTTTCGAGTCGGGCGGCGTGGACTACAACCTGGCGTGGATACTCCTGACCTTCCTCGGCATCTTCGGCGTGCATCGGCTGTATCAGGGCAAGTGGATCAGCGCGCTGATCTACCTGTTCACCGGCGGGTTGTTCCTGTTGGGCGTGCTGTATGACTTCTGGACGCTCAACAGCCAGATTTCCCAGGTCAACGCCGAGCGTCGCCGGGTATGAAAAAAGGCCTTGTCGCTACGAGCGGCAAGGCCTTTTTCATTACTGACGCCGCTGTTGCAGCAGCAGGTTGCTGAAACCTGCCCCGGCCAGTTGTTTCTGCGCCACGGTCAACTGTTCGCGGTTGCTGAACGGGCCGACCATCACGCGGTACCAGGTCTCTTCCTTCACCGTGCCCGACTCAACCTTGACCGCCTGGCCAAGCAGGATGATCTGCGCACGGACCTTGTCGGCATCGGCCTGCTTGCGGAACGATCCGGCCTGCAGGAAGAACTGGGTCGTGGCCGCTGGCTTGATCACCGGTGGTGCCGGTGGCGGTGTCTGGCCCAGCAGGGCGGCCTGGGCGCGGGCGGTATCGATCTTCGCCGCTTCCGCAGGGGTGACCGGCGTGCTTGGCACGGGCGGTTGTGCCGGCACCGGCGGGGTTTTCTCCGGCACGGCCTCGGGCGGCACGATCACTTCCGACTCCGGCAGCAGGGTGTAGAAGTCATACTTCGGCTTCACCGGTTGCTGGGGCGTCGGTGTGGTGGTCTTGCTCGCTTCGGCGACCTTCTCCTGTTTATGTTGCTCGGGCTTGGTGCGCTTGATATCAGCGCCACCGGGCTCGAGTTTCATCAAGAAGACGATGAACGCCCCCACGGTCAGGCCGACCGCCAGCCACACCCAGCCGGGGATCGGCTGCTTGGCGGGTGGCTGGTGGCGGCTGGCGCCGCGCTTGGGCGCGGGCTTTTTCTTTGCAGCCAACTTACATGCGCTCCAGGGTTTCCAGGCCAAGCAGCTCCAGGCCCTGCTTGAGGGTGCGACCGGTCAGGGCAGCCAGGCGCAGGCGGCTTTGCTGTTGTTCGGCGGTTTCGGCAGAAAGGATCGGGCAGTTCTCGTAGAAGCTGGAGAACAGGCCGGCGAGGTCGTACAGGTAGGTACACAGCACGTGAGGCGTGCCTTTTTCGGCGACGTTATTGAGGATTTCGCCGAACTGCGCCAGGCGCGCGGCCAGGTCCTGCTCGTGCGCTGCCTGCAGGACGATGCTGCCATCGACTTCGTCGAAGCCCTTGCCGAGCTTGCGGAACACGCCGGCCACGCGGGTGTAGGCGTACAGCAGGTACGGCGCGGTGTTGCCCTCGAAGTTCAACATCAGTTCGAAGTTGAAGCTGTAGTCGCTGGTGCGGTGCTTCGACAGGTCGGCGTACTTGACCGCGCCGATGCCTACCACTTCACCGATGTGGCGCAGCTCGTCCTCGGCCAGCGACGGGTTCTTCTCCTTGACCAGCGCATAGGCGCGGTCCTTGGCCTCGGTGAGCAGGTCGATCAGCTTGACGGTACCGCCATCGCGGGTCTTGAACGGGCGGCCATCGGCGCCGTTCATGGTGCCGAAGCCCATGTGTTCCATCTTCATCGGGTGGCCGACAAAACCTGCGCGGCGGGCCACTTCGAACACCTGGTTGAAGTGCAGGGCCTGGCGCTGGTCGACGAAGTACAGGGCGCGGTCGGCCTGCAGCTTGTTGCTGCGGTAGCGCACGGCGGCCAGGTCGGTGGTGGCGTACAGATAGCCGCCATCGGCCTTCTGCACGATCACCGGCAGTGGCTCGCCTTCGGCATTCTTGAACTCTTCGAGGAACACGCATTGGGCGCCTTGGTCCTCGACCAGCAGACCCTTGGCCTTGAGGTCGGCGACCACGTTGGCCAGGTCGTCGTTGTAGGCGCTCTCACCCATCACGTCGGCCATGGTCAGCTTGACGTTGAGCAATTCGTAGGTCTTCTGGCAGTGCGACAGGGAGATGTCCTTGAAGCGCGTCCACAGCGCCAGGCACTCGGGATCACCGGCCTGCAGCTTGACCACCAGCCCGCGGGCGCGGGTGGCGAACTCTTCGGACTCGTCGAAGCGTTTCTTCGCCGCGCGGTAGAAGTTCTCCAGATCCGACAGCTCGTCACTGGTGATCGGGTTTTCCTGGAGGTAAGCCATGAGCATGCCGAACTGGGTACCCCAGTCACCCACGTGGTTCTGGCGGATGACGTCGTCACCGAGGAACTCCAGTACCCGTGCAACGCTGTCGCCGATGATGGTCGAGCGCAGGTGGCCGACGTGCATCTCCTTCGCCAGGTTCGGTGCCGACATGTCGATCACCACCTTTTCCGCCGGGCCGGCCTTGCGCACGCCCAGATGGCCATCGGCCAGGGCAGCGTCGAGGCGGCCTGCCAGCGCTTCGGTGTTCTGGAAGAAGTTGAGGAAGCCGGGGCCGGCGATCTCGGCCTTGCTTATGTCGGCGCTGGCCGGCAGGGCGGCGATGATCTTCTCGGCCAGGTCGCGCGGCTTCATGCCGGCCGGCTTGGCCAGCATCATGGCGATGTTGCTGGCGAAATCGCCGTGGGTCTTGTCCCGGGCGTTTTCCACCTGGATCGCCGGCGTCAGCCCTTCAGGCAGCACACCGTCGGCGACGAGTTGGGTGAGGGCTTGCTGGATCAGCTGGCGAATGGTGTCTTTCATGGGGTTCTCTTTTCGACCGCAAGCGCGGTGGAGCGCTTCGATGCGCAGGTGGAAAAACTGGGCATTATCCGTTGCCGGGGGCGGGTTGCCAACCTTTTGGGGCGAGCCCGCTCCTACGCCAAACCTCAAACAGTCAGTAAAGGTCGACCGGATCGACGTCCAGCGACCAGCGCACTTGCCGCCCCGATGGCATCTGCTCCAACACTAGCAACCAGGCACTGATCAGTCGATGCAGGGGGGCACGGGCATTGGCTTGGAGCAATAGTTGCGCACGGAATCTGCCCGCCCGTCGCTCCATGGGGGCCGGCACCGGGCCGAGCAACTCGATGCCGTGCAGGCCCTGCTCGGCAAGTATGCGCTCGGCAGCGGCGCAGGCTTCGTCAAGGAAGCCTTCCGCCTGGCCCGGCTTGTGCGCGTCGGCGCGCAGCAGTGCCAGGTGGGCGAACGGCGGCAGTCCGGCCGCACGGCGCTCGCTCAAGGCCTGTTCGGCAAAGGCGAAATAGCCCTGTTCGGTCAACTGCACCAGTAACGGGTGGTCTGCCAGGTGGGTCTGCACGATGACTTTGCCCGGTTCCTCGGCGCGCCCGGCCCTGCCGGCCACCTGGACGATCAGCTGGGCCATGTGTTCGCCGGCGCGAAAGTCGCCGGAGAACAGCCCGCCGTCGGCATCGAGGATCGCGACCAGGGTGACGCGAGGGAAATGATGCCCCTTGGCCAGCATCTGGGTGCCGACCAGGATGCTCGGCTGACCACGCTGGATAGTGGCGAACAGGTTGTGCATGGCGTCCTTGCGCGAGGTGCTGTCGCGGTCCACACGCAGGATCGGGTAATCCGGGAACAGCACCTTCAGACGCTCCTCGGCACGCTCGGTACCGGCGCCCACGGGACGCAGGTCGACGTGGGCGCATTGCGGGCACTGCAGCGGCAGGCGCTCGTCGTAGCCGCAATGGTGGCAGCGCAGCACGGCGGAGCGCTGGTGCACGGTCATGCGCGCATCGCAACGTGGGCATTCGGAGAGCCAGCCGCAGTCGTGGCACAGCAATGTGGGGGCGAAGCCGCGGCGGTTGAGGAACACCAGCACCTGCTGGCCGGCCTCGAGTGTCTGGCGGATGGCCTGCTGCAACGGGCCGCTGATGCCGCTGTCCAGTGGCAGGCTGCGTACGTCCAGGCGCAGGAAGCGGGGCGCCTTGGCGCCGCCGGCGCGCTGGTTCATGCGCAGCAGGCCGTAGCGGCCACTGTGGGCGTTGTGCAGGCTTTCCAGCGACGGTGTGGCCGAGCCCAGCAGGATCGGGATGTTCTCCTGGTGCGCACGCACCACGGCCAGGTCGCGGGCGTGGTAGCGCAGGCCTTCCTGCTGTTTATAGGAGCCGTCGTGCTCTTCGTCGATGATGATCAGGCCCGGGTTCTTCATCGGGGTGAACAGTGCCGAACGGGTGCCGATGATGATGTCCGCATCGCCATCACGTGCCGCCAGCCAGGCGTCCAGGCGCTCGCGATCGCCCACCGCCGAATGCAGCAGGGCGATGCGCGCGTTGAAGCGCTGCTCGAAGCGTTGCAGGGTCTGCGGGCCGAGATTGATCTCGGGGATCAGGATCAGGGCCTGCTTGCCGGCCTCGAGCGTTTCGCGGATCAGCTGCAGGTAGACCTCGGTCTTGCCGCTACCGGTGACGCCGGCCAACAGGTAGGCATGGAAGGCACCGAAGCCCGAGCGCACAGCCTCGAAAGCAGCGCGCTGCTCTTCGTTGAGCGGTAGTTCCGGTTGGGCCAGCCAGTGCTCGTGGCGCGCGGCCGGCAGGTGGCGGCGTACTTCGACTTCCACCATCTCCTTGGCCAGCAGCAGGTCGAGGCTGTCTTTGTTCAGGCCAAGCTTGCTCAACAGGCTGTGGGCCACGCCGTGGGGGTGCTGCGACAGGGTCTTGAGGGCGTCGCGCTGGCGCGGGGCACGGGCGATGCGGGGGTCTTCCAGGCGCGCACCGGGCGCGACATGCCAGAAGCGTTCCTGGCGTGCCTCGGCCGGTTCACCCTGGCGCAGCAGCGTCGGTAGGGCCCAGTTGAGGGTGTCGCCCAGGCTGTGCTGGTAGTACTGGGCCGTCCACAGGCACAGCTTGAACAATGCCGGCGGCAGGGGTGAGACAGGGTCGAGCAGGGCGCTGGCTGGCTTGAGCTTGTCGGCAGGCACTTCGCTGTGCTCGGCGACTTCTACCAGCACCCCGATCATCTCGCGGCGGCCGAACGGCACGCGGATGCGCATGCCGGGCGTCAGTGCCTGGCGCGCCATGCTCGCGGGCGCCCGGTAGTCGAACAGGCGACGCAGGGGCGAGGGCAGGGCAAGGCGCAGAATGACGTCGGACACGCGGAAGGTCTCTGGAGGGCGTTTCACAAATCAGGCGAGCCTAGCAGACGACGGTCGGTGCAAGCGACAACTTGCGCTACGGCCGCTCTCTGGTATTATTCGCCGCCTAATTACGTGCGGTATTCAACAATAGGTGTTGGGTGGCGGCACGCAGCTCGAGGAAGTGACCATGAAAGCAGATATTCATCCGAACTACGAAGTAGTTGCAGTCACCTGCAGCTGCGGCAACAAGTTTGAAACTCGTTCGACCATGGGCAGCGTCCTGGCGATCGACGTTTGCAACCTGTGCCACCCGTTCTACACCGGTAAGCAGAAAGTCCTGGACACCGGCGGCCGCGTACAGAAGTTCGCCGATCGCTTCGGCATGTTCGGTGCCAAGAAGTAATCATGCACATGGCGAAGCCTTCGGGGTTCGCGCTGTTGCAAAAGAAGGCGCCCCTTGTGGGCGCCTTTTTTGTGGCCGCGATCTGGCATTTCCCGGCCCTGGCCTTCTGCCCGATGCCCGACAGGGTGCAAGCGGTGGCGGTACGTTACGTGGTCGATGGCGACACCTTGCGCCTGAGCGATGGGCGCAGCGTGCGGTTGATCGGTATCAACGCCCCCGAAATCGGCCGCAAGGGGCGCTCCAGCGAACCTTATGCCGAGGCTGCCAAAAAGCGCCTGCAGGCGCTGGTGAAGGCCAGCGATGGCCGTGTCGGGCTGGTTCCGGGCGTCGAACCCAAGGACAAGTACGGCCGTATCCTGGCGCATATCTATGGCCGCACTGGCAACAATCTGGAAGCACAACTGCTCAGCGAGGGCCTGGGCTACCAGGTGGCCATTGCACCCAACGTGCAGCTGTCAGGCTGCCAGCAGCAGGCCGAGCATCAGGCACGCCAGGCCAGGGCAGGGCTGTGGAGACAATCACCGGTCACGCCTGGGCGCGAGGTGCGGCAATCCGGATTCGCGGTGATCGGCGGCAGGATCAACGGGATCGAGCGTAATCGCAGCGGCATCTGGCTGGAGCTTGACGAGAACGTGGTCCTGCAGGTTCCCGCTCGTCTGCAGCGCCACTTCCCCGCCAGCTTCTTCGCTAACCTCAAGGGACGCCAGGTCGAGGCGCGTGGCTGGGTGCTGGATCGTTCCCGCAAGGGCGGGCTCAAGCCTGGGCAGCGACGCTGGCTGTTGCCATTGACCGATCCGAGCATGTTGGCGCTTGTTTCTGGCTAAATAGTTGTAGACATTTTGCTATTGGATTGTACACACTGGCTCCCGTAAGCCCCGTGGGTTATAGCGTAAAGTCGTAGGCCAAAGGCCTTGACACATAGTGACCGGGCAGTCTTGTCGCCCCCCGGCTCTTTGCGTATCCTCGGCGGTCCGTCAGAACAGTAAATAGCGGAATGCCCATCATGTCAGACCTGAAAACCGCCGCTCTCGAATACCACGCTCAGCCTCGTCCGGGGAAACTGAGCGTCGAGCTCTCCAAGCCAACCGCCACCGCCCGTGACCTCGCCCTGGCCTACAGCCCGGGTGTCGCCGAGCCTGTGCGCGAGATCGGCCGTGATCCGGAGCTGGCCTACAAGTACACCGGCAAGGGCAACCTGGTTGCGGTGATCTCCGATGGCACCGCCATCCTCGGTCTGGGTGATCTCGGCCCGCTGGCCTCCAAGCCGGTCATGGAAGGCAAGGGTGTTCTGTTCAAGCGTTTCGCCGGTATCGACGTGTTCGATATCGAAGTCGAGTCGGAGAGCCCGCAAGCCTTCATCGACACCGTTCGCCGCATCTCCATCACCTTCGGCGGCATCAACCTGGAAGACATCAAGGCACCTGAGTGCTTCGAGATCGAGCGCACGCTGATCGAGCAGTGCGACATTCCCGTCTTCCACGATGACCAGCACGGCACCGCGATCGTTACCGCGGCCGGCATGATCAACGCCCTGGAAATCGCCGGCAAGAAGCTCGAAGACGCCAAGATCGTCTGCCTGGGCGCCGGTGCCGCGGCCATCTCCTGCATGAAACTGCTGGTGAGCATGGGTGCCAAGGTCGAGAACATCTTCATGATCGACCGCAGCGGCGTGATCCACGCTGGCCGCGACGACCTGAACCAGTACAAGGCCCAGTTCGCCCACGCCACCGACAAGCGCACCCTGGCTGACGCCCTGGACGGCGCAGACGTGTTCGTCGGCTTGTCCGGCCCGAACCTGCTGAGCGCCGAAGGCCTGAAGTCGATGGCCGCCAACCCGATCGTGTTCGCCTGCTCGAACCCGGACCCGGAAATCGCCCCGGAGCTGGCTCACGCCACCCGCAGCGACGTGATCATGGCCACCGGTCGTTCCGACTATCCGAACCAGGTCAACAACGTACTGGGCTTCCCGTTCATCTTCCGTGGTGCCCTGGACGTTCGCGCCAAGCGCATCAACGAAGAGATGAAGATCGCTGCCGCCATCGCCCTGAAGGACCTGGCCAAGCTGCCGGTGCCGAAGGAAGTCTGCGAAGCCTATGGCGTGCAAGCCCTGGAGTTCGGCCGTGAGTACATCATTCCGAAGCCGCTGGACGCTCGCCTGATCACCGTGGTTTCCGATGCCGTGGCCAAGGCCGCCATCGAGTCCGGTGTGGCCACCCTGCCGTATCCGAAGCACTACCCGCTCAAGAGCGTGGATGACGTGTTCAACGGCTGATCCAGTCGTAGCGTCATGAAAAAGCCTCGGCTCGCAAGAGTCGGGGCTTTTTGTTGGGCGCGGAAAACATCGCGAGACCTGTCCGTTCCCACAAGCACCTGCCTACGTTCGTGCGTGGGGGCGGGCTTGCCCCGCGAAGGGTCGATGGATCAGAACAGATCCATCGGCGCTGCTTCATCTGCCGGCAGCGGGCTGCCCGGAGCTGCGCCGTTGCCCAGTTCGTCCGCCGACGGTGGCGAGTCCTCGGCCTTGAACAGTTCGAAGTAGGCGTTCGGCGTGCTCGGTGTAGCGGCGCGGCCGCTGATTGGGTCGACGCGCAGGCTGAGGATGCCTTCGGGTTCGGCAGGTGGGTGCTCGGGCATGCCCTTGAGCGCGGCGCCCATGAAGCTCATCCAGATCGGCAGGGCCACGGTGCCGCCGTATTCGCGGCGCCCCAGGGTTTCCGGCTGGTCGAAGCCGACCCACACGGTAGTGACATAGTCAGCGTTGTAGCCGGAGAACCAGGCGTCCTTGGACTCGTTGGTGGTGCCGGTCTTGCCCGCCAGGTCCGAGCGGCCAAGGGCCAGAGCTCGGCGGCCGGTACCGCGCTTGATCACGTCCTGCAGCATGGTGGTGAGAATGTACGAGGTGCGGCCATCGATGATCTGCTCGGCAACGGCGGGCGCCTGAGGCACTTGGGGGGGCGGGGTGAGCTGGCCTGCGGCCGACAGCGCTTCGCCTGGCATCGGGGCGGTGCTGATGGGTGCCTCAGGTGCGGCGAGGCCGGCCTGGTCCTGGCTGCCCTGCGGTACGCGTGGCGGGTTGGCGGTGAACAGGATTTCGCCGTTGCGGCTCTCGACACGCTCGATAAGGTACGGGCTGATCTTGTAGCCGCCGTTGGCGAAGGTGCTCCAGCCGGTGGCGATCTCCATCGGCGTGAGTGTCGCGGTGCCCAGTGCCAGCGACAGGTTGCGCGGCAGGTCCTGTTTGTTGAAGCCGAACTTGGCGATGTAGTCGATGGTGCGATCCACGCCCATCGCCTGCAACAGGCGGATCGATACGAGGTTGCGCGACTTGTACAGCGCTTCGCGCATGCGGATCGGGCCGAGGAAGGTATTGGTGTCGTTCTTCGGGCGCCAGACTTTGTCCAGGTACTCGTCGACGAACACGATCGGAGCATCGTTGACCAGGCTGGCGGCGGTGTAGCCGTTGTCCAGGGCGGCGCTATAGACGAAAGGCTTGAAGCTCGAGCCTGGCTGGCGCTTGGCCTGCATGGCGCGGTTGTAGTTGCTCTGCTCGAAGGAGAAACCGCCGACCAAGGCGCGGATGGCACCGTTGTAAGGATCGAGGGTGACCAGCGCGCTCTGGGCGGCAGGAACCTGGCTGAACTTGAGCTTGCCATCCTCCTGGCGTTGCAGGCGCACCAGGTCGCCGACCTGGGCCACGTCGGCTGCTGATTGCGGCGAGCGCCCCTGCGAGTTGCTGTTGAGGTAAGGGCGGGCCCATTTCATGGTGTCCCAGGCGACGTTTTCCTCCAGGCCGCCACGGGTCATCACCTTCAACCCGGTCTTCTCGACCTGGGTGACGATGGCGGGCTCCAGGCCACCCAGGGTGCGTTGCTTGCTCAGCTCCTGCAGCCAGGCCGCACGCGTCTTGCCAGGGAAGCGCGCCTCGGGGCCGCGGTAGCCGTGGCGTTCGTCGTACTCGCTGAGGCCGTTGAGGACCGCGCTGTTGGCCATCTGCTGCATGTCGCTCGGCACCGTGGTGGTGACCCGGAAGCCTTCGGTATAGGCGTCGCTGCCGTAGCGACCGACCATCTCGGCCCGGGCCATCTCGGCGACGTACGGCGCATTCACTTCCGGGGTCGGTACGTGGTAGCTGGCATTCAGCGGTTCAGCCAGGGCGGCCTGGTAGCTGGCTTCATCGATCTTGCCGAGTTTGTACATGCGCCCGAGGATCCAGTCGCGGCGCTCCTTGGCGCGTACCGGGTTGGCCAGCGGGTTGAAGCGCGAAGGTGCCTTGGGCAGGCCGGCGATCATGGCCATCTGCGCCAGGCTGACGTCGCGAATCGACTTGCCGTAGTACACCTGTGCCGCGGCGTCGATGCCGTAGGCGCGGTTGCCCAGGTAGATCTTGTTGACGTACAGCTCGAGAATTTCGTCCTTGGTCAATTCCCGCTCGATCTGCAGGGCCAGGAGAATCTCGTTGGTCTTGCGCGAGAAGCTGCGTTCGCTGGTGAGGAAGAAGTTCTTCGCCACCTGCATGGTGATGGTGCTGCCGCCGCTCTGGATGTGCCCGGACTTGACCAACTGCGAGGCCGCGCGCATCAGGCTGCTAGGGTCGACGCCATAGTGGTTGAGGAAATTGTCGTCCTCAGCGGACAGAAGCGCCTGGATGAACTGTGGGGGAATTTCCTGGAACTTGATCGGCGAGCGCCGCATCTCGCCGAACTCGGCGATCAGCTTGCCGTCGCTACTGTAGACCCTCAGGGGGATTTGCAACTGGACGCTTCTGAGCGCGTCGACCGAGGGCAGGCTGGGACTAAGATACAGAAACGCACCGCTCACACCGAGAACGAGCGCGCAGATGACGGCGACGAGAGACCACCAGAAGAACTTCAGCAGGCGTATCAAGGCTTTTGGGTGTCCAGGTTGAGAGTGGATTGCGCGCAGGGCCGGCGGGCAGGAAAACGCTGGCCATTATAAGCATTTTTCGCCCCGTCGGGTGACCGCCCGGGGAGAGGGACGACCGCCTGCGCCGCAAGGGGGCAGGCAGCCAATGACCAGGAAGGAACAGCCATGCTTGGACGCTTTGGCAGGGACGCCGGTTCACTGCTGGGGGTGGAAATCGCCTCCGACGCCGTACGGATGCTGCACCTGCGCCGCCAGCGTGGCGGTTGTCGGGTGATGGGTTGGGCGCAAGAGCGCCTTGGTGACGCGCCAGGCAGTTCATTGGGGCGTGACGAGGTGGAGTGCCTGGTCGCGGGGCTGCGACAGGCACATGCCAGGTGTCGGACTTCGCAGTCCCGGGTCGCCCTGGCGTTGCCTGCATCGCAGGTCATCTGCAAGGTTTGCCGCCTGCCTGCAGGGTTGCCCGGCCATGGCGTCGAAGCCGCCTTGCTTGCACAGGCCGAGCAGCTGTTTCCCTTTCCTGTGGAAGACCTTGCCCTGGATTTCCAGGTGTATGGCCCATGCGCGGAGGATGCCGGGCAGGTCGAGGTGTTGGTGGTGGCCTGTAGGCAAAGTCAGCTCGACCCACTGGAGCGCGTGTTCGCGCAAGCCAGCCTGCAGTTGGTAGCTGTGGAGGTGGACAGCTTTGCGTTGCGCCGGGCATTGGTGGCCGAGGCGCAGGCAAGCGTCACGGCGCTGCTGCAGTTGGAGCGGGACGAGGTAGTCCTGCATCGTTGGCAGGGAGGCCACATACCGCATCGGCAGCGCTGTGTCGTGCCCTCTGTGGCGCGTTGGGCCGAGGCTGTCGAGGGGCTCTGGCAGTCGGGTGCCGAGGGCGCGTTGGAGCAAGTTGTGTTGTTCGGGGCCACCGCCGATGAGGTTCGGGCAGCAGAGCTGTCCGAGCGTCTGGGCGTGAAATGTCATGTCGGCCGCCCGGGGCCTCTGGCCGGCGAATTCGATGAAGCCAGCGTGCCCGCTGCCGCCATGGCCTTGGTCTGTGGCTTGGCAATGGGAGGCCTGGCATGAAAGGACGACTGAATCTGATGCCCTGGCGCGAACAGCGCCGGGCAAGCGTTGTGCGGCGATTCCAGATCACCCTGGTCGCCACGCTGGTGGTGGCGCTGTGCGGGGTCATGTTGCTCGATCGAACGGCGCGGTCGCGTCTGGCCAGACAGGCGCAGGTTGTCGCCACGCAGCAGGTGGCCGTTGAGCGGTTGGACGCTTCGCTGCGGCAGATCGACCAGTTGCGTGAAACACGGGATGCGTTGTCGGCCGAGCAAGCGGCGGTGTCTGCGCTGGACGCAACGCGAGCGCAGTTGCCTGGGCTGCTTCTCGCATTGGAGCAGGCAATGCCCGAAGGCGCGCGCTTGACCGAGGTGGGTGTGGAGGACGGACATTTGCGCCTTGCCGGATTGGCAGCCTCTGCTTCAGTGGTGGCCCGGCTTATGCGCGGCTTGGAGCAGGTAGCGATGGTACGGGACCTGCAGCTTGTTCACTTGCGGCGTCATGGCCAGGGCGATGAATTCCTGCTGGCGGCGCGCTTGTTGGCGGGTGAGTCATGAACCGCCTGTGGGCCCAGGATTGGCAGGGCCTGGCGGCCCGGTCCCGATTGTTCCGGTGGATGGTGGCAGCAGGGTTGCTGTTTCTGGTGACTTTTGTGGGTTATTTCGCCCGCCTGCGTGAGCCGCTCAATAGGCATGCCGAGGCAGTCCAGAGACAGTTGCAGCTACAGGGTGTCTTGGAGGATGGGGCGGGAAAACTTGTCGAGCTGGAGCGAGCGCAGCAGGCTCTGGAACAAGCCAGGATGGGGCTGCAAGCGTTGCGATGGCGACTGGCTGCGGGCGAGGGCATGAGTGAACTGCTTGACCAGTTGACCTTGTCGGGCCATGAGCATGGCCTGTCGTTCGAACGCATCGAGGTAAACGAAGCGCTGCAGGCAGCAGGGTACCGTCTGCAGCCTCTGGATATCAGCGTGCACGGGCGCTACCCGGCGTTGCGCTTATGGCTTGAGCAGTGGCTACAGCAGTTGCGTTTGCTGAACGTGCCCCATCTCAGGTTGGCCTTGCAGGAAGAGGGCACAGGGGTGGTTGGCGCACGGTTGCTGATACATGCCTATCACCCAGGGGAAGAGCTTCCCGTGCCGGCTGCCTTGGCGGATGAGCCTGCCCAGGCTGCTCAGTCGAAGACCACGTTCGACCCATTTCAGGCCTGGTTACCCGCCACACACGGTAAAGAGCTGCGGCATATTCCCTTGGCGCGATTGGAAATGGTCGGAAGCCTGTCCCAGTCAGGGCGTCGCCAGGCGTTGTTGCGTTCGGCGGGGCACGTGTATCGGGTCGGTCAAGGCGACCGGCTCGGGTTGGATGAGGGGGTCGTGGTGGCAATCGATGCCGATCGGCTGGAGGTCCGCGAGCAGATCTACCTTGGCGGGCGTTGGCAGGCGCGTTCCAGGTATCTGGTGCTTGTAGAACGTGAGCAAGGAGAGGTCAGGGATGAGGCCGAGACGATGGTTGAGCGGCGTGGGGTTGATGTTGAGCATCCTGGCGGTGCAGGCAGCGGAGCTTCAGGGTGAGCCGATGTCGCTCAACTTCCAGGATGTCGAGCTGCGCTCGGTGCTTAAGGTCATGGCCGAGCACGCCGGCGTCAACCTGGTTGCCAGTGATTCGGTGCAGGGACGGATAACCTTGCGCCTGGAGGACGTGCCCTGGGGGCAGGCGCTCGACCTGGTGCTGCGCAGCAAGGGGCTGGGTAGGCGCCAGGAGGGTAATGTGCTGCTGATCGCCCCCGTTGCGGAACTGGCCGGGCAGGCCCGGGGTATGGGCGAGGAGGTGTTGCTGGAGCCCTTGCGGCGTGAACTGATCCCGGTCTTTCATGCCAAGGCCGCCGAGCTGGCGGAGCTGTTGCTGGCGAGCCTGGCCGATGACGGCATTCTGACGGGGCGCGGCAGCCTCAGTGTGGATGCGCGGACCAACACGCTGGTGGTCACTCAGCCTGGCGAACGGCTTGCCGAGCTGCGCAGGCTGGTGACGCAACTGGATGTGCCGGTGCGCCAGGTCATGATTGAGGCGCGTATCGTCGAGGCCAGCGTCGATTACGAGAAGGTGCTGGGCGTGCGATGGGGTGGCCCGTTGTATGGGGTGGACAGTCGCCTGGGCAGCGACCTGTTCGTCGATCTCGGGGTCGAGCGGGCCAATGCCGGGCTCGGCGTGGGGTTGCTGCGCAGCGACATTCTGCTGGACCTGGAGCTCAGCGCCATGGAGAAGAGCGGCAATGGCGAGGTCATCTCCCAGCCCAAGGTGGTCACGGCCGACAAGGAGACTGCGCGCATACTCAAGGGCACCGAAGTGCCGTATCAGGAGACTACGCGCAGTGGCGCCACCTCGATTTCCTTTCGCGAGGCCTCCCTGTCGCTGGAGGTGACGCCGCAGATCACCCCGGATGGCAAGGTAGTGATGGATGTGCGTGTGACCAAGGACGAGCCCGACTTCATCAATGCGCTGAACGATGTGCCGCCGATCCGCAAGAATGAGGTCACGGCGAAGGTCCGGGTGGCCGATGGGCAGACCATTGTGATTGGTGGCGTGTACTCGACGTCGCAGAACAAAGTGGTCGACAAGGTGCCATTTTTCGGTGATCTGCCGTATGTTGGGCGGCTGTTTCGACGCGATGCATTACAAGAGAAAAAATCTGAGCTGCTGGTCTTCCTGACTCCGCGTATCATGAGTGACCAGGCGATTGCTGTGAGTCGTTGATTCTGTGCGAAATTTGATACTTGTAGGGCCCATGGGCGCTGGAAAAAGCACCATCGGGCGCCTGTTGGCCAAAGAGCTGCGCCTGCTGTTCAAGGATTCCGACAAGGAAATCGAGCTGCGAACCGGCGCCAACATACCGTGGATCTTCGACAAGGAAGGCGAGCCGGGCTTTCGCGACCGCGAGCAGGCGATGATCGCCGAACTCTGCGCGCTTGATGGCGTGGTTCTGGCAACCGGTGGCGGCGCAGTGATGCGCGACGCCAACCGTGCCGCGCTGCATGCCGGTGGCCGGGTGATCTACCTGCATGCCTCGGTGGAGCAGCAAGTGGGGCGCACCTCCCGTGACCGCAACCGACCGCTTTTGCGCACCGCCAACCCGGAAGCCACCTTGCGTGCCCTGCTTGAAACACGCGACCCGCTCTATCGCGAGATTGCCGACCTGGTGGTGGAAACCGACGAACGGCCACCGCGCATGGTCGTGCTCGACATTCTCGAGCGGCTGCAGAAGTTGCCGCCCCGCTGAGTGGGGTCTATCCTCGGCGACCAACGCCGAGACGGGGTTGAACGTCACCGCGTGGGGCCACAGCGCCACCGCGCCCAAGTACATTGTGGGGATACATGCAGACACTTAAGGTCGACCTGGGCGAGCGTAGCTACCCGATCTACATTGGCGAAGGCCTGCTTGACCAGCCCGAGCTGCTGGCGCCGCATATTGCCGGCCGGCAGGTCGCCATCGTCTCCAACGAGACCGTCGCGCCCCTGTACCTCGAACGCCTGAGCAAGACCCTGGGTGCCTACTCGGTGCTGCCAGTGGTGTTGCCCGACGGCGAGGCCCACAAGAACTGGGAAACCCTGCAACTGATCTTTGATGCCCTGCTGACCGCGCGTCATGACCGGCGTACCACCGTGGTCGCCCTCGGTGGCGGGGTGATCGGTGACATGGCCGGCTTTGCCGCGGCCTGCTACCAGCGTGGGGTCGACTTCATCCAGGTGCCGACCACGCTGCTGTCCCAGGTGGACTCCTCGGTGGGCGGCAAGACCGGCATCAACCACCCGCTGGGCAAGAACATGGTCGGTGCCTTCTACCAGCCCAACGCAGTGCTGATCGACACTACCAGCCTGAAAACCTTGCCTGCGCGTGAGTTGTCCGCCGGTCTCGCCGAAGTCATCAAGTACGGCCTGATCTGCGACAAGCCATTCCTCGCCTGGCTCGAGGACAATATGCAGGCGCTACGTGCCCTGGACTCCGTCGCCCTGACCGAGGCCATCCGTCGCTCCTGCGCGGCCAAGGCCGTCGTGGTTGGTGCTGATGAGCGCGAATCGGGCGTGCGTGCCACGCTCAACCTTGGCCACACCTTCGGCCATGCCATCGAAACACACATGGGTTATGGCGTCTGGCTGCACGGCGAAGCCGTGGCGGCCGGCACGGTCATGGCCCTGGAAATGTCCATGCGCCTGGGCTGGATCGACCAGCCGGCGCGTGATCGCGGAATTCGCCTGCTGCAGGACGCAGGATTGCCGGTGGTGCCACCACAGGAAATGACCCCGGCGCATTTCATGGAGCACATGGCGGTCGACAAGAAAGTGCTCGACGGGCGCCTGCGCCTGGTGCTGCTGCGCCAGCTGGGCGAGGCCGTCGTCACCGACGACTATTCGACAGAGATTCTTCAGGCCACGCTGGCGGCGGATTACCGCGCGATCGTGGCCCAGCTTTGAGGTTGTGACAACGCAATGACCAGTCTGCATGCCGATGAGGCGTTTCTCGATCATTACCAGCTGAGCCACGATCCGTTCGCACCCCGGGTGCCCGGTTTCAAGTTCTTTCCCGCCCAGCGCAAGCCAGTGCTTGGCCAGCTGCACCACCTGGCGCGCTACAGCCAGCTGATGCTGGCGGTCACCGGCCCTGTGGGCAGCGGCAAGACTTTGCTGCGCCAGGCGCTGGTGGCCAGCACCAACAAGCAGTCGGTGCAAAGCGTGGTGGTATCCGCCCGTGGCGCCAGCGACGCGGCCAGCGTGCTCGGCCAGGTGGCGCAGTCCCTGGGCGTGGCGCAGCCGGAAGTGCAGGCGATCCTGTCGCAGGTGGTGCAACTGGCGCTGACCGGCCAGGAAGTCTATCTGCTGGTGGACGATGCGGAACAACTTGACGAGTCGGCACTCCAAGCGTTGCTGGAGTTGGCGGCAGGCGTAGCTGAAGGGCGTCCGCACGTGTTCCTGTTCGGCGAGCCTTCGCTGATCGCCGGGTTGGACGAGCTCAATGCCGATGGCGAGCGATTCCACGTCATTGAACTGGCCCCGTACAGCGAGGAAGAAACCCGCGAGTACCTGGAGCAGCGCCTGGAGGGTGCTGGCCGGGGCATCGAGGTGTTCACCGCCGAGCAGATCGTCGACATCCACGAAAACGCCGACGGCTGGCCTGGGAACATCAACCAGGTCGCCCGCGATACCTTGATCGAAGCCATGATCGCCAGCCGTACCACGGTCAAGCGACCAACCCTGGGGTTCAAAATGCCTAAGAAACACGTGCTCGCGTTGTCCGCAGTGGTCGTGGTTGCCGTTGGCGCGGCGGTCCTGATGCCCAAGAAAGGCGACAAGGCCCCGGCCGACGCGCCCCCCGCTGCCCAGGCCCAACTGCCCCTGGGTCAGGGCGGCAACGGCGGCGCGCCCGCCATCGAGTTCTCCGGCTCCTCGCAGCCCATGCCGTTGCCGCTGGTCGGCCAGTCGCAGCCGGTAATGCGCGAACCGCTGGCCCAGGCCGCTGGCATGGGTGAAGGTGAAGACGGCGGGCCGGCCGACAACACTGCACTGCAACCAGCCACGCCATCGGCTGCCGTGCCGCCGACCGTGACCACCATCGCGCCGCCGCAAGGTGCCACCGCCAGTCCTGCGCCGGCCCCGGCCCAGCCGGTGACCAGCGCCCCGGTACAGCCGGTTGCGCCTGCGACAAAACCTGTAGCAACCCAACCGGCAAAACCGGTTGCGCCTGCCAAGCCAGCCCCGGCCCCGACCC
>Ga0247818_10000678_pt1 | contig 21400 bp, 21 predicted proteins | sample 13C_Glucose_Day1_FD_192424 | JGI IMG/M metagenome (GOLD analysis project Ga0247818, IMG submission 192424) | Soil microbial communities from agricultural site in Penn Yan, New York, United States - 13C_Glucose_Day1 | ecosystem: Environmental > Terrestrial > Soil > Agricultural land | place... | reverse complement strand
GCCCGCATCGGTGTCCTCGTAATAAACGCGACAACGATGTGCGAAAGGCTCAAGCCCGTTTTGCGCGCGCATACTCTAGTGCTTACTCCTCAGGTTGCCAATCCGGCCAGGCAACTGTTTTTCATTGTTCTGCGGCTTTCTCGCGAAAGTACGGTCCTAGGACAGCACAATGCCCGAAAAATCAGCCCGCAAATGTTAATTAATCGTCTACGGCATCAAGGAACTCGTCTACCACGGGCATCTCGCCCAATCGTGACGGAATGTTTAAACCGAAGTGCAGGTAGGCGTGACGTGTCACCACCCGCCCGCGCGGCGTGCGCATGATATAGCCCTGCTGGATCAGATACGGCTCCAGCACATCTTCGATGGTATGGCGCTCTTCACTGATCGCCGCCGCCAGGCTGTCCACCCCGACAGGCCCGCCATCAAACTTCTCGATCATGGTCAACAGCAGACGCCGGTCCTGGTGATCGAAGCCACGCTCGTCGACATCCAGCAGGTTCAGCGCCAGATCGGCAATCGGCTTGGTGATGTGGCCTTTGGCGCGCACTTCGGCGAAGTCACGTACCCGACGCAGCAATCGGTTGGCGATTCGAGGGGTGCCACGGGCACGCCGGGCGATTTCGAAGGCACCCTCCGGGTCCAGCGGCAAACCAAGGATGCTTGCCGAGCGGCTGACAATCGTCGACAGGTCGGCGTTGTTGTAGAACTCCAGACGCTGGACGATCCCGAAACGGTCTCGCAACGGGTTGGTCAGCATCCCGGCCCGCGTCGTTGCGCCAACCAGGGTGAATGGCGGCAGATCGAGCTTGATCGAGCGTGCGGCCGGACCTTCACCGATCATGATGTCGAGCTGGAAATCCTCCATCGCCGGATACAGCACTTCCTCGACAATCGGTGACAAGCGATGGATTTCATCGATGAACAATACGTCGTGCGGCTCCAGGTTGGTCAGCAGCGCCGCCAGATCACCGGGACGCTCAAGGACCGGCCCCGAGGTGCTTTTGATCGAGACGCCCATTTCCTGGGCGATGATGTTGGCCAGCGTGGTTTTACCCAGGCCCGGCGGACCAAAGATCAGCGTGTGATCCAGGGATTCGTTACGGCCACGGGCGGCCTGGATGAACAACTCCATTTGCTCGCGAACGGTCGGCTGGCCAATGTATTCAGCCAGGCTGACAGGGCGGATGGCCCGGTCCTGGACTTCCTCGCGGTCACGGGGCCCACCCGTGGCGGCGATCAGACGATCAGCTTCAATCACTTAGATCATTCCCTTCAGGGCACGACGAATCATGTCTTCACTGCTCAAGTCTTTCTCCTTGATCGCGGAAATCGCTTTGCTGGCTTCCTGCGGCTTGTAGCCCAGGGAGATCAGCGCGCTGACCGCGTCGTTTTCGGCAGTATTGACCGGTGCAGGGCCGTCCGGCTGGTTCGGCACCAGGGCGAACATCGCCGGCACGGTTTCCCAGGCCTTGAAGCGATCCTTGAGTTCAACCAACAGGCGTTCGGCGGTTTTCTTGCCCACTCCCGGCACCTTGGTCAGCGCCGAGGTGTCCTGGGACTGTACGCAACGCACCAGTTCGTCGACTTCCAGGCTCGACATCAAGGCCAGGGCCAGTTTCGGCCCCACACCATTGAGACGGATCAACTCGCGAAAAAAGTCTCGCTCACGTTTGCCGACAAAGCCATAGAGTAACTGCGCGTCTTCGCGTACGACCAAATGGGTGTGCAAGGTCAGCGGCTCACCGACCGACGGCAGGCGATAAAGCGTGGTCATCGGTACTTCCAGCTCATACCCCAGACCGTTTACATCCAGAATCAGGTGCGGCGGCTGTTTTTCAGCCAGGGTGCCGCGCAAGCGTCCAATCACGTTACAGATCCTTGAGCGTTGGCCAGCCCGAGGCCAGCGACTGACAGAGCAAGGGATCGGGCCGACAACACAGGCGCGAAACCCTCATTCCAGAAAAATGATTGCTGATGCTATCAGAGACGCAGGCGCCCGCCACGACTGCGTGCCGTCCCTAAGCCGTGGGGCAGGAGACTGGAACGGGTGTGAGCGTGGCAAATGGCGATGGCCAGGGCATCCGAGGCATCGATTTGTGGCTTGCTGGTCAGCTTCAGCATATGCATGACCATCATTTGTACCTGCTCTTTGTTGGCGGCGCCGGTGCCGACAACGGCCTGCTTGACCTGGGTCGCGGAATACTCGGCGATCTCCAGGCTTTCTTCAGCCCCCGCCACGATGGCGGCGCCACGGGCCTGGCCCAGTTTCAGGGCGGAGTCGGCGTTACGGGCCATGAATACCTTTTCGATGCCCATGGTGACCGGCTTGTACAGCTGGATAATCTCGCGCACACCGCGGTAGACGATCTGCAGGCGCTCGGGCAACTCGCCGGCGCCGGTACGGATGCAACCGGAAGCCACGTACTCGCAGCCACGCCCGGTATCACGAACCACGCCATAACCGGTGATACGCGAACCGGGGTCGATACCAAGAATTAAAGTCATAACGCCTGCGCAAACTTGATGCGATCACTGAGGGTACTGTAGGAGCTGCCGAAGGCTGCGATCTTTTAGCGTTTAAAATCAAAAGATCGCAGCCTTCGGCAGCTCCTACAGGAGAGCGTACCGAAACCTGCGATCTTTTTAGCGATCATCAACCGAGCTGCGCGGCGACCGACTCCGGAATATCCGCGTTGGAGTAAACGTTCTGCACGTCGTCCAGATCTTCGAGCATGTCGATCAGCTTGAGGACTTTCTCGGCGCCTTCCAGATCCAGTTCGGCGCTGGTGGTCGGCAGCATGACGATTTCAGCGTCGTCGCCCTTGAAGCCTGCGGCTTCCAGCGCATTACGCACCGAGTAGAACCCGGCAAACGAGGTGAACACGTCGATGGAACCGTCTTCGTTGGTCACCACGTCATCGGCGTCAGCTTCCATGGCGGCTTCGATAAGGGCGTCTTCATCGACGCCAGCGGCGAAGGAAATCTGCCCCTTGCGCTCGAACAGGTAGGCCACCGAACCGTCGGTGCCCAAGTTGCCGCCGCACTTGCTGAACGCGTGGCGAACGGCAGCCGCGGTGCGGTTACGGTTGTCGGTCATGCACTCGACCATCACCGCTACGCCGCCCGGGCCGTAACCTTCGTAGGTCAGCTCGACCATATCGTCGGTATCAGCCGCACCGGCACCACGGGCGACTGCCCGGTCGATGATGTCGCGACTCATGTTCGCGCCAAGGGCTTTGTCCAACGCCAGGCGCAGACGCGGGTTGGAACCTGGATCACCGCCACCCTGACGGGCCGCGACAGTCAGCTCACGAATCCACTTGGTGAAGATCTTGCCTTTTTTGGCATCCTGACGTTCTTTGCGGTGCTTGATGTTTGCCCACTTGGAATGACCTGCCATATCTCGCTCCGAATTCTCTTTGAAACATTGCCCGCCGCGCTGAGTCGCGCCGGCCGGCAAACAAAAATCTTGAACAGCATCATCTATAAAGAAAGGGCGCATCCTCAGATGCGCCCTTCAAGCCAGCCTTACTCGGCTTTAGGCGTTTCGCGCAGACGAATGTGCAATTCGCGCAATGCCTTGGCGTCCACCTGGCCCGGAGCCTGCGTCATGACGTCTGCCGCGCTCTGGGTTTTCGGGAAGGCGATCACTTCACGGATCGACTGGGCGCCGGTCATCAGCATCACCAGACGGTCCAGACCGAAGGCCAGGCCACCGTGCGGCGGTGCACCGTACTTCAGGGCGTCGAGCAGGAAGCCGAATTTCTCTTCCTGTTCCGCTTCGTTGATGCCCAGCAGACGGAACACCGATTGCTGCATCTCTTTGCGGTGGATACGGATCGAACCGCCACCCAATTCGGTACCGTTCAATACCATGTCGTAGGCACGGGACAGAGCGCCAGCCGGGTTGGCTTCCAGCTCTGCCGGGGTGCACTTCGGTGCGGTGAACGGGTGGTGCAAGGCGGTGAAGCTACCGTCGTCGTTCTCTTCGAACATCGGGAAGTCGACGACCCACATCGGTGCCCACTTGCAGGTCAGCAGGTCCAGGTCGTGGCCCAGTTTGATCCGCAGCGCGCCCAGGGCTTCGCTGACGATCTTGGCCTTGTCGGCGCCGAAGAACACGATGTCGCCGTCAACTGCACCCACGCGATCAAGGATAGCGTTGAGGTTTTCCAGCGGGATGTTTTTCACGATCGGCGACTGCAGACCGTCAACACCGGCAGCGCGCTCGTTGACCTTGATGTACGCCAGGCCTTTGGCACCGTAGATGCCGACAAACTTGGTGTAGTCGTCGATCTGCTTGCGCGGCATGCTCGCGCCGCCAGGTACGCGCAGGGCAGCGATACGGCATTTAGGGTCGTTGGCCGGGCCGCTGAACACCTTGAAGTCGACTTCCTTGAGCTGATCGGCCACGTCCACCAGTTCCAGCGGGTTACGCAGGTCTGGCTTGTCGGAACCGTAGCGGCGCATGGCTTCTTCGAAGGTCATGTGCGGGAAATCACCGAACTCCAGATCCAGCACTTCCTTGAACAGGTTGCGGATCATGGCTTCGGTCAGGCCCATGATGTCTTTTTCATCGAGGAAACTGGTTTCGATGTCGATCTGGGTGAATTCCGGCTGACGGTCGGCACGCAGGTCTTCGTCACGGAAGCATTTGGCGATTTGGTAGTAACGGTCGAAACCGGCCACCATCAACAGTTGCTTGAACAGTTGCGGCGACTGCGGCAGTGCGAAGAACGAACCGGCGTGAGTACGACTCGGCACCAGATAGTCGCGCGCGCCTTCTGGAGTAGCACGGGTCAGGATCGGCGTCTCGACGTCGAGGAAGCCGTTTTCGTCCAGGAAGCGACGGATGCTGGTGGTCATGCGCGAACGCAGACGCAGCTTCTCGGCCATTTCCGGGCGACGCAGGTCGAGGAAACGATAACGCAGACGGGTTTCTTCGCCGACGTCAGAGAACTCGTTCAGCGGGAACGGCGGGGTTTCCGACTCGTTCAGCACTTCCAGTTCGTAGCCCAGGACTTCGATCATGCCCGACGCCATGTTGGCGTTGGTGGCACCAGCCGGACGCAGACGGACCTTACCGGTGATCTTTACAACGAATTCGCTGCGCACGCGGTCGGCGGCAGCGAAGCTCTCAGCGCGATCCGGATCGAACACCACTTGGGCCAGACCGTCACGATCACGGATATCGAGGAAAATCACCCCACCGTGGTCACGGCGACGATGAACCCATCCGCAAAGGGTAATTTCCTGGCCTTCCAGGCTTTCGTTCAGTTGGCCGCAATAATGGCTGCGCATCATGGTAGTGGTTTCACTTCTCGTAATTCGAAATTCGGTTGCAGCCCTCGCGCACATCAGGTGCAAGGGCTCGCGCGTGTCGTTCAAGTCAGGCTCTAAACCTAGTCAGCTTTGTCGCCGCCGGCCAGATTCTTCTTGGAACCGGTCTTGAAATCGGTCTCGTACCAGCCAGTGCCGCTGAGGCGGAAACCCGGCATGGACAGCATCTTCTTCAGCTCTGGCGCCTGGCAGGCAGGGCAGTCGACCAGCGGTGCATCGCTGATCTTTTGAATGGCTTCCAACTGATGACCACAGGAAGCACATTGATAGTCGTACATCGGCATGGGGGTTGTCTCGGCGATCAGATTGCTACCGCACACGCTGGGTTTTGCGGCAAAGAGCGGGATTATATCCATTAAATGCAGCCTGTGCAGCCGTAAGACTGCACAGATCGACACACTGCCTTTTCCACGCCACAGCTAAGCCATGACCATGCAACTCCCCTCCTTGAGACTGTGCACGACGCAGACGACCCGCACCAACCCAGTGAAGTTCTTCACCCCGCCATGGCGCAAATGCACCTCGCGATCCAGATAGGACAACAGCGCGCTGACCGAGCAGCAATTGACCCTGGCCATTTCGGCCAAAATATCCCAGTAAACCTGTTCAAGTCGCAGACAGGTGGCAAAGCCATTCAAACGCACCGAGCGGGATAACGGCTGAACCAACCCCATATCGAATTCGCTGACAAACGGGTCAATTCTGATGCCAGTTACCGCCCCTCCCTTCCCTTCGTTTCGCCTGTCTCCATAAACCATAACGTTGACACTCCTTTGTCATCCCTGGCTTCCATAAGCGCAATAAGCCTGCTTATAGAACCGCGAGGCCAACGCTATATCCAGACGACTTTTTGCCCATCTACGTAGGAGAAGCCAACAAACAAAGGGAGATCATGGAGCGCGTCCTACTCCGGAGCTTTTCCTACCTTTAGTAGCGAAAGCTCGCTCAACAAACAGGGACGTTTCGAGGAAAAAAAGACAAACGCGCGAACAACACTCAACAAAGTGTCATTCGCGCGCGAGGGTTTACTGGTCCAGCAGAGAGCGCAACATCCACGCAGTTTTCTCGTGGACCTGCATGCGCTGGGTCAACAAGTCAGCGGTCGGTTCGTCGCTGACCTTGTCCAGCAACGGAAAGATACCGCGGGCGGTGCGTGTTACCGCTTCCTGGCCTTCGACCAACTGCCTGATCATGTCTTCGGCAGCCGGCACACCTTCCTCCTCCTTGATGGAGGACAGGCGTGCGTAAACGGCGTAGGCGCCGGGCGCTGGAAAGCCGAGTGCGCGAATCCGCTCGGCAATCGAATCGACCGCCAGGGCCAACTCGTTGTATTGCTCTTCGAACATCAGGTGCAAAGTCCGGAACATCGGCCCGGTGACGTTCCAGTGAAAGTTATGGGTTTTCAAATAAAGCACGTACGTGTCCGACAACAGACGGGAGAGTCCGTCGACGATGGACTTGCGATCCTCTTCACTGATACCGATATCAATTGCCATGTTTTTCCCCTAAAGGTGATGAAATTCATCCAACAGGTGCAGGACCACTCTAGCAAGCCTGTTGCCGCATCGCAGCCCTGGATCGTCCATGGACCCGCGACAAATCGCCTCCGTTACACCGCTGGACGCCCTGATTTGAGTAGCCTGCGGCTTTGCTGTTAAATAGACAGCGTGTCGTGGGTGCCTATTTTTCCGGGTGCTGCGCATAGGCTGATATCGGGTACGTGTCCAACGCCTCCCATTGTTCTGAAGCGAACCGTGCCTCGTCAGCTCTTCCTTGTGAGCCGTCTTAACGTGAGTCAATCAAAATGTTGAAAATCGTCCACCTGCTAATAGGTGCAGCGGCCTTGCTGCTGTCCTTCATCCCTAGCCTGCGATCCGAAGCCGTACCTTACCTGCAACAACCCGACGCCCTGTACCTGGCCTTTTTCGGCCTGCTTAACCTCACCCTCGCACCTGTCATCCCTTACTGGAACAAAGGCCCGCGTCATCAATTGCAAAACCTGGTCAGCGCCCTGCTGGTTCTGGCTGTCGTTCTGCAAACCCTGACGCTGATCGCCCCGATGCCCGTCATCGCCGGTCAACCTGCCGTTCTGTTCAGCCTGGTCGCCGCCCTGGTTGCAGTTTTTCTGCACCTGGCCATCAGTTTCTACAAATCGTCACCAGCTGCCGCCTCGCCAAGCTACGACATGAGCAACCGCGATACCGGCACCGTCAAGTGGTTCAACACCTCCAAAGGCTTCGGCTTTATTTCCCGCGACTCCGGCGACGATATTTTCGTGCACTTCCGGGCCATTCGCGGTGAAGGTCATCGCGTCCTGGTCGAAGGCCAGCGCGTGGAGTTCTCCGTCATGAATCGTGACAAAGGCCTGCAAGCCGAAGATGTGATCGCCGCTCTGCCTCGACGCTGATTCCAGGCGTAAAAAAACCGCGAACAGCCTGGCTGCTCGCGGTTTTTTATTGCCTGCATTTCAGTAATGCGGCGGCGGCGCCTCTTCTTCGAAAGTCTCGAACTGGCCGGCCATTTCTTCCTGGCGCTTGAGCAACGCCGCCATCTGCAGTTGCAGACGCTCGACGGCCCGCTGCTGCGCCGCCAACACATCATTCAACGCCTGGATGGTGTCATCCTGAAACGCCAATTGACTCTCCAGATCGGTAACGCGATCTTCCAGGCTCATGATTCAACCCTCCACGAACGTGATGTCGGTCAGCACCAAGCGCAAGCGCTCACGAATCACCGCGACCTGCTCTGCACTGTAGGGCTTGGCCGGTTGCTTGCCCCAGACCGGCGCGGGCCAGGCGGCGTCGTCCCGTTTGCGCACGATCACATGCATGTGCAACTGGCTGACCACGTTACCCAGCGCCGCAACATTGAGTTTATCGGCGTCGAACAAGTCCTTGAGCAACTCGGCCAGCGCGGTCGTTTCCTGCCACAGTTGCAACTGATCGGCGACATCCAACTGAAATAACTCGCTGATATCGTCACGACGAGGCACCAGAATGAACCAGGGATAGTTCGAGTCGTTGGACAACAGCAGCCGGCATAGCGGGAAATCGCCGATCGGTAGCGTGTCTTGTTGAAGTCGTGGATCTAAAGCGAACACTGCGCGCACTCCCGCCAGGTCATCATTTTTCAGCTTAGCGCCCCTCCCGAGGGATCGCGCACCAAGCGACTGGACGGCAGCATACCTGCGAACGTCACCGGCTTCACGACGAACCATGGCCGCAAGTCCGTTGAGGTTCTAATAATGGCCGCCACTGCGCCCCGAGATGAAACACTTCTCGACAAAACGCACCAATACCGGACCAGCCGCCCCGAAAAATGCGCCGGAATGACCGAAAGACGTCGACCCGTTCATGCCTGGAGATCCGCCAAGCTGTATGGATTCAGTACAGCGAATAAAATTTTTTGCACCAAAACCGCACAGCACGTCTACGCTGAGCACTTCGCATATCCGCCATTTACTCAACGGCGGGGTGAACCGGTAACGTTTTTGGTTGTCACGCGGCGGTAACAGGTTGGTCAACACCAAGGGACGGATGGCGTCAACCCCTCCACCCGACAGGATGAGACCCCCGGTTTTATGAGGTTTTTACGGCACCAGGCAGCACTTCAGAAAAAAATATTCATGGATTTCTGATTTGTGCACGCTTGTTGCATTCACACCCACATCGTCTATAAGGCACCGCTGGAAGCGGGAACCTTGAGACTAAATAAAACAGTGGCAGGGTAGCCCGATGGAGATTCAAACGTTTCACCAGGGACTCTTTTTACCGATGCTCAACCCCAGCAAAACAGCGCTGAAGTTGTCTCTCCGGTTGCATCGGGGCTGTAAATTTGCGACATCTAGCAAGCTGTTAGCGACAGGGTCGTAAAGAAGCTGAAAGGTTAGATGCGCAAGTATCGCCAACATTGTCGGCGTGATATAAGTTTGCGCCGACACAAAAAGAAAGAGCCGCCCAGATAATAAAACAGGTGGGACGGCAGTACTCTTCTAAAAACCAAAGGAGCAAATCACGATGCGCGTGATGAAGTGGAGCATGATCGCACTGGCAGTTGCCGCAGGCACCTCGCAGTTCGCAATGGCATCTTCCCAGGAAGAATCCAAGGGTTTCTTCGGCGACCAGAGCCTGAAACTGAAAACCCGCTTTGAGTACATGAACCGCGATTACAAAAACGGTGCAAGTAACAACGCAGACTCCGGCTATCGTCAGGACTCCGGTCTGAGCCAGTTGCTGACTTACGAGTCGGGCTTCACTCAAGGTACTGTTGGTTTCGGTCTCGATGCCATGGCAATGGGTTCGGTCAAACTGGACGGCGGCTCGGGCCACCGCGGTAACGGCCTGTTCGCTGTAGACAGCGACAACAACCCAGAAAAATCCCAAGGCAAGGTCGGTGGTGCAGTTAAACTCCGCCTCTCCGATACCGTCCTGAAGTACGGTCAGCAATTCGTTGCCAGCCCAGTGTTCGCAACCGACGACAGCCGTATGCTGCCAGAAGTGGCTACCGGTACCCTGATCACTTCCAAAGAGATCAAAGGTCTGGAACTGAGCGCTGGTCGCTTCACCGCACTGAGCGCCCAAACCGGCATGGCTCGTGACAGCATCGGCGGTCTGCCAGATGAAGATGGCAACCACGGTAAAGGCCTGAGCAACGGCATCAACATCTTCGGTGCCAGCTACGCCTTCACTGACAACTTCACCGGTGCCTTCGCTGCGTCGGATGCTGAAGACTACTTCAAGAAGTACTACGTCAACCTGAACTACACCTTGCCGATCAATGATGATCAGTCCCTGAACTTCGACCTGAACGGTTACAAAACCAAAGGCGATGATCGTGGTGACCAGGTTATGGCCCTCGGTTCTGTTGAAGATGGCGGTGACGGCGTCGCTGGCGTAGACAACAACCTGTGGTCCCTGGCTGCTGCTTACAGCATCGGCGCCCACAAGTTCACTCTGGCTTACCAGCAGTCGAGCGGCGACAACGCTTACTACTACGGCGTTGACGGTAACAGCACCATCTTCGTATCCAACTCCATTCAGATCTCCGACTTCGTGGGCCGCGAGGAGAAATCCTACCAAGCTCGCTACGACATCAACATGGCTACCTACGGTGTACCTGGTCTGAGCTTCATGACCCGATACGTAATGGGTAACAACATCAAGGTTGACAACGCCGGCGAAGGTAAAGAAAACGAGTGGAACATCGAGTCCAAGTACGTGGTTCAGGAAGGTCCTGCTAAAGACCTGTCGTTCCGTGCGCGTTTCGCCAACTACCGTGCAAACGGTGCGTACCAGAACTACTCCCGCGACAACTACGACACCCGTCTGATCATCGAGTACCCACTGAACATCCTCTAATCCGGGTGTAAGACTGGCAGTACTGTAGATCTAAAAACCGCCCACCTCTTCATCAGGTGGGCGGTTTTTTTATGCCTGCCACATAATCAATACGCGGGGCAACCAACTTCATTTCATAATATTAGAACTTTTTCAGGTGAAGTGAATGACCAGTCACAAAAAAGCCCAAGTGACTACTCATCTCTTGGGCTCTTTGCCACCAGGCATTTTCAGCAATAACTATTGAAGTGGCCTTACTGCGTTGCGGCTTCCTGAACCACACGAACTACTCGCTGTGGAAAGGGAATGTCAATACCGGCCTTTTTCAATCGATCACGGGATTGCTCGTTAAACATGAACATCACATCCCAGTAATCCGCAGTTTTAACCCATACACGCAGCGAAACAGTGATCGAACTGTCACCCAGGGTAGAAATCACTGCCTGAGGCTCCGGATCAGTCAGAACCCGTGGGTCCTTGGCCAGCTCCAGCAGCACTTCACGGGCCTTTTGCAGGTCCGCTTCGTAATCAACACCCACATCAAACACCACCTTACGGGTCGGCTGACGGTTAGTGTTGGTGATGATGCCGTTCGACAGGTTACCGTTTGGCACGATGATGGTTTTGTTGTCACCCGTACGCAGTACAGTGTGGAAAATCTGGATGCTGTCGACCGTACCGGCCACACCCTGGGCTTCGATCCAGTCACCGATACGGAACGGACGGAACAACAGAATCAGCACGCCGCCAGCGAAGTTCGCCAGGCTGCCCTGCAAGGCCAGGCCAATGGCCAGACCCGCCGCACCAATTGCCGCCACGAATGAGGTGGTTTCCACACCGATCATCGACGCCACGCTGACGATCAGCAGAACCTTCAGAATGATATTGGCCAGGCTGCTGATAAAGCCTTGCAGCGCCAGGTCGGCATTGCGCAATGCGATCAGGCCGCCGAGCTTCTGCGTCACTTTGTTGATCAGCCACCAACCGATGGCCAGGGTAATGACTGCCAACAACACGCGGCTGCCATATTCCATGATCATTGGAATCCAGGCTTGGGACGCCTTGACCAGGTTGTCTACTTCAGCATTCAAGTCCATGTACGTTCTCCTGATTTGCGGCTATCCGGCACGCGAAAAATAGCGGCAGAAAGACCGACCCTGTCCGGATCAATCATTCCTGCCGTTGCTTGGGCCTCGGACGCCGAAAACGCCGAGAGGTTCCCGCGTGCGAATCAGTCGCGGAAGTTGTTGAACTGCAGAGGCATGCCGAATTCCTTGCCCCGCAGCGCAGCGATGGCTTCCTGCAGGTCGTCACGCTTCTTGCCGGTGATGCGCACTTGCTCACCCTGAATGGCGGCCTGCACCTTCAACTTGGCGTCTTTGACGTGAGCGACGATTTTCTTCGCCAGCTCTTTGTCGATGCCTTCCTTGAGGACGGCTTCCTGCTTCATCAGCTTGCCCGACGCGAATGCATCCTTGACCTCAAGGCACTGTACGTCGATCTTGCGCTTGACCAAGGCCAGCTTGAGGATCTCAATCATCGCTTCGAGCTGGAAATCGGCTTCAGCGGTGAGGTTGACGGTCAGGTCTTTTTCCTTGAACTCGAAGCTGCCCTTGCCTTTCAGGTCATAGCGACGATCGAGTTCCTTGACGGCGTTCTCGACCGCGTTGGTGACTTCGTGTTTGTCCAGTTCGGATACCACGTCGAACGACGGCATGTAATCTCTCCAATAAATAGGGGGCGCTCGATCAAGAGGGAGCACACCTGGCTTGCGGTAAAAATCCGCGCTGATTATAACGGGTCTTTCCCATCATTCACTGCGAGCTGTCCATGCGCGCGTCAAACAGAGCAAAAAGCTGATGTCCACCACCTGGCATATCCTCGGCGCTGGCAGTCTCGGCACGTTGTGGGCCACTCGTCTGGCGCGGGCCGGCGTGCCGGTGCGGCTGATCCTGCGCGACAACACGCGTTTACAAGCCTATGAAACGGCTGGCGGATTGACACTGGTCGAGCATGGCCAAGCGCAGCACTACCCGGTGCCTGCCGAAACAGCCGACAGTAAAGAGCCGATCAATCGCCTGCTGGTGGCCTGCAAAGCCTACGACGCCGAACACGCTGTGGCGAAATTGGCGCCACGCCTGGCGCCTGGGGCCGAGCTGATCCTCTTACAGAACGGCCTGGGCAGCCAGGACGCCGTAGCGGCGCAGGTGCCGCAGGCCCGCTGCATTTATGCCTCCAGCACCGAAGGCGCTTTTCGCGACGGCGACTGGCGCGTGGTGTTCGCCGGGCATGGGTTTACGTGGTTGGGTGATGCCAGTCATCCCGTCGCGCCGATCTGGCTGGAGGACTTGAACAGCGCCGGCATTCCCCACGAATGGAGTACCGAAATACTCACTCGGCTGTGGCGAAAACTGGCACTCAATTGCGCGATCAACCCGCTGACGGTGCTGCACGACTGCCGCAATGGCGGCTTGCAGGATCACCACTGCGAAGTTGCCACCCTCTGCGGTGAACTCACCGAGCTGCTTGAGCGCTGCGGTCAGCCGGCGGCGGCCGAAAACCTGCAACAGGAAGTCGAACGGGTCATTCACGCCACCGCTGCCAATTATTCGTCGATGTACCAGGACGTGAGCAACCAGCGCCGTACCGAAATCAGTTACCTGCTGGGCCATGCCTGCAAAGTCGCCGCGCGGCATCAACTCAACCTGCCGCACCTCAACCAGCTGCAACAGCGCCTGATCAGCCGCCTGCACAGCCTTGGATTGCCCAGCGACTGAGCAGCGGCTACGCTGGCCACTTGTTCCTTTGCAGCGATAAACCTGATGCCATTGCGCCAGCGCCTCGAAAACCTGCCGGTCGGCCAGAAACTTCTGGCCGCCCTGTTGGTGCTGTTGACCACTGTTCTGCTGGTCGCCAACCTGACCTTCATCAGCGCCGCGTATTACATCTCCCAGGAAAGCATGGCGCCCCAGGCCTTGCAGACCATCGGCCGCCTGGTGTCGAACCCGAGCCTGATCTCCGAAGCGCTGACTTCACCACAAAGCGCCCAACGCCTGCTCGACGAACTGAACAGCTACTCGCCGCTGCGTGCCGCTGCACTGTACGACGGCCGGGGCGAACGCCTGGCGCAGTTGCAGCATGGTGATCACTTGAAATTGCCGGAACGTTACCGGCACATCGAATCGTGGCAAGCCACCGAGTTTCGCAGCAATCAAATCATCACCCTGCCCCGCCCTGGTGCCGCACCGGGCCATCTGCTGCTGGTGGCCAGCAGTGAATTGCCGATGGCGTTTTACACCGGGACTCTCACAGCCAGTCTCGGGATCCTGATCTTCAGTGTGCTGCTGTGGTTGATCATCGCCCGCCAGATCAAACGCCTGATTACCCGGCCGATCCATCAGCTCGAAGAGTTGTCGCGGCAAGTGACCCGTGAAGAGAACTACGCACTGCGTGCGTCCCGGGGCAACCACGATGAAATTGGCAGCCTCGCTGAGGCATTCAATACGATGCTGTCACGCATCGAGGCGCGGGAGCAGCAGCTCAAACGCGCCCGCGACGACTCCCAGGCGGCTTATGACCAGGCTCAAGGCCTGGCGGAGGAAACCCGTCACACCAACCGCAAACTGGAGCTTGAAGTCCAGGTGCGCAGCAAGATCGAGAAGAAGCTCACCGGGTTCCAGAACTACCTCAACAGCATCATCGACTCCATGCCGTCGGCGCTGATCGCCCTCGACGAACAGCTTTACGTAACCCAGTGGAATCAGGAAGCCAGCGCTCTGTCCGGCACGCGGCTGGATGAAGCCTTGAATCAGCCGATCTTCCTCGCCTTCGAGCCGCTTAAGCCGTTTTTGCCGCAACTCAAGCAAACGGTCGAGCAACACACCGTGGCCAAGATCGAGCGTGTGACCTGGTTCAAGGATGACGAGCCCCGGCATTATGCCCTGACGTTCTATCCATTGATGGGTGGCGCCGGGCGTGGCGTGGTGATCCGGATCGACGACATCACCCAGCGCCTGTCCCTCGAAGAAATGATGGTGCAGTCGGAAAAAATGCTTTCCGTCGGTGGCCTCGCCGCCGGTATGGCCCATGAGATCAACAACCCGCTGGGCGCGATCCTGCACAACGTGCAGAACATTCGCCGACGCCTGTCGCCCGAACTGCCGAAGAACCTCGAACAGGCCGAACACATCGGCGTCGAGCTATCGACCGTCAATCAATACCTGCAAGCCCGGGAAGTGCCGCAGCTACTCGACGGCATCCAGCAAGCCGGAGCCCGAGCCGCGAAGATTGTCACTCACATGCTCAGCTTCAGCCGCCGCAGTACCCGGCAAATGGCGCCGTGCGATCTGCCGGCCCTGATCGATCAGGCGGTGGAAATCGCCGGTAACGACTTCGACCTGGCTATCGGTTTCGATTTCAAGGGCCAGGCCATCATCCGCCAGTTCGATCCCGCGCTTGGCCCGGTGCCGGGTACCGCCAACGAACTGGAGCAAGTGCTGCTCAACCTGCTGAAGAACGCGGCCCAGGCGATTCACCTGCGTGAAGACGACAGCGAGCCGGGGCGGATCATTTTGCGTACGCGGCTCAATCCGCCGTGGGCGGAGATACAAGTCGAGGACAATGGCATCGGCATGAGCGAAAGCGTGCGCAAGCGGACCTTCGAACCGTTTTTCACCACCAAGGAAATCGGCCAGGGCACCGGTCTTGGGCTGTCGGTTTCGTACTTCATCATCACCAACAACCATAAAGGGCAGATGGAGGTGCAGTCGACCCTCGGCCAGGGCACCTGCTTCACCTTGCGCCTGCCATTGGCGGGCACCCCGCTCGTCTCTCAAGAATTCAATCAGCTTTCGAGGTAAACCATGGGCTTTCGCTTGTCGAAGATTTACACCCGCACCGGCGACAAAGGCGAAACCGGGCTGGGTGATGGGCGCCGCGTGCCCAAGGATCATCCGCGGATCGAGGCGATTGGCGAGGTCGATTCGCTGAACAGTCAGGTCGGTGTTTTGCTGGCCGGGCTCGCCGCGGAAAGTGCCGAGTATCCGGGGCTAAAGGAAGTGATCGAGGTGCTGGCGCCCTGTCAGCATCGGCTGTTCGACCTTGGTGGCGAACTGGCGATGCCGGAATATCAGGCGTTGAACGCGGCGGAAATCGCGCGCCTGGAAGCGGCAATCGATGTGTGGAATGAAGAGTTGGGGCCACTGGAGAATTTCATTCTGCCGGGCGGCTCGGCACTGATTGCCCAAGCTCACGTCTGTCGCAGCCTGGCGCGCAGTGCCGAGCGGCGTTGCCAGCAGTTGAATGCGATTGAGCCATTGGCCGGGGTTGGTCTGGCGTACATCAATCGGTTGTCGGATTTGTTGTTTGTGGCGGCGAGGTTGATTGCCAAGCGTCAGGGGGTTGCGGAGATTCTTTGGCAAGCAGCGGCGAAGCCTGAGGTTTAGTCGGCGCCTGTCAGGCCCTCATCGCTAGCAGGCTAGCTCCCACAGTGGATGTGTGGCGCACACAAAACCTGTGGGAGCCAGCCTGCTGGCGATGTGGCCAGCAGAATCAGGCCTCAGGCCAAAAAGCCCGAATCCCCGCCACACCTTGGGCACCTGCCGCCCAAGCCTTCTGAACTTCCGCCGGGCCAACACCGCCCAGCAAAAACACCGGTTTGCTAAAGCCATCGATCAACGTCGACGCCTGTTCCCAACCCAGCGGCTCAGCCCCCGGATGCGTGAGCGTCGGCTGCACTGGCGAGAGGGTCACGAAGTCCACACCCATCTCTTCGGCCAACGCCAACTCTTCGGCGTTATGGCAGGACGCGGCCAGCCAGCGCGAGGCCGGCAATGGCCGACCGGCCGCCGCGTATTTGCGCAACTGCGCCGAAGTGATGTGCCAACCGGCGGACGGGAAGTCGCCCAGCCACTCGAACGGCCCCTTGATCATCAACTGCGCCTTGCCGGCACACAGCCCCGCCGCATCCACGGCGAGGTCTCGATATTTCGGATCGTAACCATTCGGTGCCCGTAGCTGGATCAGCTTGATACCGCCGGCAATGGCTTTCTGGATACCGCGCAACAAGGCCGGGGTTTCCAGGTCTTCCGGGGTAATCAGGTACTGCTCGGGCAAGCGTGCCGCCGCGACAATCGGGCGGTTGGCCTCAGGGAATTCGTAGCTCGACAGTTCACGGGCGCTAACCCAGGCCAATGGCTGACCTTCGGCGCCGTGTGGCTCACCGGTAAACGCCGAGACTTCCCAGACATCCAGCAACACCTGCTTGTCCGGGTAATCGTGATGGACCTTGATCAACGGACGCGCCGTGTTGACCACAATGCCCAGCTCTTCCAGCAGCTCGCGGGCCAGGGCGGTCTCGACCGATTCATCGGCCTCGACCTTGCCACCGGGAAACTCCCACAAACCACCCTGGTGCTGGGTATCGGCACGTCGTGCGATCAGAATCTTGCCACTGTTATCACGGATAACGGCAGCGGCGACATGGACTCGTTTCACCGCTCGATTTCCTCCATTCCGGCCTTCTGCCAGGCCTTGAAGGCAGGCCATTGGTAGACGGTTTCAACGTAGGCTTCGTCAGCCGCAGACAGTTCCACCCGATAGGTGCGCAGGCGCACGGCGATCGGCGCAAAAAACGCATCGGCCAATGTGATGCGCCCAAACAGGTACGGGCCGGTTTCGGTCGCGGCGGCACGGCACTCGGCCCACAAAGCCGACATGCGCTCGACGTCTGCCTGAACATCGGCCGGAACCGGTGACAGCGCGGCGTCATGACTCAGGTCGAACGGCATGTTGCCGCGCATGGCGAAGAAACCACTGTGCATCTGCGCACAGGCCGAACGCGCCTGGGCACGGGCGGCAGTGTCTTTGGGCCAAAGGTTCGCGTCGGGATACTGTTCAGCCAGGTATTCGGCAATCGCCAGGGAGTCGGCGATGGTGCCGTGTTCGGTCTTCAGCAGCGGGACTTTCGCGGTTGGCGAATGCTTGAGCAGACGCTCGCGGGTATCCGGCTGATTCAGTTTGATCAGTTCTTCGGTGTAAGCAGCGCCAGCCAGATCGAGGGCCAGGGCACCGCGCAGGGACCAGGAAGAATGCAGTTTGTCGCCGATGATCAGGTGCAGGCTCATGTTCGGGACCTTTTAGGGTAAGGACAGCCAGTCTAGTAAATGACTGACAAACCGCCATCGCCAGCAGGCTAGCTCCCACACTGGATCGAGGTGTACACAAATCCAATGTGGGAGCCAGCCTGCTGGCGATGGGGTCGACACGGTCTTAAGTACGGTACTCGGCGTTGATTTTCACGTACTCGTGGGACAGGTCGGTGGTCCAGATGGTTTCGCTGCAATCACCGCGACCCAGCTCGATACGGATGGTGATTTCTTCTTGCTGCATCACCGCCGCGCCCTGCGCTTCGGTGTAGGTCGCCGCACGCGCACCACGGCTGGCAATGCACACGTCGCCGAGGAACACGTCGATCTTGCTCACGTCGAGGTTCGGCACACCGGCTCGGCCTACGGCGGCCAGGATGCGGCCCCAGTTCGGGTCGGAGGCGAACAGTGCAGTCTTGATCAACGGCGAGTGCGCCACGGTGTAACCGACGTCCAGGCATTCCTGATGGTTGCCGCCACCGTTGACTTCAACGGTCACGAACTTGGTGGCGCCTTCGCCGTCACGCACGATGGCCTGGGCCACGTCCATGCACACTTCGAACACCGCTTGCTTCAACTTGGCGAACAGCTCGCCTTCGGCGCGGGTGATTTCCGGCAATGCTGCCTGGCCGGTCGCGATCAGCATGCAGCAGTCGTTGGTGGAGGTGTCACCGTCGATGGTGATGCGGTTGAACGACTTGTTGGCGCCGTCCAGCATCAGGTTTTGCAGCACGTCGCGGGCGACTTTGGCATCGGTGGCGATGTAGCCGAGCATGGTCGCCATGTTCGGACGAATCATGCCCGCACCTTTACTGATGCCGGTGACGGTGATGGTCACGCCGTCGTGCTGGAACTGGCGGCTGGCACCTTTTGGCAGGGTGTCAGTGGTCATGATGCCGGTGGCGGCCGCTTCCCAGTTGTTGACCGACAGATCATCAAGGGCCGCTTGCAGCGCGCCTTCGATTTTCTCGACCGGCAATGGCTCGCCGATCACACCGGTGGAGTACGGCAACACCTGGCTGGCGTCTACGCCGGTCAGTTCGGCCAGTTTGGCGCAGGTGCGTTCGGCAGCCGCCAGGCCTGGCTCGCCGGTACCGGCGTTAGCATTGCCGGTGTTGGTCAGCAGGTAACGCACCGGACCTTGCACGCGCTGCTTGGCGAGAATCACCGGCGCTGCGCAGAAAGCGTTCAGGGTGAATACGCCCGCCACTGTGGAGCCTTCGGCACAGCGCATGACCACGACATCCTTGCGCCCCGGGCGCTTGATACCGGCCGAGGCGATACCGAGTTCAAAACCGGCAACCGGGTGCAACGTTGGCAAAGGACCAAGACCAACAGCCATGAATGCGCTCCTAACTAGATGATGTCTGCACCGCTCGGCAGGAGCAGTGGTTTAAATGGCAAAACGCCGCGACGGCATAGGCCGGTCGCGGCGCGGGTATTTCAGCGTTTGTAACGGGTTTTACTGGATCTGCCCGTGGCAATGCTTGAACTTCTTGCCCGAACCGCAGTAGCACAGCTCGTTGCGGCCCAGCTTCTGCTCGTTGCGAACCGGTGCGGTGGCGAGGGCAACATCGACCTCTTCACCCAACACTTCCGGCTGCTCCAGGCCAGGAGCCTCTTCGTGCAGGAACTGCATGCGCGCCGCCAGTGCTTCGGCTTCCTGACGCAGGCGTGCTTCTTCTTCGGCCGGATCTTCGCGGCGAACCTGAACGTGCGACAGCACGCGGATCGAATCGCGCTTGATCGAATCCAGCAGCTCGGAGAACAGCGTGAACGACTCGCGCTTGTATTCCTGCTTCGGGTTCTTCTGGGCATAGCCACGCAGGTGGATACCGTGACGCAAGTGGTCCATGGTCGACAGGTGGTCTTTCCACAGATCGTCCAGTACGCGCAGCACGATTTGCTTCTCGAAGGTGCGCAGCGCTTCGGCGCCCGCCTGGTCTTCTTTCTCGTTGTAGGCGGCGATCAGTTCCTGCATCAGTTTTTCGCGCAGGGTTTCTTCGTACAGGTGATCGTCTTCGTCGAGCCATTGCTGGATCGGCAACGCTACACCGAAATCGCTCTGCAAGGTGGCTTCCAGACCGGCCACGTCCCACTGTTCAGGCAACGACTGCGGTGGAATGTGCGCACTGACGGTGGCGTCGAGCACGTCCTGACGGAAATCAGCGATGGTCTCACCGATGTTGTCGGCGGCCAGCAACGTGTTACGCATGTGATAGATCACTTTACGCTGTTCGTTGTTGACGTCGTCGAATTCAAGCAGCTGCTTACGAATGTCGAAGTTGCGGCCTTCAACCTTGCGCTGAGCCTTTTCGATGGCGTTGGTCACCATGCGGTGCTCGATCGCTTCGCCAGGCTGCATGCCCAGGGCTTTCATGAAGTTCTTCACCCGGTCAGAGGCAAAGATGCGCATCAGGCTGTCTTCCAGCGACAGGTAGAAACGGCTGGAACCGGCGTCGCCCTGACGACCGGCACGACCACGCAGCTGGTTGTCGATACGGCGCGATTCGTGACGCTCGGAGGCAATCACCTGCAAACCGCCCGACTCGAGCACTTGCTGGTGACGCTTCTGCCAGTCAGCCTTGATCTGGGCGATCTGCTCAGGCGTCGGGTTTTCCAGGGAAGCCACTTCCACTTCCCAGTTACCGCCCAACAGGATGTCGGTACCACGACCGGCCATGTTGGTGGCGATGGTCAGTGCGCCTGGGCGACCGGCCTGGGCGATGATCTCGGCTTCCTTTTCGTGGAACTTGGCGTTCAGAACCTTGTGTTCGATGCCTTCCTTCACGAGCAGGCTGGACATGTGCTCGGAGGTTTCGATGGTCGCGGTACCCACCAGAACCGGACGGCCGGCAGCCATGCTTTCCTTGATGTCGGCCACGATCGCGGCGTATTTCTCGTCGGCGGTCAGGAACACCAGGTCGTTGTAGTCCTTACGGGCCAACGGCTTGTTCGGTGGAATGACCATGACCTGGAGGCCATAGATCTGGTGGAACTCGAACGCTTCGGTGTCGGCCGTACCGGTCATGCCGGACAGTTTGTTGTACAGACGGAAGTAGTTCTGGAACGTGGTCGATGCCAGGGTCTGGCTCTCGGCCTGGATGTTCAGGTGTTCCTTGGCTTCGATGGCCTGGTGCAGGCCTTCGGACAAGCGACGGCCCGGCATGGTGCGACCGGTGTGTTCGTCGACCAGTACGACCTGACCGTCCTGCACGATGTATTCAACGTTGCGGTGGAACAGTTAGTGCGCACGCAGCCCGGCGTAAACGTGAGTCAGCAGGCTCAGGTTGTGTGCCGAGTACAGGCTCTCGCCTTCAGCCAGCAGGCCGATGCGGGTCAGCGTTTCTTCGACGAACTGGTGACCGGCTTCGTTGAGTTCGACCTGGCGGGTCTTCTCGTCAACGGTGTAGTGGCCGGCCTTGGTGACTTCGCCTTCTACTTCTTCGACGTGCAATTCCAGCTGCGGGATCAGTTTGTTGATCTCGATGTACAGCTTGGAGCTGTCCTCGGCCTGACCGGAAATGATCAGCGGGGTACGGGCTTCGTCGATGAGGATGGAGTCGACTTCGTCGA
>Ga0247818_10000677_pt1 | contig 21405 bp, 15 predicted proteins | sample 13C_Glucose_Day1_FD_192424 | JGI IMG/M metagenome (GOLD analysis project Ga0247818, IMG submission 192424) | Soil microbial communities from agricultural site in Penn Yan, New York, United States - 13C_Glucose_Day1 | ecosystem: Environmental > Terrestrial > Soil > Agricultural land | place... | reverse complement strand
CTTCGTCGATCAGCGCCACCACACTGTTGGTCGCCTCGCCCACGACCACCCGGGAACGGTCGGCGTTTTCGTTGGCGCGCTGTGTAAACGCAGCGGTCTCGGCGGCGTTTTGCGCGACGCTCTCGGCGGTTGAACTCATTTCGGTAATTGCCGTAACGGTCTGATCCGTTTCCGAGGCGTGACGCAGCAGGATCTGGCTGGTGTGGGCCGAGGTGCGTTGCAGGTTGTCGAGGCTCGACGCCATCGCCCCCGTGGCCTGGGTGACTTCGCCGATCATGTTTTGCAGGTAGGCGATGAAGGTATTGACCGAGTGTCCGATCGCGCCGAGTTCGTCCTCGGCGCGGATGGTGATGCGTCGGGTCAGATCGGCATCGCCGCTGGACAGCAAATCAATGTTGGCTTTCAACGCTTTCATGCGCTGCACCAACTGACGGATCGCATACACCTGCAGCAGCACCAACAAGATCACCATCGGAATCTGCAACAGGCTCAGAGTGCTGAGGACGTCGTCACGTTGGGCGGTGAGCATTTTGGTCGGCAGGGCGGTCGCCAGGAACCACGGCGTACCCTCGATCGGGCGCATGAAAAAAGTACTGTCCTGGCCTTCGTTGTCGAATTCGACACGTTGCGCCTGCTCGCGGTTTTGCAGGCCGGCCTTGACCTGGCTGGCGAAGGTCGAACTGGCGGCCAGTTCACTGATGTTTTTCAGCACGATGGGGCCGCTGATACGCGAGCTGTTGCTGATGATCTTGCCGTCAGCCTCGACGATGAGCATTTCGGCGTTGAGGTCTTTCTCCTTGCGCGCCACCAGATCATTGAAAAAGCCGAGGGTCACGTCGATGGTCGAAACACCCCAGGCGTTACCGTTTTTCTGGATCGCCATGGCGCAGTTGGTGCGTGGTTCGGCGCTGGCGTCGTCCTTGTAAGCCGCTGCCCATGCGCACTGACCGCGTGGCGTGGCCATGCCACCCTTGTACCAGCTCTGGTCGTAATAGTTGGGCGCCGCGTCGCTGTTCCAGAATGTGTTCACCGCCAGTTTGCCCGACGCGTCGCGGTGCCAGAACGTACTGAATTTGTTACGCCCGGCCTCACGCTGCCCCGGCAGCGGCCAGATCCCGCCGCCGAACACCTTCAACTCGCCGTACTGATCCACCAGCCCCGGCAACACCGAGTCGATGGCTGCGCTGTCGAGTAACGGGATGGTCTGGGTGATGCTGCGCTGTTGCGCCTGCACTTTGTTCAACTCGCCCTGAATCTGCTCGGCCACTTCGGCGATGCGGTTGAGGACTACCTGTTCTTCGGTATGGCGCAGTTTCGGGGCGACCAGTTGGCTGATGCCGACCACGGTCAGTACCGACAGCAACAGGATGAACAGAACCAGAAACAGCGTGTAACGAGCCTGAATAGTGCGGAATGCGGGCATGGAAACCGGTCCTTGAGCTGCGATTCTTATTAGGGGCGGGGTAAAACAGTGCGGGTGTCCCTAACGTATCGTCGCTACATCGGGAAGCTTGAGGTACAGGCGTACTAAAAAGGCGCGCGCTGACGACTGGTCAGTATCGGCGTTGATACATGAAGCTGACTCACGCGTCTGTCAGGGCGCAAAATCTTTTCGAAACCGTGTAACGGGCGCCTCGCGAGCCAGCATCCATGGGCATTGCTGGTTTGTATCGAGAATGTACGAGAATTGTAAAAAAATGCATGAAAAGGTTTGGTGCCATTACGTGGCCGGTGGATACTCCCCGGCATCCGAATGGTTCAACGAAGGACATTTCATGTTTATTTCACAGGGAGTTTTCTCATGACAATCGGCATTGTCGGCGGTTGGGAGAGCAAGGCTGGCGTGATGGTGCGCAATACCGGCGCGAAGAAACAGGTGTCTCAAAGTGTCAAGGTGCAGCAGATGCTCACCATGGTCGGTAACGATCCAAATGCCTTGAATGTCGCCGAAATGGACAAGCAGGGCCTGCGCAAGAATATCAAGGGCTTCGATCCGACTAACGTCTCGGTCAAGCAAATGGGCAACCTCAGCGCCATGCTGCGCAGCCGAGGGCTGATCTCGGAGATCACCTCTTTCACGCTGATGAATGCCGGCGACAAGTTCGACCGTTTCGGCGTGACCAAAGACATTGATGCCAAATTCAACGCACTGGAGTATTTCGCGACTCAGCTCGATGCGATCCAGAATAATGGTCTCAATGGCAACGCGTACGGCAAGAACCTGATCCCTGAATTCAAAAAAGCGATCTACGTTCTGCAAAACCTCAAGACTTATGGTGAAGGCAACGCGCCGCTTCCCCCTAAAGACGGCATCAAAGCCAAGGCTTGAGGCTACAGAAAATGACCCGCTCATATTGCGCGGGTCATTTCGCAAGACCCACGATGCGTTCAAGTCACCGCGGCGTTTCGCTCAGGTGCAGGGCGAGTTGCTGCTGAGCCTGATCATGTAACTGCTGCATGTGCGGGCATTGCAGTGTCAACCCGCGCAGCCGGTAACCTCGGTGAAACAGTGCCAGCCATCCCTCTTCCTTGCCTTCGGCGGGTGCCAGCCCGGTAAAGACAAATCCGACAGCTGCGAGCCTGCTCAGGTCCCAGGCAAATTGCTGTGACAGTCTGAGCCGGATCGAAATCAGCCAGTGCCGGGGCAATTGGCGTATCTGTTCAAGCAGGGCGGGCCGCAGATGCTTGAGGTACATGTCATAACGATTAGCGTGTTGTTCCAGACGAATCGCTGCACCATGCCAGCGACTGGTTCGTTCCTGCGTACCGAAAGCCCGACATAAATGCTGCATGAAGTCCCGGCAACTGTCTGGCCAGGTCTGTCGGGGCAGCGGGCGGCGATAGCCGTCAATCATTCGGCAACCCACAACGATCGACTCTGGCGCCGGGCTGCCGAATGGCGATGGGACGTAATCGGGCAGCAATCCGGTGTTTTGAAAACCGAGGTTGATGGCCATCCGCTGCGTATACGGATGATGAGTCACTTGCTTGATTGATACGTTGTGACAGCCCAGCGCCTGTGCGTGAGTCAGCAGTTGCTGGCCCAGGCGGGTGGCAATGTTTTGGCCCCGGGTATCAGGGTGAACCACGCTCAGGGCCAGTTCCGCGAGAGGTGAGTGGGTGTCGCGAAACAGTGTGGCGTGCCCGCAGATCTGTTCGCCGGTCACCGCGACCAGCGAGTGCCAGCGTTTGTCGGCGTGGTTCTGGCTGATCATGTGCGGCAGGTAGACATGGGGTTGCACGTAATGGTCGCCATACACCTGACGGAACAGCACACTGACGGCCTCGGCATCGCTGTCGCGATAGTTACGCAGAATCAACGGATCCATCCGGCACCTCCTTGTTCCTCGTTCCATAGCAGCGCAGATCGAGCACGCGCAGGCATTTGCCCGAGCGGGGGTGGCGCGGCAGGTCCTCAAGCGAGCAGCACTCGATGTGCAGGACCAACAGATGATCGGTCTGCAGTTGCGCGATCAACGGGTAATGCGCGATCAACTCGGTTCTCAGCTGCTGATCGACCTCGGTCGTGGCAGGAGATTGCGCGGTCGCCACCCATCTCAGCTTCAGCACATCCCTGTGCCCGGACTGTTCAATGACCAGTTGCCAGTCATCGCTGGCGGCGATGCTTCGGGTCATCTGGCCGATGTCTTCTGGTATCAGTGACACAATTCCCACGCGAACGCGTTGACTGCTGGCGCTACGGCCCTTCAGGGCGAATTTGCGTTGCGCTGCGCCGGGGGGCTCTCGCCAACAGGCCCGGTCGCCAACCGGGTAGCGAATCAGCGGCATCAAGCGTCGGTCAAGATTGGTCAACACCAACAAACCGGTGCGATCGCAGGTCTCGATGACTTCGCCGGAGTGTTCATCGATGATCTCCAGCAGGGCGTGGTGCTCATGCATGCGATGCTCGTCTTCTTCACAGTCGCGCTGGCTGCTGCCGATGAAGCCCGCATCGACGCTGGCGTAACCGATCGACGCAATGCGCGCATCGGGGAACGCTCGTTCGAGCAGTTCGCGCTGCGACGCGAACAGGCTTTCACCGCCATACAGAAGGGTGTCGATGCCGGGCATTGTTTGCTCCCGGCGTTTGAGCCATTCGGCGAACGTCAGCAGGTGGGCGGGCAGACCTGCCAGCACATTGATCCGGTGCTGCTCGATCGATTGCGCCAGAACACATGAGTCGACGTCGCCGGTGAAAGGGAACTCGGTGATATTCACGGCGACATGCGCCAATGAATCGTGGATGAACAGGAAGCTGGCATACAAGTCGCCGGCGAAGAACAGGTTGGCTACCCGATCACCCGGTTTGAACTGCGAGCTGAGGCTTGTGCCGAACTCGGTTACCAAACGACGCCACTCGCGCTGGGTATACACGGAGAGTTTTCCGGCGCTGGTCGAACCGCCGGTTTTGAACACCAGTGCGCGCTCGCGGGTCGCGGTCAGTACCGGCCAATGATCCAGTGACTGACTGTTTTGCCAATAAGCAAGAGGCTCAATCAGGGGCAGTTGCGTCAGTGAAGTTACTTGATGGGGTACATCTGCCAGATGTTTCGCATAGAACGGCGAATGCTGACGAGCGAAAGTGATCAACTCGTTCAGCGGTTCAGAAGTTTTCAATAGGTCACCCTTTTTATAGTTGTCAGATCGAACGCAGAAAGTGTCAGCGCCGTGAATCAATCAATATCGGCGTCTTGCCGCTGTGTGTGTTTCGAATGAAGTTTTCGATTGCGCAGACTTCAAACTCCACGATCAACAGACCGGTCTCGACAAGGGTCGCCAAGGTCAAGTAACCGGAAAGCCGTTCCTGCGCGTCGGCCGCTTGCAGTTCGCTACACACGCGCATACGTTCGAGGCCATCGGCGGCATGATCCAGCCGCAGTTGAAATGGCACCTGCAGGTGCACCGCCAATTCGCTCAATGAAATGAAGTCGGTGCCGATGCGGATCAGCTTGCCGTGGCGCTGCAGCAGCTCGAAGCGCGGCGATGTCAGCCCGCAGGGGCAGGGGCCTGACAACCAGCGACCGGTGTCGCCTATGTCATAGCGCATAACGGTCTGGGCCTGGCGTGCGGTCGATGTGAAGAGCAAGCGGCCGACCTGATCGCCGGCCACAGGTTGATCGCTGTCCAGGGCCACGATTTCCAGATGCTGGGTGTCATTCATCAAATGAAAAACACCATCGCCCGTGGCCTCGCAGGCGTGGCCGAGCGGCCCGGCGTCGACACTGCCGTAAATCGCCGAGCGGATGCTGGAAACCCCACAACTGCGCAGCAAGTCGCGGCTGTGTTCACTGAGATGCTCGCCACCGAGAAAGACCTTTTCGACCCCGCCGTAAGCTTGCAACCGTGGCCGTTCGTCAAGGAACAGCCGATGCAGCGTGCTGGGCATACCGATCAACACCGTCACCCGCTGACTGATGATCAGCTCGGCGATTTCCCGGTAGTCGTCATCGGACGGTGCGGCCATCGGCAGGTGCGTGATGTCGAGCAACTCGAGCACTTTGGCAAAGCTGAGAAACCCGCCGTACAGCCCCCCACAAAAGAACAGGTTCATCACTCGGTCACGCGCCGGATCCAGGCCGGCGGCGAACAAACCGTCAGCCGTGGCACGCATCTGCCGGTAAAAGTCCTGGTAGCTATAGACCGACAGCGCCGGCGTGCCGCTGCTGCCTCCAGAGCGAAAATACAATTGCGCCGTAGCGTTCAGCGGCTGGGCAGTGAAGGCGGCCTTGTCCATGATGGGCTGGCCGTGCAACGTCATCGGCTGCGATGGCTGATCAAGGGTGGCGTGGTTGGCAAGCACACCGCAGGGCAAGCTGGCCGAGACGCGTCGGCTAAGCCGCTGCAACGCATAGACGCCGTCATGGGGTTCGCCGTCATAGCCCTCGTGGATGCCAGCGACCTGCGTGATTCGCGTGACACCCGCAGCGATCAATGTACGTGCCAGTTCGCTGATTTGGCGGTCGCCGCACACCAGCGCACAGCTTTGCAGGACATTGCGCCATGGCAGCAACGTGTCGGTGATCAGTGACCGGGGTACCGGATGCAGCAGTACGCTGCGAAACAGCGGTGAAGGCGTGAGTTGACGTTCATGCGTCCAGATCACCTGCCAGCCGGGTGCGTGCCAGATATCCCCGGTTTGCTCGGCGAAGCTGTGCCCCAACCGTGCCATTTGCATGTGCGTGGTGATTTGCGCGGCCTCCTGCAGCGTCGGCAACAGTGCCGGCCAATGCCCGGCGCGCCGTTCGAAGGCGGCAGACAAGCGTTCCCCGATCTTGCGCAGTACCTGCGGATCGTCGCTGTCCACCAGCAACCACTGCGGGCTGGAACAGGCCTGCTGATCCAGCCGACAGACTTCGTCAGCCACGGCGTCCAGACTCTCCGGGGTGGCTGCATCGGGCGTCAGATAGACGAAGCTGATGCGGTGCCCCCAGTCGATCCAGCGACACCCGGCCGGAATCTGTTGGCGAATCGCTTGCAGGGCCGCTTCACCCCCCCAGGCCGCGACGCCATTGGCGTGTTTGCACAGTGATGCGATTTGCGCCGTACTCACCGGCAGTACGGCGATATAACCAGCCAGTTGGCCGCTCGGGTCGCAGTGCAGCAAGGCGCCGAGCAGGCGGGCGGTCAGCCCTTCATCGCTGCTGCTGGGGCGCAACCAGTTGACGTTGCCGGCCAGCAGGCTTTCCAGCACCGCGCAGAACGCCAGCAACGGCGCGTTGCCCGGCGTAATGTGGACCACCAGGCCAAGTGGGCTCCATCGTTCGAAACGTGCTTGCCGATAATCGATACGGCGCAATGAGTCGGGCTGCGCGCCGAGTTCGCGCAGCAGTTTGCTGTGTAACGCCTGCGGCTCGCAGAAGTCGATCAATGCCTGGCGTTGCTCGGCATCGAGTGGCAGTGCGGAGTCGGCGCTGCGCAGTCGTTCTGCGAAGTGAGTGGCAGCGTGGATGACCGTGCTGCTTTGCAGCGGGGTAGCGAGGTGTTGCGCCAGATCGGCGTGAAGGCAGGCAAGCGCTTCGTCGAAGCTGACAGCGTCGTGGAGTTGGCCGTTGATCAAGTACATATCAATGGCTCCCCAGCAATTGCGCAGCCGCCATGGCACAGCTTCTGCCGGCCGTGGTGCCTGCCCGGCCATGGAGTTCGAACCAGTCGCTGGCGAGTCCACAATCGCAACTCGTGCCAGGGTGCAGCGTTGCCAGATCGCTCATCACCACCGAGTGTGCAGGGCTGGACGAAATGTAGGGCGAGACGAATCCGAGCAAGCCTTGCTGGCCATAAGGCTGAACGCAGAAGTCCGTCGGATTGCGTATGAACACCTTTGAGTAGACCGGGACATGGAAACGATGCCGGGCACATTCGATGTAAGGCACGGCGTGCTCCACGGCACCATAGCCATCGCGGCATCGGGATATTTCAATGCCCAACTGACGATGGATGGCGCTGTACAACTGCTGCTTGGGGATTTCATCGGCGGCCCGGGTTTTCCAGCCGCCGCCGAAAAACACCAGCGACTCTGCAGGCAGCTCAAGGTCTGGCATGCAGCGGGCCTGCATGCGTTGCAGGGCCTGCCAGAGAAACGCCGGGAAGCCGAGGATTCGCACCGGCAGACCTTCTTCGGCAAACGCCTGCAAGGCACTGATGACGCCGAAAACGTCAAACTGATGACCTTCGCCAGTGCTGCGCAGGGCGTAGACCACACGGTTGACCGGGGCGAAACGGCACAGGAACTGATCGGTGAACGAGGTGCCCAGGCTGATCCGGCCTTGTGGCTCGTAGCTCAGCAGCAAGTAGTTGCAGGGCGTATCCGCGGTGTCCCAGCCGTAATGCCGAAATATCTGCGCAACCATCCATTGCGCACCCGCCAGACTGCGTTCGTCGTAACGCATACGGCTTTTCTGTCCGCTGGTGCCGGAGGATGTCAATTCCAGTGCGTCCTCGCCGACGCTGCTGAGCAACAGTCGCTGCTTGAAAAAATTGGCGAAGACAGGGGGCAATCGTGACCAGTCATCGAGACTGTCGAGATCATTGAGGTGCAGTCCGTTGGCATTGAGCCAGGCTTCATAGCCGGGTGTTTGCTCGCAGTGAAACCGGCTGATTTCGGCCATGGCCCGGTCGAACAACCCCGGCGGTACGGAGTCTTGACAGTAAGGGCGTGGCAATGCGCAGAGCGCGTCGCTTGAGGGTAAGTGAATCATCAATATTCCTTTATTGAGCTTTGGTAGAGGCGGCTTTGGCGTCGTGCAAGAACCCGTGCAGCAAGGGCAGGCATGTCAGGCCACCGAGGGCGGACAAGAGCGCAAAGAAGTCAAGGCGTGTGCCGCCGCCGATCGTGGCAATGAGTGAGGCGCCGAGGCCCATGACGGCAATGGAGATCATGCCGATCATGGCCGAGACCAGCCCTTTGCTGTCCTCGGTACAGAACAGCGCCAGTCGATACAGAGTGGCGTTGCAGATGCCCAGTCCGACGCCGTAGAGCGCCAGGCTGGCCACCACCGGTACGGGGCCGGCAGCCAATAATGCGCAACCGAGCAACGCCACGAGCCCCATGCACAGCGGCCAGAGGCCGATCCTGATCAACTCGGGCAAGGCGTGCGTGACCAGTAAGCGGTTGAGAATCAGGTTGCCGACGATGACAGCTGAGAAAATCGGCATCTGCCACAGCCCGTATTCCAGTGGCGTCTGGCCCAGCAGCTGGATCAGCAGTATCGGCGACAGCCCGATCCAGGCGATCAGGGGGAGGCTCATCAGCCCTAACGCAAGGCTCGCACCGAAGAACCGGCGATTGCCGAGCAAGGCCAGGTAGCGCTGTCGCGTGCGTTTCAGGGAAAAAGGTATCGGCGCCTGATGTTGCCCATCACGACGTATGACGCCCACGGTTTCCGGCATCCAGGCGTAGAGCCCCAGCCAGACCAGCGCTGCGACAAGGCCTAACGCCAAAAACAACTCGCGCCAGTTCAGCCATTGCAGAAGCAGGCTGCCCAGCAACGGCCCCAGCAACGGTGACAGCAGCGCGACATTGCCGAGCAAGGCCATGAGACGTACGGCATCAGCCTCGCAGAACACCTCCTGCAGTGCCGGATAACTGACCGAAATGACGAAGCCCAGTCCCATACCCTGTAACAGGCGCAACAGATTGAAAGCTTCAATGCTGTGAGCGGCAAAAGCGGCCGAACAGGCCACACCGAATATTGCACATCCGATCAATAACAGGCGTCGTCGCCCCCAACGATCAGAGAGCGGCCCCATCAACCATTGCAGGCAGATACCCCCCAGCAAATAGAGATTGAAGGCGTTGGGAACATGTCGAATGTCGGCCTGAAGTTCTGTCGTGACATCCAGCATGGCCGGCATGACCAGGTCACTGGCCATATACGTCAGCAGTTCAAACGCAGTCAGTGCCAGACAAAATCCGATAACCTGGCGTGGCCCGATTGTTATAAGTGTTCTCTGCATACACATCCTTGTCTGTGTGTGTTGAAAAAGGCATGCAGAGACTAGAGCTAGCCAAGTGGCTGACCTAGTTGTTTGCTAAGACATTAAATTTCAAATGCTTGCAGCGTATTAGTTGGATCCAAAAACAGCAGAAGATAAATACGCTCGAAGGTCGGTGGAATGAAAAATGCCCGCACAGGGGCGGGCATTGTTTATTCGAGTGAACTAACGAAGTGAATGCAGAGTGGATCTTGGGCGAGCGGGCAGGGCGAAGTATTCACCACTAACGATGCTGGTAGTAGCCAGGGCCTCCCCGGTCGTAACGGTGGTAGTCGTCATGCCAACCGCCGTGGGGGAAGATGATGCATCCACTCAGGGTCAGCAGGGCTAGAACGGGAATCAGCCAGGTGATTCGACGCAACATTTGAAAAATCCTCATGGTGATGCCGTCATGAAGCCAAAACTCTTCATCGGCTGTAACATGAGACCCCGTTTGTCACGGCGCATCCCCGTAAAACGGTAAGCGCATGGCATGCAAGCGGATACAAACCGGATACATTCCAAAGTTTCAGGAAACCGTAATGACCCAGAAGCAACGCTTGATTTATTCGATTGTGATCGCCGTGTCCGTACTGGCGATCATGCTCGGTCTGTCCTGGCTGCAAAACGCCGGGAAGATCGATGAAAAGACCTTTCAGTACATCGCCATCGGTGTGGCGGTGGTCGTGGTGGTGATCAACGGCGTGATGCGCCGCAAGGTCAAGCCCTGACGGCGTTCGTTACACGTTTCAATCGTTGTTGAGGACGGCAGCAGCCTGTGGATGCAGGCTGTAGCTCTTGTCCGCATTGAAGGTGATCACACCTTCGGCGCACAAACGCTTGAGCACTTCGCGTACGCTGAGGAAGGACAGTGGAATATCCAGATCCAGCAATTGGCTGTGGACACCGCGTACCCCCAGGCGACGGTCGCTTTGCGCCGCCAGCAGCAGCGCGTCGATGACTTTCAGGCGAATCAGGCTGGTGCGCAGACCGAAACTCTTCAGCAACAGGCGAATGCGTTCGTTACCGTGACGTTCGCCGCGTTGCCCGAAATCGCTCGCGTGTGGGCTCATGGAAGCTCCTTGGGGGGCCTGGCTACCGTCCATTGGTAGGTGCGAGTTGTACATGCGATTACTCCTTTTCAGAGCCTGATCGGGAAAGGGTTTTCTTGCTCTCTCTAAACAAGACGTTTGAGCACGACAAATCATGAAAGAAAAAATGTAGAAAATTTGTCGCCGATTTGTCTTCTCTGCGTAATTGCGAGACAAATCTTCGTGAGTCGCGGTAAATCTTTTTCCCTGATCTTCGTTACCTGTGGAGTCTCCCTGCGCACGGATGCGTTGTGCCCTCAGGTTTTGATATTCGATCAGGAGTTACAGTGACCATTCTTTCCAGACGATTGACCGGACTGGCCTTCGCCGGTGTGTTTCTTGGATTCAGCGTGTCGGCCTATGCCTTCAGCCCGAGTTCATCGGCCGAGACCGGTACCGAAATCCGTCGTACCGGTTTTGGCGTACCGCATATCCGCGCCCAGGATGAGCGAGGCCTGGGCTTTGGCATCGGGTATGCCTATGCACAGGACAATCTCTGCCTGTTGGCCAACGAGATCGTCACGGTCAACGGCCTGCGTTCGCGCTATTTCGGCCCGGACCAGGTGACTGTCGAAGCACGCCCGAACCGCGTCAGCGATGTCTTCTTCACCTGGCTCAATCCCCCCGAAGCAGTCAACACCTTCTGGCAGGCGCAACCGGCCCAGGTGCGTGATCTGGTCGAAGGTTACGCTGCCGGCTATAACCACTATCTCGCCGAGCGACGTCAGCAAGGCCTGCCGCAGCAATGTCAGGGTGAGTGGGTGCGCGATATCACCTCGGCAGACCTGGTCAAGTTGACCCGTCGACTGTTGGTTGAAGGTGGTGTCGGACAGTTCGCCGAAGCCTTGGCGGGCGCGACACCGCCGCAGGCGACTGCGCAGCGTGTCCAGGATGCACAGGCCTTTCAGCTGGCTGATACACGTCAGCAGCGATTTGCCCTCGATCGTGGCAGCAATGCCCTGGCGGTGGGCAGCGAGCGTTCTTTCAACGGTCGCGGCATGCTGCTGGCCAACCCGCATTTTCCGTGGGTCGGCGCCATGCGTTTCTATCAGATGCATCTGACCATTCCCGGCAAGCTGGATGTCATGGGCGCCGCCTTGCCGGGCCTGCCAATGATCAATATCGGTTTTAACCAGCATCTGGCCTGGACCCACACGGTCGATTCCTCGAAGCACTTCACGCTATATCGTCTGCAACTGGACCCGAAAGATCCGACGCGTTATCTGCTCGACGGCAAATCCTTGCCGATGAGCAAACAGACGGTGACTGTTCAGGTCAAGCAGGCCGATGGCCAGGTAGTGCCCGTAGCGCACGATATTTACAGCTCGCAGTTCGGCCCGGTTGTGCAATGGCCCGGCAAGCTCGACTGGAATAATCAGTTCGCTTACAGCCTGCGCGATGCCAACCTCGACAATGATCGCGTGCTGACGCAGTGGTATGCGATGAACCAGGCTGCCTCGCTTGAGCAGCTGCAGGACTCGGTGCACAAGATCCAGGGCATCCCGTGGGTCAATACCCTCGCTGTGGATGACCAGGGCCAGACGCTGTATATGAATCTGTCGGTGGTGCCCAACGTCAACGCCGAGAAACTGGCCAAGTGCAGCGACCCGCGCGCCGGGACGCAGATGATTCTGCTCGACGGTTCCAACAGCGCCTGCGCCTGGGACGTCGACCCGCAAGCTGCACAGAAGGGCATTTATGCGTCCAGCCAACTGCCGCAACTGTTGCGCAAGGATTTCATCCAGCACTCCAATGATTCCGCGTGGCTGGTCAACCCGGCACAGCCGCTCACCGGCTTCTCGCCACTGATCAGTCAGGACGGTCAACCGTTAGGCATGCGTTCGCGGTTTGCGCTGGATCGCCTGGGCAACCTGAGTAAAAAAGGTCCGCTGGAAGTGAAGGACCTGCAGCAGATGGTCATGGACGATAAGGTGTATCTGGCGGCCCAGGTCGTACCGGATCTGCTGAAGTTCTGCGCCGCTGACCTTGGCGCCGATGCCAGGACTCTGAAACCGGTCTGTACCAGCCTCAAGGAATGGGACGGTCGCGCCAATCTGGACTCGGGTCTGGGTCTGGTGCATTTCCAGAACATCATGCAGGCAATGCAAAATTCAGCGGATATCTGGCGCGTCGCTTTCGATCCGAAAGACGCGCAACACACCCCGCGCGGTCTCGCGGTCGAGCAGCCGGCCGTGGCACAGTCGCTGCGAGAGGCGATGCTGGCTTCGGTTGAAGCGACGAACAAGATGGGCCTCAAGCCGCAAACCCGCTGGGGCGATATCCAGGTGGTCAGCAGTGGCGGGCAACAGACACCGATTCATGGCGGGCCGGGTCAGCTGGGGATCTACAACGCCATCCAGAGCGTGCCCCGCGAGGACGGTAAGCTTGAGGTGGTCAGCGGTACCAGCTACCTGCAAGTGGTGACGTTCGATGAAAAAGGGCCGCACGCGCAGGGCCTGCTGGCGTTTTCGCTGTCGAGCGATCCGGCATCGAAGTATTCGCGGGATCAGACCGAGGCCTTTTCGAAGAAACAATGGAGTGTGTTGCCCTTCACCGAGCAGCAGATCAAGGCCGATCCGCAGTATCAGGTGCAGACCATTCGCGAGACGCTGGACAAGGCGGGGAAAGTAGCCGCGCAGTGAACTGCTATGTGACCTGAGAACAAACTGAAGGCCGCATCCCGCAAGGGGCGCGGCCTTCAGCTTTTTGGCGGTTGTTGTGGCATCGGGTTGATCACTGGGTTGCCTTCCTTGTTGCGCGTCAGGTAGACGGGCAAGACTTTGGGCAGGGAGTTGGCCAGGTTGTTCAACTCTTTGATGTTGTAGATGCCGCCCACTCTGATCGAACCTGTGCTGTTGTCGGCGAGCATCAACGGTCTGTCGAGGTAGCGATTGATCAGGGGCAGGGCTTCATTGAGCGCCAGATTGTCCAGCACCAGTTTGCCGTTGCGCCACGCCAGCGAAGTATCGTTGGGATAGGTCTGGCTGATCTGCGGCGTGTAGTCGCCTGGTTTGTAACGCGCCTGCATGGACGGCCCCAGACGCAGGCCATCGCCTGGCAATGCGCGATTACTCGTCACCAGCACCGAACCTTCGATCAGGTTGACACGTACCTGGTCTTCATACAGCCATACGTTGAAGCGCGTACCGGTCACGCGAATGTTGCCTTCGCCCGCACGCACGACAAACGGGTGCGAGGCGTCGTGACTGACGTTGAAGAACACCTCGCCTTTTTTCAACGTGACTCGTCGTTCATCCTTGTAATTGCTGAAGGTCAAATCAGTGTTCAGATTCAACTCGATCTGACTGCCATCGCTCAGCGTGACCTGACGCACATTGTCGGTGGCACGCAAGTGCTCATAACTGTCGGGTACCCAGCCCAGATTCCATCCGGTGTAGGCCGCCAGCGGTAACGCGAGCGCGCAGACACCGGCCGCTATTGCGTACTGGCGCAACGAACGGGACGGCTGCTGGAGCGGCACAAGCGGTGCGGATTCCGGGCGTGGCAGATGTTCGGCGACGTCCCAGATTTCCAGCATGGCTTCATACTCGAACGCATGCAGCGGATGAGCATCGTGCCATTGTGTGAATGCGCGACGTTCTTCTTCCGTGCAATCCGCGGCGTGCAGACGCATGCACCAGTGCGCAGCGGCATCGGTGATCGCATCGTATTCGGCTTCCGAGAGAGTGTCTTGGGTCATTGAGTCGTCCTGATTTCGCACATTCTAACCTTTGCGGGAAGTTGCCGAGAACAACAGTCATGGCATTTACCCATCAAAGTGGAACTTATTTTTCGCTCAAGCACCCAAAAAGCAGGACGCCAATGACTACTATCCATAAATGGAGTGAAAAAATGATCAAAAACACTTTTGCTGCACTGATTGCCACTGCCAGTTTGCTGAGCGCCGGTGCTGATTGGCTGACAGGCCCGGGGCTGGCTGGGTCACCATCGAGAAAGCCATCGATATCGTGAAAACCAAGGCCGGGTACGTCGAAGTCTACGAAATACAAGCCGACAACGACGGTTACTGGAAAGGTGAAGGGCGCAAGGCCGACGGTGTGGTTTACGAATTCCGCATCGACGGTGCATCGGGCAATGTATTGCGCGATCAGAAAGACTGATTCCCAGGGCCGCAGAAAAGGCGCAGGTCACGACCTGCGCCTTTTTTTTGCGTTTGTCAGGGCGTAACTGCCGGATCGAGTTGCCGGCCCATCTCGCAGATCAGACGCGCGATCGAGTCGGCGTTGTGCAGGATGACGTCGATACGTGCATTGGGCGAAAGCCGATCAAAAAACGCATTGCGTGCGTCATCAATGGTCGGGCTGCCGGTGAGTGCGAGCAATTTTTTGCTCATGTTCTCAGCCGCAGGAAATTTGTCCAGATCGACGTACGAGCCGCGTTTCTTGCTCCAGCGTGCGAACAACTGATCTTTGGGCGTATTCAGCGACAGCGCCTTGTTCTGAAAATCTTCCAGTACATCCCTCATATCCCGCCCATAGGCGGTGAGCGTGTTGATCAGATCAGAAAACGGCCGGCGCGCTTCCACAAAGGCGAAATCCTCGGTGGCGGAGAATTGATGGGACAACTCGTGGATCAGTGTTGCCGCCTGAGCGTGGCCATCGACATCGAAGGGTATCGTCAGGTTGTCCTTGTAAAAACCGAGTTTCTGATCGAAGAAGTACTCGGTGAAGTGCACCATTTTGCGCCGGTCATTGACCAGCACGAACGCGATGGCGGAGGACATGGCGGTATTGGACCCCACCACAAAGCGTTCGGTATCCATCAGGTCGTCGCCGGGGTCGACCAGGGCATTACAGATCGGCACGATGGCCTTGTGAAGCTTGGCCAGTAACGCTTTGTCGATGTGATCAACGCCGAAAAACAACCTGAGAAAACCGTCCAGACGCGTGCCCGGAACATTGGCTTTCAGCTGGGCCAGATTGTGCAGGCTGTTGAAGGCATAGAAACGGGCCATGTCGACCGCTTGCTGGATTTGCAAGGCTTTATCGGGATGGCGGCGGCGAATCTCGTTCATGCCAATGGCTTCGATTTCAAGCAACGCTCGGCGGATGGGCTCCACGGCGTATCGCTGGTGCAGTTTCGATATCGCTTTGCCGTAGTGAACCGCGTAGCGGTCTGGCGCGAGCAAGAGCCGCGAGCCACTCAATCGTAATGACGGCCCGGGCTTCTCATCGCCGAAGATCTGCCAGACGGCGCCCGGTTGGTCGACCTGATGAACCTTGCCGGCAATGGCCGTGTAAAGGCGTTTATTGATCGGATTTTCGTAGGTGCCGTTCTTCGCGTCACGCTTGAGGTCTTCAAGCGCCACGGCCGACGTTTCAAAAGGCTGCAACTCGGTGCGCGAGGGTGAGGTCATCCTGATCTGTGACCAGCTTGGCGCGACCAGCGCGGGCGAGTTTTCGACCGCGCTGGCGTCTTCGTCAGTGACTCGAGTGACTGGCGGTGTTTCAGTCGCGGTTTGTGCCGTTCTCGGGGGCGTGGCTTGCGTCGCGGCCGATGCCTCTGCCGTCAGGCGCCCCAGGCTTATCATTTGCACCGCCCCGGCGATAAATGACTGCAGTGCTTGCGTCCAATGATGATCCTGCAGATTTTCTGCCGAATCCTTGAAGTCCTTGTAGGCCTGCCACAGAAATGTCACGTACGAAAGTTTACCGGGCAGCAGCCCCGAGATCAGACTGGAGCCTTTGCCGAACAGGTTTTTGGCTGCTTCCCAGTCGCTTTGAGCGCTGGCTGACGACTGGCCGTTCAGCAATTGCGGCAACAACTTGAGGTTGTCGCTGAAAAGCCTTTGCAACAGGTTGCCGGTGATGGTGTTACCCGCAAGTGTCATTTCGCTGACCTCGCCAGCGCTTGACTGCAACAGCCCTCGAAATACCGATTGCTGTGCCGGCGGCAAACGACGAATCAGCAAGTCCTGAAAACTGCCTGGCGTATTGATGGCCGCGATCACACTCGCTTCGTCGACAAACTCGCGAAACACGTCTTCTGCGTACGGGGCATACAGCACCAACGGCCCCGGATGCCCGCTGCCCGGGCCGATCATATACAGGCCCAGTGCTTCTACCGCAGTCGAGCCTGCGGTTTTGATCAGCGACAACGGATACACGATGGCGTGGGCGCCTTCGACCGTCTTGCGTGCGATGCCATCCGGGATGTCCAGCACTTGGCATAGGTAGTCGAATGCGCTGGCAGACAATTGTTGTTGCAGTTTCAAACCATGAGCGTGCTGCAGCAATTGCCAGGGCAGCTGTCGCAAGAAACGCTGCTTGCGCTGCGTGGCCTCGGCATCGTCCGCAGAGAGGGCAGCGGTGACTTTTTGTGCAAATGTCGTCGGGATCTCCAGTGACAACAGCAGTTGTCTGACCGTCGCCGGATCCAGATTGGCCGGTAGCGGGGTAGTGGTCCTGGAGGCGACTTTGAAACCGGTGCCCTGAGCGATATTGATATGGTTGAGCGCAAACTCGGGCAGCGCGCGGGCAGGACCGGCCAGGGCGAGGTCAGGAATGATCTGGATGTCATTCGGATCGACCCGGCTGCCTGCAAATCGAGTGTCAAGCAGCGCCTTCAACCTCTGATGTACGTAGTCGGCCAGCGTAGGCAAACCGCTGAGATAGTCCTTATGGTCGACAACACTGCGACGCCATTGCTCAAGCAGTTCGAGGTGCAACTGTTGCTCCTCCACCGGTGCCATGCCCAGCCAGGCAGGAAGTGACTGTTGTTGATCGATAGCGTTGGCCAGATGAATAGTGCGCAGCAGATTGGTATCGAAGGCCGTTTTTGTCAGGTAAGCAAGCGCCGAGGTCAATCCGGCCCGACCTTTGAATCGCGCACGAACTTCTTCACAGCGTGCGATGAAGTGTTCAATGCCGGACTGCACGCGGTTCTCCAGAATGCTGTCTTCGATCAAGCGCAAGGTGCTCAGCGTGTATTGCCGATGGTACTGGCGCTCCTGAGGCAAAAGATTTTCCAGTAATGACAGGCGTCCAATCCGGTCTTCGAGCCGCTGACCCAGTGCCAACCGGGCAGCGCGAATGCTCTCGAAGGCTTCCAGGCCCAGTGCCGGAGTCCAGACCATCACTCTGCCCGAGTGCAAGTCGTCGAGGCCGCCGCGTTCGGTCAGCAAGAAGCAGTGGGCCAGCGACAAAGGCGCTTTCGCCTCAGGGGTTTTCAGCGTGAGTGACCAGGCATCGGGTCGAAAGCCGTTGAGTGAGCGCCGATTGTCGCGTCTGGTGTGATCGGGATTGATCACGGTGTCGACGATCATCTGCTCGGCGGATTTCAACGAGCCACTGAGCACTCGCAATGCCGCTTCTGCGGTCACGCCGAGAAAGAGTGAGTGGGCCAACCGTGATTTCATGTTTTCCAGATAGTGGCGTTGCTCTTCGACGTGAGTAACAGGCTGAACTTTGAAGGAACTGGCGATCAAGGGCTCGATGTCCTGGCAGGTTTTCGCTACCGCGGCGGCTTTCTGCGCGCGAACCTGCGATGGCTGTTGAACACCGGTCAGCACTGGCCGCGTAGACCAGCGTGCTGCGGTTTCCATTTCCAGCAACCGCTGATGAAGCATGGCGCGGATATCCAGGGCTTTGTCGAACAGGGCATGGATATCCACGCTGCCATCGCTGTGACGAGACACCTGCAAAGCGTATTCGATGTTCTGCCGCTGCTTGGTGATAATGGCCTCGAACAACACGTTGAAGATCTCGCCGCCGACGCTTTCTCCAGTGACATGAGGCCGGTCAAAGCCGATAAAACGTTGGCGTTCTTCAAGGTTCAACAACCCGTACAGTTCGTCCTCGTGCCCGGCCGCATGGAACTTGCTCAATACGGTGTCCTTCAGATCCTGGTAATCCTTGAGTACCTGCAGACCCATGGTCGGCGTGTACAGGAAGGCGTTGACGTGACTGATCATCAACGAACCTGCAAGCTCGACATAGTTGGGTTCGTACTCCCACAGACGCACGTTTTCGATGGTCGGGCGCCGGGTCGGATAGGCTGCCGGACGAATCATCTGATGCAGGGTGGCAAACTGGCTGGCGTCGATGATGTTGGTTTCGCGCTTGATCATCAGTTCGGCACGGGCCTGTTCCTCAAGCGCCTCACCAAAGAATTTGCGCCTTGGCGCCCCCGTGGCAGAAGGCGCGTCCCAATAGCGCTCCATCTCGCGAAACAGCAGGACCCGCAATTTGTTTGCGGCCTGTTTGACGGCATCTTCCCAAACGCCCTGATCGTTATCGAACGGAGCACGCTGGGAATTGGCAAATTCATGCAGCTGGCCCGCTGGCCAATCCTGGTTGCGGTAATACATCAGCACCGCTTCACTCAGGCTCACTGAATCGTGCCAGTGTCTGGCCGACCTGGCCGCCGCCACGGGGGCGCTGCCGTCAACGGGCGCATGGGTGTAGAAGTTGACGCGAGTCAGCGCCTGATTGATGTTGGGTAAACGGACGCGCAACAGATCATCGAGGATTTTTTCCACCAGGGGTGTGAGCGCCGGCAGCCGCTTCAACTCATCAAGCATGGCCACGGCGTTTACTTGCTGGGCCGCGAGAATGTGGTTTTTCTGGCTTTCGAAGATGTCGTCTCTGATCGTTTCATACGTCAGCGTGCGGTGCGTCTGCTCGCTGACTTTGCGGCGTTGAGCGAGCGAAAGAAACGCCAGCAGCGGGTCCTCTTCCTCGGCCACCTGCAGGCGTTTCTCAAGCAGTGTCTTCAGGATCGCAAGGCTTTCGTATTTTTTGATGCCGTCGTACGGCGTGTACAGGATCGCACCTTTGTCGTCTGGGGTTTCGCTGAGGATAAAACTGCCGGCCAGCGGTATGGGCTTTGCCGCGCCGACTTCGATGTAAATGCTTTGCGCGAGCATCGGTGGGGATTGTTGATTACGTAGCGCGTGAGTGCTCAGCTTTACATGAGCCAGCCAGTCGAAGTCCTTGCTGTTGAGGCTGTGGGATTTGCCCAGTTCTTTCCAGAGACCGGGGAAGTTCAGGGTATCGGGGAACAGGAGCGGGGCAGCGGGCTCAGGCATTTTCGAGTCTCGGTAATAGCGCGATGGGCGCCAGAAATGAGGCTCAAGGCTAGGCGCAAGGGACGGCGCTCCGGTGGTAGATAGTTATCGCTCGCAGTTTTTTGCAGTCGGCCAAGGGTTGACAGAGAGCAGGGGGGACGTGGTTAATCGCTGGGCAATTTGTTCGTACGCTGGTGTTCCCTCCAATAATTACTCTGGAGCTTCAGATGTCTGCGCCACACGATCATGTCTCTGCCGCCGCTTCGTCGGTGTTATCACTTGAAGCATTGACGCAACTGCTTGAAACGATTTTTTTGCGCCACGGCACCTCTGTCGAGGTCGCTCGGGTGTTGGCCGCCAACTGCGCCGGAGCTGAGCGAGATGGCGCGCACAGTCACGGAGTGTTCCGTATCCCCGGTTACGTCTCGACTCTGAAAAGTGGTTGGGTCAACGGCCATGCCGTGCCGCAAGTCGAAGATGTCGCCAGTGGATTTGTGCGGGTGGACGCCGGCAACGGGTTTGCTCAGCCTGCACTGGCGGCTGCACGGTCGTTGCTGGTGGAAAAGGCCCGTGACGCCGGGATCGCCGTATTGGCGATTCGCAACTCCCATCATTTCGCCGCGCTGTGGCCGGATGTCGAGCCGTTTGCCGATGAGGGGCTGGTGGCGCTCAGCGTGGTCAACAGCATGACCTGCGTGGTTCCGCACGGCGCCGACCGGCCATTGTTCGGCACCAATCCGATTGCCTTTGCTGCGCCGCGGGCCGGTGCCGCGCCGATTGTCTTCGATTTGGCCACCAGCGCCATTGCCCATGGCGATGTGCAGATCGCCGCGCGCAAGGGCGAACGGCTAGCGGCCGGAATGGGCGTAGACAGCCTTGGGCAGCCGACCCAGGATCCGCAAGCGATTCTCGAAGGCGGTGCGTTGTTGCCGTTCGGTGGCCATAAAGGTTCGGCGTTGTCGATGATGGTCGAGTTGTTGGCGGCAGCGCTGACGGGGGGCAATTTTTCATTCGAGTTCGACTGGTCCAATCATCCCGGGGCGAAAACGCCATGGACCGGACAGTTGTTGATCGTCATCGACCCGAGCAAGGCTGCCGGGCAGAGTTTTGCCGAACGCAGTGGCGAACTGGTGCGGCAGATGCACGGCGTCGGGCTCAAGCGGTTGCCGGGCGATCGTCGGCATTGGCAGCGCAGCAAATCGTTGGCTGAGGGTATTGTGCTGGATGCGCAGACGTTGGCGCAGTTGCGTGAGTTGGCGGGGGAGATCGAAAGGCCCTCACCCTAGCCCTCTCCCGGAGGGAGAGGGGACTGACCGAGGTGAATGGGAGATGTGCGCCGACGTGAGAGATCGAGTCGAACTCAGGTTTTGAAAGCCCAAGGCCGTTAAAACCTTGCAGGCATAAAAAAGGCGAACCCCGCGGGTTCGCCTTTTTTGTGTGCGTTTGACTCAGCGACGGCCGAGCAGCAAACCGACCACCAGACCGAAACCGGCGGAGATCGCCACGGTCTGCCACGGATGGCCGCCGATATAGCTTTCGGTAGCATCGACTGCCGGTTTGGTGCGATCACGCACGCTCGACACCGAATCCAGCGCCTGCTGCAGTTTCAGGGCGATTTGTCCGCGCAGCGTTTCTGCTTCTTCGCCGACCAGTGAGGCGCTGCTCTTGAGCAGTTTGTCCGACTCTTCGATCAGAGCCTGAAGTTCGCTGAAGGCCTGATCCTTGATTTGATCTTCGGCGGCTTGCACGGCGGATTTGCGGGCCATTGGGTGACTCCTTGCAATTGAATGGACAGTGATCAATGGAGTGTGGCGC
>Ga0247818_10000676_pt1 | contig 21413 bp, 19 predicted proteins | sample 13C_Glucose_Day1_FD_192424 | JGI IMG/M metagenome (GOLD analysis project Ga0247818, IMG submission 192424) | Soil microbial communities from agricultural site in Penn Yan, New York, United States - 13C_Glucose_Day1 | ecosystem: Environmental > Terrestrial > Soil > Agricultural land | place... | reverse complement strand
CCAATTTCGGACTTGTACGGGTGCCTAAGACTGCCGCACTTTCGCCTTTCACGCCAGTCGCAGATGCTCGAAAGGCCTGTACTACTGCACCCATCGCTGCAGAATTTGCTGTAGATCGGTTCGTTTGAAGGGCTTGGCCAGGTAATCGTTCATTCCTGCCGACAGGCAGGCTTCCCGATCACCCTGCAAGGCGTTGGCGGTCAGGGCGATGATCGGCAAGTCGGTGCAACCGGGCAGTTCACGGATCTGGCGAGTGGCTTCATAGCCGTCGATGACCGGCAGTCGGCAGTCCATCAGTATCGCTTCGAAAATCAGGCTCTCGGCACTGCGCACAGCCTGTGCGCCATCGGCGGCGACGCTGACAGTAAAGCCCAGGCTGCGCAGCATGGCTTCGATCACCGTCTGGTTGACCGGGTTGTCCTCGACCAGCAGCACATTGCGCCCTTCGCCGTCACCTTTGTGGGTCGATACGCGCGGTACTCGCGCTGGCAAGGCCTGTTGATACAACGCCAGCGGAATTTCCAGGGTGAACACCGAGCCACGGCCTTCCTCGCTCTGGGCGCGCAAGGTGCCCCCCATGCGTTCGGCGAGCGTTCGCGCAATCGGCAGGCCCAGGCCCGTACCGCCATAGCGTCTTGAAATGGAACTGTCGGCCTGCTGAAACGCGTCGAACATCAATTCCAGGCTTTGCGAGGGAATTCCAATTCCGCTGTCGCGTACCGTGCAGGTGAACCACAGCAGTTCGTGATCCAGGGACTGCCACTGCGATTCGATGGAGACCCGGCCCTGCTCGGTAAACTTCAGAGCATTGCCAACCAGATTGACCAGTATTTGCCGGATGCGCGTCGGGTCGCCTTGAACCTGCAGCGCGCGCATGTCCGCCGGAATCTGCAACTGCAGGTCGAGCCCGCGTTGTACGGCGCTGTGCTGGAATGACTGGGCACAGCTGGCGATCAGATCCGCGAGATTGAAGGGAATGTGTTCCAGTTCCAGTTCCGAGCGTTCGATCCGCGAAAAATCCAGAATGTCATTGATGACCTTGAGCAGATGCTCGGTGGATTCCGAGGCCAGCGCGGCATATTCGACCTGTTCCTCGGTCATCTGGGTGGTTTCCAGCAACTGCAGCATGCCCAGCACGCCATTCATCGGTGTGCGCAGTTCGTGGCTCATCATGGCAAGGAAATCTGACTTGGCGTTGTTGGCCTTTTCCGCTTCCTCGCGGGTCTGGATCAACTGCGCCATGGCCTGATGCTGCTCATGACTGGCCTGTTCCAACCCCTTGGCGAGGTTGTTGATGTGTTGCGACAGGGCACCCAGTTCGGTGTCGTCGACGATGGGCAGGGGCGTTTTGTAGTCGCCGGCCTGGATCGCCTTCACCGCATCACCGATATCCCGGATGGGTTGCGACAGGCTCGAGGCCAGGCGCCGGGCAACCAGGAAGGTAAACAGCAGGGCGAACAGCGCCAGGATGCCAGCCTTGAGCAGGATTTCCTGCTGGCGCTGGTTGAACGCGTCATTGGACAGGCCGACGATCACCCGGCCCAGATAATCCTCGGCGGGCGCCGTGGGGGGCACTTTGCCGTCCTGGAAAAAATCATTGTGCAGCGCGATTCGCTGCAGGCGCACGGGGGCCTGGAACACTTCGACCTGGTGCGGCTGGTGGTAGCTTGCCGAGGGTTGTTCGACGTACACCAGAATCCGGTTGGCGCTGTCCTGCACTTCCAGGAACCGCACGTTGGGCGTGGCCAACGTGGCCTTGAGCAGGCTTTCGAGGACCTCGTTATTGCCCGAAATCACCCCGTATTCGGTGGCCGGCGCCAGTTGGTTGGCAATCAACTGGCCGGTGTGGTTGAGTTCCTGGCGCAAGTCCTGGATCCGCACGAAGGTAAAGAAGCTGATTAACAGCAACGTCAGCAGCAGGGCAGGGCCGAGGCTGATGATCTGGGTGCGGGTACTGATGTCCCAGCGGCGACGGAAGGTCATGGGTGGCGTTCTCCTTCTGCCAGCAGTGTCGCGACAGTCGCATCGTTCACCGGTTCCAGACCCAGGGAGCGAGACACCTGAAGGTTGCTTGTGACTTTAAAGCGGCGTGGGTACTGCGTGCGCGGCCAGGTGGCGGGCGGTTGGTCGAGTAGTTCATCGAGAATTGCCAGCCAGTCGTCCTGATCACTGTAGGTGCTGGCCAGGCTCCCGGCCTTGACGAACCCTGCATTGGGGCCGATCAGGGCCCGTTGGCGCGCGTAGCTGCTGAGCAACAGGTTTTTCGCGGTTTTCGGGTTGTACAGATCGGGATCGTCGAGGCCCAGCAATACATCACTATTGTCCAGCAACGCCTGCAAAGGACGACTGTCCTGAGTGTTGTCCCAACGCTCGGTGACCACTTCAAGACCCAAGGGATGGGCGGCCTGGCGCAGTTCCTTCAACAGGAATTCGCTATGGCGGTCGTACAGCACGCCAACCCGTTTGACCTCGGGCAGCAGCACGCGGGTGAGGCGCAATTGCCGGTCCAGCGGCGGATCGCTCCAGAGCAGGCAGAGGTGCGCGGGCAGGGCTTGGCCCAGGTGTTGCCGTGCCTGCAGTCGGCTGATGCGCAGCACCAGCGTCGCCGGGCCGTGGATGTCCTGCAGGCGCCAGTCGAGACTGGGCAGGTCGAGCAGGATCAAGCGGGTGTCTGCCTCCAGCTTGCCCGGTGGCGGCAGGCTGGCCAGTGGTTGAAAGTGCACGTTGTCGGCCGGTCGCAATTGCCGCAGGGCCCGGGCAAAGGATTGCATGCCGGGGCTGTCGTCGACCCCGATCAGGAGAATGTCCGCGGCGTCGGCCGACAGGCTGTTTAGCCAGCCACCGAATACCAGGCAGACAATGGCCAGCAGTTGGGCCAGGGTTGGCGGCTTGCGCGACGGACGATGCGGCATCTTAAAGCGCCAGCTCCGCGCTGAAATACATCACCCGACGCTCGTCATAATTGTTGTCGATAAAGGTGGTGGGTTGTTTGTCGAGGCGCTGCTGGAGCACGCCAGCCAGCTCCAGATGGGCCTTGCCCAGGCGGATGCGCTTGGCGATGCGAGTGTCGACGCGTTCGAAGCGATAGCCGTTGAGCGCGTCGTCACCATAATAGAAGAGTGCACTGTTCCAGCCGTGGCCCCAGTCGCGCAGCCAGGCAGCTGAGCCGCTGTTGCGTGCGGTCTGTTGTGCATCCTGCGGATTGCTCGCGTCAGCATCGACGTAGGCATAAGTCAGGCGCAACCGGTCGGCGCTGCCGATTTTCCAGTCGAGCTGAGTCTCCGCGCCGGTGTAGCGTGCGGTGTTGGCGTTGCTGGCGATGTACTGATTGTTGCGCAGCGGCTCACTGATCATCCCGGTGATCTCGTCGTAGAACAGCTTTACATCGACAGCCAACCCCGACTCGGCAAAATAACCGTTGTAGCCCAGTTCCCGGGAACGCATGTGTTCCTGGTCGAGGTCGCCGGGGCCGCGGGTCTTGACGAAATAGCGAGCACTGGACTGGCCATAGGCGCCGGGTTGCAGGCGCGTGACTTGATAGCTCCAGTTGACGCTGTTTTCGAACATGTCCGGTGAGCGGATAGCTTCCGAGTACACCGCACGCAAGCCGTGGCGCGGATTGATCAGATAGTTGATCGCCATCCGCGGGGTCAATGAGCTGCCGCTCAACTGCGTGTCTTCGAACATGGCGCCGCCCTGCACAAGCCAGTGTTCGCTGGCGCGCCATTCGAGCTGGCCGAATGCTCGCCAGGTGGTGTCATCGAGGGTGCCATTGAAGTAGGTCTCGGAGTCTGCCCGGTCGTAACGATAGTTCAAGCCGCTGACCAGCCGCAGGTTATCGGACAGGCTCAGGGTGTCCTGCAGTTCAAGGTCGTAGCGCGACTCCCGGGTGCTTTGGTCTATATCACCGCAAACCGTTTGCCGGGCGCCGTTGCGCCACTGGTCGAGGACTTGATTGGCCAGTGCGCGTTGGGCCGGATCGCCGTCCGGTGCACCGGTGCCCAGAAAGCTCTCGATATTGCGCGCCAGGCGTTCGGTGTAGTTCGGGTTGAGTCGCCACAGCTCGGTGAGTTCGGGACTGAACGAAAGCTCGGCATCGCATGCACGCCAGGTTTGCTGACGGTCCCAATGCTGGGCCGAACCCTGGATATAAAGACTGTGCCGGGTATTAATGTCGAAGTTCCAGCGCAACGAACCGGCGTAGTCCTTGGCGGTGACGTCGGAATTGTCCCCTTCGCGGGTAATCCCCGAGAACACCGGTTGGTAGGTATAGGGTCGCTGATTGGTGCCATCCTTGGCGCTCACTTGCCAATCGATGCCTTGCCGTTCGTCGAGGGTCTGGCTGACGGCAAGGTTGAAGCGCTTCAGGCGTCGACTGTCATGGTAGTCGCCGCCGTTGCGATCGGAGTCAAAGCCATCGTCTTGCTGACCGGACAGCGACAGACGCAAATCGCCATCCTCCCAACCCACGCCCTGGCTCGCATAGAAGTCGTCGATGCCACGCTGGCCGCGGGTGACCTTGATTCGAGTTCCATGGCTGTCGACCGGGTTGCGCGTGATGATGTTGACCACCGCCATCAACGCATTGGCGCCATAACTGACCGTGTTCGGGCCGCGGAAAACTTCGATGCGTTCGATGTCCTCCATGGCCACCGGAATATCGCTCCAGTCCACCGTGGCCAGCCCCGCGCGGTATACCGAGCGGCCGTCAATCAATACCTGCATGCGCCGCGCATCGGTGGCGCGGGTGCCGTGGTAGTTCACCGTAGCCTGATTGCCGCTGATATGGCCGACCATCATGCCCGGTACCAGGCGTAGTACTTCGCTGATATCCCGGGCGCCGCTGGCCTTGATCAGCGCGCTGTCGAGTACCGTCATGCTCCCCGGCACGGCGGCCGGCGACTGCTTCAGTCGCGTGGCCGTGAGTACCTGCGGCAACGGTTCGCCGTCTAGAAACAAGTCGTCGGCCAGCGCTGGCGAGCTGAGTACCAGCGCCAGTACCAAGGGCGTACGGGGAGAAGGCGAACCGAGGGACACATCACATCCTTGTCAACGATCGATGGCGCGCATGTTAACCGAGCCCGTTGACTTTTCCAGTCACGATGTAAGCATTTTCCTATGTATTTCCGGACTTCTTCCTACGCATGCCGGTAATTGACGCGGGGACTGGCCGACACGTGGGCGCGCCGTATAATGCCGGCATCGCCACTGGTATGGATTAACGGATTGCATATGACTGAACAGCGCCCGATCGCAGTCTTGGGAGGCGGAAGTTTTGGTACCGCCGTGGCTAACTTGCTGGCAGAAAATGGACATCAAGTCCTGCAATGGATGCGTGACCCCGAGCAGGCCGAGGCCATCCGGGTCAACCGCGAGAACCCGCGTTACCTCAAAGGCATCAAGATCCTGCCCGGTGTGACGCCGGTCACCGATCTGCAGGCCACCCTGGAGGCCTGCGACCTGAGTTTCGTCGCGCTACCCTCCAGCGCGTTGCGCTCGGTGCTGGCCCCGCACGCCGAACGGTTGAGCGGCAAAATGCTGGTGAGCCTGACCAAGGGCATCGAGGCCCACACGTTCAAGCTGATGAGTCAGATTCTCGAAGAGATCGCGCCACTGGCCCGCATCGGCGTGTTGTCCGGGCCGAACCTGGCCCGTGAAATCGCCGAGCACGCGTTGACCGCCACCGTGGTCGCCAGTGAAGACGAAGAACTCTGCCAGCACGTCCAGGAGGTGTTGCATGGCCGCACCTTCCGCGTGTATGCCAGCGCCGACCGTTTTGGCGTGGAGCTGGGCGGGGCGTTGAAAAACGTCTACGCGATCATCGCCGGCATGGCGGTGGCGATGGGCATGGGCGAAAACACCAAGAGCATGCTGATTACCCGGGCACTGGCGGAAATGACGCGCTTTGCCGTGAATCAGGGCGCCAACCCGATGACATTCCTCGGTCTGGCGGGCGTGGGTGACCTGATCGTCACCTGCTCGTCGCCAAAAAGCCGCAACTATCAGGTCGGATTCGCCCTTGGCCAGGGCTTGAGCCTCGAAGAGGCGGTCAATCGACTGGGTGAAGTCGCCGAAGGCGTGAACACCCTCAAGGTGCTCAAGGCCAAGTCCCAGGAGGTTGGCGTGTACATGCCGTTAGTCGCCGGGCTGCACGCGATCCTGTTCGAAGGGCGCACGCTTGAGCAGGTGATCGAGCTGTTGATGCGCGGCGAGCCGAAGACCGACGTCGACTTTATTTCCACCAGTGGCTTCAACTGAAACATTACTTCACCGGAACGGAGCGAGACATGAGTGATCAAAAAGTAGAAGCCAGATACGAGTCCATTCTGCTTCGGGTGCTGTGGATGGTGGTATTCCTGCTGGTTTGGCAGGTGGCGCAGTTCCTGCTCGGCGCTGTGGTACTGGTGCAGTTGATCTATCGTTTGATTTATGGCGCCCCGAGCGCCAGCCTGATGAACTTCGGCGACAGTCTGAGCCAGTTCCTGGCCCAGATCGGTCGTTTCGGCAGTTTTCACAGCGACCAGAAACCCTGGCCGTTCGCCGATTGGCCGACGCCGCGTACGCCGGAAGGTGAAGCGCCGCACGCCGTGGCGCCTGCGCCACACCCGGCCCGGGATGAGGAACCCAAACTATGAAACTCTGGGTATTGCGTCATGGGGAAGCCGTGCCACACGGCTCCCGTCCCCACGATTCGGAGCGGGAACTGACGGAGCACGGGCGCGAGGAAGTGCTGCGCAGCGCTGCCAACCTGATCGGGCAGCCGCTGACTGCCATCTACGCCAGCCCGTACCGGCGAGCACAGGAAACCGCGCAGCTGGTGCGCGACGCGTTGGGGTTCGAGCCGGAAATCCGCACTGTGGAATGGCTGACCCCGGACACCGAGCCGGACAAGGTGGCCGAACAGATGGTCGCGGTCAGCGACGTGCTGCTGGTCAGTCACAACCCTTTGGTGGGGAATCTGCTGAGTTACCTGCAACACGGTGCCGGGCATCCGCCGGAGCGGGTCGACACTGCCGGTCTGGCGCAGCTCGATGGTGCTGAGTTGTTGGTCGGCTCCATGAAACTCAACAGTATCAAGCAACCATAAACGCCAAAAGATCGCAGCTCCCTGCAGGCTGCGATCTTTTGCTGTTGATTCTCGAAAAAAGTTAACCAAGCACTTGCTTGGTTAACTACGCTTGCTCCAAAGCACAAAAAACAAAGGAGCGAGTCCCATGCCTGCTGCTTCGCGTTTGCCCCTGGACATCTTCTACGAGCGCGAGGCACGTCATCCCCGCCAGCGTTTTCTTGTCCAGCCAGTGGGCGGTGGGCAGGTCGAGACCCTGACCTGGGAAGACGTCGGTCACCAGGCCCGATGCGCGGCCCATTGGCTGCGATCGCAGGAACTGCCGCAAGGCAGTCATATCGCCCTGATCTCGAAAAACTGCGCGCACTGGATCATTGCCGACCTGGCGATCTGGATGGCCGGGCATGTCTCGGTGCCGCTGTACCCCAACCTCACTGCCGAATCGGTGGGCCAGGTGCTCGAACACTCGGAAGCGGCGCTGGTGTTCATCGGCAAACTTGACGACTGGCCAGGCATGTCCCGAGGGGTCAGTCCCGATCTGCCGACCATCAGCCTGCCGCTGCATCCCCCCGGCACCTTCGATTACAGCTGGGCCGACCTGCAACGCAGCTCACCGATCCAGGACGACCCCAAGCCCACCGCCGATCAACTGGCGACCATCATCTACACCTCCGGCACCACCGGCATGCCCAAGGGCGTGATGCACAGCTTCGCCAATCTGGCGTTCGCCACCACGCGCGGCACGCAACTGTTCGGCCTGAATGAGTCGGATCGGTTGTTGTCGTATTTGCCGTTGTGCCACGTTGCTGAGCGGATGTTCGTCGAACTGGCATCGATCTATACCGGGCAAACTGTGTTTTTTGCCGAAAGCCTCGATACCTTCCTCACTGATCTAAAACGTGCCCGGCCCACTGCACTGTTCGGCGTGCCGCGCATCTGGACCAAATTCCAGATGGGGGTGTACAGCAAGATTCCGGCAAAGCGCCTCGACTTCCTGCTCGGTCTGCCGATCATCGGCAAGCGGGTCGGGCATAGAGTCCTCGCGGGGTTGGGGCTCGATGCCTTGCGCGTTGCCCTGTCCGGTGCCGCGCCGGTGCCGCTGAGTTTACTGCTGTGGTACCGCAAGCTTGGGCTGGACGTGCTGGAGGTCTACGGCATGACGGAAAGTTGCGGCTACTCGCACATTTGTCTGCCGGGACATTACAAACAGGGCTGGATTGGCAGGCCATGCCCGGAGGTCGAGGTGCGCATCGACGAATCGGGCGAGGTCATGGTGCGCAGCGGCGCGACCATGCTCGGGTATTTCAAGGAGCCGCAGAAAACCGCCGATACCATCACTGAGGATGGCTTCCTGCGCACCGGCGACAAGGGCGAGGAAGATGCCGAAGGCAACCTGCGCCTGACCGGGCGCCTGAAGGAAATCTTCAAGACCAGCAAAGGCAAATACGTGGCCCCGGCGCCCATCGAAAACCGCCTGGCGGTGCATTCGCGTATCGAGCAAGTGTGCGTGGTCGGTGATGGCTTGAGTGCGCCGCTGGGCTTGTGCGTACTCTCGGCTGTCGGGCAGCAGGAGGCACGGGCCGGGTTGCATTCAAGCCTGGAAAAACTTCTGGAAGAGGTCAACAACGCCCTGGACAAGCACGAGCGCTTGCGGCGACTGGTGGTGGTCAAGGACAGCTGGGCAGTGGAAAACGGTTTTCTCACGCCGACCCTGAAGATCAAGCGCAACGTGATCGAAGCCGCTTACGGCGCCCGCTTCGAAGAATGGAGCGAACACAGTGAAGCGGTGCTGTGGCAGGATTGAGCCACGAACAAAATCAACAAGGAAACTCTGCTATGAGTCTGTGGCGTACCGCTCCGAACATCGAACAGTTGAACGCACTTCAGAAAAACACCATCGGCGAAGTGCTGGACATTCGTTTTGAAGCCTTCGATGAAGAGTCCCTCACCGCGAGCATGGTCGTCGATCATCGCACTCACCAGCCTTACGGTTTACTGCATGGCGGCGCCTCGGTGGTGCTGGCTGAATCGGTCGGCTCGATGGCCAGCTATTTGTGCATCGATACCAGCAAATTCTATTGCGTGGGCCTGGAAATCAACGCCAACCATTTGCGCGGCCTGCGCAGCGGGCGGGTGACGGCGGTGGCCAAGGCCATTCATATCGGGCGTACGACCCATGTCTGGGATATCCGTTTGACCAGTGACGAGGGCAAAGCCAGTTGTGTGTCGCGGCTAACCATGGCGGTAGTGCCGCTGGGTGAGAATCCGCCAGCAAGGTAATGGTGGACGATGGCTTTGACCGGACTGTCATCCTTCCTGTCAGTTACGGTCATTGCTGTAGGACGCGCTCTTGCGGACAATCGGGCTTTGTCTTCGTTGATGGATCGAACGGTATGTCGCAACAGATATTTTTCGCCCACGCCAATGGTTTTCCTTCGGGGACCTACGGCAAGTTGTTTGCGGCGCTGGCACCCGAATATCAGGTGACGCATCTGGAGCAGCACGCTCACGACCCGCGGTACCCGGCGGATGACAACTGGTACAACCTGGTGGATGAACTGATCCACCACCTGCAGCAACAACCGGAGCCGGTGTGGGGCGTTGGTCATTCCTTCGGCGGCGTACTGCACCTGCACGCGGCGTTGCGTTGCCCCGAGTTGTATCGCGGGGTGGTGATGCTCGATTCCCCGGTGCTGACCCGTACCGACCAATGGGTCATCCGTGCCGCCAAGCGATTCGGTTTCATTGACCGCCTGACCCCGGCCGGTCGCACCCTGGGGCGGCGGGAAGAGTTCGCCGACCTTGACAGCGCGCGCCGTTATTTCGCCGGTAAAACCCTGTTTCGCAGCTTCGATCCGGAGTGCTTCGACGCCTATCTGCAATATGGATTGCACCAAGTGGGCGATAAGCTGCGCCTGCGTTTCGATCCGGCCACGGAAATCAGCATCTACCGTGGCGTGCCGCACACCAGCCCCGGCAGGACGCGGCAATTGAAAGTGCCGCTGGCGGTGGTTCGCGGGCAAAAGAGCAAGGTGGTGATGCGCCATCACACCAGTTCCGTCGGGCGTATGCCAAAGGGCGAGGCGCTGAGCATGCCTGGCGGTCACATGTTTCCCCTGGAACGTCCGCAGGACACGGCCACGCTGCTGAAAAAACTGTTCAACCGCTGGGGCGCTCGCCAACAGCAGGATTGCGCATGAGCCATGTCGTCGAAGAAGTTCGCCTGAACCTGCCGCACATCGAACTGGCGGCGCACCTGTTTGGCCCCGAAGACGGTTTGCCGGTGATTGCCCTGCATGGCTGGCTGGACAACGCCAACAGCTTTGCCCGCCTGGCACCGAAACTCAAAGGCCTGCGCATTATCGCCCTGGACATGGCCGGTCACGGGCATTCGGGGCACCGCCCGCCGGGCGCCGGTTACGCCATGTGGGACTATGCCCACGATGTGCTGCAAGTGGCAGAACAGCTTGGGCTGAAGCGGTTTGCGTTGCTGGGGCATTCGATGGGGGCCATCGCATCGCTGATCATTGCCGGCTCGTTACCGGAGCGGGTCACCCACCTGGCGTTGATTGATGGCGTCATTCCGCCCACGGACAAAGGCGAAAACGCTGCCGAACGCATGGGCATGGCCCTGCAGGCGCAGCTGGATCTGCGGGAAAAGCGCAAGCCGGTCTACAGCACCCTCGACCGCGCCATCGAAGCGCGCATGAAAGGCCTGGTGGCGGTCAGTCGCGAAGCCGCCGAGCTGCTGGCCCAGCGTGGCCTGATGCCGGTGCCGGGCGGCTACACCTGGCGCACCGACAGTCGCCTCACGCTGCCGTCGCCGTTGCGCCTGACCACCGAGCAGGCCATGGCCTTCGTCCAGCGGATCGCCTGCCCGGCGAAGCTGGTGGTCGCCGCCGATGGCATGCTCGCCAAGCACCCCGAGTTGCTGGAGCGTCTACCCTTGAGCATTGAACAGCTGCCAGGCGGCCATCATTTGCACCTGAATGATGAAGCCGGCGCCGATCTTGTCGCAGACTGTTTCAATCGGTTCTTCGTCATTCCTTGACTTGCGCCGGGCAACTGTCGAGGCTGGGCGGGTTGAAAAGGGAGACAACCATGATAGACCTCTACACCGCTGCGCCCCCGATTGGCCACAAGGTCGTGCTGATCCGATGAGTCTATCCATGCGCTCACTCAGTTTGCTGATGCTCTGTTGTTTCAGTCCTCTATCGTTAGCCGCCGATCTGCCGGGCAGTCAGGACCTGCCGATCGTGCCGCGCATGACCGATGCGCAGATCGTCGATTATCGCCCCGCGGCAGAGCTGGAGCGGATCTACCCGCTCGGCTCGATCCGCAAGATCAGCGGCCAGTTGCGCTTTGACGGCCAGGTCAGTGCCCGTGGGAATGTCACCTCGGTGACCTATGAGTTGCCGGCCGAGCATTCAGCCACCGAGGCCTTCACCGCGGCGCGCGAAGCGCTGCAGCAGCAGGATGCGCAGTTGCTGTTCTGGTGCCAGGCTCGAGATTGCGGCGAAAGCAGCCTATGGGCCAACGAAGTGTTCGGTAACGCCAAGCTCTATGGCGCCGATAACGAGCAGGCGTACCTGCTGCTGCGCCTGGCCGCGCCTCGGGACAACACGCTGGTGGCGCTTTACAGCATCACCCGTGGCAACCGTAAAGCCTATCTGCACGTCGAACAGTTCGACGCCGTCGCTCCGTTGGGGGATTTGCTGCCCACCTCCGCGACCTTGCTGCGCGAGCTCAAGAGTACCGGCGAGCTCGACTTCCCCAAGTTGACCGAAGCGCCCGATGACACCTGGCTGCGCCTGATCTCCCGGGGACTGAACCTGGACACCACCTTGCGGGTCAGTGTCTCGGGGCCCAATGCCGAAGCATGGCGTCAGTCGCTGATCGAGCAGGGCGTTCGGGCGGCACGGATGGAAACCGGTGCTGTCGACGGCTCCGGTTTGCATATCAAACTGCTGCGCTAGGGTTATCCGGCGAACGCGCGCGGCGTGTTCGCCTACTCTTTTTGCTGAAATGATTTTATCGAGACTGTGATGATCAATAACGATCGGCTGTTGGTGCAGATCCTGCTCCTGGTGCTGTTTGGCGCGAGCTTCTGGGTGATGGCGCCGTTCTGGTCGGCCCTGTTCTGGGGCGCAGTGCTGGCCTTCGCCAGTTGGCCACTGATGCGCCTGCTGACCCGCTGGCTCAATGGCCGCGAATCCCTGGCGGCCGCCTTGCTCACCGTGGGCTGGATGGTGCTGGTGGCGGCGCCCCTGGTATGGCTGGGGTTCAACCTGGCGGACCATGTGCGCGATGCCACGGCGTTCATCAAGGATGTGCAGGTCGATGGTCTGCCTGAAGCGCCGCAATGGCTGGGCAGCATTCCCTTGGTGGGCGAACGGCTGGTGGTGATCTGGAACAGCATCGATCAGCAGGGCGCGGCGATGATGGTGTCGCTCAAGCCTTATCTGGGCCAGGTCGGTAACTGGTTGCTGGCGCGCAGCGCGCAGATTGGCAGTGGCATTCTCGAGCTGACCCTGAGCATTGTCTTCGTGTTCTTTTTCTATCGGGACGGCCCGCGGTTGGCGGCCTTTGTCCATGGTTTGCTGGAGCGCCTGATCGGCCACCGTGCCGGGTATTACATCGAGCTGGTAGCGGGCACGGTGCAACGGGTGGTGAACGGCGTGATCGGCACCGCAGCGGCGCAGGCCGTGCTGGCGCTGATCGGCTTCCTGATTGCCGGCGTTCCCGGTGCGCTGGTGCTGGGTATCGTGACCTTCATGCTCAGCCTGATACCCATGGGACCGCCGCTGGTATGGATTCCAGCGACTGCCTGGCTGGTCTGGAAGGGTGATTACGCAATGGCGGTGTTCCTTGGCATCTGGGGCATGTTCATCATCAGTGGCGTGGACAACGTGCTCAAGCCTTACCTGATCAGCCGGGGCGGGAACTTGCCGCTGGTGATCGTGTTGCTTGGTGTGTTTGGCGGCTTGATCGCGTTCGGCTTCATTGGCCTGTTTATCGGCCCGACCCTGCTGGCCGTGGCTTACAGCCTGTTGACCGACTGGAGCAAGAGTCACGCTCGGGTCGACGATCGTCGCTGAATCAATCTTGCCTGGGCAGGTGGATGATCGCGGTCAGTCCACCACCGGGCGTCTCCTCCAGGCTGAGCTGCCCGCCCAGCCGTTGCGCCGCCTCGCGAGCAATGGTCATGCCCAGGCCGACGCCGCCGGAGTTGCGATTGCGTGATCCTTCCAGGCGAAAGAACGGTTCGAAGACCGCTTCACGTTTATCCGCCGCGATACCCGGTCCATGGTCGATGATCCGGATCACCAGGTGTTCGCGGTGATCCTGCAGGGTGATCCGCGCCTGCCCGGCGTAACGCAAGGCGTTATCCAGCAGGTTATTGATGCAGGAACGCAACGCCATCGGTTGTACTTGCAGCGGCGCACAATGACCGCTGGCCTGAACATCGGCACCCCGGTCCTGGGCGTTTTCGCTCAGGGACTCGACCAGCGCCTGCACATCCATCCACTGTGAGGCCTCGCTGGTGCGCTGTTCGTGCAGGTAGCCGAGCGTCGCATCGAGCATGCTGATCATGTCGTCCAGATCCTGGCGCATCTGGCCTTGCAGCTTGTCGTCGTCGATCTGTTCCAGCCGCAGTTTGAGCCGCGACAGGGGGGTGCGCAGGTCGTGGGATACAGCGCCGAGCATGCGCGAGCGCTGCTTGACCTGCTCGATGATGCGCCGCTGCATCTTGTTGAAGGTGTGCGCCGCTTGCCGCGCTTCCCGTGGGCCGGATTCCTCCAGCGGCTCACTGTCGAGGTTTTCACTCAGGCGCTCGGCCGCATCGCTCAGGCGCTGAATCGGCCGACTGAGCAATTTGGCGCCGTACCAGGCGGCAATGATCAGCGAGATCAATTGAAAGGTCAGCGGCACCAGGGGGCCGCCGAACCATGGGCGAGGCGGACGCTCGGCGAGGCGTGGGTCCGTGGCTGAGTGTTGACCGTTCACGTTTCCCGATAACGCCGGCGGTGGAGGGGGAGGCGGCGGGCCGTAAGAGTGAAACCAGGCAAATGCCAGCAGGTGCGCCAGGATAATCGCGATCAGCAGCACGCCAAACAGGCGACCGAACAACGTATCGAAGCGCGCCCGCATCAGCCGATGTCTCGGGCGTCGAACAGGTATCCCTCGCCGCGCACGGTCTTGATCAGTTGCGGGGCCTTGGGGTCGTCACCGAGTTTCTGGCGCAGGCGCGACACCAGCAGGTCAATGCTGCGATCGAAGGCTTCGATCGAGCGGCCACGGGCGGCATCGAGCAACTGCTCGCGACTCAGGACCCGACGCGGACGCTCGATGAACACCCAGAGCAGGCGAAATTCAGCGTTGGACAGCGGCACCACCAAGCCATCGGCTGCAACCAATTGGCGCAGCACACTGTTCAGGCGCCAGTTGTCGAAGCGAATGTTTGCGCGCTGTTCGGTGCGGTCATCACGCACCCGGCGCAGGATGGTCTGGATGCGCGCGACCAGTTCGCGGGGTTCGAACGGCTTGGCCATGTAGTCGTCGGCGCCCAGCTCAAGGCCGATGATCCGGTCGGTGGGTTCGCAGCGGGCCGTGAGCATCAGGATCGGAATATCCGATTCAGCACGCAGCCAGCGACACAGCGAAAGGCCATCTTCGCCCGGCAGCATCAGGTCGAGTACCACCACGTCGAAATGCTCCGCCTGCATCGCCAGGCGCATGGCGGCGCCATCGGTGACACCGCTGGCGTGGATGTTGAAACGGGCCAGGTAGTCGATCATCAGCTCGCGGATCGGCACGTCATCGTCGACGATCAGGGCGCGAATGCTCCAGCGTCTATCGTCGCCGGGCGCTTTTTGATCGTCGTTCACGGGGGCTGGAATGTTGTGCATGCGTGGGTTCATCTGCCAGGTTGGCTGCCAACCACAAAGATAGGCTGCGAGGTTGTGGTTCCAGCATAGGCGTCCAGCCCGGAGGCGGGAAGTGCTGTGGTAGGGACGAATTGCGGTTGCAGAGGGTAGCGGGCAAGGATGTTGAAGGCGTGTCGTGACTGTACCGAACTCGACACAATTGCCGCAGAGGCTAGTCTTGCCTGAGCGTTCTCGACGATTTACCGATCATCGGGTCCCGCAGGGCCGTTGGTTCCGCTACAATGCGCGCCGATTTCGACTTGCCTGAGAGCCCACTCATGTCCGCCTGCCAGACTCCTATCATCGTCGCCCTGGATTTCCCTACCCGTGACGCCGCACTGAAGCTGGCCGATCAGTTGGACCCGAAATTGTGCCGGGTCAAAGTCGGTAAAGAGCTGTTTACCAGCTGCGCTTCGGAAATCGTCGGCACCCTGCGTGACAAGGGTTTCGAAGTGTTCCTCGACCTCAAGTTCCACGACATCCCCAACACCACGGCCATGGCGGTGAAGGCGGCTGCGGAAATGGGCGTGTGGATGGTCAACGTTCACTGCTCCGGTGGCCTGCGCATGATGGCTGCCTGCCGTGAAGTGCTGGACCAGCGCAGCGGGCCAAAACCGCTGCTGATCGGCGTGACGGTGTTGACCAGCATGGAGCGTGAAGACCTGGCCGGTATTGGTCTGGACATCGAGCCGCAGGAGCAGGTCCTGCGCCTGGCTGCACTGGCGGAAAAAGCCGGAATGGATGGCCTGGTGTGCTCGGCCCTGGAAGCCCAGGCGTTGAAAGCCGCGCACCCGTCGCTGCAGCTGGTGACCCCGGGTATTCGTCCGGCGGGCAGCGCCCAGGACGATCAACGCCGCATCCTGACCCCGCGCCAGGCACTGGACGCCGGTTCCGACTACCTGGTGATCGGCCGTCCGATCAGCCAGGCGGCGGATCCGGCCAAGGCGTTGGCTTCGGTAGTGGCTGAGCTGGCCTGATTACTGATAGGAGCCGGCTTGCCAGCGATCGTGTCACCGCGGTTCACCTGAATGACCGCGGTGCCTGCATCGCTGGCAAGCCAGCGCCTACAGACAGCGTCAGACTTTCAGAACCAACTTGCCGAAATTCTCCCCGCTGAACAACTTCATCAGCGTCTCCGGGAACGTCTCCAGTCCTTCCACAATATCTTCCTTGCTCTTGAGCTGCCCCTTGGCCATCCAGCCGGCCATTTCCTGCCCGGCGGCGGCGAACTGGGCGGCGTAGTCCATCACCACAAAACCTTCCATGCGTGCGCGGTTGACCAGCAGCGACAGGTAGTTGGCCGGGCCTTTCACCGCTTCCTTGTTGTTGTACTGGCTGATGGCGCCACAGATCACCACCCGGGCTTTCATGTTCAGGCGACTCAATACCGCGTCGAGGATATCGCCGCCGACGTTATCGAAATACACATCGACGCCTTTCGGGCATTCGCGCTTGAGGCCGGCAACCACATCCTCATTCTTGTAGTCGATCACGCCGTCAAAACCCAGTTCATCGATGAGGAACCGGCACTTGTCCGCGCCCCCGGCGATGCCGACTACCCGGCACCCCTTGATCTTGGCAATCTGCCCGGCAATGCTGCCTACCGCCCCCGCAGCGCCCGACAGGACGACGGTATCGCCAGCCTTGGGGGCGCCCACGTCGAGCAGCGCGAAGTAGGCGGTCATGCCGGTCATGCCCAGCGCGGACAAATAACGCGGCAGGGGTGCCAGTTTCGGATCGACCTTATAGAACCCGCGCGGCTCGCCGAGGAAATAATCCTGCACGCCGAGGGCGCCATTGACGTAGTCGCCCACCGCAAACCCGGGGTTGTTCGAGGCCACGACCTTGCCCACGCCCAACGCACGCATCACTTCGCCAAGACCGACCGGCGGGATGTAGGACTTGCCTTCGTTCATCCAGCCGCGCATGGCGGGGTCCAGGGACAGGTATTCGTTCTTGACCAGGATCTGGCCTGCAGCCGGCTCGCCCAGCGGTACTTCCTGATAGGTGAAGGTTTCCCGGGTCGCGGCACCCACTGGGCGTTTGGCGAGGAGAAATTGGCGATTGGTCTGGGACGTCATGGCAGGCACTCAGGATGAATGAAACCTTGTTGATAGACCCTCAGGGTCGATGCCGCAAGTTCGGCTGATCCGGCGAATACAGCCCGATCCAGTGCAGTGATAGTTGGTACGGTAGTTCCATCACTGCAACGCATGGGGGTTCAACCGGCCTTTTGATAGTGCTGCCTGGCTGCGGGGGCTGTGGCTATGCTGGGAAAACGTAATCCGACCCCAACTTCTCTTCGAGGACAGAACAATGAGCATGACGTTTTCCGGCCAGGTGGCAGTAGTGACAGGCGCGGCAGCCGGTATCGGCCGGGCCACTGCCCAGGCATTTGCCGCCGAAGGCTTGAAGGTGGTGGTTGCCGACATGGACACGGCGGGGGGCGAAGGCACGGTAGCGCTGATCCGTACGGCAGGCGGCGAAGCGACGTTCGTGCGTTGCAACGTTACGCTGGAAAGCGATGTAAAAAATCTGATGGATGAAGTGGTCAATACCTACGGCCGTCTCGACTATGCCTTCAACAATGCCGGGATCGAGATCGAGAAGGGCAAGCTGGCCGAAGGTACGGTCGAGGAGTTTGACGCGATCATGGGCGTCAATGTCAAAGGTGTCTGGTTGTGCATGAAGTACCAGCTGCCTTTGTTGCTGGCCCAGGGTGGCGGTGCAATCGTCAACACGGCGTCCGTGGCCGGTCTCGGGGCTGCACCGAAGATGAGCATCTACGCGGCTTCCAAGCATGCGGTCATCGGCCTGACCAAATCGGCGGCGATCGAATACGCCAAGAAAAAAATTCGCGTCAACGCGGTGTGCCCGGCGGTGATCGACACCGACATGTTCCGCCGTGCCTACGAAGCAGACCCGAAGAAGGGCGAGTTCGCCAATGCCATGCACCCGGTGGGTCGCATCGGCAAGGTCGAGGAAATCGCCAGCGCGGTGCTGTACTTGTGCAGTGATGGCGCGGCGTTCACCACGGGGCACTCACTGGCCGTGGATGGCGGGGTGACGGCGTTTTGATAGCGGATCGACCTCCAGCGTTCTGAAAACGACGTGGACGTAGCTTTTTGCCATTATTCCGACGCCAGAGACTTGTGTTGCTACAAACCCGTTGCGAATCTGCCGCTACTGATAATGGCGGGGGACTGAGTGCAATGATATCGGCCGTGCAAGGACGTTTTGCCAACCTCGGTATGGCAAAAAAACTGGGTGTCGGGTTTGTGCTGGTGCTATTGCTGACGGCCCTGGTGGCGGCCATCGGGGTATGGTCGCTGCAGACCATCAGCCAGCGCTTCGACGGACTCAAGCAGATGTCTTCGCTCAACAGCGGCTTGCTCAAGGTACGGCTGCTGGAACAGGAGTATGCCTTGCACGGCAGCCCGAAAACCGCCGATGCCTTGCACGCAGGGGTTGATGGCCTGGTCGACCTGGCAAACCAGCTCAAGGCGGCGTCGGCGGCCAACGTGCCGGTCATGAATGACGTCGAGCAGTCCCTGGGGGCTTACCGCAAGGCGTTTGACGAGTTTGTCTCGCTCAGCCAGGCCAAGGACCTGGCGCTGGAAATGGCCAGTTGGTCGGTGTCCAGCGTGGCCAACAACCTCGACGTCCTGCAAGCCGGGCTCGCCGATGACGGTGCTTATACGCTGAAGGATTCCGAAGGCAAGGACGGAGCGCAATTCATCGAGCAAGCCAGTCAGGTCAGCCAGGTGTCGCGCTTGATGCTGCAAGCGATGAACGAAGCACGTGTGCGCCTGGACCAGAGCCGCAAGGGCGACGACAGCGCACAGGGCAAGATCGAGCAGGCCAGCCAGGCGCTGACCCAGGCCGAACAACTCAAGACCACGGTCAAGGATGAGGGCTACCAGACGGTCCTCAATGAAGTCACCGGCCATATCGCCAGTTTCAACGACAAGCTCGCCGAGTACACCGGCCTGCTGGAACAGGAAAAAACCGTTTACCAGCAATTGCACCAACGCGCTGCCCAGGTGGTGGAGCGGGTGGATCAAGCCTACGTCGCCGAAGACCAGTCGATGCAAGCGGAGCTGAAAAAGAACTCGTTGCTGATACTCGGCTCCTCCGCGCTGGCCCTGCTGGTCGGCCTGATTGCGGCGTGGGTCATTACCCGCTTGATCGTGGCGCCGTTGCGCAGTGTGATTCGTGTGGCGCAGCAGATCGCTGCGGGAGACCTGAGCGCGAAGGTTGAAGTGACCCGTCGTGACGAGATTGGCCAGTTGATGCAGGCCATGCAGCAGATGGGTGAAGGACTGAGCCAGATCGTCAGCGGTTTGCAGGCCGGTATCGAGCAGTTGGCGACTTCCGCGCAATCCTTGTCCGCCGTGACCGAACAGACCAACCTCGAAGTGAGCAGCCAGAAGGAAGAAACCGAGCAGGTGGCGACGGCCATGAACCAGATGACCGCCACCGTGCACGACGTCGCGCGTAATGCCGAGGAAGCCGCCCAGGCAGCGCAAACGGCGGACGGCAAGGTGGAAAGTGGGCAACAGGTGGTGCGCCAGAGCATGGTGCGGATCGAACAACTGGCGGATTCCGCCACGTCGGCCAGTTCAAGCATCGAAAGCCTGAGTGCGGAAATCCACAACATCGGCACGGTGCTCGGCGTGATCAAGAGCGTGGCGGAGCAGACCAACCTGTTGGCACTCAACGCGGCCATCGAGGCGGCACGGGCCGGCGAGCAGGGCAGGGGGTTCGCGGTAGTAGCCGATGAAGTGCGGGCCCTGGCCAAGCGGACCCAGCAATCAACCGAGGAGATCGAGCGACTGGTCAGCGCCTTGCGCTCGGCGGCCCAGGCGTCCGTGCAGCAGATCCAGAGCAGCGGCGAGTTGGTGAAGCTGGCCGTCAGCGATGCACTGCAGACTGAGAGTGCGCTGGGGAGCATTGCGGCGGCGGTGTCCTTGATTCAGCAGATGAACCAGCAGATCGCGGCGGCTGCCGAAGAGCAGAGTTCGGTGGCCGAGGAAATCAATCGCAGTGTTACCAGTATTCGTGCGAGTGCGGACCAGTCTTCGCTGGCGATGCAGGGCAATGCGGCGTCCAGTATCGAGCTGGCGCAGTTGGGGGTCGAGTTGAAGGGGATGGTGGGGCATTTCAGGCTTTGAGCCGTGTCCGAAACAAATCGGTGTACGCTGGCTCTTCTGTAGGCGCTGGCTTGTCGGGTCACCGCATCGCAGCGAAGACGGCCTCAAGTTCGATGCATAACTGGAGGGCGCCTTCGCCGGCAAGCCGGCTCCTGCAAGCGGGGATCAGTCGTAAATCACTTTCTTCTTCCAGTCCGCATCCGCCTCGACGTCCTTGAGGCCTTCGGTCAATTGGTTGACGTCACCTTCCACCGGAGCGATACGGTCCATGACCTGGTCGTTGGCGCGGGCCAGGAGCTTTTCCAGGTATTGCAGTTGTTCGGCGTAGACCTGGGGGTCCTGCTGCTTGCGCAGGTACTGCACGCCGCGCTCGAATGCCAGCCGTGCCTGGCCCGGCTGGTTCTGCTGCAGGGAGTGCTGGCCGAGGTTGTTGAAAAACTCGATGTGCAGCAGCACAAGGATGTGGCGCACTTCACGGATCCAGCCCTTGGCTTCGTTGGGAGGCAAGAAGCCATCCTGTGCCGCGCGGGTGATTTGGCCGTGCAGGGCTTCTAGAAGAAAACGCACGTCCTTGGCCTTGGCCTCAGTCTGGATCGGTGCCGGCGGGTTGTTGACCGGTATCGATTCGCCCTGGGCAGCCAGGGCCTCCAGTTCGGTGATCCGGGCCTTGAGGTTGGCGCTGGTTTTTTCCAGGTTCAACAAGCGTTGGCAAACGTTCAGCTCCAGGCGGGTCAGCAGCAGTTTTAGCGCTGGCGTCATCAACTGGCCGGGAAACGTCTCGGTGATCTCACCACAACGACGCAGGCGGTCATTGAGTTCAACCTTGGTACGGGCCCTTTCCAGCTTATTGTTTTCCACCACATGGTTGATGTAGCCAATGGCAATCAAGAGTGCAATCCCGGCTACGACGAGCAGGGTGATCATGAGTGGTGTCACCGGTAAGACCTCTTTATAGGGTTTGCATTCGAGTGAAGTGGCCAGGCCTGGTTTTTATCGGCCGCCGCCCGCTTATATAAATGCTGGCACTCTGGAGCATATTGCCATCACTCATGGCGTCGACTATAACGTCTTGGTGAGTGTCAGAATATAGGCGCCAGACCCCAGGCGACGGAAAAGCCGAAAGGGGGCTGAAAAGCAGACCGAAGTCATTGATTTAAATAAATTTATAACAGGGGGTTGACGACCTCTCAATCCATCCATAGAATGCGCGCCACTTGCAGCGTAAAGCACACAGCGAAACGAAGCAGGCAGTGAATGTTGTAGTGT
>Ga0247818_10000674_pt1 | contig 21474 bp, 19 predicted proteins | sample 13C_Glucose_Day1_FD_192424 | JGI IMG/M metagenome (GOLD analysis project Ga0247818, IMG submission 192424) | Soil microbial communities from agricultural site in Penn Yan, New York, United States - 13C_Glucose_Day1 | ecosystem: Environmental > Terrestrial > Soil > Agricultural land | place... | reverse complement strand
CTGCTGTGGTCGGCGGCGATGATCATCGTGCCGCAACGGGTCGATCCGCCGCTGCTGATTTTCGCAATCCCGCCGCTGGCGCTGTTCGTGTTCAAGGTCGGCAAGATCATCTTCCTGTACCGTCGCGCCGTCGGCGTAAACCTCAAGGATGCGTTCTGCGCGGCATTGGCCGGTCTGGCGTTGTCGCACACCATCGCCAAAGCGGTGCTGTACGGCTTCTTCACCAGCAGCATTCCGTTCTTCCGCACACCGAAAAACGCCGACAACCACGGCTTCTGGGTGGCGATTTCCGAAGCTCGCGAAGAACTCTTCATCATGCTGCTGTTGTGGGGCGCGGCGCTGGGGATCTACCTGGTGCAGGGCATTCCGAGCAACGACATGCGCTTCTGGGTCGCAATGCTGCTGGTGCAGTCACTGCCGTACCTCGCGGCGCTGATCATGGCGTTCCTGTCGTCGCTGCCGAAACCTGCGGCGGAGCCTGAACCGGCCGCCGCTTGATCAGTTATTGTTGAACGTCAAACGGCGGCCTTCGGGTCGCCGTTTTGCATTAGAATGGTCGCCTTTTTCAATGCCAACACATCCTGTAGGAGCTGCCGCAGGCTGCGATCCTTTGATCTCGCTGTAGATTTTCAAAAACAAAATCAAAAGATCGCAGCCTGCGGCAGCTCCTACAGGTTTACCGTGCGCACCCCGGAGTTATTACATGACGGCCCACGCCGACCTTTCGCCGACCCTCCAACTCGCCATCGACCTGATCCGCCGTCCGTCCGTGACGCCGGTCGACGCCGATTGCCAGAAGCAGATGATGCAGCGCCTGGGCGATGCCGGTTTCACCCTCGAACCGATGCGCATCGAAGATGTGGATAACTTCTGGGCCACCCACGGCAACAACGACGGCCCGGTGCTGTGCTTCGCCGGCCACACCGACGTGGTGCCGACCGGTCCGGTGACCGCCTGGCAGATCGACCCGTTCAACGCGGTGATCGATGAGCATGGCATGCTCTGCGGTCGCGGCGCAGCGGACATGAAAGGCAGCCTGGCGTCGATGACCGTGGCCGCCGAGCGTTTCGTTGCCGACTACCCGAACCACAAGGGCAAGGTCGCGTTTCTGATCACCAGCGATGAAGAAGGCCCGGCGCACCACGGCACCAAAGCGGTGGTTGAACGTCTGGTGGCGCGCAAGGAACGTCTGGACTGGTGCATCGTCGGCGAACCGTCGAGCACCACGCTGGTCGGTGACGTGGTGAAAAACGGTCGTCGCGGCTCGCTGGGCGCCAAGCTCACCGTGCGCGGTGTGCAGGGTCACGTGGCCTACCCGCATCTGGCGAAGAACCCGATCCACCTCGCCGCTCCGGCGCTGGCCGAGCTGGCCGCCGAGCACTGGGATCACGGCAACGATTTCTTCCCGCCGACCAGTTTCCAGATTTCCAACCTCAACTCCGGCACCGGCGCGACCAACGTGATCCCGGGTGATCTGGTGGCGGTGTTCAACTTCCGTTTCTCCACCGAATCCACCGTCGAAGGCCTGCAGAAACGCGTGGCCGACATCCTCGACAAGCACGCTCTGGACTGGCACATCGACTGGGCGCTGTCCGGCCTGCCGTTCCTCACCGAGCCGGGCGCACTGCTCGACGCGGTGTCGTCGAGCATCAAGGACATCACCGGCCGCGAGACCAAGGCGTCGACCAGCGGCGGTACCTCCGATGGCCGCTTCATCGCGACCATGGGCACGCAAGTAGTTGAGCTGGGCCCGGTCAACGCGACCATTCACCAGGTCAACGAGCGCGTGCTGGCGGCCGATCTCGACGTGCTGACCGAGATCTACTACCAGACCCTGATCAAGTTGCTCGCCTGATGCTCGCGTGCCCGATCTGCAGTGAACCGCTGAACAGCGTCGACAACGGCGTGGTCTGCCCCGCCGGCCACCGCTTCGACCGTGCGCGTCAGGGTTACCTGAACCTGTTGCCGGTGCAGCACAAGAACAGCCGTGATCCTGGTGATAATCAGGCGATGGTCGAGGCGCGCCGCGACTTCTTGAACGCCGGGCATTACGCGCCGGTGGCCAAGCGTCTGGCCGAGCTGGCGGCGAGTTATGCGCCGGCACGCTGGGTCGATATCGGTTGCGGTGAGGGTTACTACACCGCACAGATCGCCGATGCCCTGCCGGACGCCGATGGCTACGCGCTGGACATCTCCCGCGAGGCGGTGAAACGCGCCTGCAAGCGCAATCCGGCAATCACCTGGTTGATCGCCAGCATGGCCCGCGTGCCATTGGCGTCGGGCAGTTGCCAGTTTCTCGCCAGCGTTTTCAGTCCTCTGGACTGGGAAGAGGCCAAGCGTCTGCTCAGCGTCGGCGGCGGCCTGATGAAGGTCGGACCGACCAGCGGCCACCTGATGGAGCTGCGCGAACGTCTGTACGACGAAGTGCGTGAGTACACCGACGACAAGCATCTGGCATTAGTGCCCGAAGGCATGGCGCTGGCGCACAGTGAAACCCTGGAATTCCAACTGACGCTGGACAAGCCCGAGGATCGCGCCCACCTGTTGGCGATGACGCCCCACGGCTGGCGCGCCAGTGCCGAACGCCGCGCCGCAGTGATCGAGCAGGCCGAGCCGTTCGTGACCACCGTGTCGATGCGCTACGATTATTTCGTTCTTCAATAACTTTTGGTCTCGGGCAAGTGCCCGCGGCCGGCTAAATCCGCGAATGGATTTTTCAGACCCGCAGTGAGGACATCCATGCGCCAACCGGATATCGAGATTTACCTGAAAGACGCCGACGTCGACCACAAGGCGATTTCCGCCTGGCTCGGTGAGGCTCTGGGCCCGTGCAGCGATTGGGTACAGAAGGGGCAGACCTACAAGTGCAAGGCTGGCGATGTTCCGGTGACCTGGCTGCCGAAAGCCGTGGGCAAGTGGAACAGCCTGTACCTGGAAAGCGACGCGACCCCATGGGACGACGACATCGCCTGCGCCCGTGCAGCCTTTGCCGCGCTGAACGTCGAGGTGCGTTGCGCACCGGGCACGTGGGTCGAGGAAGAAGGTGAGGAAACCGCTGATCGCTGGATTCGCATCAGCGAAGATGGTGAAGAAGAGATCACCTGGAAGACTGCCTGAAAGCAAAAGATCGCAGCCTTCGGCAGCTCCTACAGGGGAATGCATTCCGAACTGTAGGAGCTGCCGAAGGCTGCGATCTTTTGATCTTGAAAGTTACAGACCTACCACATCTTCTGCCTGCAACCCCTTCTCCCCCGTCACCACCGCATACTCAACCTGCTGACCTTCAGTCAGCGAGCGATGCCCTTCACCGCGAATCGCGCGGTAGTGCACGAACACGTCCACCCCGTCGTCGCGCTGAATGAAGCCGTAGCCCTTGGCGTCGTTGAACCACTTCACATTGCCGGTTTCACGTGTTGCCATCTGTTCATACTCCTTTTTTATTATTGAACAGGCTTTTCGCAGGAAAGCCTTTGCGGAACGTCAGCCTGCGCCCGACGTCCATAAAGGGCCCCGGCGACAGATTGCCGAGTATATGACAGGCGCAAAAACTCTCAACAGGAGATTACTTCGCCGCTTTTTTGCCGATTTTCGGTGAATACGGCAAACTGTCCGCCCCCGAGCATCTGCTCGGTTTTATTCACTCACGCAGAAGCCGTATGACCCGTTCCCCGTTCCGCCGTCTTGTGTTTGGCACCTTGCGCCGACTGTTGTATCTCTGGGTTCGCTCGGAGACGATCAACCAGTCGTCGTTCACCCTCAACCTCGACCGCAGTCGCCCGGTGTTCTACGTCCTGCAAAACCCCTCGCTCACCGATCTGGCGGTGGTCGACACCGAGTGCACCAAGGCCGGTCTGCCACGTCCGGTGCTGCCGGTGTCGGTGGGGCCGTTGATCGAACCGGCGGCGTTTTTCTATCTGACACCGGACCCGGACTGGCTCGGCCGTCAGGACAAGCGCGGCGCACCGCCGACCCTGACCCGTCTGGTCAGCGCCCTGACCCAGAACGCCGCCGAAGACGCGCAGATCATTCCGGTCAGTGTGTTCTGGGGCCAGTCGCCGGACAGCGAAAACAGTCCGTGGAAGCTGCTGTTCGCCGACAGTTGGGCGGTCACCGGGCGCCTGCGTCGACTGCTGAGCATCATCGTTCTGGGGCGCAAGACCCGCGTGCAGTTCTCCGCGCCGATCCACCTGCGCGAACTGATCGAGCACAACAAGGGCCACGAACGCACCGTACGCATGGCCCAGCGCATCCTGCGCGTGCACTTCCGTAACCTGAAGGCAGCTGTCATCGGCCCGGACATCTCCCACCGGCGCAATCTGGTCAAGGGCCTGCTCAACCAGCCCTTGGTCAAGCAAGCGATCCTCGACGAAGCCGAACGCGAGAACATCTCCCCGGAAAAAGCCAAGGCCCAGGCCCTGCGCTACGGCAACGAGATCGCCTCGGACTACACCTACACCGCGATCCGCTTCCTTGAAGTGGTGCTGAGCTGGTTCTGGAACAAGATCTACGACGGGATCAAGGTCAACCACATCGAGGGCGTGCAGAAGGTCGCTCAGGGTCACGAAGTGATCTACGTGCCGTGCCACCGTAGCCACATCGACTACCTGCTGCTGTCGTATCTGCTGTTTCGCAACGGCCTGACCCCGCCGCACATCGCCGCCGGGATCAACTTGAACATGCCGGTGATCGGCAGTCTGCTGCGCCGAGGCGGGGCGTTCTTCATGCGTCGCACGTTCAAGGGCAATCCGCTGTACACCTCGGTGTTCAACGAATACCTGCACACTCTGTTCACCAAAGGCTTCCCGGTCGAATACTTCGTCGAGGGCGGCCGCTCGCGCACCGGGCGCATGCTGCAACCGAAGACCGGCATGCTCGCAATCACCCTGCGCAGTTTCCTGCGTTCGTCGCGGATGCCAATCGTCTTCGTACCGGTATACATCGGTTACGAGCGCGTTCTTGAAGGCCGCACCTACCTCGGCGAACTGCGTGGCGCCAGCAAGAAGAAAGAGTCGATCTTCGACATTTTCAAAGTCATCGGCGCGCTCAAGCAACGCTTCGGTCAGGTCGCGGTGAACTTCGGCGAGCCAATCAAACTCGCGGAGTTCCTCGACAGCGAACAGCCAGACTGGCGCCAGCAGGAACTCGGCCCGCAGTACAAACCGGCGTGGCTCAACGAAACCACCAACCGCCTTGGCGAGAAAGTCGCGCAGCACCTGAACGAAGCAGCGGCGATCAATCCGGTCAACCTGGTGGCGCTGGCGCTGCTCTCGACCACCCGCCTGGCACTGGACGATCGAGCCATGGCGCGGGTGCTGGATCTGTATCTGGCACTGCTGCGCAAAGTCCCGTACTCGCCGCATACCACCCTGCCGGAAGGCGATGGTCGCGCGCTGATCGAGCATGTGAAGGACATGGATCTGTTGGCCGAGCAAAACGATGCGCTGGGCAAGATTCTCTATCTGGACGAGCAGAACGCGGTCCTGATGACCTACTACCGCAACAACGTGCTGCACATCTTCGCCTTGCCGGCGCTGCTGGCGAGCTTCTTCCAGAGCACCTCGCGCATGAGCCGCGAGCAGATCCTGCGCTACACCCGCGCGCTGTATCCGTACCTGCAGTCGGAGCTGTTCATTCGCTGGTCGCTGGATGAACTGGACGGTGTGGTCGATCAATGGCTGGAAGCCTTCGTCGAGCAAGGCCTGTTGCGTTTCGAGAAGGACGTGTACCTGCGTCCGGCGCCAAGTTCGCGGCACTTTGTGCTGCTGACCCTGCTGTCGAAAAGCATCGCGCAAACCCTGCAGCGCTTCTACATGACCGTGTCCCTGTTGCTCAACAGCGGCCAGAACAGCATCAGCGCCGAAGAGCTGGAAGACCTGTGCACGGTCATGGCCCAGCGTCTGTCGATCCTTCACGGTTTGAACGCCCCGGAGTTCTTCGACAAGAGCCTGTTCCGCCACTTCATCCAGACCCTGCTCGACCTCGACGTCCTGCGCCGCGACGAAGCGGGCAAGCTGAGCTACCACGAACTGCTCGGCGAACTGGCCGAAGGCGCGGCCAAACGGGTGTTGCCAGCGGAGATTCGTCTATCGATTCGTCAGGTGGCTTTGCACCGCAGTGAAGATGCCGCCGAAACAGCGAATACACCACAAGCCTGAAACTTGCTGACAACTAACGGGCGCACACTTCAATGGCCCCGTTAGTTGATTCATGGATTAATAGGCTCAATCCACCAATCACGATACGGATATCGAGATGAGCCTGTTAATCGAAGAAACTTGCACAGTAATCCTGGACTTCCGTCTACCACCCGAATTCCGCGCACCTGCCGATGGTGTCAATGAAACCATTGTCAGCATCAAAGTATTCAATTCCCAATCGCCTATTAACATCAAGGACTGGCACCGTGCTTCGATCTTCGACGCCGGTTGGAAATTTGACTTCCCTCATCACTACGGCGATGTAGGCGTCAGGTATCAAGTCAATGTCCAGATCCTTCATAACCAAATACCCTTGCTGATCGAGCAGGACTACTTTGTTACTGTCAACAACACTCCCCACCGTCAAACCCTGCACTTGAGTCCGATCGGGTTTCTATATGTCGAGGCTCAAGAAGCCGAGATTGTTGCGCCAGAAGAAGCGATCACCATCAGTCTGCATGAAGCAGAGTCTCCCGACGTTGAGTTGGTAAGTGTCAAACAGGACGAACAGTCAGTCTCCGGGTTTTATCTGAAATATGATCCTGACAGCGTTATACCCGGTAAGCGCTATGCACTGACGGGTATTGAAAACCGCTACCATCAACGTCTTAGGATTTCGCCTGAACAAGTAGAACTGGTTCCCGCGATGCCCAATACAAGCGCGCAGTCGTTTCAAAAATTGATGCAGTGGCTGGAAAAACCCTTACGTTTGTTCACTGACGCTGGCGCCAAAATCCGCTAGATTTGCTTCGGCGCCGGGATTTTTCCGGCGCGAAAGTCTCAGAGGTCCCGATGAAAAAACTCACCCTTCTCGCCGCAGCCACCCTGTTGAGCGCCTGCCAGTCGACCAACCCTGCCGGCAAAGTCGGCCTCGATGGCGAAGTGTTCTACCTGCAACGCATCGCCCTGCCACCGAGCGCGACCCTGAGCGTGAGCCTGCAGGACGTGTCGCTGGCCGACGCCCCGGCGGTGGTTCTCGACGAACAGAAAGGCCCGGTCAAAGGCCAGGTGCCGCTGCCGTTCCACTTGAGTTACGATCCGGCCCAGGTCAAGCCCGGCCACCGCTACTCGATCAGCGCGCGCATTGAAGTCAACGGCGAGCTGATGTTCATCACCACCGAAAATCACGCCGTGCAACTGGACGGCAACGATCCGCAGCCGCTGAAAATCCGCGTCGACGCGATTCGTTAATTGTCTTTCAAGGAAGCTGCCATGTTCCGCCCTACCCTTCGCTTCGCCGGCCTGTGCGCGGGCCTGATGGTCTCTGCCAGCGCCCTGGCGCTGTCGCTCAGCGACCTCTCGCAACAAGACGCCACCGGCGGCCTCAAGGACGCCCTGACCCAAGGCGCGCAAATCGCTGTCAAACAACTCGGCACCCCGGGCGGTTTCAGCAACAACCCGGAGGTGAAGATCGAACTGCCGGGCAAACTCGGCAAAGTCGCCGGCAAGATGAAAGCCTTCGGCATGGGCGCCCAGGTCGACGAACTCGAAACCGCCATGAACAAGGCCGCAGAAAGTGCCGTGACCCAGGCCCAACCGATCCTCGTCGACGCCGTGAAGAAAATGACCGTGGCCGACGCCAAGGGCATCCTCAGCGGCGGCACCGACTCGGCCACCCAATACCTGGACAAGACCAGCCGCGAACAGATCCGCGCCAAGTTCCTGCCCATCGTCAAACAAGCCACCGACAAAGTCGGCGTGGCGCAGAAATACAACGCCTTCGCCGGCCAGGCCGCGACCCTGGGTGTGGTGGATGCTAAGAGCGCCAACGTCGAAAACTACGTCACCGAACAAGCGCTCAATGGCTTGTTCGAAATGATCGGCAAACAGGAAGAAACCATCCGCAAGAATCCGGCAGCTGCAGCGACCGGTCTGGCGAAAAAGGTCTTCGAGACTTTGTAATTTTTGCCGCTGCACACAAAAGCCCGCTGAACCGGTGAAGGTCAGCGGGCTTTTTGTTGCGTGTCAGCCTTGCGGTTCGACCTGATCGAGGACGCGGTTTACCGACAGCCCAGCGAGCGAAATCATCTGTTGAATGCCAAGCAGCTGACTGCACGTCGGGCCGCTCAGGGTAAACGCCAACTCACTGGCCATGACATTGGCCGAGGCCAGCGTTTCGCAGGCATGGGCCAGACGGGCAACCTGAAAACCTTGTGGGAAGGTTCTGGTTTTCTCCCACACCCTTAAACACAACCAGACTCAATGTAGGAGCTGCCGAAGGCTGCGATCTTTTGATCTGACTTTGGATTTTTGAAAAGCCAGGGTCAAAAGATCGCAGCCTTCGGCAGCTCCTACAGGAGATTGGGTGTGGTCTGTTGGAGAGTGGTCGCTGTCAGGCCGCCATCGCGAGCAGGCTGGCTCCCACAAAAGCACTTGGGAAGGTTCTGGTTTTCTCCCACACCCTTAAACACAACCAGACTCAATGTAGGAGCTGCCGAAGGCTGCGATCTTTTGATCTGGCTTTGGATTTTTGAAAAGCCAAGGTCAAAAGATCGCAGCCTTCGGCAGCTCCTACAGGAGATTGGGTGCGGGCAGTTGGAGAGTGGTCGGCTGTCAGGCCGCCATCGCCAGCAGGCTGGCTCCCACAAAAGCACTTGGGAAGGTTCTGGTTTTCTCTCACACCCTTAAACACAACCAGACTCAATGTAGGAGCTGACGAAGTCTGCGATCTTTTGATCTGGCTTTGGATTTTTGAAAAGCCAGGGTCAAAAGATCGCAGCCTTCGGCAGCTCCTACAGGAGATTGGGTGCGGGCAGTTGGAGGGTGGTCGGCTGTCAGGCCGCCATCGCGAGCAGGCTCACTCCTACAGTGGGATTGGGTGCGGGCAGTTGGAGAGTGGTCGCTGTCAGGCTGGCTCCTACAGAAGAGCAAAAGCCGAGCGCATGCTCTTCACCACTCAAATGGCCGAGTGTCAGCTCGCCGAAAGCTCTTGATCTTGCCGTGCCGGCCCCATCGGCAGGCTGAGTGGAGGGGCTTATCCGGGGGTGGGAGCGCAGCGACGTTTGGCGCAGCCAAACACATCGAGAGGAGGTGCAGCGAAGCAAACCGGAGGCGATGCCGCCGGATGAGCCCCGCAACGAAGGAACCCGAGCCACGGCGAGGGCCGTACGCCGGGGCCAAGCCTTTTGGTTACTTTTCGGCGTCTGGAAAAGTGACTCGCCGTAAGGGCGAAACCGCCAGTGGCACCACCCGAAGCAACGGATATTCACAAAGAACACCCAGAACATGGTCGGCCCAAAGGCCGCCACGTCCAAAACCATCAAGCGTCACGACGCACTCGGAACCAGGCCGCATACAAAGCAGGCAAAAACAAAAGCGTCAAAGCCGTAGCCACAATCAACCCCCCCATGATCGCCACCGCCATCGGCCCGAAAAACACACTGCGCGACAAAGGAATCATCGCCAGCACCGCCGCCAAAGCCGTCAACACAATCGGCCGAAACCGCCGCACCGTCGCCTCGATAATCGCCTGCCAAGGCTTAAGACCAGAGGCAATATCCTGCTCGATCTGATCCACCAGAATCACCGAGTTGCGCATGATCATCCCCGACAGTGCAATCGTCCCCAGCATCGCCACAAACCCGAACGGCTGGCGGAACACCATCAGAAACAACACCACCCCGATCAACCCCAGCGGCGCCGTCAAAAACACCATCGCCGTGCGCGAGAAACTGCGCAGTTGCACCATCAGCAACGTCAGCACCACCACAATGAACATCGGCACCCCGGCATTCACCGACTTCTGCCCACGCTCCGAATCTTCCACCGTGCCGCCAACATCCAGCAGATACCCGTCAGGCAATTCGGCACGGATCGGATCCAGCGTCGGCTCGATCTGCTTCACCAGCGTCGCCGGCTGCTCCTTGCCATAAATGTCAGCCCGCACGGTCACGGTTGGCAGACGATTACGATGCCAGATGACCCCTTCCTCAAACCCGTACTCCAGCGTGGCAATCTGCGACAGCGCCACACTGCGACCGTTATCGGTCGGCACCGCCAGACTCGGCAGCAACGACAACTCAGTACGCTCATGCACCGTGCCGCGCAACAGGATCTCGATCAGTTCGTTGTCCTCGCGATACTGGCTGACACTCGAACCGGTCAGCGAACTCTGGAGGAATTTCGCCAGATTGGCCGTGCTCACACCGAGCGCCCGCGCACGATCCTGATCGATGTTCAGGTACACCACTTTGCTCGGTTCTTCCCAATCCAGGTGCACGTTGACCACGTGCGGGTTCTCGCGCACCTTGGCCGCCACTTTGCGCGCCAGCGCACGGACTTCCTCGATGTGTTCACCGGTGACGCGGAACTGCACCGGATAGCCAACCGGCGGACCGTTTTCCAGACGCGTGACCCGCGAGCGCATGGCCGGGAATTGCTCGTTAAGGGTCTCGATCAACCAGGTACGCAGGGTCTCGCGCTCCTCGATGTTTTTCGCCAATACCACAAACTGGGCGAAGCTCGCTGCCGGCAGTTGTTGATCCAGCGGCAGGTAAAAACGCGGCGAACCGGTGCCGACATACGCCACATAATTGTCGATACCGGCGTGATCCTTGAGCATCGCTTCCAGGCGTTTGACCTCGGCCGTGGTGTTGGCCAGCGACGCACCTTCGGCCAGTTTCAGATCGACCATCAACTCCAGTCGATTGGAGGCCGGGAAGAACTGCTGCGGCACGAAACGGAACAGCATCACCGAAGCGATGAACAGCCCCACTGTCAGCACAATCACGGTTTTGCGGTGCGCCACGCACCACTCCACCAGACGTCGCACCCGTTGATAGAACGGCGTGCCATACGGGTCGGCCTGGCCATCGGTCGTGCCGTGTTTGGCGGCATGAATCTTCGCCAGATCCGGCAGGAGTTTTTCCCCCAGATACGGCACGAACATCACCGCCGCGACCCATGAGGCGAGCAACGCGATGGTCACCACCTGGAAGATCGAACGGGTGTATTCGCCGGTGCCGGACTGCGCGGTGGCAATCGGCAGGAAGCCGGCAGCGGTGATCAGCGTACCGGTAAGCATCGGGAACGCGGTGCTGGTCCAGGCGTAGCTCGCGGCCTTGATCCGGTCGAAACCCTGCTCCATTTTGATCGCCATCATTTCCACGGCGATGATCGCGTCGTCCACCAGCAAGCCCAGCGCCAGCACCAGCGCACCGAGGGAGATCTTGTGCAGACCGATGCCCAGGTAATACATGCAGGCGAAGGTCATCGCCAGCACCAGCGGAATGGTCAGCGCGACGACCATGCCGGTGCGCACGCCGAGAGAAAAGAAGCTCACCAGCAACACGATTGCCAGCGCCTCGACCAGCACCTGGACGAATTCGCCGACGCCGGTTTTCACCGCGGCGGGCTGGTCGGATACCTTGCGCAATTGCATGCCGGCCGGGAGGTTTTTCTGCAGGCGCGAGAACTCGCCCTCAAGCGCTTTACCCAGCACCAGAATGTCGCCGCCGTCCTTCATCGCCACCGCAAGACCGATGGCGTCTTCACCCATGAAGCGCATGCGCGGCGCCGGCGGATCGTTGAAACCGCGATGCACATCGGCGACATCGGAGATGCGGAACGTCCGGTCACCGACCCGGATCGGGAAGTTCTTGATCTCCTCGACCGTCTGAAAATTCCCCGAGACCCGCAGTTGCACACGCTCGCTGCCGGTTTCGAAGAAGCCGGCGGTGGACACCGCGTTCTGCTCTTCCAGCGCCTGCTGTACCGCCGCCAGTGGCAATCCTAACGTCGCCAGTTTTACATTGGACAGTTCGACCCAGATCTTCTCGTCCTGCAAACCGAGCAGATCGACCTTGCCGACATCCTTGACCCGTTGCAGCTGGATCTGGATACGGTCGGCGTAATCCTTGAGCACCGCGTAGTCGAAACCGTCGCCGGTCAGCGCGTAAATGTTGCCGAAGGTAGTACCGAATTCATCATTGAAAAACGGCCCTTGAATCCCCGGCGGCAAGGTCTGGCGAATGTCGCTGACCTTCTTGCGCACCTGATACCACAGGTCAGGGATTTCCTTGGAATGCATGGAGTCGCGGGCAATGAAGGTGACCTGCGATTCGCCCGGGCGGGAGAACGATACGATGCGCTCGTACTCGCCGGTTTCCATGAGTTTCTTTTCGATGCGTTCGGTGACCTGCCGCGAGACCTCCTGCGCAGTCGCTCCCGGCCAGCGGGTCTGGATGACCATGGCCTTGAAGGTGAACGGCGGGTCTTCGCTCTGGCCGAGTTTGGTGTAGGACAGCGCGCCGACGACGGCCAGCAAAAGCATCAGAAACAGTACGATCTGGCGATTACGCAGCGCCCATTCGGAAAGGTTGAAGCGCATCGGGACTTACTCCTTGTCCGCCAGATTGACCACACGGTTGGAGCGATCCACTGGACGCACCTGCTGACCTTCAAGCAATACGTGAACACCGGCGGCCACCACCCAGTCGCTGGCATTCAGGCCTTCGAGCACCGGCACGCTTTTCTCGCCAAACGGGCCGATGCGCACCGGGGTCTTTTTAAGGGTGTTGTTGGCGCTGACGACCCAGACGTAGGTCGCGCCGTTTTCCGCGGTGAGCGCCGAGAGCGGCACCGACAGCGACACGCTTTCTGCCGATTGCACGAAAACCCGGGCGCTCTGGCCGAGTTCGGCCGGAACCTTGCCGCTGGTGAACGAGATGCGTGCAGCGAAGGTGCGGGATTTCGGATCGGCTGCCGGCGACAGCTCACGAATCTGCCCGGCGAAGCGCTGGTTCTGCTGGGCCCACAGTTCAACGGTGACTGGCTGGCCGACCTTGAACCGCCCGAAGCTCTGCTCCGGCAGGCTGATCGACACTTCACGCTCGCCATCGGTGGCGAGGGTAAACACGGTTTGCCCGGCGGCGACTACCTGCCCGACTTCCACCGAACGCTTGGCCACCACGCCGTCCTGCGGCGCGCGCAGCACGGCGTAACTGGCCTGGTTAGTCGAGACGTTGAATTCGGCCTTGATCTGCTTGAGGCGTGCTTCGCCGGAGCGGTAGAGATTTTCCGCGTTGTCGTAGGCCGAACGGCTGACCATCTGCCGCTCCATCAAGGTCTTGTAACGGTCACGCTCGGCGCGCACCAGATTCAGGTTGGCTTCGGCGGCGGCGACCTGTGCGCGGGTGGCTTCGAGTTGCAGGCGCACGTCCTGCGGATCGAGCTCGGCCAGTGGCTGATCGGCCTTCACCCGCTGGCCTTCCTCGACCAGTCGTCGGCTGACTTTGCCGCCAATGCGGAACGCCAGATCGGGCTCGTAGCGGGCGCGCACCTCGCCCGGATAACTTTCCATCGCCTGCGCCGAAGGCTCTGGCTGAACCACCATAGCCGGTCGCACGCTGACTTGCGTCGCCTCTTCCTGACCGCAGGCTGCCAACAAAAAAGCCAGACTGACTGGCAATGCAAATGGCCACATGAGGTGCAGTGCATGACGGTACATGGTGACGGACCTTTCGCTAATGGTGCTTGGAATATTTATACTGGTCGGTATGGTATTAATAGCAAACTCACCAGTCCAGTATTAAAAGCGAAGAATGTCGAACAATCTTTCAGCTCCAAACGGCCCGGGCCGTCCGAAGGATCCGGCCAAGCGCCGGGCGATCCTCGACGCGGCGAAAACCCTGTTTCTGAGTCACGGCTACGCCAACACCAGCATGGACGCGGTCGCCGCCGAGGCTGGCGTGTCGAAACTGACGGTTTACAGCCACTTCAACGACAAGGAGACGCTGTTCTCCTCCGCCGTGATGGCCAAATGCGAGGAGCAGTTACCGCCGCTGTTCTTCGAATTGCCCGGCGGCACCCCCGTGGAAAATGTGTTGCTGAACATTGCCCGAGGCTTTCATCAACTGATCAACAGCGACGAGTCGGTGAATCTGCACCGGCTGATGATGGCGCTGGGCACGCAGGATCCGAAGCTGTCACAGATTTTCTTCGAGGCCGGCCCCGAACGCATGGTGCAAGGCATGGAGCGGCTGCTGAAACGCATCGACGAAACCGGCGCGCTGAGCATCGACCTGCCGCGTAATGCGGCCGAGCACTTCTTCTGCCTGATCAAGGGCGCGGGGAATTTTCGCTTGTTGTATTGCTGCGGTGAGCCGCTGAGCGAAGAGGCCTCAGAGAGTCATGTGCAGGAAGTGGTGGGGTTGTTCATGCGGGCGTATCGGCCCTGATTATGCGGTGTATTGAATGGCCCCATCGCGAGCAGGCTCACTTTCACATTTGAAATGCATTCCAATGTGGGAGATTCTATGGTTGAGGGGAAGCCCTCAACCTGCTTTCGGCTGGTATTCGCTCTGCCCCTTCAGTAGTGCGAATACGACACGAGCAAGTTTACGAGCCAGAATCACCAGTGCCTGAGTGGTGCTGAACCCTTTAGCTCGTTGCTCTTCATAAAAGCCTTTCCAGGTCGCCGTTCGGCTGGCCGACATGGCTGCATTGTGCAAAAGTCGGCGCGCCTCCGGATCACCTCGTTTTGTCAGACTGCGGCGACCGTCCTTCTGTCCCGACTGTGAAACTCGTAAATCCATTCCCAAAAAGGCGATGAATGCGTCAGCGTTTTTAAACTCGCCCCGCTGAAACGCCGCGATCAGGCGAGCTCCAGTCAAAAAGCCTATGCCTTCAACTTTCATGCAGCGCCTTAGATGGGCAAGTAGACCGGCCTCTTTAAGCTGGTCGTTGATCATCTTCTCGACCAGCACTTCAAGCCTCTGCATTGAGGCTATTTGCTCGGCAAAAGCGGCTTTGAGCAGCGGTTCATTTGCCCAGCTCTGTACCAGGCCCACTCGTGCCTGAACCAGCGCGGCGCGCCGGCGGAAAAGGCTCAAGAGTTGACGATACAGCGGCGATGGTGGAGTCCATGGGTGAAGCTCTTCATATTCATTTTTCAGATAACGGGCGAGCAGCTTTGCATCCAGCGCGTCGGTTTTGGCGCGAACCTTCACCCCTTTGCGGTAGTGGCTGAGTTCATAGCCACCGACCATGTAAATCGTGCAGCCGGCATCATGGGCCAGATCGGCGAATTCCAAGTGATAGATATTGGTCGACTCAATCGCTACGTCGACCGGTGCCGGCAAGGCTTTCAGCCATTTCTTGATGGCGGGCTTGTTATTGGGAAGCGTCTCAAGCAGGTCCAGTTCGGCCTGGTAGATCACCAGTTCATTTTTGGCGACATCCACGCCCACGATTGGCTTGGAAACAGAAACCGACATTGCCATTGAACACTCCCCGAGATATGGTTTTGAGCACTTGAAGGGCTCACCCAGAGGCGCAGGCTTGTTCCTATCGTCGGTCTAGCCAGATGCATTCTTTATCGGCGCTTGGGTGAAAGGAGGAGGGGCGAAATCTCCCACGGATCTGTACTGCGTCAACAGTCAGAATCGAGCCTTGTCCCTCCTCCTCCCTTCAAGTACCAGCATACAAGCGAGCCTGCTCGCGAAGGGGTAGACGCGGTCTCAGGCCTTGAGCGCTTTCTTCGGGTAGATGTCGTACCGACTGGATTTGCCATCCAGCGCATGACTCGGCTTCGGCCCCTCGATGCACGGTGCCTTGCGCGGGCGCTTGACCACCACACGGTGTGTCGCCAGGGCCAGCGCCGCTTCGAGCAGTGCCGGCGCATCCGGATCATCCCCGACCAGCGGCCGGAACAGGCGCATTTCCTTCTTCACCAGCGCGGTTTTCTCGCGGTGCGGGAACATCGGGTCGAGGTAAATCACCTGCGGTGGCTCGCCCTCCCAGTTGCGCATGACCTCGATCGAGTTGCCCTTGAGCAGCTTCATCCGCGCGACAATCGGCGCCACGTCGAAATCTTCCGCCGCCCGCGCCAGACCATCCTCCAGCAACGCCCCGATCAACGGCTGACGCTCGATCAGGCTCATCTCGCAGCCCAGACTGGCCAGCACGAACGCATCCTTGCCCAGCCCCGCCGTCGCGTCCAGCACCCGTGGACGCACGCCTTGGGCAATGCCGACCGCCTTGGCGATCATCTGCCCGCTGCCGCCGCCGTACAGACGCCGGTGCGCCGCGCCACCCTCGACGAAGTCCACCCGTACCGGCCCCGGTGCATCCGGGCCGAGCTGCTGCAGCTGCAAACCCTGCTCGCCCAGCTGCAAGGCGAACTCGCCGTCGTCCACCTGCAGCGGCAGGCCCAGACGCTCGGCCCACTGCTCGGCTTGCGCTTCAAACGTCGGGCCGAGGGCCTGGACATGGATGCGGCAGGCCGCGGGTTGCTCAATCATGAAAACACGCTCAAAAAAGTTAAGGATCGGCAGAAGGTGGCCGATAAACCAATCAACGCGCATTTTGCCAGAGCTGAGCGTCAACCGAAAAAAATGTCAGGCATTCTTCCCACATCGATTGGCTACATTTCGCCCAAGGGCGACTTCAGCCGTCATAACACTCAAGCATTGGGCGGCGTCAGTCACCTGTGGCAGGATTTCTTTGCCCAGGCCCTGGCCGAACAATCGAGCGATGTGGTGCCGGCCTGTGGCACCTTTCCACCGGTTGACCTGAACAGCCCGGAAGAACCGACCCTGGGCAGCGAGCTGCACGCGCACATCGTCGAGCAGCGTCAGTGCGACGTGGTCGAGACCGAGGTGCGTCCGCCGGAGCCGCTGTTCCTGCCGATCGCCGAGTTCGAAACCGATCTGCTGGACAAGCCGTTCCCACCATTCCCGCCAGAAGAACTCAAGGCTCAGCAGGAGCAGCAGGACTTCGACAGCAGTTGGGTCCGTCCGATCGTGATCAACAATGGTCAGCCGGTGCCAGAGCCTGGCCCGGCGCCGCAGAAGAAGCCGCTGTACTTGCCGATTGCCGAGTTCGACCTCGATCTGCTGCAAAAACCTTATCCACCGTTCCCGCCGGAAGAAATCGTCGAGCAGCAGAAAGCGCTGGACTTCGATAACGGCTGGGCGCGCCCGATCGTCCTGCAGAACCTGCGCATCGCCGCCTGATCCCTCAGCGACACACGCTCCAGCGCCCGACATCGACATGAAAGTGATTGCGATGTGCGGCGTTGTAATCCGGACTCAACACCACACTGAACGCCTCACAGGCGCCATCGCGCACCTGACGCAGAAACTGCGCATCCTGATTCTGTTTCGGCCAGTCCTTGAGCACGCTGATGCTGCGCCCGTCCGCCAGACGAAATCCGCTGATATCCAGCGCATCGGCACTGGCATGCCGACTGAGCGCCCCGCTCTCGCGGTTATAGACATTGCGGCAGGCAAAGCTGCCAAGGTGATCAAGGCGCGCCACCCTCTGCCCGTAAACAGATTGCGCGGCGGGTTGCAGGGTATGCCGTTCAAACATCGCGTAAGCCACCGCCAGCGGGCAACTGGCAAGGAAGCTGCTGCTCAGCGCCACCTCACCGCCCTGCACGCGCACGGCGCCGATCAGCGGGCACTTGGCGCCGGGGCTGTCGGCTTGCGCTGTGACGCGCAGACCCGCGTTGCTCAGGACTTGCGCGCACAACTCGGGATTGCTGCGCAGGCGCATCAGTTTGAAACCGGTCAGCCAATTGGGCGCGGCCTTCACATCCAGCGGCGCCCACGGATTCCACTCGGCCGGCACGTCGAGCCAGCCGCGCCAGACGCTGAGCACGGCGCCAGCAATTATCAACAGCACTGACAGCGTGATCCAGCGGCCCATGCTCAGCCCTTGAAAAACTGATTGGCCTGGGCGTACGGCATCGATTGCGCAGTGAAGCCGAAGGTGCCGTGCTGCTGGATCTCTTCAGCCGCGCGGAAGAACTCGCCGAACGCAGCCAAGGCCAACGCCGAACCGGTACTGATCCTGCGCACACCCATTTCTTCCAGCGCCTGCACAGTCAGTTTCAAACCGCCGGACATCAACACATTGACCGGTTTCGGCGCCACCGCGCGCACCACCGCCAGCACTTCTTCGGCATTGCGCAAACCCGGCGCATACAGCACGTCGGCGCCCGCCTCGGCAAAGGCTTGCAGGCGGCGGATGGTGTCGTTGAGATCGGGATTGCCGTGCAGATAATTTTCCGCGCGGGCCGTCAGGAGGAAGGGAAATGGCAGCGTGCGCACCGCGGCGACAGCAGCTTCGATGCGCGCCACAGCGTGTTCAAAGCAATAGATCGGCGCGTCGACGCGGCCCGTGGCGTCCTCGATCGAACCACCGACCGCGCCGGCCTCGGCAGCACGCAACAGGCTTTTGGCGCACTCGGCCGGGTCATCGGCGAAACCGTTTTCCAGGTCCACCGCCACCGGCAGATCGGTCGCCGCGACAATCGCCCGGACATTGGCCAGGGTGTCGTCGAGACTCAAGGCACCGTCGGCCTTGCCTTGGGAAAACGCGTAACCGGCGCTGGTGGTTGCCAGTGCCTGATAGCCCAGACTGGCGAGCATCTTCGCCGAGCCGGCATCCCACGGGTTGGGAATCACGAAAATCCCCGATCGCTCATGCAGGGCCTTGAAGGCCTGGGCTTTGCGGGCTTGTTCTTGAAGGGCGTGGGCGTCCATCGGCAGGCTCCTGGGCAGGGGAAAAATCCGCCTTCAGAGCAAGCCGAGTTGCTCGGCGGCGGGTTCTCTGTATAGCTCAGGCAGGGATGGCAGGCCAGGCAAACGTTGCATCAATTTTGCGTGAAAACGTTGCGCCAGCTTCGCCGCCATGACGTTGTCGGCGGTGTGCAGGAAGATGTAAGGCGTGCGGCCCTCTTCGATCCATTCGGCGATTTTCGCCACCCACGGCACGAGGAACGGATCGTTGGCTTCCAGCTCCGGGTGGCCGATGAAGCGCACCTGCGGGAACTGGGTAAACGCCGCCGGACGGGTCGGCACCCGGGGCTTTTTCGATTGTGCATGGATCACCGAAGACTCGGTGGACAGACAACTGAACAGCGCCCGTGGATCGAGGCAGATGCGTTCCACGCCACGGTCCAGCAGCAAGCGATTGAGCAGGCGTTCGCTCTCGCCCTTGGCGAAGAACTGTTCGTGGCGCACTTCCACCGCCAGTGGCCGATCCAGCGCGTCGATGAACGCGGTCAACTCGGGCAATCGATGCGGGGTGAAGCTTTTCGACAGTTGCAGCCACAGCGGCGAAACGCGCTCGCCGAGCGGGCCGAGAAGATTTACGAAGGTTTCGGCAGCGGTCAGTTGATCACGCAGGTCACCGCTGTGGCTGATGTCGCCGGGGAACTTGGCGGTGAAGCGAAAGTGTTCGGGCATGGTCTCGGCCCAGCGCTGCACGGTGGCCGGCGAGGGGCTGGCGTAGAAGGTCGTGTTGCCCTCCACGGCGTTGAACACTTGGGAATAAAGACTGAGGAAGTCCGAGGTCTTGGCGTCTTCGGGGTACAGGTACTCGCGCCAGGCGTTTTCACTCCAGGACGGACAACCGAGGTAGTAAGGCAGATCCATCAGATGTACAGGTCGAGGCCCAGCACATCCGCATCCCAATCGACAAACCCGGCGGTGCTCAGGTAGCTGGCCAGGGCCATCGCTACGCTTTTGCTCATGGCGCGGTGATAAATCATGTCTTGCTGACGGGCGGGCAGATTGGCCAGGCGTTGTGCGGGGGCTTTGGCAGCGCGGGCGGCCATTTGCTCTTCAGTCGGGAATTCCAGCTCGCCGTCGATATCGTCGACGGATTCATCCAGCGCCACATTGCCTTTGCGAGGCTTGCGCTTGATGGGGTAGGACTGAGAGGAAAGGCCGTCTATACGCATAATTTCATGCTCGGTATCGATGATGGCAATTTAGCGGCACTTGACCGACTTAGCAAACTGCCGAGTGATAACTAGAACACATAAAGCGCAAAAGGTTTAAAGCGAGGGGATGGAAACTGATGATTGGCAGCTGTAGAAGCAAAAGATCGCAGCCTTCGGCAGCTCCTACAGAAGCGTGCAACCCCTGTAGGAGCTGCCGCAGGCTGCGATCTGTTAAAGGCTCAGCGAGCCTTCGGGGTGGCGACTTTGTCGCGCAGGTAAACCGGTTGCGCATCGTCTGCCGGGATCGACTCGCCGCGTTCCCAGGCAAATCGCGCCAGGGTCAGCAGGTCTTCGGCGTGAGGCAGCATGCCAGCGTCCTGACCGCTCGGTTTGACCGCGATCCGCTCACCGTAACCCCACCCCGTCCCGGCACCGAACCACTCACCGCTGGCATCGCCCGGTAGCGCTGCCACTTCCGGCGGCAGTACCGCTTCGACACCGACCAGACGCATTTCGCCTGCGGTCTCGCGGTAGCAGCCCCAATACACTTCATCCATTCGCGCATCGATGGCCGCCGCGACCTGGCTCACGCCGTGTTCGCGATACGCACGTTGCGCCAGTACGGCGAGGTTCGACACCGGCAACACCGGACGATCCAGCGCGAACGCCAGCCCCTGCACCACGCCGATGGCAATCCGTACACCGGTAAACGCACCCGGCCCGCGACCGAACGCGATCGCGTCCACCGCCTGCAACGTGGTGCCGGCATCGGCCAGCAGTTGCTGGATCATCGGCAGCAGTTTCTGCGCGTGCAGACGCGGGATCACCTCGTAATGGCTCGTGACCTTGCCGTCATGCAGCAAGGCAACGGAGCAAGCTTCGGTCGCGGTGTCCAGGGCCAGCAAGGTGCTCATCGATGTATCCAAAACAGGTGGGAAAAAAGTGCGTCAGTATAAACAACTACGGCCCGCAAGCGGGCCGTGGATGATGCAACACGTCAGCTTTTTCAGCTCAGTGCTTCGAGCACCTTGGCGGTGATCGCTTCAACCGAACCAACGCCCGGAATGTGGCTGTACTTCGGCTTGCCAGCATTTTTGGCGGACAGGCTCTGATAGAACTCCACCAGCGGCTTGGTCTGCGAATGGTAGACCGACAGGCGATGACGCACGGTTTCTTCGGTGTCGTCCTTGCGCTGCACCAGATCGTCGCCGGTGACATCGTCTTTGCCAGCCACTTTCGGCGGGTTGTAGACGATGTGGTAAACGCGGCCGCTGGCCTCGTGAACGCGACGACCGGCGATACGCTGAACGATTTCTTCGTCTTCAACAGCGATTTCAACCACGGCGTCCAGCTCGACACCGGCAGTTACCAGCGCTTCGGCCTGTGGAATGGTGCGCGGGAAACCGTCGAACAGAAAGCCGTTGGCGCAGTCTGGTTGAGCGATGCGATCCTGCACCAGCGCGATGATCAGGTCATCCGACACCAGGCCGCCGGCATCCATGATGCTCTTGGCCTGAATGCCCAGCGGAGTGCCGGCCTTGACCGCAGCACGCAGCATGTCGCCGGTGGAGATTTGCGGAATGCCGAATTTCTCGGTGATGA
>Ga0247818_10000671_pt1 | contig 21499 bp, 20 predicted proteins | sample 13C_Glucose_Day1_FD_192424 | JGI IMG/M metagenome (GOLD analysis project Ga0247818, IMG submission 192424) | Soil microbial communities from agricultural site in Penn Yan, New York, United States - 13C_Glucose_Day1 | ecosystem: Environmental > Terrestrial > Soil > Agricultural land | place... | reverse complement strand
CCACCGCCCCCGTCAGCCTCTGACCAAGGGATGTAAAACAACACCCACGAAGTAGCAGGCCGGAAGGCGCCGCAGACAAGCTCTGCGGCGCCTTCCTTGTAATCTGGGGGAGTGGCCAGCATTCGAGAAGCTCAGAAGCAGATGACCCGCCGATTGTTGCTTGAGAAAGGGCTGGAGCTTTTCGAGGAGAAAGGGTTCGCCGCCACCACGGTGGATGACATCGCCGCTGCCGTCGGCACCACCCGGGCCACCTTTTACGCGCATTTCCCGTCCAAAGCCCAGCTGATGCGGTCGCTGGTGGAGCGGTCCAACGAGATGCTGACCGAGGCGGACGTCCCGCCGCTGCATTCGGTGGTGGAATCCGGGGACCGTGGGGAGATCAGGGTCTGGCTCGCCCGGAAGTTTGACCAGTGGGCCGAAATCCGCCCCTACGTGGTGGCGGCGCACCAGGCTGCGGCCAGTGAACCGGATATCCAGGCGGCCCTGGACCAGTGGTTCGACACGGCCATCGATGACATGCAGGCGGGCCTTGACCGGGCCGGACGGTTTGACCCGGCCAGCCGCCGGGTGCGGTGCGCGCTGGCCTTCGGCGAACTGGAGTTCTTTTCCCGGCGCTGGATGCGGCTCGGCTGGACCGTGGACCGCGACGTTTCACTTGACCTGATGGTCGACAACTGGTGCTTCCTGCTGGCCGAGTGAGCAGGAAGCACCAGAACACAGGCCCCCGTAGGGTCAGTCCGCCTGGCGTTCCGCCGTCTTGCGCGTGGTGAACGGCAGGACGAGGCGTGACTGGTGGGCGGCGTCCCGGTAGATCTTGTGGGTGACGGGCCGGCCCACCGGCAGGTGGAAGGCGTCCGGGGGCAGCAGCGCGTTGTGCTCGTCCGCCAGCGGCTCGGCGTTGGACAGTTCCACCGTCAGGACGTGGCCCGGCCTGAACGTGTTCGCGAACGGGTAGAGGCGCAGCACGTACTCCTCGATCTGCCCCGGCTCCACCGGCACGGTCCGGGTGTGAGGGTGGAACGGGCTCCCTTCGGTGGTCCGCTCATCGAGCTCGCGGTGTGAGGCCTTGAGGTAGCCGCTGGTGATGAGCTGGCGCTTGCCGTTGGGGGCGTAGTCCCACAGGCGCAGGATGAAGTTGGTATCCGGCTGGTCGATCTCGGCGAAAATGTGCGCGGCGCCGGTGCCGATCATCTCCGTGTCCTCCTCGAAGGCAGGGGTGGACCAGCTGATGATCTCCACCTTGTCGGTCACCGTCAGCGGGGCCTGGTAGAAGCCGTCCGGGGCGGCATACTGCGCCCCCATCAGCTCGGGCTCGGTGGAGAGCTTGTGGCGCGGCCGCAGGTAGAGGGACGTGTACTCGATGTCCTTCGGCGGCCACGCCCCGGCGGTCACCAGCTCGCGGGAGCCCTCCACGAAGACGCTGACGGCGGGTTCGTCCATCACGCCGTTGTCGATGCCCTTGATCCAGTAGTCGTACCAGCGGAACATCTTGTCGTGCTCCTCGATGAAGGGCCGCGACTGCATCGGGGGGTAGGGGCCGATGTCCAGCTTCTTGGGGCCCTTCAGCGCGTTGAACAGCTCGATGGTGCCGTCCATGGTCCAGCCGCGGCCCTGGTCGATCTGCAGCCACACGGGGATGTCGATGTTGGGGGCGAGCGTGACGGGGTTGCGCTCCTCGTACCAGTCCCCGTCGAGTTCGTTCATCACGATGTCGAACCAGGCCTCATGGTTCTTGGGGTAGTTCAGGACGTGCACCAGGTTCGGCCAGGCGGCGACGTCGGGATCCTCCAGACGCTTGGCGACCAGCTCCTTGAGTTCCCCGGGGGAGTACTTCTCGATCATGCGGGACTTGACGCCGTCTGTGAACGCCCAGCCGGAGTCGCCGCCGCGGCCCTCGCGGGCGGCCCGCGGCATGAACCACATAATGCCGCCGTGGTAGGTGGTCTCGTAAAAGTCGTAATGGCCGCCGCTGACGAAGATCGCCTTCAGGTGCGGCGGGCGCTCGGCCGCGGCCAGCACCTGCATGGAGCCGAAGTAGGAGATGCCGACCATGCCGACATTGCCGTCGCACCAGGGCTGCGCGGCCACCCACTCGATGAAGTCGTACGCATCCTGGCCGAGCGAGACGCCGCCGGCGTTGTAGTTGCCGATGTGCTCGCCGCCGGAGTGGCCGGAGCCGCGCAGGTCGCCGATGACGTGGACGTAGTCCTCCTTGACTATGCGGGCAATGTCGCCGGCCTCGATGCAGCCGTCCCACATTGGGCTGGGGCGCCGCTGCGGCGGAGTGGTGAGGGCCAGTGCCTGCAGTTCCTTGCCGTAGGGACTCAGCGCCACCAGCGCCGGACGCGGCTTGTCATCGACGCCCTGGTAGGCGTCCGCGGCGAGCTCGACGCCGTCGCGCATCGGGACGCGGAGGTCCTTGCGGACGGCGATCTTTTCCCCGCCGGCGTCGATTGTCTGGTACTCATTCATGATTGCGAAGCTCCTCAGTTAATACGTCTGGTTGAACTGCGTGAGATGGCCGTGCATCGTGGTGAAGAACGGGGATGGTTCCAGCGTGGGGTCCCCCGTGTAGCCGAGCTCTTCGGCCACCGGGGCGAACGGGGAATACACCGAATCGGTCTCCCGCAGGCCCGCGCGCAGGTACCGGCGGGCGACGTCGTCGATCCTGGCCTCAAGGTCCAGGCTGCCCTGCAGGGCCTTGCGGGCCTCCTCGCGGTCCAGCTCGACGCCGAACGGCACGCCGTCCGCGTTCCGGTACGGGTGGCCGAGGTACAGGTGCTCGGGCCGGACCTCGTCGCGCAGGTACTGCAGGCTCGAGCGGTAGGCGGCCGGATCCTCGTAGCCGGGGAAGCCGTTGGCCGCCCCATGGATCTGCACGGCGTCGCCGACGAAGACCGACTGCTGCCCGTCCACGACGTAGGCCACGGATCCGGCCGTGTGGCCCGGGATGTGGTGCACGGACACCGTGACGCCCCCGCCGAGCGAGAGCGTCTCCCCGCCCTTCACCAGCAGGGTGGGCTCCATCTCGCCGGAGATGACATGGTTCGCTGCTTTCGTCTGCTCCTCGACGGCGTTCGGGTTGTCGATGTACTGCTGGCGCACGTCCACGTACTGGTCAACATGGGCGCGCCGGGAACGGAGCAGGGGCGCGTCGGCCTCATGGATCACGACTTGGGCGCGCCGGCCCGTGAGCTCCCAGAGGGCGTGCGCACCGCCGAGATGGTCGATGTGGCCGTGGGTCAGGAGGATCCAGCGCACGTCCTCGATGCTGCGGCCCAGCTTCTTGAGCGCGGGGACCATTCCTTCGGCGGGCGACGACGCGATCCCGGTGTCGACGATGGCCGGTTCGGGGGCGTCGATGAAGAAGCTGTAGAGGCCGAACCGGCCCCACGGCGAGACCAGCGGATGGACCGCGACTGGCTCCGTCATTGCGCGGCGCTCCCGTTCAGGAAATCACCCGTCTCCCGGAACGCCCGGTGGAACTCCGGGATCCAGGAGAAGTTCTGCACGAAGCCGTGGTTGGCCCCTGCATAGCGGCTGACCGTCGTGTTCACGCCGGCATCCGTCAGGCGCCGGCCGTACAGCTCACCCTCGTCCCGCAGGGGGTCGAACTCGGCCGTGATGATGAGTGCAGGCGGCAGGCCGGCGAGGTCCTTGCGTTTGATGGGGGAGACGAGGGGATCCGCCGGATCCGCGCCGCTCTCCAGGTAGAAGGAGTTGAACGGCAACAGGCCCGCCGTCTCCAGCCCGTACCCCTCAGCGTTCTCCCGCAGCGAGGCGTAGCGGTCGACGTCGAAGTCCAGGTCCAGCGACGGGTAGAACAGGACCTGGTGCGTGAGCCGGGAGAACCCGTCGTCGTGCGCCTGCGCGGCGACGGCTGCGACGAAGTTGCCGCCCGAGCTGTCGCCTGCGATGGCGAGGTTCCTGCCGTCCCAGTTGAGGGACCCGCCGTTCTCCGCCGCCCAGCGGAGCACGCCGTAGCAGTCGTCCAGGCCGGCCGGGAAGGCGGCCTCGGGGGCCAGCCGGTAGCCGACGGAAATGACCTTGTAGCCGGTTTCCTTGGCCAGGGACCGCGCGACGTGGTCGTGGGTGTCCAGGCTGCCCAGGAAGAACGCGCCGCCGTGGAAGTACAGCAGCAGGCCGTAGGCGTCCGCCGCAACCGGGGTGTAGATCCGGACGGGGACGTCGCCGGATGGCGTCGCCGCGGTGAGGTCCTCGACTGCGTGCAACGGCAGCCGGTCCTCGAGCGGGGCGACCTGCGCGGCCTCTCCGGCGCGCATGGCTGCCGGATCCAGCGGCGAACCGTCCGGTGCCGGCAGGGTGCTGAGGATTTCGGCGATCTGTGGGTGAATAGACATCGTTTGCCTCTGCTCTACTGGTTGGCCGGGAAGGCTGAGTCGACGGCGTCGGCGTGCCAGCCCTGGCGCGACACCCGTTGCAGCTCATCCGTCAGCGGCTTGCGGGTGGCCTCGTAGATCGCCAGCGCGTCCTTCACGGAGCTGCCCTGCAGCAGCGCGTCGGCGAGGCCGCCGGCGTCCAGGATCGCCGAGTTCGCGCCCTGACCCTGGTGGTGGAGCATCGCGTGGGCGGCATCGCCGAGCAGTGCGACGGAGTCGGTGTGCCATGAGTCGATGGAATCGATGTCGAAGACCGAACGGCTGGTCACCTGGCTCAGGTCCAGTTCCTTGGCGACCTGAACGATCCGCTCGTCGAAGCCGTCCAGGATCTTTACCAAATACTCGGTCGAGATCTCCGGCGCCCACGAGCCGTCCTCGGACGGGGCCGTAATGTCGAACGAGAGCTGCCCACGGTGACGCAGCGGCAGGTTGTAGGCGATGGTGCCATTCTGGCCCATGTAAAAGCGCGGGTTGTCGTCGGTCACCAGCCCGTGGGCGTCGTCGATCGAAATGACAGCGCGGTAGGCGTGCTCGCCGGAGAAGACCGGCTCCTTCTGCGAGAACAGCTGATTGCGCACCGTCGAGCGGATGCCGTCGGCGCCGATGACGAGGTCCGCGGTGACGACTTCGCCGTTCTCGAAGGTCAGCGTCGCGTGGTCACCGTTGTCCTCGATGGTCTCCAGCTTGTAGCCGAGGTGCACCATGCCCTCGGGGAGCACGCCCAGCAGGGCGTCGATGAAGTCGCCGCGGTGGATCATACGGTTGTGGTTGACCTGCTCGTAGGCGTGCAGGAAAGGCCACTCCTCGTTCGCGAGGACGTGCTGACCGTCCGCGCTGAGGATCTCGAGGTGGTCGCTGGGCGAACTCACCGCGGCGATCGCGTCGAAGATGCCCCACTGGCGGAACAGCTCGACCGACGGCGGACGCAGCCCGATGCCGGCACCGACCTGCGCCAGAGCGGATGCCTGTTCGTACACGTGGACGTTCTCTGCGCCGATGCTCTGCAGGGCCTTGGCCAGGGAGGCCCCGCCGTAGCCGCCGCCGATGATGGCGATTTTGAGGTTCTTGATCTCTGAAGTCTTCATTTTGTTTGTTCGCTTTCTTGACCCAGGCGGACCTGGAAAAACTTTTGGGATGGGTGGTCGTGGATCAGGCCTTGAGTGACAGGAAGTCGGCCGGGTTGTCCTCGAGCAGGAGCTTGATGGTGGCGTCGTCGATGCCGGCGGCGCGCATGTCCGGGATCATGTCCTCGAAGATGTAGTTGATCGTGTGGCCCTTCACGCCCGGCCAGCCCAGCGGGCTGCAATTGGCGTCGGCGGAGACGAGGAGCTTGTCCGCATAGCCCTTGTTCACGAGGTTGACGAAGTGCTCCATGCGTTCGGCGCGCTTGCGGCCCCAGAACGGCGGATCCGGCAGCTCGAGGTCGTAGCCGAAGGTGTCGAAGCCGATCCGGCCGCCCTGCTCGTAGATCCAATCGTGCGGGGTGATCGGAGCGTTCAGGCCGTCGTCGGCGTGGCCGAAGAGCACACGGTCCAGCGGGAGGCCCTCTTCGTTGAAGATGTTCACGGCCGGTTCGGGATCGATGGCCAGATGGGTCAGCACCGGCGCGCCGGTGACGACGGCGGCGCGGGCCGCAGCGCGGTAGATGCGCTTGTCCAGGTCCGTCATGCGTCCGCCGCGGCTCACGCCGACCTTGATGACGCCGGCCTTTGCGCCGGTGTTGCCGATGCCGACGGTGATCTCGTGGATGAACACCTTCGCGAGGTAGTCCACTGTGGCGCGGGAGAAGTGCGGCAGGGCGGTGTCGCCGCCGACGAAGCCGGTGCAGGCAACGATGTGCACGCCGGTCTTTGCGGACAGGGACTTGTAGTAGTCCACGTCGCGGCCGTTGCAGATGCCCGTGGCGTCAACGAAGGTCCCGCCGCCGTATTCGCGGAATTTCCGCAGCTTCGGCACGGTCTCCTCATAGGCCTGCTCCGGCGACTTCCACCAGGTGGTGTCCAGTTCGGACCCGGGCATGCCGTATCCGATGTGTTCGTGGACCGCCACGATTTCCAGTTCTTCGGCCGGGATGGTTCCCAGCACGGTGTTAACCTTTGTCATTCGTTCACCTCAGGGGTTCGAAAGCTTGTTGTGTGTGGGCCGGCGCGTGCTTATCGCACGGTCAGCAGGTTGCGCGGGTTGTCCACGAGGATGCGCCGGGCGTCTTCTTCGCTCAGGCCCTGCGCCTTGAGGAAAGGCACGAATGTGGACACGACGTGGCTGAAGGGCAGGTCGTAGTCCGGCTGTCCCTTGGCCACGCCGATCGAGTTGCCCGACAGGATGATTTTGTCGGCATGGCCGGCCGCGACCAGCTTGAGTACCAGTTCGGCGCGGTCGTTATCGGTGAGGTAGTCCGCGTCGTCGTTCAGGCCCGCATGGTCCAGGCCGACGAACGCTCCGCGGCCGGCTGCCTCAAGGGCGGCGCCGGCGGCGTCCTTGCGGTCCAGGCCGCCGACGAGCACGCGGTCGGCCGGGAGCCCCTCGTCCAGGACGATGTCGAGGTCGTGCAGGGCATCGGCACCAAATCGGATGGACACCGGGATGCCGGTGTTCAAGGCGGTTCTGGCTGCACCCCGGAACAGGCTCTCCTCGGTCGGAGTCATACCGTTGCGGTCGGCCGTGGTGGTCACGAGCCCGGCTGCGCCGCGACGTTCGACGCGCGGAACCACCATGCCCTCGGTGACTTCCTTGCTGAAGAGGTCTGCGAACTTCCCGGCAGGCCACGGCGTCGGCGGATTGGTCTGCGGCGTCAGGAAGTAGCCGCCGAGCATCTCCTCCGGCCCCATGCCCGTCGAGGCGACGATGTGCACCCCGGTGGAGCGTGAGAGGGCCTCGTACAGTTTCAGGTCGCGGCCGTTGAACATGCCCGTGCTGTCCACGATCGTCTGCCCGCCGTGCTCGCGGAAGTCGGCCAGCTTCCCGGCCAGGATCTCGAAGATCTCCGCCCGGTCCATGTTGATGTCCGGGGCGAACTGGGCTCCAGGGACCACCGAGAGCAGCGCCTCGTGGACGGCAACCACACCCAATGCAGAAGCAGGGACGGGACCCAGGACCGTATTGACGGTTTGTCCGGCCGGGCCGTCGAACGTGTCACCGGTGGGGACGGGTGGGGTGTGACTCACTTGGCTTCTCCCTTGAAGATCGGTACTGAATGCAGGGGGCCGCGGAGCTTGACCGTGCCGTCGTCGCTCCCTTGCGGTGTAGCCAGCGTCACATATTTCTATACACGGTGTCAAGTAAATTGGCGTGACGTATATGTAGTTCGGATGTAAGCGCTAATAAATTGGACTGTCCGCAAATTGTCTTGACACCGTGTAAAGATTTACCCCAGACTGTGGGGAGCGCCACATCAACTTGGCCTACACCACTTCTTGCCCGGCAGGGCGCCAGTCCAGGCGCAGCACCGGAGGATCGACCGGAAACAAGGGAGTTTCATCGATGAGTCAAACCATTACGGTTTCGAGCCGAGGCTCGGTACGAGCAACGTTCGTCGCCGCCTACAGCGCGGTCACCCTCGCGCAGATCACCAACGCACTGCCGGGCGCCCTCAGCGGCACCTTTGCCGCGGAATTCCACACCTCCGGCGCGGGCCTGACGTGGATCGCGGGCATGTTCCTGATGGGCATCGTGGTCTTCGAGCTCAGCTGGGGGCTCCTGGGTGACCTGTTCGGCCGCAAGAAACTGCTGTACGCCGGCGCGGCGCTCAGCGTCGTCGGCTCCGTCCTGGCTGCGCTGGCGCCGACGACCGAGATGATGATCTTCGCGCAGGCGGTCGGCGGCATCGCGGCGGGCATCCTCTTTCCCATCTCGCTGTCCATGATCGCCGCGATCACCCCGGACCACCGGGCGCGTGCCCGGGTGATCGCCACCTGGGCGGGGTTCCTGTCGCTCGGAGCGGTCATCTCACCCGTGCTCGCCGGCCTCACCGCCCAGCTGTTCACGGTGCCGGGGGTTGTTGCCGGCGCGCCGAACGTGTTCAGCGGCTGGCGTGTGGCCTACTTCGTTGCGGCCGCCGTCGCCGTCGGTGTTCTCCTCGTAGCACTCCGGGCGAAGGACTCCGCGGCCGCCCAGGGACGCAAACTCGACCTGCCCGGCCAGTTCACCCTCGCGCTCGGACTCATCGCCGTGCTTTTCGCGACCGTCCAGGCGGTCGATGCGGGCTTCGGTGCCTGGGATGTCATCGTGAGCTACGCAGTCGGCGGCATGCTTTTGGTCCTCTTCGTTGTCATCGAGACGCGCACCAAAGAGCCGCTCATCCACCTTTCGCTGTTCAAGAACAGCGCCTACTCGATCACCGGCGTCGTCGCGGTTACCGGCATGTTCGCCTTCCTGGCGATCTGCTTCAGCACCAGCGTCGCCGTGGGCGGCCTCGCTCTGGCCGAAACGTGGAAGGTCGGGGTGCTGTTCGTCTTCATCCAGGGTCCGGCATTCGCCTTCATCCCCGTGGTGGGCTGGCTCATCCACCACGTAGCGCCGCGCTGGGTGCTTACCGCGGGCTTTGCCTTCATGGCGGTCTCCGGCTTCTGGCTCTCAACGTTCTCGCTGGGCGCGCCGGAGGCCTTCGGCGGTACCCCGTGGACGGCCTTCATTCCGCCGCTTCTGCTGCTCGGCATCGGCTTCGCGCTGACCGTGGGCTCCGTCACTTCCGTGGCGATCAACACCGTCCCGCCGCAGCACATCGGGATGGCCTCCGCGACGACGAACCTCCTGCGCGACTTTGGCTTCGCCCTCGGCCCGGTCATCGGCTCGGCCATCGCGTTCGGCATCGGCGCCTCGATCTTCGCGGGCCCGCTCGGCGGGATCCTCGGCGGGGCGGGGCTGCCCGCCAACGCCGTCGCCGGGCTCTCCCAGGTGCCGCCCCTGGGCTATCTCTCTGGCTGGGACGGCGTCATCGCGCAGTTCTCCGGCCAGGCACTGGCCGGCGGCGCACCCGCCCCGGCCGTCGACGGCATGGTCCAGGCGCTCACCGCCGCGCAGCAGCAGATCCAGGGCGTGGCCGGGGCCTCGCTCGGCCAGGGCTTCCAAATGGTTTACCTCGTGGCTGCCATCGCGGCGGCGGCATCCGCCATCCTCACCCTCTTCATCTCCACCCGTTCCTCGGCGCCCGCGCCCGAGGCCGTCGCGGAGACGACAGAGGAGAACGCCGAAGTGGCCGTCTGAGACTGACGGCTTCTCTTCACCGACCACCACCCACCTTCCGCAAGGAGAGCACCGTGACTGCACCCACCGAATCAGACATCGACATCTGGGACGACGACATCCTCGTCGACCCCTACCCCACCTACGCCGCGCTGCGCGAGCAGGCCGGCGTCGTCCACCTGCCCAAGAACGACCTTTACGTTCTGACGCGCTACGACATCATCCGCGACGTGCTCGGCGATCCGTCGACGTTCTCGTCCACCACGTTGGGCTTCAACCCCATGGTGAACGAGGCGCTGCAGGGCACCTCGCTTGCCTCCGACCCGCCGGTGCACACCCAGCTCCGCGCGACGCTGTCGGAAAACCTCACGCCCCGCGCCCTGCGCGGCCTGAAGGTCACCATCGACGAGAAGGCGGACAAGCTCGTCGCCGAACTCGTCGCCAGCGGCAGCTTCGAGGCCATCGACTCCCTGGCCCGCGCCTTCCCGCTGGAGATCGTCGCCGATCTCATTGGCTTCAGCGGACACGTCAAGGACAACATGTTGCGCTGGGGGCAGGCAGCAATGCAGGTCATCGGCCCGCTGAACCATCGCACCCAGGAGAGCTTCCCGATCGCCGGGGAACTCTACGGCTGGTGCTCCTCGGTCACCGGCAACGACCTCACTCCCGGCTCGATCGGCCGCGGAATCTTCGACGCCGAGACCCGGGGCGACATCCCCGAAGGCTCCGCGGGGCACATCATCCACCAGTACCTGGGCGCAGGCGTAGACACCACCATCGCCTCCATCGGGAACATCGTCGCACTGTTCGGCCGCCACCCGGAGCAGCTCCAGCTCGTCCGCGAGAACCCGGAGCTCGTCCCCGCAGCCTTCGCCGAGGTGCTGCGCTACTGGACTCCGCTGCACATCTGGGGCCGCACGGCGACCCGCGACGCCGAGATCGACGGCGTAACGGTGCCCGCCGGCGCCCAGCTGGGCATTCTCCTTGGTGCCGGCAACCGCGACGGCCGCCACTACGAAAACCCCGATGTCTTCGACGTGACACGCAATCCCGTAGACCATCTGTCCTTCGGCTACGGGCCGCACGGCTGCGCCGGCCAGGGCCTGGCCAGGCTCGAAGGCCACGCCATCGTCAGCGCCCTGGCACGCCAGGTGCAGTCCATCACGATCAGCGACGAGGTCCGGGTGCCCAGCAACATGACCCGGAGCATCGACCAGCTTCAAGTTGCCAAGGTGGTGGCGGCATGAGGATCGAACTCGACCGGCCGCGCTGCGAAGGACACGGCCTCTGCGAGGAAGCCGCACCCAAGCTCATGCACCTCGACGACGACGGCGAACTCATCATCGATGTCCCCGAGGTGGACGGTGCCGACCTCGACGCCGCCAAGGCGGCGGTAAGGGTCTGCCCGGTCGCCGCGCTCCGGCTGGCGGCGGCATGACGATGCGCCGGATTGTCGTCGTCGGCAACGGCATCGCCGGGCTCACGGCCTGCGACTCGCTGCGCTCGGCCGGCTTCGACGGCGAGCTGACCGTCGTCGGGGCCGAGCGCCACCACCCCTACAGCCGCCCGGCCCTGTCGAAGGCGCTGCTGCACGGTGTTGACGGGCACGGCGACGAAGGCCTGCAAGCCCACCAACTGCCCGAGCCGACCCACGAAGCGACCGAGCTGCTCGGTGTCAGCGTTTCCGGCCTGGACATCGACGCCCGGGTGGTCCGGCTCGACGGGGGAGACGAACTACCGTACGACGGCCTTGTCATCGCCTCCGGATCCCGCGCCAAGCGGCTCGCCCCCACGGAGGGAGCACGTGAGCCGCGGGACGACGGCTCGGCCCGGGAGCTCACCCTGCGCACGATCGAGGACGCGATCACGCTAAGACAGCGCGTGGCCGGACGCCCGTCGGTCATCGTGGTCGGCGGCGGACCGCTCGGCATGGAGGTGGCGTCAGGGTGCCTGCAGGCTGGCTGCGACGTCACGCTCGTCTCCGACGCCCAGCCCCTCTCGCGCCAGCTGGGCGGGCATTTGTCCGGGATATTCACCACCGCCGCTGTCCGGCGCGGGCTGCGGGTCGTTGGCGGCGGGAAGGCCCGTCTCATTGACTCCGGTGCCGGGACGCGGGTCGCCCTGGCCGACGGCACTCAACTGGAGGCAGACCTCGTCGTCACCGCCATCGGCGACGAGCCAAACATCGGCTGGCTGGCCGGCTCCAACCTCCTGGTCGACGGGTCGCTGCGGGTGGACACCCGCGGCCGGCTCCGGCCGGAGATTGTTGCCGCCGGGGACGTGGCGTTCTTCCCGACGAGCCGCGGGGTGCAACGCGTCCCCTTGTGGACCAGCGCCATCGACCAGGCCAAGGTCGCCGCCGTCGGCCTGCTCCACGGCGATGCGGCCCCCGAGCTCGACTTCCAGCCGTATTTCTGGACGGAGGGATTCGGCCTGTCACTCAAGTCGGTCGGCTTCACTCCCGTGGCCGGCGCCCCCGACTACTGCGAACAGGGCAAAGACCCGGAGTCCATGCTCCTGCGCTGGGAGAACAGGGACGGCTCCGGAACCGCCGCGGCGGTGAACTACCGGATCCCCATCCCGAAGCTGCGCCGGCTGGCCGGCATCGGCCCGGGGGCACTCCGCCCGGCAGCGCCCGTGAACGCCTGAGGCGCGGCCCCGTGCTTTACAGCATGTCGGGCCGCCTGCCTTGGCGCATCCTTGCCCTTTCCGCCGGGCAACCACCGCACACCATGGATAGGATTGGCTCATGTCGTCACTGCGAGAGGCCCAGAAGCAGCTGACCCGCGACATGATCATCGACCGCGCGCTCGAGCTCTTTACCGAGAAGGGCTACGCGGCGACGACGATCGACGAGATCGCCGTGGCGGCCGGGACTACCCGGGCGACCTTCTACGCGCACTACCCCTCGCGTGCTGACCTGATGAGGGACTTCATGGCCCGCGTCAACGCCGTGCTCGAGCGCGCGGATGGCCCCGACCGGGCGACCACCGCTGCCGGACTCGTCGACGTCGTCCGGGAAGGCGAGCTGGAAGCAATCCTTGCCTGGCTCGAATCGCGCGCTGCGCTGTGGCCGGTCTTCCGCCCCTACCTCGACGTGCTCGATGAGGCCGCCGCCGTCGATCCCGAGGTGCGGGCGTTGGTCCGCGGATGGCATGAGGAGGTCATCTCCGACATCGTCCGCGGCATGCAACTGGCCGGCCGCTTCCCTCAAGAAACGCACCACATCCGGGGAACTCTCGCCTTCACCCAGCTCGACTACGTCGCGACGCTTTGGACGCGACGTAAACTCGAGCCCAACCGCGACCATGCGCTCGAGGTGCTCGCCGAGAGCTGGTACCACCTGCTCTGCGACGAAGGCTGATCAGCGCGACGGGCACCTAAATTACGGTGCGTGCTCAGTACAGGAAAATCGGCAGCCAGTCGCGATTGTGGGCGTGCACCAGGGCGAGGAACAGCACGAAGTCGAAGGTCAGGTGCACGGTCACCACATAGGTGAACGACTTCGTCAGCTTGAAGGTGTAGCCCTGCAGCAGCGCGAACGGGAACGTCAGCAGCGGCCCCCACGCCTGATAGCCGATCTCCCACAGAAAGGACGAGAAGATCACGGCCTGCAGGATGTTTGCCAGCCAGTCAGGGAAGTGTTGCCGCAGCAGTGTGAACGTGGTGCAGATGAAGAACAGCTCGTCCCAGATGCCGACGGCGTTCACTCCGAGAAAGAGCCGCCAAAAGATGACCGGGTCGGAAGCGTCCGGCCAGTTTTGGTAGACCCCGGTGCGGATCAGGTATGCGGGCAGGATGAAGTATCCAAGCAGGACGACGCCGATCAGGTACAGCTTCGCGGCCAGCGGCCATTTGCGGCCGGTGTTCACCGGAAACCTGATGATCCTCTCGCCGTAGACGAACCGCGACACCAGCCACGGCACCAGCACGGCGAGGGCGAGGGCGCCGCCCATGAGGACGATGTGCTGGGCGCTCAGGTCAGCGTTCAGCGGCACCACGCTGATGATCACCATGCCCGCCGCGATCAGCGCGAGGTGCCGCATTAAGGCGCGGTCGATGAAGGCCGCCGTGACCAGGCCCAGGGCAAGCACGCCGTAGCCAAGGTCATCCTCGGCGCCGAAGAGCAGCACACCGGACGCCGAGACAAGCCCCGCCGGCACCAGCTTCCAGCTGAGCGCGGTGCGTTGGCTTTCCGTCGAAATCGATGTCACCTCACCAGCATGCCAGTGCTGTCTGTACCGCGGAACGGTTCGCGGGCAGCCACCTTGCAGAGCGGGCCGGCAGTTATCACTCAAGGGCGATTGTTAGCTTCCGCTGTCCTGTTCCGCGCTCTGGCCAATCCGATAATCGTGTGCTGTGATGTTGCCCAGTCGGGGTAGAGCGCTGGAAGCGCCCGACAGCAGCGCGGCAAGCTGTTTGGCAGGACATAAGGCCTCAGAGGGGTGAAGACAATGGCTTCCATGGATGGAACCGTGGCGCTGGTGACGGGCGCGGCGAGCGGCCTGGGAAAAGCCGTGGCAACCGGCCTAGCGCGCGAAGGCGCGTTGGTCGTGGTGGTCGGGCGCTCCACAGCCCGGGCGGAAGAGGCAATGAAGGACATCCGCCTACTTGTTCCTGCCGCCCTGCTTGAGCCACTGGCCTGTGACCTCTCGGTCCAGTCCTCGATCCGGACGGCGGCGGCTGAGTTCCTGTCCCGCCATGACAGGCTCGACGTGCTCGTCAACGCAGCGGGCGTGTTTCGCAAGGAGCGCCACGTGACCCCCGACGGGCTTGAACTGACCTTCGCCACCAATGTGATGGCCTACTTTTTGCTGACCAACCTCCTGCTGGGCGCGCTCAAGAAAGCCGCCGCGACAGGAGGGGGCCCCGGAATTGCAGACCGGCCGGCCGCGGCGGCGCGCACATCCCGCATTGTGAATATCGCGTCCAAATACGGCAATACCAAACTCAACTTCGACGACCTCCAGACTGCGAAGGGCAGGTACAGCTACCTTCGTTCGACGCCGCCCACGATGCTCGCCCGGGTTCTCCTCACCCAGGAGTTCGCTGAGCGGCTTCACGGCTCTGGCGTGGTGGCGAACGCCGTCCACCCGGGGCTGGTCAAGAACACGTCGTTGCTGCTCGACGTTGGGGGCCCTTTCCGCTGGATCACGAACGCGTTCGGTGCACCGGCCGAAAAGGCGGTAGACACTGCCCTTTGGCTCGCCACGTCGCGAGAGACGGCTGCGGTGTCCGGAAAGCTCTGGGCAAAGCGCGCAGAGCTCCCGACGCCCGGCATGGGATCTGACTCCGAAGTCCGCAAGCGCCTGTGGGACGCATGCTCGCACCTGGCCGGGCTACCGTGACATGTGTTCTCGTTGAGCCGCGCGGGCGGGTCCGCCGCCGGAGCGGCCCGTCCCACCCGAAGCCTATGCTTATGGAATGGAAAGTGTTGGCGCAAAGGACGGACCGGCGAAGGCTGTGGACCACCGGGCCCTGGCCGTCTCGGTGATCGACATTTCCTCCGATATCCGCCGGAAATCGCTCAATGACACCGGCGTCCGGCCTCTGTCCAACGGCGTGCTGGAGATCCTCCGGGTCATCGAAAGCCACCCCGGCATCACGGTCGCGGAAGTCGCCTCCCGCCTGGGCAGGCAGTTCAGCAACGTCAGCGTCCAGCTCCGCGAACTGGTCGCCGCGGGCCTCGTTACCCGCACCCGCGACGCCGCCGACAAGCGCTATGTCGCCCTCCACCCCACCGCGGAATCCAAGCGGATTAAGGCGCTCCTTGAAGGCGCCTGGGCGTCTGCGCTGGCCTCGGCGAGTTCCCGGCTGCTGCCCGAAGAGCGCGAACAAATTGCGGCAAGCCTGCCTGCCCTGCAGCGCCTCGCCGCGATCCTCGCGGAGCCCGAGTAACCCATCTCACCGTCAATACCGTCCTGAAGCACGCCCGGATATTAGTTATACTTGCATAAGTATTATTACTTTGAAGGGTGGACATGGGCGTGGCAACACAGTTGGCAGATGCGGGCGTACAACGGGGGAGCGGGCCCAGAAGCCGCTGGTGGGCGCTGGTGTTCCTGGCACTCGCGCAATTTATGGTGGTGCTCGACGGGACGATCGTGAACCTGGCCCTGCCGCGTCTCCAGATCGAGATGGGCATCAGTGACTCGACGCGTTCCTGGGTGGTCACGGCCTATGCACTGGCCTTCGGCGCTTTCCTGTTGCTTGGCGGACGGATCGCGGATTTCTGGGGCCGCAAGCGGACCTTCATCGTGGCCGCCGTCGGCTTTGCCGTCGCGTCCCTGATCGGCGGCATCGCGCAGCAGCCGTGGGAGCTGATCGGCGCCCGTGCCCTGCAGGGTGTCTTTGCTGCACTCCTGGCCCCTGCGGCGCTGGCCCTCCTGACTGTCGCCTTTCCGGGCGGCAAGGACCGCGGCACGGCGTTCGCGATCTTCGGCTCCATCACCGGCGTCGGTGCCGCCGCCGGTGTCCTGCTGGGCGGGTTCCTGACGGAACACGTGAGCTGGCGCTGGTGCTTCTTCGTGAACGTGCCGATCGCCGTCGTGGCGCTCGTCGGCGTCTGGTCACTCGTCAGCGAAAGCAAGGCCCAGGGGTCCACGAAGTACGACTGGCCCGGGGTCATTCTGGCAGCCCTGGGTCTGGGGTCCCTCGTCTACGGCTTCACCAACGCGGAGCACGGCTGGGATGCCCCGGAAGCCTGGGGCTTCATCGCCGCCGGCGTCGTGCTCATGGTGCTGTTCGTCGTCGTCGAACGGAAAGTCCAGCACCCCCTCCTGCCGCTGCGCGTGGCCACGGAGCGGAACCGGGCAGCGGCCTTCCTGGCCTCGTTCCTGTCCGGTGCGGTCCTCATTGGCGGCATCCTGTTCATCAACTTCTACATCCAGATTGTGCTGGGCTTCGCCCCGTTCCTCGCCGGGCTCGCGTCGCTGCCCATGACGGTTGCGGTGATCATCACGGCGGGGCTTGTCGCGAAGAACCTGCCGAAACTGGGGGCCAGGATCCCGACGGCGGCGGGTCCGGTCTTTCTGGCGGCCGCCATGCTGTGGCTCACCCAGGTCAGCGCCGGGGGCAGCTACCTAGTCAACATGCTGCCCGCGCTGATCCTGATGGGTGTGGGCCTGGGCATGGTCTTCGTGCCGATGCAGAACCTCGCCCTGTTCGGCGTGCACAAGGATGATTCCGGCGTGGCCAGTGCTTTGGTCAACGCCGCCCAGCAGATCGGCGGCTCCCTCGGCATCGCCCTGTTCAGCACCATCGCCGCGGCCGGGGCTGCCGGCGGCGCCTCGCTGGCCGCGCTGTCCACCGGCTACTCCATGGTCTTCCTCTGGGCCGCGGGCGTTGCGATCCTGATCGCCCCGATCGCCCTGCTGTTCATCAACATCGACCGCAGGAAGTTCACCGGCACCGACGGCGAGGCGCCCGTGGTCCATCTGGGCTGAGCCCGGCGGCGCCGGTCGGCCGCAGCCCGGGGGCACTTTGGCGCGGACATGCCGTCAACTGGGGCGCCGGCGTCCAGTACTGCACTCGAAGTGCCCCCGGACGGATTCAGCCAGGACGAAAAAGCGGAGAGCCCCCTCAGTGAGGGGGCTCTCCGGTGTGTTGCTGTGAATGGAGTGGCTCAGATCCACTTCGGTGCGGCCGGGACCGCGCCATTGGTGGCTGCAGTGCCGGGCCCTGCGGCGGTGACGCCGCCGTGGCCGCGGCCTGCGGCCCATTCGACGACGTCCGCCAGCGGTCCGGAGACCACCGTCGGGGAAGCCGATGCCGTGTCCCCGAAGGTGAGGCCGCGGTCCGTTACCTTGACCACGAGGCCCGCGTCGGTGCCGCGGGTCTTCCAGGCGCCGGTAATGTCCTTGAGCAACCGCTCCAGGACGGGGACCGGGATGTCCCGGAAGGCGGCGCCGTTGGCGAGGTCGACGGCGTGCATCCAGACTTCGCGGCTGCGCATCCAGACCGTCTCCGTGGCGGGGACCTCCCGGCCCTGGATCGTCCGGACTTTGTGGTGCCAGGCGTCCCCGGGCAGGTCCCGCCATTCGACGTTCAGGTGCACGGCGGAGTGGTCGAAGAGGTGCCGCAGCGCGATCGGGCTCAGGGTCGCCCCGAAGTCGATCTCGTGGTCACGGACCTCCGTGGAGGCGTACATCGGGGTTTCCACCCCGGTGGCCGCCCACTCGATGAGCCGGGCGATGGCCCGGGCGTTGTAGCCGATGTGCGCCGTGATGTGGCGGCGGGTCCAGCCGGGAAGCAGCGAATCGCCGTCGAGCTCCGCGTCACTGAGTTCGTTGAGCTTGCGGGCGAAGAACGCCGTGCCCCGGCGCGCCTGCAGCAGTGCCGCAAGCAGCTCCGGGTCCGTCGTCTGGTCGTGGCGGGCAACCATCAGGCTTCCTTGACCACGCGGTTCTTCAGCTGTCCCAGGCCCTCGATGGTGGTGACCAGGAGCTGGCCCTCCTGCAGGTAGCGCTTCGGGTCCTGCGCGTGGCCCACGCCTCCCGGGGTGCCGGTGGCAATGACGTCGCCGGGGTTCAGCGTGATGATGGTCGAGATGTAGGAGACCAGGAACTCGGGCGTGAAGACGACGTCGTTCGTGGGCGTCTGCTGCTGAATGTCGCCGTCGACCGCGGTGGTCATGAGGCCGCCGCTGAATTCGTCCTTGGTGACCAGGGCCGGGCCGAACGGGGTGGACTTCTCCCAGGTCTTGCCCTGCAGCCACTGGATGGTGCGGAACTGGTAGTCGCGCATGGACACGTCGTTGAGCACGGCGTAGCCGGCGATGTGGTCGGCGGCGTCGGCTTCGGAAATCCGGCGGCCCTTCTTGCCGATCACGACGGCGAGCTCGGATTCCCAGTCGACCGTGTCGGATTCCTGCGGCAGGGCCAGGTCATCGTTCGGGCCGATCAGGGATTCCTGGTACTTGGCGAACAGGGTGGGGAACTCGGGGACTTCCCGGCCCATTTCCTTGATGTGGTTGCGGTAGTTGTGGCCCACGCAGATGATCTTGCCCGGGGAGGGCACAACGGCGTCCAGGTCAGCGCCCGCGAGCGGGTGGGTGGCGCCGGAAGCGGCCTTCGCGGTCGCTTCCCAGTCCGCGGTGCGCAGCAGCTCTCCGACGTCGGCGAAGCCAGCGATCTCTGTCAGCGTGTCGCCGTCCTGGCGCACGGCCTTCGTGCCGGTTGAGGTGCGGAGGGTGAGGAGTCTCATTATTTAGTGCGTCCTTCGATGTAGGTGCGGTTGAAGTTCAGCCGTTCGAAAATGGGGGCGTCGCTGAATCGGAACAGATCAAACTCCGTTTGAGAGTCGGTCTCCGCCTGCAGGGACCACTGGGCCCAGGACGGGACGACGAACAGGTCGCCCTTCTCCAGGTTCCGGGTTTCGCCGTTGAGTACCACGGAGCCGCGGCCTTCGAAGACCTGCCAGACGCTGGAGCCGACCTCGCGGACGGCTTCGGTGGTGGCGCCGGCGCGGAGGCGGTGGAATTCGGCCCGGATGGTGGGCATCACGTCGCCGCCGGTGGTGGGGTTGGTGAAGCGGACGGCGGCGTGGCCCTGGGACACGGTGGCCGGGTGGCCCTCGTCCTCGAGCAGCAGCTGCTCGCGCAGGGCCCGGTCCGTGTATTCCCAGCGGTACGCGGCGATGGGGGAGCTCGTGGTGTCATCCAGGCCCGAGAGCGGACGCAGGCCCGGGTGGGCCCAGAGCCGTTCGGAGCGGGAGATGTCCGGGGTGGCCTCATCGGTGACGCGTTCGGTGCCGAACTCGAAGAAACCGGCGTCGGCGTAGTGCACGAACGGGATGTCCAGTCCGTCGATCCAGGCCATCGGCTCATCGGTGTCGTTGTGGTGGCCGTGGAAGTTCCAGCCCGGGGTCAGCAGGAAGTCACCGCGGGACATCCGCACCGGGTCACCGTTCACGACCGTCCAGACCCCTTCGCCCTCGACGACGAAGCGGAAGGCATTCTGGGAGTGGCGGTGTTCCGGAGCGGTCTCACGGGCACCGAGGTACTGGATCGCCGCCCACAAGGTAGGGGTGGCGTAGGGGGTGTTCCCCAGGCCCGGGTTGGCCAGGGCGATGGCGCGGCGTTCGCCGCCGCGGCCCACGGGGACCAGGTCACCGGCGCGGGCGGCCAGCGGGTACAGGTCGCTCCACCGCCACACGTGGGGCACCGCCTTGGGGGTCGGGACCATCGGCATGAGGTCCGCGATCTCGGTCCAGAGCGGAATCAGGTTCTCGCGGTCAAAATCCCGGTACAGCTCTTTCAGCTGCGCGGCTTCTTCGGGCGTCGGCTCCGGAGCAGTGTGCCCGGCGGCCACTGATTCGTGAGTCGTGTTCTCGGCGCTGATGGACACGTGGGCCTCCTCGGTAGGTCTGAACAATTCTTTGGCGTAGTTCGACTCTACGGATGAGGCAGTGTGACCCCCAACATATTCTGCTGGTCAGAATTGAGGGAACGGCCCGTCATCTGGCCGCGTGAGACCGCGGCTCAGTCGGGCTCGGCCGGATTGGCCGCGATATCGATCTCCAGCTGCCGGCAGGTTTCCCGCAGGGCCGGGACAAGTCCGGCGTCGAACACCCTGCGGAAGCGGGTCGCGGGAGTCGCGACGCTGAGCGCGCCGACGACGTGCCCGTGCCGGTTGTGCAGGGCCATCCCGAGGGCGCTCACGCCGTCCTCGGTGCCTTCGAAATTGGCCGCGAAGCCGTTGCTGCGGATGGATTCGAGCTCGCGCAGGAATGCGGGGTAGTCCACATCCGAAATCGTGTCCCCGCCAATCTCGGCGTTGTTGCTGCGGAAGAGCTGGTCGATCATCTGGGGTTCCAGCTCGGCAAGCATGGCCTTGCCGCCGGACGTTTTATTGGCCGGCATCACCGTCCCCTGCCGGTCACCCACCCGCAATACATTGTTTCCCTCCACCGTGGCCAGGAAACGCACTTTCGTCCCCACCCGCACCATGAGGTTGACGGTCTCGTTGAGCCGCGCGGAGAGCAATTCCATGTGCGGCTGGGCGAGCGAGCGGAGCAGCCGGGTCCAGCTCAGGCCGGCCGGCCCGACCCCCATGGCCGGACCGGGCACGTAGCGGCGGGTCTCATCCTGCACCGCGAAGCCCCGGTAAACCAGCATGGCCAGGAGGCGGTGCGCGGTGGACGGGGCCACGCCGAGTTCCTCGGCGGCGTCCTTGAGCCGCAGCGTCCCGCCGTCGCGGAGCAGCTGCAGGAGCTGCAGCGCGTTGTCGACCGCCTCGATGGAGTAGGTCGGCCGTTTCTGCACAGGCTTCCGGGCCGACTTGGACGCTGGCTTGTTCTGCACATCAGAATTGTATTGTGGTTCACCTGCGGCCGCTAGGACAGTTAGTGGCATGAATCACACACCTTCCGCTGCAGCGCCGCACCGGTCTTCGCCCGGGGCTCCGGCCCCCACCGCTGATGGGCCCGCGTCACGGTTCTCCAAAGGCTCGGCAGTCGCCGTCTTCGTCTGCTGGCTTCTGGTGGTCTTCGATGGCTACGACCTCATCGTCTACGGCACCGTCCAGTCCTCCCTCATCTCCGAGACCGGCTGGGGCCTGACCAAGGCCACCGCCGGAACCATCGGGTCCATGGCCTTCGTCGGCATGATGATCGGGGCGATCTTCGCCGGCCGGATGGCCGACTCATGGGGCCGCCGCCGCACCATCCTGGGCTGCGCCGTCGTCTTCTCGATCTTTACCGTCCTGTGCGCCTTCGCCCCCAACGCGGCCGTCTTCGGTGCCCTGCGGCTCCTCGCCGGCATCGGGCTCGGCGGCCTGGTGCCCTCCGCGAACGCCCTCGTTGCCGAACTGGTCCCCACCAAATGGCGGTCCACCATTGCCACCCTGATGATGTCCGGCGTTCCGATCGGCGGATCCATCGCCGCCCTCGTCGGCATCCAGCTCATCCCCGCCTTCGGC
>Ga0247818_10000667_pt1 | contig 21575 bp, 20 predicted proteins | sample 13C_Glucose_Day1_FD_192424 | JGI IMG/M metagenome (GOLD analysis project Ga0247818, IMG submission 192424) | Soil microbial communities from agricultural site in Penn Yan, New York, United States - 13C_Glucose_Day1 | ecosystem: Environmental > Terrestrial > Soil > Agricultural land | place... | reverse complement strand
GCAATGAGTTCCCCTTCCTTGAACCGTGAAGGCAATGTGATAGCATGCGTTCGCCCCCCGGAGAGGGGGAATTTTTCTACATCCTGCAAGGAATATGCCCCCGTGAAAGACTTCGTCATCAGCGTCAACAACACCGTCCTCTATCTCTCCCTGGCGTTCATCTGGCTGGTCGCTATCGTCGCGATTTTCACCAGCGGGTTCCTCCCGGCGCTGGGTATCTTCGTGGCCGGCACCCTGTGCTGGTGCATCATTTCCGGCTTCTGGTTCGTCCAGTCGGCGACCTACGAAGAACTGCGCAAGCTAAACGCAAACAAAGGCTGAAACGTCAGGGTGGAGCAATAAGTGCCCCCCCCTACCCTGAGCGCTTGGTTCCGTGCCGAGCGCTCTCGCCCACTTTGAATGGCTCGCATAAATCCCGCGTTCTCCGAAATCCTGAAATTCCCGCCATTCCCTTTCTGCCAATAAAGCCCAGCACTATCTTTCTGACGTCATCTGGTTCGACCCGCCACGTGACGGTGCACCTCGCGTACAGAATGCCCACCTGGTTTGTATAAACCGCTAGTACTCCCATCGACCGAAGAGCAGCGGACCGCATAGCCAAGGTTGAAGACTTTATGAATCATCGTCTCTTCATCAACCTCTTCTCCTGCCTCCAATGTGTTTCCGCCCGTTCCCCCTTTTGATATGCGATAGGCAACCACGCCGGTAGCCCTGCGTTTCATTCTCACCGGGAACAACTCTGTGCCATTGTTGAGAACAAAACTGAAAGCGCGTGAAAAACGATCCTGATCCACTGCCATGGACAAATTTCCTTTACGGTAGGTAAAGGAAACTGTAGTTGATCCATGTTCTCTCGGAGTGCCTGAGCGCTGGGGGTCAGGCACGCGCCCGGCTCTCACCGAATACGGCCGTTCGCAGATCGTACGTTCTGAGGCTATGATCGCAGCACTCCAGCCTCTCCCGAACCCAACCCAATGCCCACCTCAAAAACCCGCCCAACCGCCGCACCGTTCCTCAACCCCGGCGAATCCGTGGTCTTGTTCGATGGCGTGTGCAAACTCTGCAGCGGCTGGGCGCGTTTTTTGATTAGCCACGATCATCAGCGTCGTGTACGTTTGGCCGCCGTGCAATCCCCCGAGGGTCAGGCACTTCTGGCGTGGGCCGGCCTCCCCATCGATCAGTTCGACACCATGGCCGTCATCCGCGACCGGCACTACTGGGAACGTTCAGACGCGTTCCTCGAAGTCATCAGCCAATTACCCGCCCGCTGGCAGCCATTGCGACTGCTGCGCATTTTCCCTCGCGGCCTGCGCGACTGGGCCTACGACCGCATCGCGCTGAACCGCTATCGCCTGTTCGGCAAGTACGACACTTGCCTGTTGCCAACTCCAGACCATGAACAGCGCTTCCTCAAAGCAACTGCACCTACGCCAGCAAACTGAACAACTGCAGCGGTGTCATCTTCGTCACCATCATCAACACGATGACAAACATCCCGGCAAACCCGAGCACGCCCATCCAGAACCATTTGTGGTAAACCGCCTGATATTGCTCATCAAGCCCCGCCCCCGCCTCGCTCGCACTCGACGCCATCACATACAGGCGCTTCTGCAGAAGCAACACCGGTAACCACAGCGAGCCGACGCAGAAGAAGATGATCAGCGAGGTCAGCACCCACTCGGTACTCATGGTCAGTCCCGAAATCCGCATCAGCAGATACCCCGTGATGATCTGCACGAACCCGGCCGGTGTGGTGATCCAGGTGTCGAAGCGCACGACCATGCGCGCGACATGGGCGATCACTTGCGGGTTGGCGGTGCGGCTGGCGGCGATCAGGTAGAGGTAGGAACCCATGCCGAAGCCGAACAGGAAAATCGCGGCGATGATGTGCAGGTACTTCAGGCACAGATAGAGCATGTCAGCGCTGCCCGTCCGAGAAGTGCACGGCCAGGCTCAGGTTGGCCGGGTCGTTGATCGCGGCCATGTACTCGGCGACGCTGATTTCGCCCACACACGGTCGGGCGCCGGCGGCCGGCACGTAGCCAGCAGCCATTTTTGTCGCCAGGGCCACGGCGGCGCAGCTGGGGATTTCCGGGCCTTTGTCGTTCAGGGCGGTGAGTTGCGCGGTCATCGACAGTGGTTTGCCGTCAATGCCGAGGCCCTGTACGTCGATGTACATTGCACTTTTGCCATCGCCGAAACGCTCGAAACGCGTGCCCAGTCGATGCAATCTTGCAGCCCACAAAGCATGGTCGCGCACCAGCCCGATTTTCAGCGCCTGCGCCAGCAGACCGTTGGCGATGCCGCCAAGTTTAAGACCGGCGCCCGCCTTGAAGCTCAAGGTATGCGCGCCATAACGGCCGGCGAAGATATCCATGTCCGGGACATCGACATTGGCCAGCAGCCGCGTGCCCATCTGCGGCATTTTGCGCAAGGTCAGGTCCAGCCAGCCCGACACCTCATGCACCTTGCCGTTTTTCAGTTGCTTGATCGGTTTGCCGGCGTAAGCGAGTACGCCTTCGATAGTCGACAGCCCCGGCATTTTCGCCGAGGAGGAAATGCCATGTTCGATCGAGTCAATGCGCGAAAAGCGTTGGCGCTGCTCATCAATAATGGCTGACGACAACGTTGGCACCGAGCTGCAACCACTGAGGATCGCCACACCCGCCTGCTTCGCACGCGCATCAAGCACGTCAATGCCATTGACGAAAGTGCGGCAGTCCGCCAAATCGCAATAGTTCACGCCAGCGTCGATGCAGCTCTGCGCAACGGCATAGGATTGCCCTTGAAACGGCCCGCCGGTATGCACGACCAACTGAATGTTCAGCGCGCGCAAAGCAGCTTCGAACTCCGCACCCATGGCATCACCGCACCAGCCTTCGCAGACGTTACCCGATTGGCTGTTCAGCTCATCGATTTTGCGCTGCAACTTGCGCGGATCACGGCCCGAGAGTACCAGGCCGATGTCCGGCATCAGCGCCAGATGCCGGCACACGATGCTGCCGAAATTTCCGTAACCACCGACCACCATCACCCTGAACGGCATGCAATTCTTCCCTAATTCAATCCTTCAAACAGGCGGGAAGGATATAGGGCCGAGCGTCAGCAAGCCATTCAATGTAGGCCTTCGCCTGCTCGCGATAACGGTGTGTCAGGTGTTCATTTGCTATCTGACACACCGTTATCGCGAGCAGGCGAAGGCCTACAGGGTTATGCGGTGTACCCGAGTGCGCTAGAAATTGATCTTGAACCCCAACATCGCGTCATACCCGTGGCTGTCACCGTCGAATCCCTGGCGATAGCCAGCCGACGCGGTAACCGTGGTGCGCTGATTGGCCTGGTAATCCACCCCGACATTCACTTCACCCCACGTGCCCTGAATGTCCGACTCGAACGGGATGTACCCCGACTCGGAAGAAAACTCGGTTTTCGGCTGCCCCTTGAACTCATGCCAGACACTCGGCCGGATCCACGCGTTGGTGCGTCGTGCGCTTTTGTCGACGCCCTCGGTGTCCCAGTCCTTGGCGATGCGCACGCCGGCGCGGCCAATCAGTGAGTCCACATCCTTGAAACGAATGTTCGCGCCGACGTCATCGCTGCTGTCCAGATCGACGTAGCTGTAGATCGCCTGCAATTGCGGTTCGATGTACCAGTCCTTGTCGACTTCGAACGGGTAGCCGTTTTCCAGCGACGCGGTGTAGCCCCAGCCGCGAGTTTTCAGTTTGGCCAGGTCGTTGGGTTTGGCTTCGATGTCGAAGCGATTGACCTGCAACACGCCGTCCAGATACCAGCCGGAGGGGCCGAAGTGTGTCCAGTACGCGCCGACGCCGTAAGCGCGCAAAGTGTCTTCGCCGGCGGCGCGCCGGGTGTAGTGGCTGACGCCGGCGTCGATGGTGCCGGCGGACAACGACAGCCCGGCCTGCTCGTGACTGCCGTCAGGCCGGTCCTTGCGATAGAGGTCGGTGCCGACCTGAAAGGCCGTCAGGTCGTAGTTGTATTCGGGCGTGTTGCCCAAGGCGTTTTTGCGGTCGCCGTCCTGTTTACCGCTGCGGTAGATCACCCGGCCCCAGCCCATTGATGGCGCCAAGGTCGACTCGTCTTCCTTGGGCAACGGGTCACCGCGATTCAGACGCTCCTCGCCGACCCGCTCGTGAAGGGTGTCGACCATCGTCCGGCCGTAAACCAGTGCCAGCGCCGGGACGGCGCCGTACAGCGATACTTCCGGACGGTAATTGGGCACCGGGGACGGATCAGGATCAGGGCCCGGCGGGTCGTCCGGAGGCACGGCGTCCGAACGCAGATACCAGGTGTCCTTGCCGCTGCCATCCTCGGCACCTTGTTGCAGGCGATATTCGTAGGGGCCGGCGACGACACGCCGGGCCAGTTGAAACGCATTGGCGTCACTCGCGGCTTCGGCTTTATTGAGCAGTTCGACCACCGCAATGCCGTTGCCCTGAGTCAGTTCGCCCTGCCCGCCGACGTTGCTCACAATCACGCCGGTTGAGCGGCCACTGGCGGTGGTCGTCGAATCCACCACCAGCATGTCGGAGAGACTGTTCGCGCCACCACCATTCAACGTGGTGTTAAGCAGCAGCCGGCCGCCATTGGACACGAACACCCCACCGCCATCGGTGCCGGCAGTGTTGGCGCCGCTGATCAGCAGCACATTGCCGACGGTGTTGCTGCCGGCGGCAAGATCGAGCGTGCCGCTATTGGTGAATCGGTTTACACCGAGCAACTGCCCCTGCACGGCGCCACCCAGCGTTGGGCTATTGGCCGTTTGCCCCAAAGGCAGATAGGCGCCGCTGGCGTTGAAGTTGACGATGCCCGTCGCCGGTTGCGCCGCCATACGAAGCACACCGCTGTTGTCGATGCTGTTGGCGCCCGATGCGCCGAGATCACTGACGGCAACGCCCCAGGTATCACGACTGCCACTGCCGCTGCTGTCGGTAAAGTTGCGCAGTGTCCAGGTGCCGCTGTTGGCCACTGAACTGGCCGCGCTGACGGCATTCACGGCGCCGGTCATTTGCCCGGTGTTGTTCAGCGCAAACGTCGTGCCCGGTGTGGTCGCATCGGCGCGTACGGCGACATCGCTCAGCGCACTGATCGCACCTGAGTTGTTCAACGTCTGGCTCGCACCACCGAGGGCGATGCCGCTGCTGTCGCCTCGCCCGCCCTGAATGATTGCCGTGTTGGTCACGGTGGCGCTGCCGCCCTCGGTCAACGCGTCGATGGCCGACGAGCCAATGCCACGAGAGGTGATCGCGCCGCTGTTGCTGACTGTCAGATCGGCTGCACCCGAGGCTTCGGCGAGAATGCCCTGACTGTTACTGGCGCCGAGTGTCTGGATCGCGCCGCTGTTGACCACGCTCTGCGCGCCAGTCACCGACAGCGTGCGGATGCCGCGCTGTTCATTGCCCCGCGCAATCAATTCCCCACTGTTGTTGACACTCAACGCGCCCAGCCCGCTGCCCGAGTTGAAGGCATTGCCAGCCAGAATCGCCGCGCCCTGGCCGTTGACGTCGATCAGCGGGCCATTGAACACGACACCCACGTCGCCGCCCAGCGTCAGCGCCTGAATACCAAAGGCGCCAATGCCCGTGCCGTCGCCCGAACCGGCGTTCGAGTGGGTGATGATCGTGCCGCCGGAATTGACGTTGACCGTGCCCGTCGGCGACTGCGTCGAGGCATAGATGCCGTTGGCGTTACTGTGCAGGGTTTCGATACGGTCGCCGCGATAGTTGACCTGAACATTACCCCCGGTCGAGTCGACCCGAATGCCGCCCGCGCCGAAACCGCTGGCAAACAGGTCGCCTGAGTAATCGATCAAGACATTGTTGTTTTCCGCGCTGACAATGATCGCGTAGGCCCGGGTGGTGTTGATGTCGCCGAGGACGTTGATATTGCCGCTACCGGTGATCGCGACATCACCGGTGCCGCGCTTGATCACATAGATCGCCCGCGAACCGGCGGTGTTGGCCGTGCTGCCGACGTTGATGGCGGCATTGTTGTCGATGCTGATCGAACCGCTGCCGCCGACATTGTCGTTGGCATAGATGCCGTGCGCGGCGCCGCCAGTGGTCGTGATAGCGCCACTGTTGACGATGGCGATGCTGCCGACCGTGGCAAACGAACGAATGCCGAAACCGTTGAGGCCGCTGGTGCTCAGCGTCCCGCTGTTGGTGAGGCGGGTAACGCCATTGCCGCCTTCGGTGAACAGACCAAAAGCGTTCATGCCGATGCTCTGCACGTTCGCCGCGTTGATCAGTGTGGTGTTGCCATTGACTGCGCGGGTATGCACGCCGGCATGGTTGCCAATGCCTGCCGTGGGCAACGTTTCATCGCCGATCGGAGACCCGGCCGACAGTGCATCATCGTTGTTGACCAGAATGCTCACGCCACTGCCGACATTGACGTTGGTCTCGCCGCTGCCCGTGGCTTTGGTCCAGATGCCGTTGCCGCCGAGCAAGGTGATCTGGCCATTGCCCTGATGATTCAGGTTGATCGCCCCGCCGCCGCTGGCATTGATGTCGATGCCGTCGTGCTCGTTGCCGACCACGGTGTTGAGGATGTTCAGCGTGGTACCGGAACTCACTGAAAACGTCGAGGACCCGGCGCCTGCATTGGTGATCGCCAGCGCGTCCAGGCCACTGCCGCCGACGTTGACGGTGTTGGTTCCGCCGTTGACGCTCAGGCTCGCATTGCCGGTGGTGCCGATGACATTGGCAAACACCGCGTTGGCGGCCGTCGGTGGGGTGCTGTCCACCGTGGTGCCGCTGAGCGTCAGCGTGGTGTTGGCGTTGTTGCCACGGCTGTTCAACGAGGAGCCGGCGGTGGTGGTGATGGTGGTGCCCGTCTGAGTGCTGATCGACGCATCGACGCCGGAGGCAGGCAAGCAGGTTTGCGAGACGTTGTAGACACCCGCCGCCAACGGCCCGCACGCAGCCTGAACGTCTGTGAGCATCAGGGTGTTGGCTATGGCGACCAGTAAAGCGTTGCGAATAAAATGCGGGGCGTGCCCACCGTGAGGATGGCCGCTGGCACCGTGCATGAGAACCTCCCTGTTCAGCGTGCCTGGCGTATCCCTCCCGCCTGTCGACGCCGCGCGATATTGCGTTGTGATGACCGCTATAGACCTTAGTAGTTATTTCCAAAGTTGGTAATTCGCGGGTCGAGGACCTGGATTGTCAAGTTGACGAACGGTCTGTCGAATGTTCAGATGCCGCCCAGTTTCAGGTGTCCCATGCCGCCGTGCATGGGGTGAAACGGGAAACCGGTACGTTCTTTTCGAACCAGTCCGGTGCTGCCCCCGCAACGGTATGCGCGTGATGCTTTCGATACACCACTGTGGCCAGACGGCCATGGGAAGGTGAAAGCCTCGATACGCGCGAGCCCGGAGACCGGCCTGGACTTTCTGTTTGGCAAAATCCTGCGGTGGGCGGGCATGGGCCGGTATTGGCTGTGCGCGATGCCTTCTCCTGCATGCTCTTCTGCGAAGATCCTTTTCGAGAAGACAATGATTCGACCTTTCAATACTTCTGCTCCAACCCTGTTCCTTGGCTGCCTGTTCAGCCCGCTGCTACTGGCCGACGACGCGCCGCTGGAACTCAATCAGCAAATCGTTTCTGCACCGTCCGTGGAATCCACCACCGTCGCCGAGATGGCGAAGTTTGGTAGCAAGGTCGAGATCGTCACTCGCGAACAGATCGAACGCGCCGGCCCCAGCGCCGATGTCAGCCGCGTCATGCAGATGTTTATTCCCGGCCTGTATGTCGCGCCGAAAAACGGCCCGTTCGACTACGGCACCTATTCACTACTGGGCGGGCGCAACGATGACACGCTGATCCTGCTCGACGGCGTGCGCCTGAACAATCGCCTGTACGGCGGCCTCTATCTGGACACCCTGCCGGCCAACGCCATCGAGCGCATCGAAGTGCTCAAGGGTGGCCAGAGCCTGTTGTTCGGCACCCAGGCCGTGTCGGGGGTGATCAACATCGTCACCCGCAGCCCGCAATCGCGCAAAACCTCTGGCGAAGTGAATCTGGGCGTCGACAGCTTCGGCGGCACCACCGAAGACGCCCGCGTCGAGAACATCTTCACGAACGGTTTCGGCGATCTCGGTTTGCTGGCGTATGTCAGCCACAACGTCTCCGACGGATATCAGCCGTATCGTAACCGCGACATGAAAAATGTCAGCGAGAAGAACCGCGCCTACGAGGTCACCACCTTCGGCGGCAAGGCCATTCAGTCGTTTGGCGAGGATGCGCGGCTGGAACTGTTCTACCAATACGCCGACGCCAACCTCGATTTCGCCCGCCCGGTCGACAACCACAAAACCACCAATGACCGCGTACAGCAGGTCGCCACGGCGACTTTCGAGCAGACCATCAATGAGCGTCTGAGCTACTTCGTCAAAGGCCATATCAACGACTGGGACACGCGCTACACCCGCGTCAACAACGTCGCTGGTGGCGGCAGCAAAGTCATCAATCACAACGACTATTGGGGTTTCACCGACTGGGGCGTGCAGGCCGAAGGCAAGGCTGAACTGCCCGGCGGCCATGTGCTGGTATTCGGCAGCGACAACCAATGGTTCAAGGGCCAGGACGATGTGCTGATCATCGACAACGATAAGGCCGAAGCCCACGCGTTCTACACGCAACTGCGCCCGCAGATCGACGCCCTGCCCGACTGGCATCCGAGCATCGGTGTGCGCCACGAAGCCATGAGCGGCGGTGACAGTGCCACGGTCGGCATGCTCACTTCGCTGTATGACCTCAACGACAACTGGACGCTGCGCGGTCAATACGGCAGCGCCTACAAGCTGCCAAATGCCGAGCAACTGTTCGTCAACGAACCGGGCGACGAGATCGGCAATCGCAACCTGAAACCGGAAAAAAGCCGCAATGCGGAGCTGGGGGTCGACTACAAAGGCTTTCTGCTCGACCGCGAATTCAACGCCAGCGTGACCCTGTTCAAACGCAAGATCGACGACCTGATCACCCTCGACGGCATTCAGTGGGTCAACGGCGAAGGCACCATCCAGATGCGCGGTTTCGAGGCCGACGCCAAGCTCGCGCTCAACGAGCAGTGGAGTCTGCAAGCGGACATGACGCGCAACCTAACCGAGTCGCGCACCGGTGTGACCATCAATGATATTCCGAGCTTCTTCGCCCGTTCGCGGGTGGGCTATGAATCGGAGAACCGCCTGTGGGGTGCCGGCGCGGCGATCCGCTACATTCGCGACATCAAAAGCTCGAAGCAGGTCGAATACGGCAACTATTCCGTGGTCGACGCCGACGCTTATCGCTACCTCGACAACGCCCACCAACACCGCGTAAGCCTGCTGGTGGAAAACCTGTTCGACCGCGATTACGTCACCAGCCGTTCGAGCAATGTCGACAACCTCGGCCGGCCGTTCACCTCCGAAGTGCGCTACACGTACCGCTTCTGATGAGTGAGATCAAAACCGTAGACGGCGTCGACACGCACCCGGACTGGTCGCACGTGCCCGAGCATGCGCGCCACGTGTTCCTCTGCACCGGCCCGCGCTGCACCCAGCGCGGCGCCTTGCAGTTATGGAAAACCTTGCGCCGGCATTTGCTCGCGCACGATCGCATCGAGACGCCGGGCGGCGTGCTGCTGACCCGCACGCACTGCCAGTTCCCGTGCAATCTGGGGCCGATTGTGACGGTGTATCCCGAGCGTTGCTGGTATGGCGTGCGCAGCCATGAAGATGTGCAGCGGCTGGTCGAGGGGCATCTGGTGGGCGGTGAAGTGGTTGCGGATTTGCTGATCAAGGCGCGGCCATGAGCAGGTTGTGGATGTTGTTGAGTACCCTGCTCTGCGCCGCGCCCGCGCTCGCCGACACTTACCGTAATTGCGGCGAAGACTGGCGCGTCGCTGCGCCCTCACGCATCGTTGCGCTCAATCAGCATGCGGCCGATCTCGTACTCGCACTGGGTGCCGGGCCAGCGCTGGTCGGCGTGGCGTATCTGGATGACACCGCTGCCAGCCAGCGGCCCTCCGAGTATTTCGGCGTACCGGTTATCGCGCGGCAGTACCCGGCCAGCGAGGTGCTTTACGCACAGAAGCCGGATCTGGTGATCGGTGGCTTTGCCACGGCGTTCGGCGACGGTGTGATCTCGCGCTCGGGGCTTGCGCGCAATGGCGTGGGTTCGTATCTGCTGGAATCCGCCTGCAACGGGCACTCGCTGGATTATTTCGCGCATGTACGCAATGACTTGCTGACGCTGGGCAAGCTGCTGCACCAGCAGCAAAAAGCCCAAGCGTTGATCGACTCCATGGAAAAGGACCTTGCCAGCGCCCGAGCCTTGGCCGGTACGGGTAAACCATTGTCCGTGTTCTATCTCGACAGCGAGGTCAAAGGCCTCGACAGCGAAGGTCAACGTGGTTTTGTCACCCCGCTGTTGGCCGCCGTCGGTGCGCGCAATGTGTTCGCCGACATCAACCTGTATCGCGTCACCGTCAACAGCGAAACCCTGCTGGCCAGCGACCCGGACGTGATCCTGCTGGCCGACGCCGAATGGTCGCCCGCCAGGCGCAAACGCTATCTGCTGACCCACGATCCGGTGTTGTCGCAACTGCGCGCGGTGCGCGAGAACCGAGTGATCGACATCCCTTTCACTCACCTGCTGCCGACCTTTAACAGCGGTCGGGTGGCACTGGAGCTCGCTCGCCAGCTCAATGCACTGAACAAAAATAAATGAACCCGTCGCACCGCACGCCACCTAACGAACAGACCATCAGGAGGTAGCCAATGCAAATCGAAACCGTGTGGATCGTACTGGCGGCAGTTCTTCTGCTAATCGAACTCTGGGCCATCAATCGGGTGCGCAAGAGCGAGGGGAAAGCGAGCAACAAAGGTGTATGGATTGTGCTGATCGTGTTTGTGCCGTTGTTCGGCTTGATTGCCTGGGCGTTGGCGGGGCCCAAGCATGTCAGTCAGCATTCGGCGTCGTAATCTGACCCTTGATCAATAGCGACTGAGCATCCGTCACGGACTGGCATTCCAAATGCCCGCCGAAGATATGCCCGCTTAACCGGTTGCCAGCGTACGAGCCCGGCTTCGGCCGGGCTTTTTTTCTGGTTGCTCACAGCCTCTCCCTGCTGCAGGATCAGCCGATCGACAACAGGGAATGTTGAAATGAACCAGACAACACATCGGCGAATTGTGGTGGTGGGTGCGGGCATCGTCGGCGCCTCGATTGCGTATCACCTGTCTGACAAAGGTGCGCAGGTCACGTTGATCGAGGCCGGCGAGATCGCGAGCGGCGTGACGGCAAGCTCTTTCGCCTGGATCACTGCCACGCACGCCGGCGCTGATCCGATTGCGCAGTTGCGCGGTATGGCCATAGAAGCCTATCGACGACTCGAAACCGAGCTGCCGGATTTGCAGATTCGCTGGACCGGAGCGCTGTCGTACAGCGAATCAGCAGAGTATCCGGCGTCGGCGACATTGTTATCGTCTGCCGAGGTGCTTGCCCGCGAGCCCAACCTGAAAAATCCCCCTCCCCGCGCGTTATTTCTTGCGGAAGAAGGCGCACTCGAAGCCGTTCAGGCCACCCACGCCTTGATTGCCGGCGCCCAGGCGCTGGGGGCGCAATTGCTCACGCAAACCCGAGTGACCGCTTTCAAAACCTGCAACGCAGATGTCACCGGCGTTGAAACCACAGCGGGCACGTTTGATGCCGACCTTGTTGTGCTTGCCGCAGGGACTGGCACCCGGCAGTTAACACAGATGCTCAACGCCTCCCTGCCCATCGACGCCTCGCCCGCCATTTTCATCCGCTACAAAACCCAACCGGGCCTCGTTAAAGGGATCATTTCCAGCCCTGCCATGGAGATTCGGCAAAGCGCCGACGGCACGTTGCTGGCCGCTGAAGATTATCTGGGAGAAGCGCCGGGCAACTCGCCGAAGGACATCGCCCGGCAAACCGCCGAAGCCATACGCAAAGAACTTCACGGGGTGGTTTCCATTGCGCCCCAAACCGTCACCGTCGGAATCCGCCCCATGCCCGCTGATGGCATCCCCGTGGTCGGTTACCTGCCCGGCGTCGGCGGAGTTTACGTTTGTGCGATGCATCCAGGTGTAACGCTGGCGGCAATCGTCGGGCGCCTCGCCAGTGAAGAGCTGCTGGATCACCAGTCCTCTGCGGCCCTTGAATCGTGCCGTCCTCAGCGCTTTTTCAAGAACTCGGGCGACGCTTGATTTAGACTCGCCGACGTCTGCTGCAAGGAATGCGCAACGGCAGCGCATGGTCATTTTGCGCAACTCGGACAGCGAAAAATCGCAGTGAAAAGGAGAACAACATTGCCGGCCCCCAAGGACACCGCGTTCGCCTATCAAACGGTCTATCACTACCTGCTCGGACTGATCGAGGCCGCCAGGGGCATGGGTGAGCAAAAATTGCCGGCGCTGCGACAACTGGCATCGCGCCTTGGCGTTTCAGTTTCGACGACCAAATACGCCTATGCACTGCTCGAAGACGAGGGCCGAATTTACGCCAAAGCCAGGTTCGGCTATTTCACCCGGTCGATGCCGGCGGCGCCTGTGACAGCCAGCTCCGGCAATCTTCTGGACAGCGTCTTCGCCAGTGCCCGTCAACCTGCGATGTTGGCGTTGAGCAGCGATGCACCGGCGATGCTGCTGTCGCTGCAGGGGCCGTTGTTGATGATGGAGCGTGAGCTGACTCGCCAATACCCGCCCTCGAATGCACCGCTCTATCAGCCACTCGGCGAGCCGGAATTGCGCGCCGCCTTGGCCGAGCGCTATACACGCTCCGCTCACAACCACTGGCAGGCCGAGCAGGCGTATATCGGCGCAGACCTGCGCAGCGTATTGGAGTTGTCGCTCAGTGCCTTGAATCTCGGCGGCAGCGTGGCGCTGGTGGAATCGCCTTGCTCATGGGCGATTCTGCGCCAGTTGCAGGCGGCCAATATCCGCGTCATCGAAATGCCCCTCGGCGATGACGGCCGCTTCGATCTACCCGCGTTGAAGGCGTTACTCACGCACGAACCGGTGCGCCTGGCGGTGCTGTCCTCCACGGTGAATATTCCCCAAGGCCAGTTGATGCCAGCACAGGATAAACAGCAGATCTGTCACTGGCTGGCCGAGCGCGATATCTGGCTGTTCGAAAACGACACTTGGGGCGAGTTGTGTTTCTCCGATTCACCCGCGCGCTATCGCGATTTTGCTGATCCGGACAAGCTGGTGGTGTTCTCGACGTTCGACAAGATCATTGGCGGCGAAGCGCCGTACGGCTATGTGCTGTGTCGCCAGCAGGCCGTGCAATTTCATCGATTGTTCATGCAGCGCGGATTTCGCCTCTCGTCGATTCGGCAGAAAGCGATTGCCAGACTCTACAACTCCAGGCGCATCGACCAGCACCTGACCACCCTGCGAGCACTGTTGCGCAAGCGCATGCAACAGCTACAGACCTTGCTGGAAGAACACGGTAACGGTCAGTGGCAGGTAGTCGCCCCACAGGGCGGTGCGAGCTTCTGGCTCAAGGCTGTGCGGCCGATCGACATGCAACGGGTGTTCGAGCGCCTGCTGGCCGAGCGGATCGTCATCGCCCCCGGCGAAATCTTCAGCCAGCAAGGCGCCTGGAAACAACACCTGCGCCTGAGCTACAGCCTCGATTGGGACAAGGATATCGGCCACGCGGTGAGACAACTGGCGCAAGCTATCGGCGCAGAACATCCGGCGTAATTAGAGTCCATAACAATGCCGCGCTTCCGGAAACCGACCATGACGCACATCCTCAGCAAACCGCGCACAAGCCTCGCTGATCACTGCGCCGACATCGGCGTAGCGTTTGACGAAGCGCGGCAGATGCTCACCGCCCAGGCCCAGTACATCTTCGGTGACCAGCACCTGGCCGTCGCAGGCCGGTGAGGCGCCGATGCCGATGGTGGGCATTGGCGAGTCCAGGGTAATCTGCCGCGCCACGCCCTCCGCCACACCTTCGAGCAACAGGCTGAAGGCGCCTGCGTCTAGATTGGCCCGGGCATCTTCGGCAATCACTGCACCGGTCTCAACCGTCAGGCCCTGAGCCTTGAAACCGCCCATGACATTGACGAACTGCGGCATCAAGCCGACATGGGCCATGACCGGAATCCCGCGCGCCACGAGAAACTCGACCGTCGGCGCCAAGGCCTTGTTGGCTTCCAGTTTGACCGCGTCGCAACCGGTACGCGCCAGCACCTGCGCGCAATTGCGAAAGGCCTGCTCGTGGGATTCCTGATAACTGCCGAACGGCATGTCGGCCACCACACAAGCCAGACGCGTGCTATCGACCACCGCCCGCGTGTGGCCGATGATTTCTTCGAGCTGCATGCTCAGCGTCGAGGCGCGGCCATAACCGACCATGGCCGTGGAATCGCCGACCAGAATGAAGTCGACGATCGGGTCGATCAGCTTGGCGATACTGCTGGAGTACGCCGTCAGCGAGACGATTGTCTGTTGACCTTTCATCGCGACCAGTTGCGGCACGGTCAAGCGTTTGGTGCGGTTATGCAAGCTCATGGGCGACTCTCCGAGGCTGCCGTCCGTGAACGATAAATGTCGCCAGATTGAATGCGTAACGCTTCCATACAGTGCCCAACTCCAAAAGATTCGAGCGCTCGATTATTCGTTTAACGCAGAAACATTCAATGCACAGATTTGCCTGAAAAAGCGACCCAGGTGTCCCGGCTTCGTTGAGATGCCTGCAGGATCCGGGATGCATACTTTCGCCGTTTACCGCAGGATACGAAGCTTGCGAAGGATTCAACCGATCGATTTTGATCACGGTTTACAACTCGAAACGGAAGTCACCTCATGCTCGAACGCAACAAAATGGTCCCGGAATTGATGGTGACCAACCTGCAAAACAGCCTGCGGTTCTGGGTGTCTTGCCTGGGATTCAGCATCGCTTATCAGCGCCCCGAAGACGGTTTCGCCTATCTGGACCTGAATGGCGCACAGGTCATGCTCGAACAAGTTGATCCAGATGCCGGCCAATGGTTGACGGCTCCGCTGAGCAAGCCGTTCGGACGCGGCATCAACCTGCAGATCGACGTTGCTGAAGTCGCTTCGATCATCCGTCATCTCGGGCAGGCAGGTTTTGTGCTTTACCGTGATAGCCAAGACACTTGGTATCGCGCTGACAACGTTGAAGTCGGCCAGCGCGAATTCATCGTTCAGGACCCCGATGGGTATCTGGTCAGACTGGTAGAGCGCTTGGGTGAACGAGCAATTTGTGCTTTACCCTGACGCAACGCTACGATTCCCGAACAACACAGGAGCGCCATTCATGGAAGAAGTCATTACCTACCGAACCGCCACCGCCGAAGATGCTCTGGCGATGTGCGAGCTGGGTCAATTGCTCAATTCGGTACACCACGCCGCCCGCCCCGATATCTACGCCGCCGCGACAGATGATTTCGCCCGCGACTTGCCACACTGGGCCGGGGTATTCGAAAAACCCGGGCAGATTGTCTTCATCGCCAGCGCCGGTGAACGGCCCGTGGCGTTCATTACCGCCAATCTGTCCGCCAGTTCCGGGCCGTTGATGCAGCCGCAGAACGTGGTTCGCATCGGCTCAGTCTGTGTTGCCGAACCGTTCTGGGGCAAAGGCATTGGCCGCGCACTGATTCAGCGGGTTAAAGACTGGGCTATCGAGCAGAATGCACAGGACTTGCGCTTGACGGTCTGGCCTTTCAACGAGCGCGCGGTGCGCATGTATGCCGAGTTCGGCTTCGAGACCCGCGCCCTGGAGATGGGCGTGCGTTTGTGAGGAGCGGCCAACTCCGATCATGAATAACCCCGGCAAAATATCAGCACGAACCCTATCGAATGGTTCGATCCTGCCGACAACATCCTGTGTGGACAGCGAGAGGTTTCAACGACGCAAGTCCGTCCCGTATAAAGCTACTTTCAATGACGATTCAAGAGGCTGCACCCATGAGCAATGCCTGGAACGAAGGTTATTTCACCGACGAAGGCTACACCTACAGCTATAGCCGGGAAATCAATCCGGTATTCCAGCGTTACTGCCTGTTGTTGCGCGGCTTTGCCGGGCTGGACAATCCCGACGGTTATCACTGCGAACTTGGTTTTGGTCAGGGTGTGTCGATCAATATCCACGCCACGGCCAACCCGGCAGGCTTCGTCGGTACGGACTTCCACCCGGGTCAGGCAGCCCATGCCATTGAACTGGCAGCGCTGGGCAACAACGGTGCGCGGCTGTATGACGACAGCTTCGAGCAACTGCTGGCGCGCCATGATTTGCCGCAATTCGACAGCATCAGCCTGCATGGCATCTGGACCTGGGTCAGCCGCGACAACCAGAAACTGATTGTCGAATTCGCCCGGCGCCACCTCAAACCCGGTGGTCATCTGTACGTCAGCTACAACGCCTTCCCGGGCTGGTCGCCTTCAGCGCCGTTGCGCCAGTTGTTCAGCCTGCACGACCGCTTTGCCAGTCACTCGACGCGGGCGGATCAGCGCATTGATGCCGCGTTGCAGTTTTCCGAAGCACTGCTGGCGGCCAACCCCAAGTACGCCATCGCCGCGCCGAGTCTGGGCGCCCGGCTGCAGACCATCAAAGGTCAGGACCGCCAATACGTCGCCCACGAATATTTCAATCGCGACTGGAACTGCATGTATTTCGCCGACATGGTCGATGCGCTGGCCCCGGCCAAGCTCGATTACGTCACGACGGCGGTGCCGCTGGATTCGGTCGACGTACTCAACCTGAGCACCGAAGGCCTGGCCTTTCTCGACGGTATCGAGCACCCGATAATGCGCGAGCAGGCGCGTGACTACTTCGTCAACCAAGCTTTCCGTCGCGACCTGTACGTGCGCGGTGCCAACCGACTCAGCGCGACCGAGCGCCGGTCGCGCATGCTCAATACGCGATTTGTGCTGATGCAACCGACAGAAAACGTAGCGTCCAGCGTCACCGGCCCCGCTGGCGAAGCGTCACTGCAAGCGGAAATTTACGGGCCGGTCCTCGCGGCCCTCGCCGGCCAGACCTACGAAGCCAAAACGATGCAGCAGTTGCTCGATGCGGTGTCACCAATGGCCTACGACGATCTGGAACAGGCCATCGCCATCCTGGTCAGTATGGGCGCGATAGCCCCTTGCCAGAGCGAAGCCGCCGAGGCACTGGTGTATGAACGCTGCGCCGCGTTCAACCTGCAACTGTGCAAACGCGCGCTGTTCAATGCCGACATTCAGGTGCTGAGCAGCCCGGTTACCGGTGGCGGCGTCACCGTCAGTCGTTTCCAGCAACTGTTCCTGATTGCGATCCGTCAGGGCAAGCAGCACCCGGCGGAGTGGGCGCAACTGGCGTGGAGCGTCATCGCCGAACAAAACGAAGTGTTGGTCAAGGACGGCAAAACACTGACCACCGCCGAAGCCAACATCGCCGCGCTGACCGAACAGGCCCAGGCTTTTGCCGAGCAATCGCTGATCGTGCTGAGTGCTTTGAAAATCGTTTGATCGGCGTGGGTGGTGCGCAACGGGCAGGAAATCTTAATCAAACGCCCCGTTGAGCACCTCGTAAATCAGGCCGGTGGCCAACGCGACCAGGATCAGATCCGTGCCCACCTGCTGCCATTCGTAGCCATCGTAATGCGGCAGGTGACCGACCAGGCGTCCATCGAGTTTTTTCGCGATCCCGGGCGGCAGCGGTTTGCCACGCGCAAGATTCTTTTGAATGCCCGGTGGCAGCGCAGGCCCCGGGCTCCAGTAGTCGCGGTAGCCGCCAACAATCCCGAGGACATTGCCGCGATCGATGCTTGGGCCATGACTCCAGTCACCACCGGAGTTGTTGCCCTTGTTGCCGTTACCTTTCTGGTTACCGTGGCCCTGCACATTCTGCGAATTACCCTTGCCATTGCCCTGCCCCTGACCTTTGCCATTACCGGGATCAGCCAATGCCATCGCCGAACTGAAAACCAGCGCAAGGGAAGAAATCGTTGCAATCAACGTGCGTGACTTGATCATGCGGCGCGCCTTCATGGTGGGATGCTCCTGTGTCATCTTGACGTTACACATCAGCTTAGTTTATTCCGGCTGACCGATCGTCGATTACGCCCGACCCATCGACACCCGTCCGCAATGCGCATCATCTGGCTGCCGAAACGCTTCGGGCATTTCTCGTTCGAGATTCTTGAAGAGCAGGCGCTGGGGGCGTTTATCGAGGCGGCGTTCGCTTCCAAGTGAAACTGCTCCGGCCCTGATCGATACGTCTACGCTCTCTCCATCGCCACCACGTCTGGAGACCTCGTCATGACCCGACCGCTACTGACCGCCCTCGCCCTTATTGCCCTGAGCTTCCACGCGCAGGCTGACGTGATGCCCTTCCCCGCGACCTTCCACACTCAGGACATCAAGGTCGAAGGCGCGACAATGCACGTGCGGGTCGGTGGCAAGGGGCCGGCCGTGGTGCTGTTGCATGGCTTCGGTGATACCGGCGATATGTGGGCGCCGCTGGCGGCGGATCTGGCCCGCGATCACACCGTGGTGGTGCCGGATCTGCGCGGCATGGGCTTGTCGTCGATCCCGGAGGGCGGCTACGACAAGAAGACCCAGGCCGGCGACATTCGTCAGGTGTTGAGCGCGCTGAAGATCGAACATTCGGTGGTCATCGGGCATGACATCGGCACCATGGTCGCGTTCGCCTATGCCGCGCGCTATCCCGAGCTGACCGAGCGCTTGGTGGTGATGGACGCGCCCGTGCCCGGCATCACCCCGTGGAACGACATTGTTCGTTCGCCGATGCTCTGGCACTTCGACTTCGGCGGTGCGGACATGGAGCGTCTGGTTGCCGGACGTGAACGCATCTACCTCGACCGCTTCTGGAACGAGTTCGCCGGCACCCCGGCCAAAGTCGATGAAGGCACCCGCCAGCACTACGCCAAGCTTTACGCCCGCCCCGGCGCCATGCGCGCCGCGTTCGCGCAGTTCCGCAGCATTCGTCAGGACGCCCTCGACAACGCCCCCGTCCTGCAGAAACACTTGAGCATGCCGGTGCTGGCCGTGGGCGGTGAAAAGTCCTTCGGCAACAATGAAGCGATCGTCATGCGCAATGCTGCCGACAACGTCACCGAGGTGGTGATTCCGGCGGCGGGACACTGGTTGATGGAAGAAGCCCCGGCGCCGACCATCAAAGCGGTGCGCGACTTCATCGCAATGTGAGGAATGGCATTGCCTTGGACGGAGGCTTACGTCAGGATTCGCCCCTTTTTGAGGGCAAAGTGCAGCCTATCTTGTGGCTCGTCCATTGATGCGTACGTTTACGCCCTTCGCTAACCGATATTCAAACTTGCAGACCGGGTAGAAAACATGAATCGCCAAAAGAAACTCAAGCAGTTGTTCAAGGAAAAGGCCAAAAAGGCCAGCGCCAAACTGGCACCGAAAAAGCCCAAGTACATCAGCAAGGCGGACCGGGCGAAACTGGAAGCTGAAGCCGCAGAGCCAGTCGAAACCAGCGAAAGCTGAAATCTCTCTCGCCTGGCGAAAATCCTCTGCATTCTCCAACGGTCTGTCCAAGGCACAATGGGTCGCATCAACTACTGAACGTTAATGCCGCACACGAAGGCGAAGAAACATTGCGTGCAGGTACCCTGATCCCAAGGCGATTGCCAGTAACACCAGCAAAATCAAAAACCAATCGCCCGGACTTGGGAATTGGCCGAAGATCGCCATCGAGCTGAAGATCCCGAACACAGGGATCAACAGCGACAACGGTGCTACTCGCGACATCGGGTATTCGCGCAACAGCAGATTCCATCCCCAATAACTGAAGTGCGTCGCGGCATAGACCTGAAACGCCAGCGAAAACACGGTTATCGCGTTGAGCTGCGACGGCAGTGCAGTGAACGGTGCGGTGCCATGCAGCAGCCACGTCAGCAGCATGAGCGGGATGGGAGGAAACAGGCTCGCCCACACCACAAACGCGAAAATCTCACGCACCTTCGAGACCTTGATCACGACGTTGCCAATGCTCCACGCCAGGGCGCTGCCAATGACCAGTGCCAAACCCGCCACCGATGCGTCGCCGGGGCGACTCATTACGATGCCCATCAGGCCCGCGGCGGCCAACAAAGTGCCAAGCCATTGCAGCCGTCCCAGACGTTCGCCGAAAAAAACCACGCCCCAACCCAAGGTAAAAAACGCACTGAACTGGATCAGCAGCGATGCCGTTCCGGGGGGCACGCCCCAAGCAATACCAAGGTTGATCAACGCCCACATCGCCACACCGAAAATCAATCCGTAAGCAGCCAGCCAGTGGAACGCCACGCGTGGACGTTCGACGAAAAACACCCAGGGCAATGCGGCCAACGTGAAACGCAGTGCGGTCAGCAGCAGCGGGTCGATAGCGGCCAGTCCGAGTTTGGTCACGGGGAAGTTCAATCCCCAGACAGCCGTCACTAGAACGGCGAGTACAAGATGTTTCTTTTGCATGGTCAATCTTTCCCGGCGCCGAGCGGAAGTACTCGGGCGCCGAGAAATATGCAGGCAATCGACATGGCCTGCTTTCAGTCACAGGCCAACTTTCATTAGAATCGGGCCATGCGAGAAATCTCCAGTCATCCCTATCAGAACACCCCGCGCGACGCCGTCGTGACCGCCATTGATTACGCGGACGGCACGCTGTTCCCGCTGCACGATCATCAGCGCGGCCAATTTGCCTACGCGGCCAGCGGCGTCATCACCGTTTTTACCGATGACGGCAACTGGGTCGTGCCGCCGCAACGCGGTATCTGGGTGCCAGCGCAATTGCCCCACTCCATGCAAATGCGCGGCCCCGTCACGCTGCACAACACCTACATCCGCAAACAAGCGGCGCAGCGCCTCGGACTGCCGGGGCAATGCCAGGTGCTGGAGGTGTCGCCGTTATTGCGCCATCTGCTGTTGAAAGCCATCGATGTACCGGCGCGCTATTCCACGCAAGGGCATGACGGCCATTTGATGGGCTTGCTGCTGCATGAAATCGCCAGCATGCCCGTGCTTTCGCTCAATGCGCCGTTACCGGCAGAACCTAGACTTGCAATTGTATGCCGCGCGTTTCTGCAGCAGCCTTCGCTGGAGGTCGGTATCGACGACATGGCGCAACGGGCGGGCATGAGCCGACGCACCTTCACCCGACACTTTCGGCTGCACACCGGTATCAGCTATATCGAATGGCGCCAGCAAGCCTGTCTGCTGGCGGCGATTGTCATGCTCGGCAAAGGTAAGTCGGTCACACAGGTCGCCATGGACTTGGGCTACAGCAGCTCCAGTGCGTTTGCGACGGTGTTCAAGCAAGTGTTGGGGGAAGTGCCGAGTCGCTACTTTTAGAGGCGTCCGTTTTACACGTCAGCCACGCGCCCCAGAACAGACTGCTGAAAAACCGCGTCGCTTCGCCAAATCCGGCCTCATGCAACAGCGCCTGAACCGCCGCCTCGGAATGCGGCGGATCGGCGCCTTGCAGAATCTTGCCCAGCTTGGCCTTCACCTCCTCCGCACTGGCACCCTGCTGGCGCCAGCGCTGCCCCCACGCCTGCAGTAATAACGG
>Ga0247818_10000666_pt1 | contig 21582 bp, 16 predicted proteins | sample 13C_Glucose_Day1_FD_192424 | JGI IMG/M metagenome (GOLD analysis project Ga0247818, IMG submission 192424) | Soil microbial communities from agricultural site in Penn Yan, New York, United States - 13C_Glucose_Day1 | ecosystem: Environmental > Terrestrial > Soil > Agricultural land | place... | reverse complement strand
CCGGCAGGCTTGCCTTTGCTTCGCTGCGTCTCGGCCAAGGCCGCGTTCCATGCCTTCACGATCGGGTGTCCCAGCTGTTCCTGGCTCCACAGGCTCTCGACCTGTCCGTCGACGACGGCCTGGATGTGCCCGTTCATGGCGGGGTAGTAGTTCGAGGTGTCCACGACCACCGTGCTCGGCGGCGCAGTCGCGATAAGTTCTTTGAGCTTGGGCTGCACACCAAACGGAATCGCCACGATGACAACGTCCCGGTCCTTAGTCGCGGCGGCGAGTTCGACCGGCTGCGCACCCGCCGCGGTCACTTCGGTATTCACCCTTTCCGGCCCTTGCGCATCCGCGATGTGCACGTCGTGCCCGGCTTGGCTGAGTCGACGTGCGAGGTTGCTGCCGATTGCTCCGGCGCCGATAACAGAAACCTTCATGGGTTCTCCTCTTTCGTTCATGGGGAGCGCAGCCCGGTGGGTTGCGCTCTGGACAAGTGATCACGGGCGGGCTTGCTGTTCCGTGCGCTAACCATCAGAATTGATGTATGCGATGTCGCGTACATCCACTGCAGACGATGTACGCGCAAAGCGGTACATCATTTCGGCGCGCGGTTTAGGATGGAAACCATGGCTAGTCGCTTGGCAAACCCGTTGACCATCCCTGACGAGGACGAGTTGGATCTCTTCGAAGTGATGTCGGCCCTTACCGACCCGGTGCGCAGGGCGATCGTCATCCAGCTCGCGCAGGAGCCGGGACGGGCGTGCAGCGACACGGACTACGGCGTCTCCAAATCCGCCCTCACACGCCACTGGCGCGTTCTCCGCGAGTCGGGTCTCATCAGGCAAGAAGCGCAGGGAAACAGGCACCGCAACTGGCTCCGCCGAGAAGAAATTGATCGACGCTTTCCCGGGCTGCTGACGCTCGTTCTGGAGGAGTCGTCGCACAGCGCCACCGCGTCCTAGCTTCCTAGGAGGTGACCCGGGCGGTGTTGGTTTCGAGCTGTCGGCGGATCGCGGCGCCGAGGGTTTGGGCAGGCCGCGATGAACACCGCGCCGCACATCGGGCCTGGCTGGCCGACCTCGTCGAGAAGAAGACGGTGATCACCTCCGGCCCGTACGCCGACGACTCCGGCGCATTCATCGTCGTCGACGCCGACACCGCCGAGAGCGTCGAACAACTCTTCACCCAAGACTCCTTCGTGACCCACGGACTCGTGTCCGCCCACAGGATCATCGAACGGACACCGGTACTCGGCACGCTCATCCACTGACAACTGGCGCAGCGATAACACCCGACGGTGGGCACCGCCCTCGGACCGGCCGGAGCCGCGACGGTGCCCCTGGACCGGCAGCATTCGCGGGCCATGAAACCTCCACGTAAAGCGAGCGCGGCTGGTGCAGAGAATCCACCCGGCCGCCCAGGACGACATTCCGCCGCTCGCCGGCACCTTCGTCTTCTGGCGCTCCCGACGAGGACCCGGACTCCTGGCTGGTCCGTTTTATCTCGTTTAGCTCGACTCGCCGTAGGGAGGACTCTCATGATGGACTCGCGGATGCTGTGCATGCAACTGATCAACGGGTACGGAGGGCATCCCGGCGCATGGCGTATGGCGGGCGCGAATCGGTCAGCCTTCACCGTAGACGCCTACGTCGATCTCGCACGCACGGCAGAGCAGGGCAAGTTTGTCGACGTCGGCCACGGCCGTTCAATTTCGGCTGGACGAGGCTATTGGTCGCCGTCAATCCAAAGGCGAAGGTGTACCTGCTGACGCCGGGATCACGAGAAACCAGGGCAAAAGGGTCCCCAGAAGACGTGCAGAAGCCGACATGACGGTTCACAGCAGTACAAGCATAGGGAACAGAGCGATCGCGGAGACGGTGATCCCTGCGACGCCGGCAACGATGCCAAGCAATGCCCGCAAGGACGCGGCTTCGTCGTCGGCCACCGCGGACCGGGACGTTGCGATGGCACCGCATACGATCGCTATCACTCCCAGGACGAAGCCGAGCCCGGCCACCCAGAACAAGCCAATGGACAGCGCCCCCAGGACGATCGACACGGCGGGCAACCATGAACCATGCCGCTTCGCTGGCTCGTCACGGTCGGCGGAGGAACACACGCGATCGTCGGCACGAGAACTACGGGGGACGACGGCGGTCATGACCCTCCTTGCACGGTTGACGATCGGGTTGGCGGGGCACGTGTCCGCGCGAAAAGACCGAAGCGCTTTCGGGGGCTGTCAGCTGACTTGAGCGCCAATGTCAAGGCCGGTTTGTTGGCGATAGTCGCGAGAGGGGCGCCAGCTTGTGATGTGACCCTTAGAAGAATTTAGCACTCACGAGGTGGAGTGTTGACACATGTCCTGCGTGGAGTGGGCTGAGGCTTCGTAAACCACTGGTCGGGGGCGATCAACGGTGCGGCAGCGGATGGGCACGGGAGCTTTGCTGCGACAGCTTGGGTTGAGAAGTAGGTGGATAGGACTCGGTCGCCAGATGTGGATTTGTCACCGGTCCACCCAGGCGAAGGTGTCACCGACCGAGGCGCGACGGGTACGGAATCCGTTGGCCGCGTGGTGGCGGTCGGGATATCCGAAACTGATGCCGCAGACGATGACTCGGTCTTCAGGCAGATCGAAGAAGTCACGGATGAACGGTGAGTACGCGGCGAGCGCGGCTTGGGGAATAGCGCCGAGACCGAGGCTCTGTGCGGCGAGGAGGAACGTCTGGACGTATAAGCCGCAGTCGACGGCGCCGTACACTCCTAGATCGGCGCTGGTTGTCACGACAGCTGTGTGGGGCGCACCGAAGAACTCGAAATTTCGTGCCGCCTGCTTCGCCGATGCTGCTCTGTCGCCTTTCGCCACTCCCACGCTCTCATAGAGCTGCATACCGCACTCTCGGCGCCGATCCCGATAGATGCCCGAGTAGCGATCGGGAAAAGGGAAGTCTGGTGTGGGGTCCGCACCGGACGCGTGTTCCGACAATCCCTTCCGAAATCGCTCGGTACCTGCGCCAGCAGTCACGAGGAGTTGCCATGGCTGCGTGTTGCACCACGACGGCGACAGTCGTGCGAGATCCAGGACTTGTTCGATGACCGGCTGCGGGACGGGCTCGTCCAAGAATCCGCGGCAACTCCAGCGGTCCTCGAGCAGCTGGGCGAGCATGTTGGTAGTGGTCGTCTCAACGGCCGTCATCGGTCAGTCCTTCCATATCTAGGGCGATGCCGATAGACCCTTGCGGATCCGATGTCTCCCATGGATTCTGAGTCGCCGTCCCTTGTTCCTATACCAGCGGTCCATCGAGGCGACCCCGTTCGTCATCCGCCCGGAGCATTCGAAATAACCTCGGCAGGGTCCTACCGAGAAGCGACAACGATCCCGCGGAACTGGACCACCGAGAGACGAAAACGGGTGAACCACGTAGAACTCGCAAAGTGGTGACCTACGAAGTATCCCGGTCGCAATCGCTGCTGTGCGACGTGGCCTCCACCTTCGTCTGTGCGGCGTGTGAGCGGGAGTTGCGTTGTCATGCCTGCCGAGCGGTCCGCCGAGCGGAGCGACTCACCGCCAGGCCGGACTCATGTAGATCGATCACGTTGGGATCGGAAACGTCACGATTCAAGAGGTGCTTCGTAATTCGTCCGCTCGCATTCCGTGGTAGAGAGTCGATGACTTCTACGTAGCGCGGGGTCGCGTAGTAGGGGAGTTCGTTATTTACAAATGCAGCGAACTCGCTGACGTCGAACGATGCGTTTTCGTTGATTACGACGTCTGCCTTGATGCAATCGTCGACTTCGGTGTCGATGCGCACCCCGAAGACCGCAACTTCACGAACGGTCGGATACTTGGCGATCGCCTGCTCCACCTGGAAGGCAGAGACGTTTTCGCCTCGGCGTCGCATGGAGTCGTTCGCGCGTCCTGCGAACTGAAGATTCCCGGTCACGTCGAAACGGGCAAGGTCACCGGTGCGGTGCCACAAGTCGCGCCAAGCCTTGACGGTCGCCTCCGGCTGGTGCCAGTACCCGTCGAACATTACTCCTGGCCGCGTCGGTCGGACGATCATTTCGCCGACCTCGCCTTCAGGAACCTCGTTTCCAGAGCCGTCGACCAGCTTCAGTTCCACGTGGTCGAGGGGTCTGCCCATCGAGTTGCGATCAGCGGGAGGGAAGTCCGGTGAGACCATCGCGACCGGGTTGAACTCGGTCTGCCCGTAGCCTCCTCCGATGACGCGGACCGCGAACCGTCGCTCGAATGCCTCCTTTGCGTCGTGCGGTGCTGCGCCGCTCCAGAAGAACCGGAGGGGATGTTCTTTGTCGTCCTCGCGTTCGGGTTGCGCCAGGATTGCAAGAGTGGTGAAACCAAGTCCGTGGAATGCTGTCACGCCGAATTGCCGCACACGGTCCCAGAATTTGGATGCGCTGAATCGTGGCTCGACGACCACAGTCGAGCCGGCAATAAGTCCGGTGGTCAGGACGTGTATTCCGCTGACGTGGTAAAGGGGCGCGGACGACATGTAGACGTCATCGTCGCGGAGGCCGGCCCATGGTCCGAACACCTCCCCTTGATGCAATAGGTACCGTTGGCTGAGGATGCACCCCTTCGGTAGTCCCGTCGTACCGGACGTGTAGACGATCTGAGCTGGGTCTTCTGGTCCAGCGCTGTCCAGTGCGCGCAGGGGTGGAGCTGAGGTGAGAGAACGCCATCTAACGATCTCGAACGGAACCTTCTCGGTTGGGACAGGTACGTCGTCTTCCACGACGACGACGGTCCTGAGGTCGGGCAGTTCGAGTTGGAGGGCAAGGAGCATGGCAAGACCGTCGGCGTCGACGACTACCACGCTGGGCGCGGAGTCAACCAACTGGTGCCGCAGGGCATCGCCTTTGAGGTACTCATTGAGAACCACATTGATTGCGCCGATACGGTAGGCGGCGAGGACGCACAGAAGCACATCGCGCCGGTATGCGCTCAGATATGCAATGCGCTCGCCTTTGCCGACACCGATCTGCCGGAGCCCGCCGGCAATTGTCGCAGTCAGGGTGTCGAGGCTGTCGTACGTCAAGACACTGTTATCGATTCGGATGGCGTTGCGCCCCGAACGAGTACGTCCCCAATCATCGAAAGCTTGAGCGAAGCTCATGAACCGATGCGGGTGGCCATCGGAGCGTTGTTCAGGCCGATGCGCACGATCAAGATTGCTCACGAGATCTTTTACTCCTGGAATAGTCGATACGAGTGAAGGTGGACGGGCACAGACCCGATCATGAGATTGAGTCGAGACCACTCAGCGACCCCTCTTCCCGCCACTCCTTCAGGAGGTCGAAAAACTTCACCGGACCGTCGCCGAAACCACCGGAAAACAGCCCATTCGAGTCGCCCGGCTTGCCCTCGTTGTTGAAATACCCTGGCGTGCATTCCTCGTAGAATTTTTCGCTGAACTTCGACGAGCGGACAATCTCGTCGCACCATTCCTGCTCGGCCTGCGCAGAGGCTTCCAGTGGTCCGAGGCCAATTTCCTTCTGTTTGGCATAGATGTAGGCGATGTGCTTCGACTGCTCGTTGACCGTGTGCATGTAGTTGACCGAGGTCCCGGTCTGGATCCGACCCATGAAATAGCAATTGGGGTACCCGGCCGAGTGGAGGCCGTGGAAGGTGCTGAATCCGTCGCGCCATTTCTCGCTCAGGCGAACTCCTCCGCGGCCGACCACGTCATATCCGTTCCTACTCGTGTACTGGGTGCCGACCTCGAACCCGGTGGCGAAGATCAAGCAATCGAGTTCGATCTCTTGGCCTCCCGCTACTACGATACCCTTGTCGACACGTTCGATACCTTGCCCGTTGGTGTCAATGAGATGCACGTTCGGCAGGTTGAATGTTTCGAGGTACTCGTCGTGGAATCCGGGACGCTTGCACAACATTCGGTACCACGGCTTGAGTGACTCCGCAGTTGCGGGGTCATCCACGGTTTGCTCGATGCGGTCGCGGATTTCGTCCATCTTCTTGAAGTCGAGCAGTTCGAGGATTTCGGCTTTCTCTGCAGCGGAGAGTCGTCGGCCGAGTTTGTCGGCGATCGGCCGCACGGCCTTGCCGGTCAGTCGCTCGTAGAGTGCGGTCCAGCCGTCGGCGACCAAGTCCGTTGAGGTTTGAGCGCCGCTGACGATTGTAATGAAGTTTTCCATGCGTTCTTGCTGCCAGCCGGGCTGAAGCGAGTCTGCCCACTCGGGGTCCGTCGGACGATTGGCACGGACGTCCACGGTAGACGGTGTTCGCTGGAACACATAGAGTTGTTGGGCGGATTCGGCCAGTTTCGGGACGGCCTGGAGCGAAGTTGCTCCGGTGCCGACGATGCCGACCTTTTTGTCCGCCAGGCGATCCATACCGCCAGACTCGTTTCCGCCTGTGTAGGAGAAGTTCCAGCGGCTGGTGTGGAAGACCTTGCCCTCGAAGGTGTCGATCCCGGGAATTCGCGGGAACTTCGGTTTGCTGAGGGGGCCGCTGGCAATGACGATGTTGGTGGCGAGGAAGGTGTCGAGGCGGTTCGTCCGCACCTGCCACACGTGGCGGTCCTCATCCCATTCGACTGCTTCGACACGCGTGTGAAAAGTGGCCTTTTCGTAGAGCCGGTAGTGCTCGGCGATTCTTTTCGCGTGTGCCCTGATTTCCGGGCCCTTGGCGTATTTCATCGTCGGTACGTACCCGACCTCCTCCAGGAGCGGGAGGTAGATATACGACTCGACGTCACACATCGCGCCGGGGTACCTGTTCCAGTACCAGGCGCCGCCGAAATCTCCACCTTCGTCGAGGATGCGGATGTCGGTGCAGCCCTGCTCCCTCAACCGTGCGCCGGCAAGCAGGCCGCCGAAACCTCCGCCGATGATCAAGACGTCAACGTGCTCGTCGATCGGTTCCCGCTCGACCATACCGATGAACGTGTCGTCGGCGTATCCCTCGAACGATTCCTCGGCGCCCTGGTACTGAGAGAGGCCCTCCACCTTCACGCGCTTGTCGCGCTCTCGACGATAGATTTCGCGGTACTCGTCCGGGGACATGCGAAGGTCTGCGACGAGGGCCGCCCGGATCTGGTCGAAGTCCGAGGTCGTCGATTCCGCGGTTGTTGATTGCGTGCTCGTCATGTTTCGCTTTCTGTGTCGAGTGGCGTTCTCGCCGGACGGTGCTGACAAGTGGTCGTCTGTTGCACCGGTGTGGTGCCGTCGACCCTCGTGCTGCCGGGCCCGGCGTTCCGGCTGCAGTGAATTCGGTCGGTCGGGGCCGTCTCGTCCAATCGGAGATTTCGGCTACCGGGATTGTTCGAAGGTGAAGGTAAGTGCCTGCGCTACCAGGAACAGTCAGGGCAGTGAATAAGCGCGACTGAACGAAGACGTCCGGGGGGCGGTGAGGCTGGTCAAAGGTTGGAGGTGCTGAGGGCCTCGGCCTTGACTATCTAAACTTTGTTTAGTTGACTACGTCTCGTACCGTACGGGCAGTTAGACGGTCCGTCAACCCCAATCTTCTCTAGACGCGAGTTGTGTTGTCCACACTAGGAAGTGGTTGCCGCGCGTCGTGATGCGAGCAGTCGATCGGGATGAACATCGACGAACACTTAAGGAAACCGGACATGGTCGATAATGGTGAGGTAAAGGGTCCCCTGGCGGGTCTTCGAGTGTTGGAGCTGGCAGGTATCGGGCCTGTCCCGTTCGCTGGCATGCTGCTCGCCGATATGGGTGCGGACGTCATCCGCCTAGACCGTGTCGGTCAGGGGGCCCATCCGGGAGATCGGGACGATCTGAGGCACACGAGCATCAATCTCCGCGGCAAGCGATCACTCAGTGTCAATATCACCGATCCGCGAGGCCGAGACGTGGTCCTTCGATTGGTCGAGACGTGCGATGTGGTGCTCGAAGGCATGAGGCCGGGCGTTGCGGAACGGTTGGGCCTAGGACCGGAAGAGTGCACGGCGCTGCGCCCGGAACTTGTGTACGGCCGGATGACCGGATGGGGGCAAACCGGGCCATACGCCCAGGTCCCCGGCCATGACATCAATTATCTCGCGCTGTCCGGTGTGCTGGAAGGAATCGGGCGCCCGGGTTCCCCGCCTACCCCACCGTTGGCTTTGGTGGGGGACTTCGGTGGGGGCGCGATGTTCCTGCTTTTCGGCGTGTTGAGTGCGCTACACGAGGCAAGGGAGTCTGGACGGGGCCAAGTCGTCGATGCAGCCATGACGGAAGGAGCGGCGCTGCTGAACACGCTGAACTACAGCATGAGTGCCGCTGGAACGAACAGCGTGAGGAGAGGAGAGCACATTCTCTCCGGCGCCGCACCCCACTACGATGTCTACGAATGTTCGGACGGCCACTGGATCACTGTCGCGGCCAACGAACCGCAGTTCTACCGTGAACTCCGCAACGTGCTGCAACTCGAAGGTGACCTGTGGGAGGACCAGCACGACCGGACGAAATGGGACCTTCGGAAGGCGCAACTGACGACGATCTTCCGAACCGCTACGCGTGATGAATGGTGTGATCGGCTGGAAAACCGCCCGGTCTGCTTCGCCCCTGTGCTCGACTTGTTCGAAGCTGCAGATCATCCGCAGAGTAGAGAGCGGCAGAGTTTTCTCCGACACGAGGGCGTCCTTCAGCCCGCTCCCGCCCCGCGGCTAAATCGGACGCCGGGTCGAGTCACCAACGGGGCTCCGCGGATTGGTGAACACACATCCGACATCTTGGGTGAACTCGGTGTGGATACGAACGAGCAGCACGAGTTGGAGCGTGACGGCGTCATCGGCGTGGGTTCGGTCCAGAGGCGCTGAGCTAGTGCGATACTCGCGAACCCGCCGATTTTCTCAAGGGTGATCAGCGGTGGCCGGCGTGTACAGGATGGAGTCGGCAGTCGGGTCCAAACGTAGTGACTAGGATCGCCCGGGCCCGACACCGACTGCCTTGATCAACAGTCCTAGTTTTCGGTGTCCACATGGTCGCTGGATCGGCTTTCGTCAGCCAGAACGAGAGATTCGAATCCCGCGACCAGTGCCTTGATCGTGAGGTCGAACGACTCCTCCGCTGTCCACGTGTCGGCTTTGAGTGCACGACGCAAGGAAGGATACTCCTCAGGCACATCGCCGTACTTGCTGTTGTCCCAGTTCGGTCCGATGAGTGCGGATGCAAGTCCCAGCATCTCGCCGGCACGCATGAGCGCGAGCTGAAGGTTTTCCGGTACCCCTCCAGCTGCCATCGAGGACAAAGAGTGCTCGAACTTTGCGTATGAGTGGCCCTGCCAGAGGCGAGCCGCAAGAATCGGTGCAGCACGCGGATGTTCGAGGAGAGTCCTCCGGTATTGGTGTGTTCCCTTTACGAACGTCTCCTGCCAGCCCGCTTGATCTTTGGGTATGCGTTGCTTGCGAAGCAGATGCATCGTCAGTTCGGCGAGAATCTCTTCTTTGTTGGCGAAGTGGTGGTACAAGGATGCGGGTGTGACATCGAGTGCCTTGGCGATCTTTCGGACGTTGAGCCCTTCCGGGCCGTCTTCGTCCACGATCTGTAGGGCAGCGTCCACAATGGATGCGCGGGTGATCAATGCTGCCGTGGGACGTCCGAGTCGTCGTGGCGTGTTCTCCGGGTGTTTCTGCATCTTGCTCCTCGTCCCATCCAATGGGGTTGTCCGCATGTTGCGCGGGCACTTCCGAAATTCATCGCGCCTGATATAGATCGTAGACTCGTCGGTCGAATGCACCGGTCAGACCTCTATTAGATGCGATGGGCCCGCGAGGTTCATGTTGTAGTCGCGCAACTGTCGAAATCCACCTTCTGGAGATGTTGACGGCGCGCTCTCTGGCCCGTGCCTTGCCGGTGGGTGCCGAGGATTTACTCGGCACCCACGGAGACCGGAGACTCGGCAGGAATAGAGCCCAAACCACGGCTGGAGCAAGTGATCCCGTGGCCGAGGAGCGTTGCTGCTAAGTGAAATTCGGCTGAACTACGACATTGATTGCATTCTCACCGGCTACTTCACCCGTCAGTACATCGAGGGCCGTCCCCAGCTGGTCGAAACCGAAAACGTGGGTGCGGAGCTTCGAGATAGCTTCCGGATTGGATGCGACCAGGTCGAGGGCGAGACGGTACGACCGGTCGCTACTGCCAGGAACGGCTTTGAGTGTGCCCCGCTTGTAGAGGAACTGATCGATCGGGAAGCCATCGAGGGTGCGAAGCTTTACGCCAATTACCATGATCGTGCCTCCCCGGCGCAATACCGATACGGAGTCGTTGATCGGCGATACGGCGTGCGGTGTGGTGTCGAGTATGACATCGAACCCTTCGCCGTCCGTGAGTTCGAGGCATCGTTCGACGAAGTCCTCCTTCTCGACGTCGATAACTGCGTCGGCTCCAAGTTCGAGGGCGACATCGAGTTTGAACCGATCCTTCGTCAGTCCAGTTGTCACCACCTGACCAGCCCCTGCGTGGCGAGCGGCGAGAACGGCACCCAATCCGCGCTGACCTGGACCGAGAACCAAAAGCCGGTCGCCTACCCGGAGCCCGCCCTGAGCGATCGCCCATTCGAAGCCGCCCGCAATGGGCTGCCAGAGTGTGGCGTCAAGGGCGTCGACTTTGGGGGGCACCTTGTAAAGGATGCCGTTGCGGGGCACGAAGGCGTGGGTTGAGTAACCACCCCACAAGCTCGGCTTCACGCTTGTCGGTACCATCCCGTAACGCAAACGATCAATGTACCCCTTGCAGCCCGAGAGATCGCCGATCAAACATGCGCGACAAATACCACACGAGACAAACGGGTTGACGCACACACGATCACCGATCTCGAGACCGCGGCGGTTGATCGACTTGGGGCCCATGTCCTGAATGACTCCGGCGATCTCGTGTCCAAGGATGCGCGGTCGTCCGTCCCAGTCGTTATCCAACCCTCGGTAGGCTTCGACGTCGGACGCGCAAAGGCCGTTGGCCTCGACACGCACAAGTACGTCCCCTTCGCCGAGCTGGGGGAAATCGAATTCTTCGAACTCGAACTTGCCGGGGCCGTGCTGCACCAATGCGGTTGCTTTATCCATTCGCCGTTGCCTTTCATCTTTGGGAGTCTCGCCTCGATCCGGAGGCCACCACGCTTCAGCTCGCCGCTGCGGTCGGTCGAGGCGCTGTCCGAGTGTGCGAAAAATTCGGGAAACCTTGATCTGACGGATTCATAAACGAACAAAGTTTAGATAAGGCTACATCCCAGCTCGTTCACGGTCAACGGAATCGGTGCCGTATGTCACCGCGAGCTGGGGATGTGACCCGCGTCTAGCGCAGGGTATCGAATTCGACTACTATGTCGAGTATGCGAAGGCGATAACGAGGAAAGCCGCATCATGCTGGCTGTTCAGACGCGATCGTCCAGAGGTGTGTCAGCGACGGCGTCCGGCAGCAATCAATACTTAGGAGTGTCATGGGTTTCACTATCGGAGTCGATGTCGGCGGGACCTTCACCGATATCGTCCTGAGCGACGGGGAGCGGACCTGGCGCGACAAGGCGCCGACCGACCCCGAGGAGTTCGGTCGCGGTGTCCTTCAAGCATGCGAGAACGTTGCAGGCCAGGCCGGGTACACACGCGCAGACCTGCTACCTGAGGTCGACCGCTTCGGGCTGGGTACCACCGCGGTCACCAACGTTCTGACCGTGCAGAAGGGAATGCGCGTCGGTCTGCTGACAACGGCGGGGTTCGAGGACACCATCGCGTCTGCACGGAGCCGCCGCGTCTCGATCGACGGATGGTTGGAGGTGCCCTGGCAGCCTGTCGAGCGGTCCTGCGTTCGGGGCGTCGCTGAACGCATCGGACGTGGCGGAGTCGTGGTCGAAACCCTCGATGAAGCACAGGTGGTCGTTGCGCTGGACGAGCTCGTTCGGGACCAGCAGGTCGAATCGATCGCGGTGTCGTTGCTGTGGTCGTTCGCCAATTCCGCGCACGAGGACCGGGTCGCAGCGATTGCACGCGAGCGTTACCCGCACATTCCTGTCTTCGCGGGATCGGAACTGCATCCGTCGATCCGCGAGTACGAGCGAACAATGGTTGCCGTACTCAATGCTTTCAGCGGCAATGCGCTCGACGGCATCGACGATCTGGCGACAATGTTGGCAAACGAGGGGCTGCGGACCCCGATGCTCCTGCTCCAGGCCAATGGTGGCACGACGACCCTCGACGAAGCCCGCCGCTCGCCGTTCAGTCTCAATTCTTCCGGACCCTCTGCCGGTGTGGTCGCAGCAGCAGAATTCGCCGCAACGGCCGGCTTCACGAACGCGCTGTGCGGAGACGCCGGCGGCACGAGCTTCGACGTTGCACTGGTTCGAGACGGCCTTCCCCAGCGGACGCAACGAGGGACGCTGCACGGTGTGATCACGGCGCAGTCGACAGTTGATGTCGAATCGATCGGCGCGGGTGGCGGCTCGATCGCATGGGTGGACGAACGAGGCCTGCTGAGGGTCGGTCCTGAGTCTGCGAGGGCTATGCCCGGACCGGCGTGCTACGGGCGAGGCGGAACCAAGCCGACGCTCACGGACGCGATGGTGGTCCTGGGATACATCGACCCGACATCCTTCCTCCGCGGAGCGATGCCGCTCGACGCGGGCGCAGCCTTACGCGCATGCGCCTCGGTCGGTGAGCAGCTCGGACTGAGCGCAGAGGAGGTCGCGCTCGGGATCCACGCCATCGCCGTCGAGCAGATGGGCAAGGCTGCCAGGCTGCTCGCCACCTCCAGTGGCCTGGAGCCGCGCTCCCTCGCCTTCCTCGGATACGGAGGGTCCGGACCGCTCTTTGCCGGGGATCTCGCACGAATTGCTGGAGTGCCAACGGTTCTCGTGCCTCTTCCGGCTTCTGTATTGTCCGCCTTTGGCGCTGCATGCGCTGAAGTGCGGCGTGAGCGACTGATGTCGGTCAGCCAGATGATCGACGCGGTCGAACCGGAAGTTCTGTCGGCGAAGATGAAGACCCTCGGAAATTCAGTCGACGACGATGTTGCCCGCAACGGGGTAGCGGAGGCGGATCGACAGGTCCGGTTCGAGGCGGACATGCGCTTCTTCCAGCAGTCCTTCGAGCTGACAATTCCGATCGCCGACGGCGTGTTCGATGCCGAAGCCGTCAAGAAGAACTTCATTGCGCAGTACTCGCAACGCTACGGGACGAGCGCGATCACGCTCGGGACTGCGGTCGAGGTTGCTGCTATCCGCGCTATCGGCACCGGCAAGCTCCCCCGGGCCGCGATTCAAGTGGACGCCGACGGGGTCGACGCCGCCGCAACGCCGGACGGTACCCGGCAGATCCTGCTCGGATCCACCGGTCGACGCTCGGTCGATGTCTACCTGGCGTCGAATCTCCGTCCTGGTCATACCCTCGTGGGGCCGGCAATCGTCGATCAAGGGGATACCACCATCGTCGTCCCCAACGGCTACCGCGCCGTACGCGATTCCCGACACACCCTCAAGATGGAGGCACTCTGATGACGACCCTGCAGGACAAGCCGGCCACGACCATGGACGTGATTGCCGTCGAGGTCCTACGCCACAGACTCGAAGCGCTCGTCGACGAGGCGTCCCGGGTCATCGAACGCACGGCCATCAGCCCCCTGGTTGTCGAGAATGGCGATTACTGCACCGCGATTCTCGATGGTGCCGGCGACCTCATCATCGGTGGCGGCAAGATCACGCATCAGTTCAACGAGGCCACCAACGCTGTCCGGACAGTCCTTGCGAGGCACGACGATGTCGCGGAAGGCGACGTCTTCCTGTCCAATGACCCGCACGGCGGCGGTGGATTGCATCCCCAGGACGTCTTCGTGCTGCGACCGGTTTTCGTCCAGGGCGAGCTCGCTGCCTGGGTGGTGAATTCGGCGCACCTCATGGACCTCGGTGGTATGGCTCCGGGATCCTTCGCGCCCAATGCCACCGACTGTTATCAGGAAGCACTACGATTCCCTCCCGTTCGCCTGGCGCGCGGAGGCGTCGAGCAGCATGACGTGTGGGCGATTTTCCTGAACAATGTTCGAGTTTCCCACCTTGTGGAAATGGACCTACGGGCACTCGTCGCGAGCATCACCGTGGGGCACGACCGCCTCGCGCAGCTCGTGGAGGAGACCGGGATCGAGCGGTTCCGGTTCGCGGTCGCTGATCTTAATCGTCGTGCGGGTGAGGCAATCCGGGGTCGGATCGCCGAGCTCGCGGACGGCACCTACCGCTACACCACATGGGCTGAGTGGCGGGGAACCTTCCACAAGATTCCGTGCGCCCTGACCATCGACGGGTCATCGATGATCTTCGACTTCGACGGAGCCGCACCACAAGTGGCGAGCTTCCTGAACTCCAAAGACCACGTTGTCAAGAGCATGCTCAGCACGTATCTGGGTTTGTACCTGGTCGGCGACCTCCCGTTCAACCAAGGTTATCTCGATGTCCTCGAGGTGAAGTGCACAGAGGGATCCATCCTCAATTGCACACCGCCCGCGCCGGTGGGCGCCTCGCACTTGCTCGCCGCAATGGACGCAGTCAGTGCCGCCCTCCGGTGCGTCATCGCAGCAGCCGCGGCGTCTCCAGGGTCCTACGTCAGCCAGTTCATGTCGGCGATTCCTCCGCACTCCGGAAAATTCCTCCTGACGTGGTCGGGTCCCGGGCATTCGGGAGCTCCGACTGCCTGGCTCATGCAGGACTCGTCTGCAGCCGGATCGCCAGGAGCTGCGGGACGGGACGGGACGGACTTCTACTGTGAAATCGTAGGAAAGCAGAACACGATCGAACCGGCGGACGTGGAGACCACCGAGTCGTGGTATCCGCTGAGGCTCAGCTACCGTCGCCGAGGAACGCGAATGGCTCACGGCGCGCAGCGCGGCGGCGCCGGTGTCGAATTGGGCTTCCGCGCGACGGGCGAGCATTCGCTGATCGGAACGAGTATCGGCCAGCACGACCTGCTCCCCACCGCAGGATCCGCCGGAGGCATGGACGGTACGAGGTCTCGGATGGCGATCCAGCACAGCGACGGCACTCGAACCGCATTGAAGCTGACGGACCAGGGATTCGAGCTCAAGCCGGGTGACGAATTCTTGTGCTGGGCGGGAAGCGGAGCGGCGTGGGGTGATCCGCTCGACCGCGACCCGGAACTCGTGGAAGCCGATATTCGGATCGGGTACATCTCCGGTGACGAAGCCGCAGAAATCTATGGCGTCATTCCAGGTGATGAGGAAGCAACGCGACGCCGTCGCGCGGACATCGCGGCCCATCGACTCGAGCAGGCGCGCCCCGCTGCTGTCCCGATGGAGGGTACGAGGGTGCCGACAGTCGCCGGCCTCCCCATGGGACCGAAGGTGGAACAGCGCGGCAACATTGCGGTGGCGACCGAATCCGGCGCGGTTCTCGCGGAAGCCCCTCGCGCGTGGACGGATGGTTGCCCCGTCCTGGCCGAGATCGTCGAGGATGCCTTCGAGAGGCGCGCCTATCTCGATCCGAAGACAGGGCACTTTCTGCACGTCGAGGTTGTGCCGATCGGCGAGGGAATCTCCTTCGAGTTCCTTCCGAAGAGCTGGGTCGAGGCACCGGCCAAGCCTACGGGCAGGTAACAGGCTCCCGTCGGCTCGCACGGCGCGTCACACGCTTCGTACAGGGGCTGTGCGGGTGACCGCGATGCGGTGTGCAGGACGAAAGCTGTTCCGAAAGGCTGGGCGAGGCGAACGACCACGGGAGGTGGGGCATTGAGACCCCGTACCCCGGTTCGCCTCGCCTTCACCATCTTGCGCCTTGCGCTTCGCCCCAAGGCGGGGTCGAACCTTGCGGGCTACCTCGGGCTCGACCTCCTCGCCCGCGGTTACGTCGACCAGTGCCGGTACCGAGGACCGAGCCCGTACATCACAGGACTGGAGATTGAATAGCATGAACAAGAATGTCGAGGCATGGACAACACTAGTATCGCCCTCGAGCAGCCGAGACCCGAGGGACCTGGCGGCCAGAGCAGCCCGCTTGGAGGCCGACGGCTGGGACGGCGCAACGCTGGTGGACTCACAATGCCTCATGGGCGACGCCTTCTCCATCCTGACGCTCGCCGCCGTCTCCACCACGAACCTGAAGCTGGGTACCGGAACCAGTAATCCAGTCACCCGGCACCCGTCCGTGCTGGCAAACCTCGCAGCAACGGTGCAAGTCATCTCCGAGGGCCGAATGTCGCTGGGCCTCGGACGCGGGGACTCTGCGCTTGCATACATCGGGGCACGGCCCGCGACAGTGGCCACCTTCGACCGGGCCCTGGCCATGGTCCAGGCATACCTACGCGGTACCGGTGTACCGCTCCTGGAGTCGGCGAGCATGTTGGCCGGCGCGCGCACCGGACTGGACGAAGTCGCGATAGCCCACGCGCCAGAAGTCAGTAAGCTCGAATGGCTTCCAGACGATTTTCCTGCAGTCGAGGTCGAGGTGGCCGCGAGCGGGCCGAAAGTCATTGCTGCCGCGGCACGCCATGCCGATTGCATCTCATTCGCACTCGGAGCTAATACCGAACGCCTCAAGTGGGGGATGGCGGTGGCGCGCGAGGAAATGGAGCGAGCCGGCCGAGACCCTGCAACCGTCCGTTTCGGCGCCTATGTCCCCCTGTACCCCCATCCGGACATCGATGTTGCGCGAGAGTTGAGTCAGGGCATAGTCACATCGCACAGCCGCTTCTCGGTGATGAACAAAGCGATCGCCGGTCCGGTGAGTGAATCTCAGCGTGCCAACCTCACACGGATTGCCGCCACCTATGACATGACCAAGCACGGTGATGCCGCGGGGAGTCATTCTCAGGTGCTGGATGCCGACTACATCGATGGGTTCGCTCTGGTCGGCGACCCGGACCGATGCGCCGAACGAATCTGTGAGCTCGTCGACATTGGTATCGAGCGGTTCAATTTCTGGACGGCGGATACGGAAGGCAAGGCGGGAGAAAGTTACGATCTCGCCGTGAGTGCGGTTCTCCCCAAGGTTCCGAATCGGATGCCGAACCCGGCGGTCGGTACCTCATCCTGATTGGTCCAAACGCGCGCGAATGATGTGCTTCGTGCGTGAATCATTGCTCGGTCGATGAGCGGTTGTCCGACGAGGTCGGCGTCGCCGCACAACGACGAGGCTGCGCTTCCTTCGTTCCGCATGGTCGGGACAGGGGTCGTATTGTCGCGCTCCTACAGAATTTTGGTCGACTCGACGTGGTGGCGATCGTCGCTACGGAATGGATTTAAACGGCCGTTCGATGTGCCTGCCGGCTGTTCCGTGGTCTCCCTGCCTGGCCTGTCGCGCAGGAATCACGGTTGCCGCGGGTGATTTTGCCGTAGCGACGAACCTGGGCGGGATCGAGCCCGCTCGGTTCGACATCTGACGATGGCTGCACGATACGTGGAATAGTCTCTCGCGCCACACCATTCCAAGCGGGCATCCACTGTATGGCTCACCCCGTGCGCCCGTGCGCCCGTGCGCCCGTGCGCCCGTGCGCCCGACGTGTCGGGTCGACGCGTTGCGCGGGAACCTTTGTGTGGCCGACCCTTTGTGCGGCCGGCGCTGCTATCAGGGACCTTCCCAAAAGTCGATCTGCCAGGCACCGCGACGTCGAACTGCCTCTGCAATTTCATTGCAATCGACATGCATGTCGGGTAGGTTCAACTTCCAGTTGTGAACTCCATCACAAACACTCCGCTGCTTGTCGAAGTGCCGGGGTTTTCAGTACAAGCAAAGGAAGTCAGCATGCCGAAATTGCAGCCAAGGCTTGCGGCTGGAGCTAGCCTGATCGGAACAACGATCGAGTATTACGACTTCTTCGTATACGCGACGGCGGCAGCCCTGGTGTTCAACAAGGTCTTCTTCCCGGGGTTGGGCGACCTAGCTGGCACGCTCGCGTCTCTATCGACTTTTGCGGTCGCCTTCTTTTTCCGCCCGCTGGGCGGCCTCGTCATCGGTCATTTCGGCGACAAAATCGGCCGCCGCCCGATGTTGGTTCTGACCTTGACGATGATGGGCACAGCCACAGTCTTGATCGGACTCCTGCCCACATACGCGGCTGTCGGTGTCGCGGCCCCTCTCTTGTTGATTGTCCTTCGCGCGTTCCAAGGATTCGCGTTGGGTGGCGAATACGGTGGAGCTGTCGTACTGACAATGGAACACAGCCCGTCGCACAGGCGAGGGTTCTTCGGCAGCTTCACCACTGCCGGTGGCCCTCTTGCCCTTGTGATTGCAACCCTGGTCTTCATTCCGATCACAGCGATGCCGGAGGAAGCTCTTCTCTCCTGGGGCTGGCGAATTCCGTTCCTCCTGAGCGCCGTTCTCATTTTCGTCGGTTTCTACCTGCGGAGGAAAATCGAAGAAAGCCCGGCGTTCACCGAGATTCAGCGCTCGGGCAAGGTCGATCGATCTCCGGCACTCACCGTGATCCGAAAGTACCCGCTGCGAAGCCTGCTCATTGCCGGTATCACACTCAGTGCAGGTGTCTCGTTCTATGTGCTGGCCGTCTTCGGACTTTCGTACGGAACCGGCGCCGTAGGGTTCAGCCGTCAAACAATGCTCTGGATCATCATGACGTCGATGATTTTCTCCGTTGCCTTCATCATCACGGCGGGAAATATCTCCGATCGAATCGGCAGGCCGAAATGTATTGTTGCAGGAATGATCGGTCTGGCCGTGTGGGCATTTCCGTGGCTGTGGCTGGTAGGCACAGGCAACGCTTGGCTGGCCTTGCTCGGCTGTGTGGTGCTGTGTGTTCCGTTGGCTGCGAACCAAGGTGTCATGGGCGTGTTTCTCGCGGAGTGCTTCCCCCCGGAGGTGCGGTTCGCCGGGATTTCGATCGGCTACACGATCGGCCTCATTGTTGGTAGCGGTCTGGCGCCGTTGATTGCCACAACCCTCGAGGCGGAATTCGGTCCGTCCGGGGTCGGTTTGTATCTGGTTGCAATGAGCGTCATCTCGCTGGTGTCCGTTGCTGTTCTGATGCGTACCCGAGGCCATACATCCGTGGCCCAGGAGACTGGCACGGATGCATCCGTGCCGACGGTGTCCGAGCAGGAGACGAATCCGACCCGCATATCGTAGCCGAAATGGGGAGGTGATCGATCTGCGCCGGCTTGTCGCAGACCGACCTGCCAAGGGGAGTGCGGGTTACCACACAACCGGCGGTCGATTTTCATCCCTATATTGATGGGGTGCGCGCCGAAGCTGATGCGCTGCGTCGCGCCGGCTCCAGCGTCGCGCTTCGCGAGAACCGCATCGCGCACCCCCGCAGCATCTATCGGCAGTCGAGAACGTACTCGACAACCAGCCACTTCGAGTTGAGCTTGGTGACCTCTGAGGTCCGGCCTCGTCGCGACTTTCGCGGCGAGGCCGCCCGGCCCTCCTGACACAGATGCCGCGCACTGTTCGACCCACCGGGGAGCCCTCCGGACGAAGTCCACGGGGGAGTGGCGGTGGCACCGAAGGTCCTCATGGACGGGTACTACCCGTTTGAGGGAAAGGTAAAGACGTTGTTGCGCTCGGTCTACGACCAAGCCGATTCGGATCGATTTACCGGCCGTATGATCGGGTGATCGGTGCCCTCGGAACGATGCTTCCGATCGATGCCGAACACCTCGGCATCCACCCAGACCAGAGTGCCGGGTTCGTCTCGTCAGAGCTTTGTTCGTTGGCCGAGACCGTCAGCGAGGGCGACGAGGAGCTGGCACTGACTGTGACCGCTTGGACCATCGATGAGGAACATGCGACGACGTCGGACACCAACTCACGGGACTTGACCCCGTGTTCGGCGCGCCTACCAGCAGGCAGCAGGAAGCGTCGCCGCGGCCCACCCCGCCGGCGGCACGCCGACGCTGGGGTGGGCGCTGGCAGAGTCATACTGCACTGGATTCGTCGATCTCGGCAATGATCAGAGGTATTCCGCACTCCGAAGCAACCATGTGGGCCGTTGATGTCTGCGGGGCTGTCCCGGAGTAGTTCGGATGTCTCGCAGGCGAGATCGGCGTGAGACGCGCCTGGCGTCCTAGGACCCATCTCCGTCGGAGTCTGCGTCGAGGCGCGTCTGGCGGGGATGCTGCCGCAAACCAATCGTTCGCACCCATGCGTCGGTGAGTGCAAGTGCGGCTACGTCGTAGTCGTGGGTTTCGTTGCCGACGAACCACCAGTAGCTGAAGTTCGACGTCATCGAGACGAGTAGCCCTGCAGTGGTTTCTGCATCGATATCGGGGTCGGCGAGACCGCGATGCTGCCAGCGTTTGATTGACGCCGTGACACGCTCAACGTGATCGTGACGGCGTGTCAGGCGATCGCTGTGGACTTCGGGGTCGATGGTCGCCACCTGCTCGACGAGTCCGTACATCGCGGCATTCGCTCGATACGTCTCGATATATCGAATGTTCGACTGGTGAAGTCGGGTGATGGGATCGCCGCTTGCCTGTGGTAACTCCGTCGTGGCGGCCTTGAGTACGGCTTCGTTGACCTCGGTGGAGAGGATGCGGAACACCTCGAGCTTGTCCTCGAAGTAGGTATAGAAGCTGCCGCGTGCCACACCGGCTTCCTTCACGATATCCTCGACCCCGGCGTCGAAGTATCCGACTCGCTCGAACACGGTGCGTGCCGCGTCGAGTAGACGCAGCCGCGTGCGCTCGCCCCGTGCCGTGCCCTTGGAGGCATGGTTGGCGCGCCGCTCGGCTGCGGTTCCGGCCGGCGTCCATCCGCCGCGGGTGCGTGGTCCGACTCCCTTGCCGCGCTCAGGCGGTGAGGTCGTTGTACGGGGCATTCAGGTCTCCTTCTTGCCGACCGTCTCTGTAACGGTGTCACTGCTGTGCGGGATTTGCGTTCAAGCCTAGAGGTTCACTTCAGGCAACCCATGTAGGTGCCGGGCCTTCCGGGCCCGTCTGGAGAGGACTTTCGGCGGTCGTCCTGCCTGCGCTGTTCTTCGTCTCTCGTCGCAGCTTGACTTCGTTCCTTCCGGCCGGCGCTGCAGGTGCGGTATTCCATTGTAGTCGACATTACTGTCGGGTTCCATTGCTCTTGACAGGGCATATCAGTATCAGGTGATATGGCGTAACACTGTCGCCCTTGGGACCTTCGGGCAATCAAGTGGGTTCTGTCCGAGTGGTTGGTCAGGTTCGATATGAACGGCTGGCGACCAACTCAGAAGAGCGCGAGCTGCGTTGAGCCTCTACTCGATAATGCCGAGCGATCGGGTTTCCTGGTCGCACCAGGATTCGGTGAGTTCGACCGATACGGTACGACGGGGTTTCTGCAAGGGGCAGTAATGGCTGCCGCAAACACCAGCCGCAGTTGAGCCGCCTCCACCTCCTCATTCCGGAAGTAGTACACAACGATGACCACATTGCCGAGTTCGTCGATTCTTGATTCCGGACGCCATCGTGTCGCTCCGGTGGCGTCCGGTTGGCATCCGGCGGCCTCCGCGATGCGGCGGGTGCTGCGACGTGCCCGCGACGGCGCGACTCTGAACGTGGACGAGGCGACGACCCTGCTGCAGGCCCGCGGCGACAACCTGGCCGATCTGTGTTCGTCGGCGGCGAAGGTCCGGGATGCCGGGTTGCTGGCGGCGGGCAGACCCAGGGCTGTCACGTACTCGCGCAAGGTGTTCATTC